>Ga0070729_10003220_pt1 | contig 19402 bp, 17 predicted proteins | sample tdDd472_FD_66725 | JGI IMG/M metagenome (GOLD analysis project Ga0070729, IMG submission 66725) | Marine sediment microbial communities from the Atlantic coast under amendment with organic carbon and nitrate - tdDd47.2 | ecosystem: Environmental > Aquatic > Marine > Coastal > Sediment | place... | reverse complement strand
AGTGGCAAGATCACAATTTCATCGATTTACACTCCACATTAACCGTTTCAAGAATCGCCAAGATGTATGCTTATGGTTTTTCTTATCAAAGCGATTTTTCACAATTTCATTAAGGCCATGCTGTGCTTTACGACTGATTGGATTAATATAAAGGGCTCGACGAAGGCAATATTCACGTTCAAGTGTATTTGGAACTTCATCTGCTACCCATAACCACTCTAGCTCTCGATTGTAATCTTCTTGTATAGCTTCTTTTATAACTGGACTCAGATTTCCCTTTAAATCATCAGGATAGTAGATTTTATACATTGTGATATTCCATCTTTTTATGTATCGGTTTATAGATGTGCGATGTCTTAGTTGTGTCTAACTACATATCATCAACTATATTGATTAGTAATTACTGCTTTATAGAAAGCGGGTAGTGTTGCCGTGGGAAACGTTGTCGGCGTTAAGGTGAAGATGTTTGAACTATATGCCTTATCGTCCTGATTTTGCATCAAATATGGTGTAGGAGTTGGAGGTATCGGTGTACCTGTTAACCGAGCAATCCAAGGGTCAACCGGTTCGAGTTGTGTACTGCACAAGAGTACATCTTTTTTCTGTGCGTAAATTTTGTAACTGAGTTGTGTATTGACCTGTATCGATCCAAGGGTGTAATAGATCCATGTCTGATCACTATTGATATGAAGTTTATCGACAACATTACCCTTATCGTCGACAAACATCAGTATATACTCATCGGCTTCGTCAACGGTTGACCATGAAAAATAGGTGGAAGCATCTACATCGACTTGACCGATTGGCGAAAGTGTCATGAAATTGGCGCAGGTATCTAGTTTTTGGGCGACAGTAGTAGGCGTTGCTGATGATGGCGTGATCGTAACAGAGATGGCGATTATGAATTCAATACCGAGCAAGAGTACAGCAGAAATTTTGATTATTAATTTATCGTTCATCGTGATTCCTCGTATCTATGTTTCTGTAAAGGTTGTTGTCAACGATTACGGGTGCATTCACTTCTACATCGTTTTGACGGATTTTATTTATTCATCTGGTGAGGTGTAATCCTCTTCTTCTGGTATGACGTAATCCTCTTCAACGGGTGGAGTGTATCCTCCACGATTTTTCTTTTTGTCTTTCTTTTTTATTTCGGGTGTCTCGATTATTTCTGGTGATGTGTTCGCTTGAGGGGCGAGCCGTTCGATCCAGCCACTGAGTCCAGTTGAGCAAAGAACCTCGCCATTATTCTTTGCTGTCACATCGAAATTCAACAAGGATCCGGTATGGAGAGACCCAGTATAAATTTCAACAGATGTCTGTGAACCATCAACGGAAATTACATCCGATAGTTCGGATAGATAGTTGAAGAAGGTCAGGACATACTCATCGGCTTCGTCAACAGGTGTCCATGAATAGAGGGAGTTTTCTTCGGCTACCTGACCAAGAGGCGAAATGATATAGAAATCTGCACAAGCGTCTTCTTCCGAGGATGCAAAGCGTGTTATAGTCGGTGGTACGGGAGCTTCGGGGATATTTGTGCAAGTCCCATCAGTTACAACATGACTTTCGTTAACCCACAGCAGACCATAATCCACAGTATTAACCTGTAACCAGCGCACATCACTGATTAACGCATATCCAAGGACTTCATATTCAAATGGGTCGACTGCGACAAATCTCACCGAACGTCGAGTTCCCGGACCTATACGGAATTCAATTTCAACATTGTCTGATGGGGGGTGGGCAAAACAATAATAGACTTGTGGCAAACTACCCGAAGCGGTTTCATCGCTTTCTAGCTCAGATATGCAATCCATGTCGTCAGAATTGTACATACCGGTGACCTGATCTTCTGGTATCCAATAGGTTCCGGTTGCAATGTTACCTTCTTCTTCGTAGATGGTTTCTCCGAGAATGCCGAAAAATGAAAATCGTAATGTGCCTGATTGATCGAAAAATGTCGGATCAACAAGCAGAATCTCAACATAGCGAAGGCCTTCAATATTCACCTCAAACCAGTAGCCATCATTGATAACCGCATACCGTAACACGGTGAAATGGGCATCAATGATGATATAATCATCCTCATCGTTAATGCTCGGCGGGAGTGCAAAAACTTCGGTCACAGATACAATGCTACCGCCGGGACGGGTATGGAAAATAGGTTGTTGGTTGTCAGAATCGACGTGTATCAAGCACACAGAGTCGTCCCCATCAGAAGTACCAAACTCTACGTAAACAACCGGCACGCATCCCACTAATAAAATTGCAAAGAGTAAAAGCCACATATAACGTTTCATAATTCATAGTTCCTAATCGATGACTGTAATGATTAATTCAAAAATTCAATGATCTGTGTGCAGATGGCGGCGTTACGGATTGTACCGTGATGATCCAGAAACCTTGTCTCGATATACTTCGCATTTTGCCATGCTTGCGCGATTTGACGTGCACTCGCTACTGGAATTAACTGATCATGATGATCGTGTATCACTAATCCCATCACATCAAGATATGTCACCGCTTCCACAACATCGCACTGCTCCAATAATTTTCCGATATGTTGTTCCAACTTAATGCGAAGGTCATCCCATAGCGGTTTTGGCAAATTAAATGATTCACGGAACAGGTTGAGTTGCTGGATCATGTTTTGCATTGGAGAAAGCATGACTAACCGCTGGATACTGATCTGGCGGTGCTGGGCGAGCATCAAAGCGATGGCACTTGCCCCGTACGAATGGGCAACAATACCGTAAAGCGGTGTATAGGTCTCCACTATATGACAGAGCGCTTCGCTATATTCCACTATGTTGGTACACAAATTGGAGGATAGACCATGCCCCGGTGCATCAAATGCCAGCACATGAAAACCAGATTCGTATAATAACTGCGCGATAGGTAACATCCGCCCGACATCACCTAGCCAACCATGCACCAGTAAAATGGTTTTATCACCTGTTCCCCACTCATAACCAACTAATTTACGGTTTTTATAAGGGAGCTGTATGCGTCGAGTGGTCTCTGGCAGGTAGTCGACGTAGGTTGTATCACGGCGCTTGGGGTGCAGTACAAGGTATAGCAACAGGCGTAATGCACCGTGAGGATAAAGCTTAACAAGCAGGCGAATGCTGTTATACAGCAACATGGTGCGTCGATCCATTGCTATCGGGGTTGGTGTGAAGGTTCCGGATGAAGGCGCGGACAGTGGCAGAATACGACGGTTTATTGACGACAGTATCGTTGGACTTAGCGGTATTTTTGACATAATTCCCTCCCCAAAATAAGGTGATTTATTACCTAGATCAGTAGCGTGATCCTGTACAGTGTTATGCAATGACCGGCAAAACGACTTAAGGTAACGCACTCAATAAGAAAAATGTGTGTAGCCATAGTTTTTCACCAACACTCAATTCATTGATCTGTTAAAACATGAAGTCGCTTTCGTGCTCGTAATAGCAGTTGCGATATCGAACGTGGTTTGAGCGATGGAAAGTGTTTCGCAAGTTCGATAGGTTTTTGTTGCCATAAATAGCGTCGGATGATGATTTCCCGCTCTCGAGGTTGGAAATCCGATAAGGCTTTCCGCAGGGCTTCTATATCTTCGCGTAGGATGATCTGTTCTTCCAATTCGTGCCCATTACTACGTGCATAGGGCTTGTTGGAGTCGGTATACAAGTTATCGATGAATTCCAATGAGTAGTCGGCGCACCGTTTCCGCGACATATTGCAGACACAATTGTGGGCAATTGTTCGAAGCCACTGTAAGAAATAGGCTTCATCTTCATCATTGAAAGTGTGTAGCCGTTTAATTGCGATACACCATGTTTCTTGGAGCACATCGTCAACAAGTTGCACGGGAAGGTTGTAGCGGTATAGCTGATACGTAATGGTTTTATGAAGATGTTGTTGGTACTCCCCCCACAGAACACACCATGTTTCTGCATCATTATCTTTTAATCTCTGGATGCGATTTGGGGAATCCTTATTCGCTTCTAAATCACTCACTTATAACCTCCTGTGTCTGATATAAACAAGGTTAGTAAAGCGAACGTTCAGAAATCGCTCAGAAAACGTTCAGAGGGTAAAATTAAATCAATTGTTTTGTTAGTAAATGTATAACAAATGTCAAAAAACTTGTTTGGTTCGATACAGATGACGCTTACATTAGTACAATGAAGAGAGGTCAATTTACGTGAGAGTAGAAATGACGGAACAATTAACTATTCAATCGTTGGGTAGGGTCGAGATACTTGTTAATGGCGCACCCGTCACTGGATTAGCATCCAGCAAAGTGATTGCCCTACTCATCTATTTGGCACAAACTGGACACATTCACCCGCGCGAAGCTCTCGCGGAATTATTCTGGGCGTTTCGTACGCAAGAACAAGCACTATCCAATTTACGTGTCGTTGTTTCAAGTATTCGTAAGACACTGAACCCCTATGTAACCATTACTCGTAACAGCCTCGGCATGAATCACAATAGCGCCTATACTTTTGATGGCGCGATTATCACCCGTGCTTATAGCTTGTTACAAGAGGTTGGAGAGATCACGTCCCCATTGTTGGAGCAACGGGTCTCCTCGGCAATTGAGAAATATCAGGGCCCATTCCTTAGTGGGTTTACAGTGGATGCTAGTCCGGAATACGAAGATTGGGTACAGCAAGAACGGGTACGTTATGAGGATATGACGATTGCCATGTACGATGCGTTGGTGATGTATCACATCGGTAATGAGTCGTATCTGGCCGCGGGACAATCGGCACAATCTTTGCTCCAATTGCGTCCAGAGCGTGAAGTAACTTACCATCATTTGATGCGTGTATCGGCATTACATGGAGAACGTGAACGGGCATTGCGCTATTTTGAAGAATGTCGGGAACGGTTGGAAGAATTGGGGATGGAGCTTTCCAGTGAAACAAGACAACTCCACGATGCAATTACGAATAACACCCTGCAAATCCCATCGAAACTCCTGACTAACTATGCAGACACAACCGATGACATGCTCACTCTGTATGTCTTTGTTCACGCAACGGACGACATGCCAGAACAGGATTTGCAAGAAATTCGTACCAGCTTACAACAACGTTCTCAGGGACGGGTAACGATAAAAGTTGCCTCACCAGATTATTTGGGCGAACTTGTTAGTGGCGATATGCCACCCAGACAAGCGGTGTTGACCGCGATTGAACAGGCGGATTTGTATCTGGCAATTATCGGCAAGTCCTACGATAGTGACCTGATCGAAGCGTTCCAACATGCGACACGTCGCGGATTACCTCGTCATATCTATATGAAGATCGATACCGACCAAAATCAGGAATTAGCACAATTCCTCAATAGCGACGAAGTCCAATCGGTTACCCCTCTTAAATACGAAGATAGCAGCAGCCTGCAAGCGGTCATCGAGACCTCGATCCAGCACTGGTTGTATAATGCTACTCGCTCGATTCCAGCTTCGACCTCGGCAATATTGCTGGAAGACCCCGACGACCTGATTTATCAGCCGCGACGCTTTATTGGTCGGTTGGATACACTGGAACACGTGCATGATCTGCTGAAAGGTGGGCAGAGGGTATTGTTACAAGGTTTTGGCGGGATTGGTAAGACTGCGCTAGCGGCACAAATTGCGGCAGAACGTATCAGTGCATCTCATCATGGTTTGTGGTTGCAGGCGGGAGATGCCGATTTCTCGGAATGGGCAGAGGCATTGCTCCGTCCACTTGATGACGAAGCATTTTCGGCAGATGATGATCTTGATGGACAGATTGCGGCAGTGCGTAAGGCATTACGCAAGGCGAATATCCGACTGGTCGTGATGGATGATGTCTGGAATGGAACGGCGCTTCATCATCTCATCCGTGCGATACCCAGTCATACAGATTTGATCGTAACGGCACGTCATCAATATGCGCTGGATGCGATAGTAACGATAGGGTCGCTTACCCCGCAAGATGCACTGGAATTATTAAACTTCCATGCACGCCTCTCACAAAAAAATGGCTCTGCTGAACGCTTGTGTGAACAACTTGGTTATCATTCGTTTGCGCTGGAAATTGCCGGAAAGACTCTCAAAGCTAATCAATGGACACCTGATCAATTACTGGCACAGATTCAAGATGCACCACAAGAATTGAGCACCCCCGCGAATTTTAGTGCGAACGAACGGCGTACCGTATCCGACTTGATCCGTACAAGCTTTCACATGCTCGATAATCGGGCACGGGCGGCCTTTCTGGCGTTTGGTTCATTATTTTCCGCGACAGCAACAGCCGACCTGATTCAACAATTATTACAGGAAACACCAGAACATACGGCAGAGGCACTTGCGGCATTGGCTAATAGTGGTCTCCTGAATGAAATCGCCTCTGCCAACGGTACGTTCTATCAGATGCATGATCTGGCGTTTAGTTATGCGCGGGCAAATCGACGGCTAGCGGTGCGGGAGGTGCTGAAAGCGTGTGCTGACTTTACAACCAGTCACGCGCGAGAATTCTATGTGCTGGAATACGAATTAAGTAATTTGCTAGGAGCGACTGATCTAGCATATGAGATGGCGGAAGATGAGGTTTTCTTAAGGATGGTGCGAACCCTGGTGGTAGAAGGCTTCATGGATGCGCGCGGACACACATCATCATTACTCGAACAATTAAATCGTGCGATTGCTCTGGTGCGAGATGGTGACGACTCCTATCAGGAGATGGCACACTTCTTAATCGGTAAGCGCGGGAATGCCTATCGTGAACGAGGTGATCTGGAAAGTGCGTTACGTTGTTATCAGGAAGCGGTTGATCTGGCTGCAATACTAGGGATGTATGACCGACAAGTAGTCGGATTATGTGCAATTAGCTCGATTTATTCCAATACCGAACGCTTTGTCGAAGCCAATTTAGCGCTTGATACTGCTGAGAATGTTATTAATTCTGACGAAGTTGTAGACAAATATGATGCTGATGACATTAAGTTTATGAGGGCTTACTATCTCCATGAGCGTGGTTTGTTCTTCACCTTTGCAATGGGGGATTTTGTTGCCGCACGGGAAAGCTATACGATGGAGGTCACCCTTGCAAAAGAATTGGACGAAAGCCGTTTACATTGTATCGGCTTGGTAAATCTGGGTACGGCGGAATATATGTTGGAGGAATTCGATTCTGCACTCGAACATCTGAGTGAAGCATTGGAAGTTGCGAACCGCAACAACAATCTGATTTGGCGTGGGATGGCGTATGAGGCACTCGGCGAGACCTATCACGCTATGCAAGAATATCCGATGGCGCAGACTCAATTCAACGAAGCATTATCCGCATACAAAGCAAGTGGTGTTGTATCGTTTCTGGCAAAAGTAATGGAGTATATGCAGACACATGAGGAATATGTAATTCCTGTAGAATATCTTACTTATTTAGATGAACAGCAGAGTGGATAAGTTATGAAAACACACAACTTCAAGCGATGTACTTTCTTGCTGGCAGTTACTGCTAGCCTTTTCTTTATTTTTAGTCTTACGCCACAGCAGACTGCTGCACAAGGTACAAGCTCAGTCATCATCCTTGTTGTTGATGATTTTTCTGGTGCACAGGATAGTGTCTGGAATTACGTCCAGAATCTATACCAAAGCGGTGTATCGCTTAAAGACCTGATTGCGAATTATTCTGGAAATGTCCTCGATGGGATGAATACTCATGATTCATCGGGAGGGAGCGGTTGGTCGAGTAACTCGAATGATTATTGTGTCCTCGCCAATGATGGTCAACGGATGCACAGTTTAGGTATGGGTGGTGATGGTAGCCAATTAGCACAACTAGAAACACAGGGCATCTATCATGGACATCTAGTATCGTCGCATACACAAGATATCGTCAATAGCGTGGGCATTGATGTAGCTGTCCAGAAAGTCAATATTCCGGGCTTTAATCTCAATTTTGTTGCGAGTGCTGTGAGTCGTGCGGTTGAAGAAGCACTTTACAATTACGAGCATGTTGTCGTGAATATGAGCTTCGCGATGGTTCCATGTGATACCGTGGTGGATGTGATGGCATACGAGGCGGCAGTAATTAGCGATCCATCCGGTGCAGCAAATGCACGAGCAAAAATCGGTGGTGCGATTGCTACTGCAATGTCTGGCGCATATCTACCAGCTGGCACATGGGCACAATTGATCCCTGATGGTATGCTCGCACAGGGACCCGATCAAAATGTAGCGTTTGTTGCATCAGCAGGCAACTATAGCATGGGATTCCCACTATATCCGGCATTGTTCCCCGATGTAATTGCCGTCAGTGCTGGTGCCCCAACTGGTAATCCATTTTACGCGCAGGGCATGTATGGTTTCAGTAATTCGGGTGAAGTCATGATGCCGGGTGTTTATTTTGTGAATGCCGGAAATCTCAGCAATTTCGAGACACGCGGAACTACGTTTGCCTCTCCGGCGATGTCAACTATGCTGGCATTATTGTTCTACTATGATGATAGTGGCATCATGAAAAATCAGTGTTTTGACGGGGCTACCTATCAGCCTTTCACGACGCAGGGACAGACCAATTATTCACTAATTAACTTTGTCGATACTTGGTTCTCTCCTTGTGAATATGCGGGAGATACACTAAACAACAACGGACTGATCCCTTAAAACTAGTCTCGTAAACACAAGCAGATAGAAAGAGTATCTGTCAAACATGGACAGATACTCTTTCTTTTTTACTGTATCGAACGTCGAAAATGTAGCACTTCATAAATATGGTTAAGTTATTATCCTATATTGAAAACCACGCGAACTGGACTCAGCTAGACGATCAGATTAGCCTATGTAACAAAACGCTGAGCGACTTAATCACGATTGCCCCATAGAATTTCATTCTGCCACAAACGGAACAAGATCAATAGTAAATACAATGGAATCAATGATGTTACCAAACAAGATACACAAGGACACTGGTATTCGCCCTTGTGCTATCATTCGCTAATTTCGTGCAATTTCGGTGCGTAAAGCTCTCAATTTGGAACAGCTAGTCGAGAGCTTTAGGTTGATTGGCTTTGTAGTGTCGCAATCATCTGATCTATTGATAACAGCATATCTTCACTGATGTTAATTGCATTGTAATCAGGTTGATCATCTGAGACGATAATATATAGGTTTAATCCCGCCATTGGTATTGCATCTAAACCTTGATAGGTATAGTAGGCAGCTTTTGTTTGATTTTCATAGATCAAGTTGTCACGACGCAAATCAATGTTCATCACGTGCGTAATGCTGGTGAAAGTAATACGATTACCAGCAGGCAATCCGGTAGGCGCGTTAGTAGTAATATCAACATGAAGTGTTCCCTGAGACACAACCATACTTGTTTGGGTAAATTCAACAGCCCATCCCGGCAAGACATTCATCTCAAATCCTAGGGTGCTATGCGTGTGTATCTCACTTGTGGTTGGATGGTCTGACGCGATATACAGACTATCTGTTTCTCCGACAAGCTGACTATTCTCATCAAACAGTTTTGCAGTGAGATAACCACTGGTGTAGGATTCCACCCACCATACAAGTGTTGCACCATCTTGAATATTGACATCGCTCCCGATTAGAATCGTACTAGTCGCATTATCTGCAGTGAAGTAAAACTTGGCTTGTGTTGTAGTATTCGGCGTACTCGATATCATAATGTTTGCGAATGTTTCTGGCTCTAATATGAGTGTACCTGCGTCATTGCGTAAAACTGGATCGACCCGCAGTGACAGTAATATTGGCTCATTTGCTGTTATAACAGGCTGTAGCCAATAGTCATGCAACACACCTTCAGAAGTCCAACCAACTAATCCACGGTATTCAACCTTCCACCAATAATAGTAGCCAGCACAAACAGGTCCATCAAGAACCTCAAAAACCGATCCTGCTGGTATCTGTCCAATCCGTTGATGAAATACACCTGCGCCATTCCTTACATTATTGGGTAATCCGGGTGTTACCTGTGCTTGTTCGCCAACGTTCAAACGTGGGATAGGTGCAGTACTACAGCTAGACTCTTGTGCATTTATGATTATTCCTGTCATCGATGTGCACATTAATACAAGTAAAACAATAAAACGGCTTGGAATGGTTGTCATATTCTTATTATCGGGTAGTTTCATATCAGACTCCTTTATTGTAGTGGTGTGGTTTTGAATGTACTGATGATTAGATCTACTTCATCCATAATTTGAGGATCAAGCAGTGAATCGGATGTTGCTTTAACCCACAGCAAAAACTGGTTGTCAGACGTTGTAACGACCTGATAGATAACAGCAAGTGCCTTATCATCTCTTGGTGTTATCGCCTCACTCTCGATGAGTTGAAACATCGCATAAATTGGAACTCGAATGTTCCTGCTACTACTTAAAAACAGCTCAACGTCTGCATTGGGAGGAGTCCCCTCTAGTGTGGAAAATCCAATAGTAAATATTGCTAGACCATTATCAAGAACAACACGATCAGGCATATCTGTCACAGACCACGAGTTTGGATAGCGGAAACCAAACTTCTCGGTAGGATGTAGATACGATTCCCATGTATCAATTTGATGATATTGACCATCAAAGAATGGAGTTGAAACAACTTCACGCTGTTCAATCGTATGGAATAAGAGCGAGCTAACAATACGACTCGCATCATCAACAATTTCACGCGGTATATCAATGTCATCATATGTCAAGCCATCTGGAATTGGAGCATCTAGGATGATAGTGTATGTATTTTCGAGGGTTTCTAGCTGGCCATAGAGGACTTGTTTGATTTTGTTCTTGTACGTTAATATATCAATTGGTAACCCATACCGTCCGATAAATTTGAGACGCTTAAAGTCACCAGCAGGTAGACCTGTTGATCTGGCATCAATTAGAATTCTGAGGATAAATGTGTCACGGCTAAAGATGATCTCATTGTCTGATTCAGCTAGTTCCCATTGATCATTATAATCCATCGTGAATTGTTCGGTTTGGTAGACCAAAGTCTCCTGTGCAGAGAGACTCATTGTGGTCAACAGCAATAGAACGACGATACATACTAGTTTGCTCATAGATATTTTCCTTTACTAAATTGAATACTGTCATTAATTTAGCAAAGGCTGTATCACACAATATTTATCTGTGTCACCAGATGATGAAATCCTGTAACATACCCGTTACATCACTAAAGCTCAAGCGTCGCAACAATCATGTCAATTTCATGCAGTATGCCGGGTGTAAGATCAATCGATTCATAAGGAACTGTGCTAGAGGAATCCACAATTGCAACGATGTTATGTTCCCCGAAGGTTATTGCATCGCCAGGTTGTCCGTAAAACAGCATTTTAATCTTATCTTCGTAGACAAGATATACTCGCGGAATAGCCATTTTGTTTATCCAGACATGCGACGGGTCACCTTTACGTAAATCGCCCGCCGCAATCCCGCTTGTCCCTTGACCTATAAGAAGCATCAACCGAACATCATCACGTTGGACAACGATCGCTTCCGCGGTGCGGGTAACTGCCCAAGCATCAGGATAGTGAAATTGCAAACCAGTGCTTGTATCATAGTATGGATTCCAACTGGATAATGTATCCGAATGAGGTCGAGTTGCCAACCATGCGAAGCCGAAACTCTCTACAATTGCATCTGTGGTTTGACGTATCTCCGGTGATAACTCAGTCTCCCCATATTCTAACCGGATAGAAAATCCAATATTTGCAACGATAAATGGTGCAAAGGACATATTATGGACGGATACTATATCTTGTGGTGTTGTGTAATAGAGAGTTTGTGCCTGCTTATGAATATAAGTTGTGTATTCATCCCCAAGTAGATGAATAGGATCACTTTCATCGAAATTATCTTCTAATATGCCGTTTTGGTGCATTTGTGCTCTATCTTGAAACCAATCATATTCGATGAATAAGGTATTCTTAGCATCGGTAATTGTGATTACACCTTGAAATGTATTGATCGACCACGCGAATGGATACAGAAAATAAATACCTGTCGCCTCATCGGTGAAGAAAAGTAGATTTTGTGGGTTCGGTGTTTGTGTTGCCCATTGATTATGCTGGAGAGTAGCTTCCGACGGTACAACAGCTTGAATTTGTATATCAACTTGTCCGCAGGCAGTCAATATCATAATACAACATATAATGATTATCCGTAACATATTAGGCTCGAGTGGCTAAGGGTAACTGAATAACGACAGATGTGCCGTAACCTTCACGGCTATGTATTGTAATATTACCTTCATGCAGTTGGACAATACGGCGAACTAATGAAAGTCCCATTCCGCTTCCGTGTATTCGTCCAGCATTACTTGCCCGATAGAGTTCTTCAAAAACACGCTCGACTTCTGGCTGTGGGATACCGATGCCAGTATCGGCTATTTCAATTATGGCAAACTGACTGTTGTCTGTTAATTTCACCTCGATATTACCTCTATCTAATGTGAATTTAACCGCATTATTGAGCAGATTGATAAACGCAATACTAAGTAAATCGGCATCTCCAACAATATACCCCAAAGCCCATGGCACTTGCTGTACCGTAAGATTGATGTTCGGTGGGATATTCTGATTAAGTGTCACAGATTCAATAACATGTTCCATCACAGACCTTAAATCTACCGAGGATCGTTCTAATTCAAAATCCTCTAAATCAGTTAGCGCACGTAAATCCCTCACTAGTTGTCTCAGACGCTGAACTTGTGTTTGCATCCGTTCAAGACTTTTAATTTCGGTATCACCTAAGTCTTGGTGATTAAGGAGATTCACAACCCCCAAATTAAGAATGGTGAGTGGATTCTTTATTTCATGATCCAATCTTTGTACAAATAGTTTATGATTGTTGGCAGATTCATCGTGTGCAGTGTGTAACGTTGCCTCTATTTGATGACGATACCAATTTATTAGCATAATTCCAGTGAGCATAATTCCAGTAAGCAATAAACCAAGGCGTGTTGCAATTCCCACAGTATCCATACTCAATTGGGCAATCCAGACATAATTTGTTATCCAGCCTTGATCTATCATAAAGGCAACTAAAAACGACATCAGCAATGGTATTGAGCTGAGAATACCGATTTTTGTGTTTGTCATTTGTGCTTTACCTGCCCTAAAAAACGGTAGCCTGTTCCGATGACAGTCTCGATATATTTTGGTGTATTGGGATTATCGTTCAGAGCCTTGCGTAGTTCTGCAATACGCATATCAACTGCCCGTGATTCAACCGCATAACTCCAGCCCCATACTTTATCAAGCAAGGTATTCCGTGTAATTATTTCGCCCGGATGATCCATCAAATATTCAAGAACACCAAATGCTCGTGAAGTGAGGTCAACGACCTGCTCGCCAATCCATAGTTGTCGTGAAGTTCGATCAAGTAGTAAATCACCACTTTGCAGTCGCTGACTTCGTTGAACAACCTGTCCATGTTGTGTGCGACGGAGTAAAGCTTGGATCCGTGCTAGTAATTCAAATGGGTCAAACGGTTTATTTACATAGTCGTCTGCACCTTCTTGAAGACTCAACGCTCGATCTGTTGTACCGCCAACACGTGTCAACAAAATCACAGGGATCCAATTATTATCAGACCGTAATCTACGTAATAATGTACGACCATCTAAGTGTGGCATTAAAACATCCAAAATCAACAAGTCGGGTTGCCACGACTCAATCTTTTGCAAACCCTCTATCCCATTAGTAGACGTGTCAACGCTGTATCCAGATCGCTCTAACAGCGGCTTTAATTCAGCCAATAAGTCTGTCTCGTCATCTATTAGAAGTAACTTAATAGTTTGTTGATTCATTATGTCGCTCTCTGATACCATTAATTTATTCTAGCGTTAATAGAATCTAAGACAAGTTTGTGTAATCTGATTGTTACATCGTGTCACGAGCTTAGAACACTTACGTAGTAATTCGTTAATTTAGTCGTTGTCAAGCTATTTGCTGAGGATGGGAATGTAACTACGGGTTGTAAAAATTTAGATATTGTAGGGTCAAAAACGTTGAATTGATCTGAAATATTGTTCGAAATAAATACATTTTATTATAGTTAAATTTTAAAAATAAAGTGTATTAGTATCCATAATTTACAACTAAACTGCCATGAGGTGTTACCTGTATGAAACTGCTAAACTAGAATCTATGAATGATTTCCTGAGCGCACCACATTTGATAATTGTAATTTGCCAGAGTCCTTGCAAAAGTAGTGGCTAGAAGACTGTAACTGCTCAAGTTTTGGATCAACCTGAGCAACTACGTTTTATGTATAATGAACTATATGAGGAATGCTTATCTTCTACAATAGAGTGGATTACACTCAAGGTCGCATTTAACTCACGACAGTTTGTTTATACTTTACTTTGTCTGCAACCCAGATTTCGACATCATCTAATCCTTTGCGTGAAATCAAATCACAAAACAAAAACGGCTTCTCTTGGCGCATCAATTTAGAATCGCGCTTCATAATACCTAGATCAGAACCCACATACTGCGCGATGTCAATTTTGTTGATAATTAGCAAATCAGAATTCATGATGCCGGGGCCACCCTTGCGTGGAATTTTATCCCCTGCCGAGACATCAATCACATAAATTTCGATGTCAACTAACTCAGGGCTAAAACTTGCCGCCAAATTATCACCACCGCTTTCAATAAACAAAATATCTAGATCAGGATATTTGGCTAACAAGTCTTCCACAGCTTCTAAATTTGCAGATACATCATCGCGGATGGCATGATGCGGACATCCCCCTGTTTCCACCCCGACGATTCGTGCTTCATCCAATGCACTCAACCGTGTCAGTATGAGTGCATCTTCTTTGGTGTAGATGTCATTGGTAATGACTGCGATTTCATAATTTCCAGACATGCTTTTGCAGAGTTTCTCGATTAAAGTGGTTTTGCCTGTACCCACTGGTCCACCAACCCCCACTATCAAGGGCTTAATCATTGAAATTGGCTTTCCTTGAATACTGACCGATTGATACTCATGATGGTGATCGTGATGATAATATTCAGACTGATGATCGTAGTTGGGTCGCATGATACTTTCCTATTTTATAGTTAACTGTTGAATAAGCGTCGAAATAGATATTCGTGTTGTATTCCATAAATATCGATTGCAGGGACAAAGGATTGCATATCCTCAAAATCATTAGACATAGCATGAGCTACAGCTTGCTCAACAATCGGTTGAACATGCCAGAGTAATTGCTGTGCTTGCGTTTGCCCTAATCGCATGAGTTTGATGGCAACTGATACTTGTGACGACAGTAAATTATAAGCATATGCTGTTAACGCGGGTTCAATGTCAATGTTAACGGCAGCGGTGACTAAGCCAAACACAATTGCCTGATGACCGATCATTGTTTTTGATTGAATTTTCGTCTGATAGTCTAGCAAGAACGAATCATCTATCAACATCAACATTGTTCTCAATGTTTGACGACCTACACGACTGCTGGATTGACGGGTTTCTTTGGCGATTTTCATGGCAGTCAGACGTTCATCAATCTGTTGAATCAATGCCATGTTGCGCTTGTGATACGCAAACACAGCAGAATGTAGAGCAATAAAATCTTGATTTGCCCAATCGTATAATAGGCGCGTTGTGAGCAGGTTTTCGAGTTGCTCTATGTGTATAACTTCCCCTGCCTGAACATACGATTCTAGTCCCTCAGAATGGACGAACCCCCCCGACGGAAACATCGAGTCGGTCAATTGAGTCAAAGCGAGTAATTGCTGTGGTGTAAGGTTCATCGATTCACCCTAGAATAAGAAGTAACGTTGTGCCATTGGTAATGAATCCGCAGGTTCACAGGTGATATGTTCGCCATCAACCCGTACTTCATACGTTTCGGGATCAACTTGAATATCTGGCAAATAATCATTATGCACCATATCTGCTTTTGTCAGATTACGGCACGATGACACAGGTAAAATTTGAGAATTCAGTGATAGCAAGTTTTCAACTCCTGCGTCGATTCCAGCTTGCGACATAAACGTAATCGACGTGGTTTGTTTTGCACGACCATAACCCCCAAACATCGTCCGTCCATGAACGGGCTGAGGGGTCGGTATCGATGCATTTGGATCACCCATTTCGGCATATGAGATAAAGCCACCTTTTAGGATAATGGCAGGTTTTACACCAAAAAACGCGGGGTCCCACAATACAAGATCAGCAATTTTCCCTACCTCGACAGAGCCAACATAGGAGCTTATACCATGTGTAATAGCTGGATTGATAGTGTATTTAGCGATATATCGTTTCACACGGAAATTATCATTGCGTGCAGGGTCTTCCGCTAAACTACCACGCTGAACTTTCATCTTGTGCGCCGTCTGCCACGTCCGCATAATGACTTCACCGACACGTCCCATTGCCTGTGAATCAGAAGCCATCATACTAAATGCCCCCATATCATGCAGAATATCTTCTGCCGCAATCGTTTCGGGACGGATACGTGATTCAGCAAATGCTAGATCTTCGGGGATAGATGGGCTAAGATGATGGCAAACCATCAGCATATCAAGGTGTTCATCAATCGTATTGATCGTAAAGGGTCGAGTCGGGTTGGTTGATGAGGGCAAGACATTGGACTGTCCACATACTTTGATGATGTCAGGTGCATGCCCACCACCAGCCCCTTCGGTATGATAAGTATGAATCGTTCGCCCTTTAAACGCGGCAATCGAATCATCGACATACCCTGCTTCGTTGAGCGTATCAGTATGAATAGCAACCTGTACGTCATAGGCTTCGGCAACACTCAAACAAGTATCAATTGCAGCGGGAGTTGTTCCCCAATCTTCATGCAATTTTAGACCGATTGCACCCGCTTCTATTTGGTCATTGAGTGATGCAGGTAACGATGAATTTCCCTTGCCAAGGTATCCTAAATTCATCGAGAATTCTTCTGATGATTCCAACATACGGAAGATATTCCAGCGTCCCGGTGTACAAGTTGTTGCATTTGTACCCGTTGCAGGACCTGTCCCACCACCGAGCATGGTTGTGATCCCTGACGAAAGGGCTTCTTCGATCTGTTGCGGACAAATAAAGTGGATGTGTGAGTCAATGCCACCTGCCGTGACAATCATCTTTTCGGCGGCGATGACCTCGGTTGATGCACCGACAATCATATGATCATCAACGCCGTCCATAATACCGGGGTTTCCAGCTTTGCCGATGCCAACAATCTTGCCATTTTTCACACCAATATCTGCTTTGACGATACCCCAATGGTCAACGATCAAGGCGTTTGTGAGGACAAGATCAAGCGCACCTTCTTCACGTGTTGTACCTGAAGCTTGCCCCATACCATCACGTAGTGTCTTGCCACCACCAAATTTTGATTCATCACCATACGTTGTATAATCTTTTTCGACTTCGATAATCAATTCTGTATCCGCCAGTCGAACGCGATCTCCAACGGTTGGACCATATAAATCTGCGTATTTTTGTCGTGAAATATTTAAAGACATTATGATTCCTTATCCAGTGCGCCATCGACTTTATTATTGAGTCCGTATACTTCGCGTGTGCCTTTTAGCTCCGTAAGTGTCACAGTTTTAATGTCGCCCGGTTCAAAGCGAACAGTGATTCCAGATGGAATATTCAATCGCATCCCATATGCCGCATCACGGTCAAATTCGAGTGCGGGATTAACCTCATAGAAATGGAAATGTGACCCGACTTGAATCGGCCTATCACCTGTGTTTGTGACAGTCAATTCGACAGTTTTACGATTTTCATTGGCGATAATATCACCATCTCCAACCAACACTTCACCCGGTGTAATCGTGCTCGATTGGCGGATCGGTTGATGAATCGTGACTAACTTTGTCCCATCGGGGAATGTTCCTTCAACTTGAATTTCTGGGATCATTTCGGGAATGCCGTCCATCACATCATCCGCCGATAAGATAGTTGTCCCATAATTCATAAGTTCCGCCACAGATTTACCTTCACGAATACCCTCTAACACAGCCGATGTAATTAATGCAATGGCTTCGGGGTAATTTAGTTTTAGACCGCGCTCTTTACGATCACGAGCGACAATGCCCGCCATATAAATCATCAATTTGTCTTTTTCGCGTGGTGTTAATTTCATAAAATTGTCCTTTATTTACGTAAGGAGGAATAAGGTATATTGAGGGCATGACGGAAATTTGAGCGTAATTTTTCGTAGGATTGTTCGAGTGTTTCTAATCGGTTAGCTAAAATACGATAAGCAAACCCTGAGCGATGGAGTTCTGAAATAGACGACAAAGTGTCATCTACAGAGTTATCGTTTACAGCATTGCAGAATGTTGCATTATCACAATGGAAACGCGACAGATCACCGACGACATAGGCACTCCCCCAACAGGTATAGCCATCGAGCAAACCAAGTCGATTATGGTCGTGGCTGTTCGGAGAAAAGTTCATTGCATCGTAGACAATCAAGCCATCAACATCTTTTATTTCGATGCGGTTACGTAACTGACGGAATTGCAAAAACTCATCGTGATGTGCAACCCGCCCACCCATTACAGAATCTTGAAATAGACACAGTGCGCCCTTTTGTAATTTGACTGTCACCCTCTGTTCAAAATCTGCATCTTTAAACAAGATCAGGGCATCAGGTACAAATTCCAGAATGGCATTTTCGCCTACATCAATTGTGATATTTTGTATCGCTTTCCCCTGTGGCATTCGATAGACTTTTGTAGTGGCAACTGTGGTTACTAGGGCATGAGTATTCGCTTCGAGTGTGATCTGGATGTCGTAGCGGTCATGTTGGACTACGCCACCTGTCGGACTTAGGAGATATGTTCCCAAACAGCCAGCCCCATCGGGAATTGCTTGCATGACTTGGAGTGGGGTGCGAAAATAACTTTCGGTCATTGCTGTTTTATTATTATGAGAGGCAAAACGAAGACGCAATTGCCCTTCTCGCCCGACTACTGTTTGTTGTTGCTTTACAAGATCTTGTTTTGGTTGGGTTATATTAGACAGATAAATACTCACTTATGACATCCTGACTAAGATCATCGGCATTGCCTTCGGATACGATTAAACCGTTATCCAGCACATAACAATAATCCGCTACACCTAATGCAAAATCTAAAAATTGCTCGATTAACAACACCGAAATCCCACGATCTACTCGTAAATCGTGAATAACTTCTTCAATTTGTTCCACAATATTGGGCTGAATGCCTTCGGTTGGTTCATCTAATAAAACGAGGGTTGGCTTACGGACAAGCGTTCTGCCAATCGCCAATTGCTGTTTTTGTCCACCACTTAATGCACCAGCTTGACGCGAACGCATTTCTTTTAATACTGGGAATATCCCGTAAACCTCATCAATTGCGTTATCTTGATCGGCTTTATTAATACCGGGAACGGCTTCAAA
>Ga0070729_10003217_pt1 | contig 19413 bp, 15 predicted proteins | sample tdDd472_FD_66725 | JGI IMG/M metagenome (GOLD analysis project Ga0070729, IMG submission 66725) | Marine sediment microbial communities from the Atlantic coast under amendment with organic carbon and nitrate - tdDd47.2 | ecosystem: Environmental > Aquatic > Marine > Coastal > Sediment | place... | reverse complement strand
TCGGGATGATGGGCCGACACGCCCAGGTTGCCGATCTCGAAGTAGGTTTGCAGAATCGGGCTCTCGAGGATCAACTCACCGGACTGGCGAGCGGTCACGTCGGGCACCGGTACCGTGGACGCGGCCAGCGGTTCGGCCTGGGCCAGGCCGGCGAAGACCTCGGCCACCTCGTCGGCCAGACCGGGACGAAGGTTGCCCGCCAGAGACAGCACCACGTTGGGCGCCGAGAAGAGACGGCGGTGCGTCTCGCCCAGCAGCTCTTGATCGAAGGAGCGCACGGTGTCCGGCGTGCCCAGGATGGGGCGACCGCGACCGTGCTCGCCGTAGAGACGTCGAGAGAAGGCGTCGTGGAGTCGGTCCTCGGGGGTGTCCAGGGCTTCCTGGATCTCCTCGCAGATCACGCCCCGCTCCAGGTCGATGGCCTTTCCTTCCAGCGCCGGTCGCAGCACCATGTCCGCCAGCACCTTCACGGACCCGGAGAAGAACTCCGGCAGCACGCGCATGGTGAATGCCACGTAGTCCTTGGAGGTGTAGGCATCGACCACCGCGCCCACCGAATCGAACGCCTGGGCGATCTCCAGGGCGGTGCGGGTGTTGGTGCCCTTGAACACGATGTGCTCGAGGAAATGCGACACGCCCGACAGCTCGGGAGTTTCGGCAGCGCTGCCACGTCGCAACCACACGCCGAAGCTCACGGCCTGGGCGGTGGGCGACGCGATTTCCAGCAAGACCGCCCCGCCGGGTAATTCAACCCGGCGGGGCGTGATCTCGTTCTGGAAACGCTGAGGGTTCACCTAGCGGCGACCCCGGCCACCGCGATCGCCACCGCGACCGCCGCCGCCGCCACGACCACCACGGTCACCACCGCGACCACCACCACGACCACCACGATCATCACGATCGCGACGCTCGCGCGCGGGCGGCTCCTCGTAACCCTCGGGCTTCTCCAGCAGAGCCTTGCGGCTGAGGCGGACCTTACCGGTGCGGCTGTCGACCTCCACCAGCTTGACCTCGCACTCCTCGCCCTCGGTGAGCACGTCGCTGACGTCACCAACGCGGAACCACTCCAGCTCGGAGATGTGCAGCAGCCCCTCCTTGCCGGGGAGATACTCCACGAAGGCGCCGAAGTCCACGATGCTCACCACGCGACCCTTGTACACCGCGCCGACCTCGGGCTCGGCCATCATGCCACGAATCCACTCCATGGCAGCCTTGCCGCCGGCCTGGTCGGTGCTGGACACGAAGACCATACCCTCGTCGTCCACCTCGATGGTGGCGCCGGTCTCTTCCTGGATCTTCTTGATGACCTTGCCGCCCGGGCCGATGAGCTGACCGATGCTCTTCACCGGGATCTGGATGGTGTCGATCTTCGGCGCGTACACGGACATGGTCTGGCGCGGCTCGGTGAGGCACTTGTCCATCTCGTCCAGGATATGGAAGCGAGCGTTGCGCGCATCGCCCAGAGCCTGGGTGAAGATCTCACGGCTGATGCCGCCGATCTTGGTGTCCATCTGGAAGGCGGTCACACCCTCGCGGGTGCCGGTGACCTTGAAGTCCATGTCGCCGAGGTGATCCTCGAGGCCGAGGATGTCGGTGAGCACGGCGATCTTCTCGTCTTCCTTGATGAGACCCATGGCCACACCGGCCACCGGGCGCTTGATGGGCGCGCCGGCGTCCATGAGAGCCATACAGCAGGCACAGACGGTGGCCATGGAGCTGGAGCCGTTGCTCTCGAGGATGTCCGAAACCAGACGGATGGTGTAGGGGAAGTCCTCAATATCCGGCAGGATGGGCTGGATGGCCCGCTCGGCCAGCTTGCCGTGACCGATCTCACGACGGCCGGTGCCGCTGTAGCGACCGACTTCACCCACGGAGAACGGGGGGAAGTTGTAGTGCAGGTAGTACTTGCTCCAGTACTGCTCGCCGTTCAGGGGCTCGACGCGCTGCTCGGCCTGCTTGGAGCCCACGGTGACGGTGCCCAGAGCCTGGGTCTCGCCGCGGGTGAAGAGGCAGGAGCCGTGGGCGCGGGGCAGCACACCGGCTTCGATGGTGATGGGCCGCACCGTGGTGAGGTCACGACCGTCGGAGCGCACCTTCTCGTCCAGGATCATGGTGCGCAGGTACTTCTTCTCCAGCTTGCCGAACATGGAGACACCCTCGGCGTCGATGTTGCCGTCGGCGTCGGTGAAGGCCTCCTTGACCTTGGCCTTGAGGGCGGACATGGCCTCGGAGCGCTCGAACTTGCCGCGAGTGACCATGGCGGTCTTCATCTCGGTGCCGATGAGCTCCTCCACCTTGACGAACTTGGATTCGTCCGCGACGGGCTCGACGAAGTCCCACTTCTTCATGCCGCCGGCGGCAGCCACCAGATCACGCTGCAGCTGGTTGAGCTTCTTGATCCAGTCGTGACCGAACTCGATGGCGTCCAGGAGAGCATCCTCGCTCACCTCGAGGCACTCGCCCTCGATCATGCAGACGATGTCGTCGGTGCCGGCCACGATGAGATCCATGTCGGACTCCTCGAGCTGGCTCACCGAGGGGTTGATCACGTACTGGCCGTCGACACGGGCCACGCGCACGCCGGAGACGTTCTCGTGGAACGGAACGTCGCTCAGAGCCAGAGCGGCCGAGGCGCCGGTGATGCTCAGCACGTCGGCGTGGAAGTCGGTATCGGCCGAGATGATGAAGGCGACGACCTGCGTCTCGTGGCGGTAGCCGTCGGGGAACAGCGGGCGCAACGGGCGGTCGATGAGGCGGGCGCTCAGGGTCTCACGCTCGGTGGGGCGAGCCTCACGCTTGAAGAAGCCACCGGGAATCTTGCCCGCGGCGTAGGTCTTGTTGCGATACTCCACGAAGAGCGGGAGAAAGTCGCGATCACTGGGGTTCTTGTCAGCCGTAACGGTCATCAGCGACATCGTGTCGCCCATCTGCACCACGCAGCTACCGTTGGCCTGCTTGGCCATGCGTCCGGTTTCGAGGCTGAAGGTGGTGCCGTTCATTTCCAGACTGACAACATGCTTTTCCATTAGGATTTCTTCCCTTCCAACAGCTTTTAACGTCTGCCGCCCGGATGGCGGCGTGACCCCCGGCTTGCAAGCATAAGGAATGGTCGCAAAGACATTTTGCCTTCACGACCACGCCTATCTATGGCTCGCATAAATAACCGGTTGCCATGAAATTGGGTCGAGGCGAATAACCTCGGCGGCCATCTCGGAACCAGAACGTTGCGGCAACTAACCGCGAAGCCCCAGGTCCTTGATCAGCGCACGATACCCATCCAGGTTCGTCTTCTTGAGGTAGTTGAGCAGCCGCTTCCGACGACCAACCATCTTCAGCAGGCCGCGCCGGCTGTGATGGTCCTTCGAGTGGGACTTGAAGTGGCCGGACAGCGTGTTGATGCGCTCGGTGAGCAGCGCGATCTGCACCTCGGGGGAACCCGAATCGTTGTCGTGCTTCTTGTGCTTGGAGATGACCGAGTCTTTTTGATCCTTGCTGAGCGCCATCGTCAGAACCTCCAGGATAAATGCGACACACGATGCGTCACGATGGCCGCAGGCCGACCGTTCCGGGATTCGGTGCTATTCCAGGGTCTGCGACCCCGGGGTTCTCGAACCAGGAACTTGAATCTTCGGTCAACCCGCTACGAACTGTAGCATGTTCCGCCACCGAGATTTTCCCGGCGACGGGCACGCACAAATGGCGGACTCCAGTCCGCCCTTGCGCGCCGAATATAGGGGATCAGGGAAAGGATGGCAAGGCGGCGTTGTGGGCCGCTAGGCCCCCATCTCCACCCTCACGGGCTCCACATCGGCCAGCAACGGGGTCGCGGCCCCTCCCTGGGCCATGGCCTGGCGTGCCGCGGCCGTCTCCATGACCAGCGGCTCGTCGGTCACCCGATAAACCGCCGCCAGAGGTTTGAAATCCGGCAGAGGCGCCAGAGCCCGCAGGGGCGGCAGCACCGTGCCCACCAGCACCCGCAGATCACGCCAGCCATTGCGCTTCCAGCCCTCACGGATGGACGCGGCCAGCTTCCGGGGCAGCAGACGCTCGATGTAGTAGGACTCGGGGTCCTCCACACCGCCGAGGATGCTCTCCTCGTTGCGCAGCTGCAGGGTGCAGATATCGGTGATGCCCGGGCGTTGCTTGAGCACCATGCCGAACAGTTCAGGGTAGTGCTGGACGTACCGCGGCACCTCAGGACGCGGCCCCACCAGCGACATGTCGCCACGGACGACGTTCCAGAGCTGGGGCAGCTCATCCAGCTTGGTGCTTCGCAACACGCAGCCCACGGCCGTGATGCGCGCGTCACCACCGGCGGTGACGAGCGATCCCTGACCGGTGGGGCGGTCGGACATGCTCCTGAACTTCAGGAGTTCGAACGGACGGCCATACTGGCCCATGCGGCGCTGTCTGAACAAGACGGGGCCGGGACTGGTGTATTTCACAAGTGCTGCGATGATGAGGAGCAAAGGAGCGAGAGCAATCAGTCCGAGGCCGCAAAGCGCCACTTCCATGTGTCGCGGCAAGAGCATCCCTCCAGGGTTGTGATGGGCGAAACGTTATCAGTGTTTCGCAAAATAACCAGAGATTATTTCTCGGTAGTCAACAACGTTCGCTATGTCATTGGCAAACTACGGGCCAACTTTAGGAAATCTTTTCCTTGAGGTGTGAAACGCTCCTGACCTACCCTCCGCCACGAGATCATGAAACCATCTGCTCCGAGGGAAGGTCGAAGTGCGCGAGCGATTTATGCCCTTTTCCCCCCCCCATCTCGACGACGACGAGATCGCCGAGGTGGTGGACAGCCTGAAATCCGGCTGGATCACCACCGGCCCCAAGTGCAAGGCCTTCGAGGAGGCCTTCGCCCAGCGGGTGGCCAGTCCCGCCGCCCTGGCGGTGAATTCCTGCACGGCCGCGCTGCACACCGCCCTGGCCGTGGCCGGCGTCGGGCCGGGCGACGAGGTCATCACCACCAGCCTGACGTTCTGTTCGACGGTGGGCGTCATCGAGCACGTGGGCGCCACCCCGGTGCTGGTGGACGTGGAATCCGACACCCTGAATCTGGATCCGGCGCGGGTGGCGGAAGCTGTCACCGACAGGACCAAGGTGATCCTACCGGTACACTACGCCGGTCACCCCTGTGATATGGACGCACTGGAAAGCCTGGCGTCACAGCACGGGCTCACTTTAGTGGAAGACGCAGCGCACGCCCTGCCAGCGCGGTACAAGGACCGCTGGATCGGCCAGACCGATCACCCGGTGTGTTTCAGCTTCTACGCCACCAAGAACCTCACCACCGCCGAGGGCGGCATGCTCACCGCGAGCCAGGAATTCGTGGACAACGCCCGGGTGGCCAGCCTCCACGGCATGAGCCGCGACGCCTGGAAGCGATACGATAAGGGTGGCAGCTGGTACTACGAGGTGGTGATGCCGGGCTTCAAGTACAACCTGCCCGACGTGCTGGCGGCCATGGGGCTGGCGCAACTGAGGAAGCTGGACCGGATGCAGGCCCGGCGGCGGGCGGCGTGGGATGCGTACAACGAGGCGTTCAAGGATCTGCCGGTGCAATTGCCCACCGAGCGGGACGACGTGCAGAGCGCGCTGCATCTGTACCCGCTGCAGGTGCTGCCCGAGGCGCCGGTGTCGCGGAACGACTTCATCGAGATGATGAAGGAGCGGAACATCGGGACGTCGGTGCACTTCATCCCGATCCATTTCCATCCGTACTATCGGGAGAAGTATGGGTGGGACGAGGGGATGTTCCCGGTGGCGGAGCGGGCGTTCGAGCAGGTGGTGAGTCTGCCGATGCATGGGGGGCTGACGGAGGAAGACGTGGCCGAGGTGATCGCCGCGGTGAGGGAGTGTCTGGCTTGACGGAGCTTCAGAACACAGTCACCAAGGGTGTCTTCACCGTTTCCCTCGACTTCGAACTGGCGTGGGGCTTCCTCGACTGGCCCGATCTCGAGCCCTATGAGCCCAACCTGAGGGGTGTCCGCCAGGTGGTGCCCTCCATCCTCGAGCACCTCGAACGTCATCGCGTGCACGCCACCTGGGCCACGGTGGGGTTCCTGATGCACGCGGACCGCAAGGAGCTGCTACAGCGGGCCCCGGGGATTCGCCCGACCTACGATGACCCGGCGCTCGACCCTTACAGGTTCGCGGCAGAGGTCGATGATCTGGACCCTGATCTGCATTTCGCTCCGGACCTGGTCGACATGATCCGGGCGGTGCCGGGCCAGGAGATCGGCAGCCACACCCACTGCCACTATTACGGGCTCGAGCCTGGTCAGAACCGAGAGCAGTTCGCCGCCGACCTGGAGGCCATCCGGAGCCTCGCCGCCTCGCGAGGTCTTGCTCTTTCGAGCCTGGTCTTCCCCCGCAACCAGAGCAATCCGGCCTACCTCGACTTGCTCACCGAGGCCGGGGTGCGGTGTTTCCGGGGTAATGAATCCAGTCGCCTGTATCGAGCAGCCAAGGGCACCGAACAGAAATTGTGGATGCGGGGCGCCCGCCTTCTCGATGCCTATCTCCCGCTGACGGGTGACGGTGCGCACGATTTGAACAAACTCGCATGCCAACAGCCATACAGCATTCCGGCCAGTCGGTTTCTTCGTCCCCACCCTCCGCGGGGCGCGGTGCTCGAACCACTACGCCTGCATCGAATCACTGCCGCCATGACCCAGGCGGCACGCACAGGCCGTCTTTTTCACCTGTGGTGGCATCCCCACAATTTCGGCCGGCAGACCGAGCAGAACCTCGAGTTCCTCGGACGCATCCTCCGCCACTACGATGCGCTGGAGAGTGAGTACGGCATGCGCTCACTCAGCATGAGCGAAGTCGCCGACGTTCTCGACACGATCCGTCAGCGCAGAATATCCTGACGTTTCCGGTAGTCCAGGTACTCGCCAAGAGTCGGGATATCGTAATAGGAACCCTCAGGAATGCTCGGGTGGGGAACGCGCGGGAACGGGCGGCCGGCATCGTTGGCGAGGATCACCTCGGCTTGCAACTCGGCCTGTCGGATCATCCCTTTCCAGGCCATGGAGACGTAGCTGTCTCCCGGTTCGATCTCGAGCCTCTCCTGGGCAATGAGGTCTCCAGTATCGTATCCCCCATCGAGCCAGAAAATGGAGCAGGCGAGATCCTGGGGACGTCCCCCGTAGACAGCCCAGAAGGCGGAATGCGAGCCCCGATAGTGTGGCGTCAGCCCCGGATGGCCCCCGATGGTGAGTTGCTTCGACGGCAGTGAGCGCACTTTCTTGCCCACGAACTGTGCCGTATGGATGACGAAGACATCGGGATCGAGCGACTTCAGCCAGGCCAGGGTCTCCGGATCGCTATAACGGTCCGTTTGACGTGACTCTCCCTCGAAGCCCGCGAGTATTTGCTCGATCCAGTCCTCGTCGTAGAGTCGTCTGAAGATCGCACCGTCGGCGCGACGGTTGCCGAGCAGATAAGCCAGCCGTCCGGCCACCTGGCTCGACGTCCGCCGCCATCCCTTACGTTTGATGGACAGGCGCAGGAAGTCCAGAGGCACACCGGCGACACGCCCCCCGGCGTAGCAGATGCCCACGACGTTCACGCCCCGATCGATCAGCGTCGCACAGGTGTGGCGCTGGACGAGATCCGGGCCGCTCAAGACCACGACGCGATTGGGTTGCAGGCTGTCCACGGCTCAACCTCCTTCGCTTCGGGCCAGGTCGTGATAGAGACCCGTGAGCCCCTCGGTCATGGCCACATCGCTGTAGTGATCACGTGCGCGTCGCCACCCGGCCTCGCCGAATCGTCGGGCGAGATCGGGATTATCCAGCAACCTGCCCAGCCGCTCGGTCATGAGATCGACATCCCCCACCGGCACGACCCAGCCCGTCACGCCATCCTGGACGACCCGCGGAGTATCAGCGACATCGGTGGCCACCACCGGCACGGCCACGGCCATGGCTTCCAGAACGGCAGCCGGCAGGCCTTCCTTCTCGGACGGCAGGACGAAGACGTCCAGGGCCGGCAAGAACCGACGAACGTCGCGACGATATCCCAGCAGATGCACGCGGTCATCCAGCTCGAGGCGGCGAACGGCATCGCGGATGATGTCGGAGTGGGCGCCGAATCGGCCAGCCAGGATCACCTGAACATCGCACCCGTTCCGGCGCAGGTTGGCCACGGCCGCCAACAGGTGCTCCTGCCGCTTGTGAGCCAGCAGGTTGGCCACGCAACCCACGATGGGCCAACCCTCCCTGAGATCACAGATCTCCTGCAGATACTCACGAGCGGAGGCGCGGTCCGGCATGTGGGAAGGAACCGGCACCCCATTGGGCACCACGTCGATACGGTTCAGAGGCAGCCCGTCACGCCTCGAGAAGAGAACACGGGTGGTCTCGCTGTTGCTGATCCAGCGGTCGACCCAACGGCCAGTCCAGCGGTTCAGACGGCATTGGGTCGCACTGCGATGGGTCTCCATGCCTCGGATTCCGGACACGACCGTGGGCACGCCGGCCAACCGCGACAGCAGTCGGGTGGCCAGTTCCTGTCGAAGCCCGAAGAGGTGCACCAGATCGTATCGCTCGCGCCGGAGCAATTGCACGAAGCGCACCAGGATATCCGGCCGCAAGGTGTGCGCGCCGGCCGGTCCCAGACGGTGCACCGTCAGGTCGTCCAGCGAATCGGCTGACTCGCTGAAGGCCGGATTATCTCCGAGCACGACGAGATCGGGCACCACACGACGGCGGTCGGCCAGTCCGAAGAACACCATGGACTGCGATTCGGAACCGCCGACGATATCGACACCGCCGGGAAATACGTGGGCCACACGCAGCGCAGAAGACATGCAGGATCCGTCCCTCGGGTGCATCGCCGACACGGTTCAATCACTGGAGTCCACAGTCTAGCGGTGGTGTCGCGGCAGGGTAAAGCGTTCCTTGAGAAACCTTGATGGCTGGCTCCAGATGGGCTTTAATGTCCTCAGCAACTCCCATGACAAGGATGTCACCATGGCCTCAGAACACATCCCCGCGACCGGCGGGGACGACCCGGAACTGCTGGCGCTTGCTCGTCGATTGCTGCGTCATTGGTTGCTCATCGGCCTCGTGGCCCTGGCGGGGGCCGTGCTGGTGGGAGCCTACAGCTTCACCATCCCTCCGTCCTACACGGCAAGATCCACGATGTTGCCGAACCTGGAGAGCGGTGGCGGCGCCGGATTGCTCGGACAGTTTGATTTCATCCGGTCACTCACCAGTGTCAGCAGCCCGCGTGAAGACTTCTACGAGGATATCCTCGTCAGCGAGACCATGCTGAACCTGGTGCTGGCCCGGTCGTGGACCGTTGACGACCAGCCGGTGGACCTCTACGAACTCCTGGGTGTGACCGTGGATGCGCCCCCCACGCCGCGCCAGCAGGAACGACTGCGTGACCGCTTACGGCATCGGGTGATCCAGTTCAGCAAGGACCAGCTCACGAGCTTCATGAGTCTCAAGGTCGAGCTTCCGCACCATCCGGCGCTCGCAGCGGATCTGTGCAACTTCCTGCTGGAGCACCTCGAAGAGTTCAATCAGCGGTTCCACCAGGAGCACTCGCGCCAGCAGCGTGTGTTCCTCGCCGGAAGGGTGGCGGAGATCGAATCGGAGATGCACGCCGCCGAGGATAGCCTCTCCCTGTTCCTCATGGCCAATCGCGGGTACGCCGGTTCGCCGCAGCTCACCCGTGAATACAACGCCCTGTTCCGGGATGCCGAGGCCCTGGGACGAACGTGGTTGGAGTTGCGCGGGCAGTACGAACTGGCTCGCATCGAGGAGCACAAGAACCTGTCGTCGATCAACATTCTCGACGCGGCGACACCGCCCGTTTTCCGCAGCAAACCACGCCGGGCCCCCATGGTCCTGGTCGGAGGCATGTTCGGCGGCCTTCTGGGCCTGGCTCTGGCCTGGCGACGCGATCAGCAGCAGCGGGCGGCGTGAGGTGGCGCCCGGGTTCCTGCGAAAGATCCTGACCCTGTCTTCGGGCATCGCCATCAGCCAGGGTGTGCTGTTCCTGTTCACGCCCGTTCTCTCGCGCATCTACACGCCGGCGGATTTCGGACTCTTCGGGATTCTCGTCGCCCTGGCCTCCATCCTGGCCGTGGGCAGCAATGGGCGATACTTCCTGGCCATCGTCCAGCCCGACACCGACGAAGAAGCGTCGGCAGTCCTGGGCCTGGCCTTGGCAGCCACTGGAATTTTCGCCGTGCTGGTGGCCCTGGCACTGGCCTTCGCCCATCCTCTGGCGGCGTCGATCCTGAACAACTCCGGGTTCGCCGACTGGTGGTGGTGGGTGCCCATCGCAACGGCGTTGGCTGGGTGGTTCGACGCGGTCAACTACTGGCATATCCGGCGGCAGAGGTATGGTCTGGTCTCGCGGGTGCAGCCCGTGCGGGCGGCTGTCCTGGTGAGCGGCCAGGCCGGGCTCGGCGCTCTCGGCGCCGGCTTTTCCGGACTGGCGTGGGGACGTCTGGCCGCGGACGCGACCTTGCTCCTGGGCCTGCTGCGCGACCTCCATGGGGATCTACGAACCCTCACCGGCTGGCGCCGGCTCTCGTCGTGGCTGTCCATGGCCCGACGATTCCGCACCTTCCCGCTGTACAGCGCCCCCCAGGGCTGGCTCAGCGCCGTCGCTCAGTATCTGCCCGTGCTGGTGCTCGCGGTGCTGCTGGATGATGTGGTGGTCGGAGTGTTCCTGATGACGCACCGCATCCTGGCCACTCCCAATCAGTTCCTGGGCAAGGCCCTGCGGCAGGTGTTCTACCAGCAACTGCACCAGGGACCACGTCTGCACGACGAGGACCGGAAGTTCTGGTGGCAGACCACGCGCTCGGTGTTCCTGTGGGCTCTGGTGCCCACCGTGGCCATCGTCGTATTCGGCCCGCCGCTTTTCACCCTGGCTCTGGGCGACCAGTGGACCCTGGCCGGGCATTTCGCGCGGCCGGTGGCGATCTGGCAACTCTTCGCCATGACCTGCATCCCGTCGCAGATGCTCCTCATGGCCCAGGGACGACAGCGCGTGCATCTCATCATCGAAGCGATCTTCCTGTTGGCCCGATTCGCTGGGCTCGTGCTCGGTGTTCGACTCGGTGGCGCGGTCGGAGCTGTCACGGGATTCGCCCTCGCCGGCGCCGTCATGCAGATCGTCATCATCGCCGCCGCATCCCGCCGTCCTGTCGATGGTGATCCGGAGGTCGCCCATGCCTAGGGTCATTCACGTACTCAGCAGTCTCGATACCGGCGGCGTCGAGCGGCGCGTCATCGGCCAGATGCCAGAACTTCAGCAGCGGGACGACGGACTTGATCACGGCCTGATCGCCCTGCGCGGCGGACGGCTCGCCGACGCGGCACGACGAACCATGGATCAGGCGGGCGTTCCCCTCTGGGTTCTGGACAAGGGCCGCGGCTGGGATTCCACGGCCAATCAAGCGCTCGGGAGCGCCATGGAAGAGTTTCGTCCCGACCTGGTCACCGCCTACAACTTCGTCGCGGGCTTGTGGACCCGGCTGGTGGCGCGAGGGCGCTGGGGCGGCACGGTGGTCCACGAAGGCGGCATCCGTAACGCCGCCACCTGGTGGGGCCGGACGGCCGAGCATTTCCTCCGCCGCTGGACCCGGGCCAGGATCTTCAACAGCCAGGCGACGCGCATGATCTGGGAGACGGCGCTGGGCGAATCGCCCCGGCATCACGTCGTCCTCAATGGCGTGAGCGTGACCTCCGCTCCGAGGTCGCGGCGGAACGATGGCGTGACGAGGCTCATCACCGTGGGGCGCCTGGTCGCCATCAAGGGCGTCGACATCCAGCTCGAGACCCTCGCTCGCTTGATCCGGCGAGGGCGCGCCGTGCGCCTGGTGGTCGTTGGCGATGGCCCCCAGCAACACTCGCTGAAGAACCGCGCACAGGATCTCGGCGTGGCCGACCACGTCGACTGGCTCGGCTACCGCCCCGATCCCGAGCACGAGCTGGCCGCGGCCGATATCTTCCTCTGCACGAGCTACAACGAGACCTTCTCGCTCACCCTGTGCGAAGCCATGGCCCAGGAACTGGTGTGCCTGGCTCCGCGGGTCGGCGGCCCTGCGGAGATCATCCGTCACGAGGTCGACGGCCTGCTCCTCCCCTGCCGGGTGAAACCGTCGGCCGAACTGGCGGCCCAGCTCCCCTCCATGGTGGCCGAACCCGACACGGGCATCGTCCGGGCACCGCTGGGAATTCATCCCGACGATCTGGCCGGAGCCGTCGAAGAGGTCCTCGACGCCGGAGACGACCTGCGGGCCATGAGGGAATCGGCCCGCGAACGCATCACCACGAGATTCTCGCGACAACGCTACGTCGACGATCTTGCCGGCTGCTACCAGACGATTCTGCGCGGCGGAGGCGACTCATGACCTTGCGGTCGGCCATCAACCGGACTCTGCTGCGCGCCTTGCGTCCGGGCGTGCTTGAGGCGGGGCGCCGTCTCGATGGCGTGGCGCGGATGTCGCCCGATGAATTGTACGCCTGGCAGCTCGCAAGGCTGCGAGACCTGCTGCGCCATTGGCTGGCCGTCCCCGCCTATGCCCGCCTTCTGGTTCGTGATGTCACCGCGGCGGAGTTCACCAGCACCGACCATTTGCCGTCGCTCCCGGTCATGACCAAGGCCATGATCACCGAGGGGCTGGATGCCTGGCGCGCGCAGGCCCCGGCCGCGACGGTCAACAGCACCAGCGGTTCGTCGGGGGTCAATTTCCGGTTCCTGCAGGACCGCCCCATGCGCGACGCCAATAGCGCCGCCGTTCACTGGGCCTACGGCACGGCGGGCGCCGACTACTGGGGTGATCGTCGACTCGTGATCTGGGGCCATTCTCCGGCGCTGGGCTGGCGCAATCGCTGGGCCGAGGAGATCAAGGTGTTTTGCCTGAACGCGCGCAGCCTTCAGGCTTATGGACTGGACGACCAGCACGCCGACCAGTATCTCGACCACCTCGATCGCTGGCGCCCGCGGATTCTCGAGGGCTACCCCACCTATCTGAACCAGATGGCCCGGCGTGGTCTGGCCACCCGCACCACGAGCCACGCGCCGGAAGTCGTGATCACCAGCGGCGAGCAACTGGACCCGGAGCATCGCCTGGCCATCGAGGAGTTCTTCCGCGCGCCGGTGAGCAATCGCTACGGCAGTCGAGAGTTCGGGGTCATCGCCCAGGGCGTGCCGGGAGCCGAGGTGTGCCTCGTGCCCCCCAGTCGGTTCCTCCTGGAAACCGACGAGCGAGGAGCCCTCCTCGTCACCGACCTGGACAATCGGGCCACGCCGTTCATCCGCTACGCCTGCGGAGACCTGGGCCTGGTCACTCGCGGACATGATCAGGCGCCTGGATTCGCCGGCCAGGTCATCAGCCGACTGGCGGGCCGTGTGCACGACTGCATCACCTCGCCGGCGGGCCGGCTCATCCCCGGCCAGTACTGGACTCTGCTCAGTCGCTCGGTGCCCGGCATCGACGAATTCCAGGTGTACCAGCGGCGTGACGGCCGCATCGAATTGCGAGTGAGTCGACAGAGTACCCTGGCCGACGATCATCGGCGAAGCCTGATCGAGCGTTTCAACGTGGAATTCCCGGAGGTACCCGAATTCTCCGTGGTGACCGTGGACGGGTTCGAGCGCACGGCCCTCGGCAAGCGGAAGTTCGTGATCCGGGAGGTCGAGCATGACGCGTGATCTCTGCGTCCCGGTGATCATGTACCATTGCGTCAACGACGCCCTGGGATCCAGCCCCCACGGCCGCCTCGGATTCACTCCCGGGCAGTTCCGGGCCCATCTGCGCTGGCTACTCGACCACCACTACGATCTGGTCTCCGTCTCCGATCTCTGGCGCTGGCTCCTGGACGGTGCACCCGAGGGACTCCGGCCGGCCGTGATCACCTTCGACGACGGCTTCGCGGACAACCTCACCGTGGCCGCGCCCATCATGGATGAAATGGGCGCCCGCGGCACGGTGTTCGCAAACCCCGATGTTACTCCGGAGCCCGACGCCCCCCAGGGCCGCGGGCCATGGGGCTACCTCCGGCCCGCACAGATGCGTGAACTGGCAGCCGGGGGCGTGCTGGAGATCCAATCCCACACCTGGGACCATCTGCGCACATTCACCGGCCCCGACGTGATCGATACGTATCATCACACCCGGTTCGATCGGCTCTGGTGGCTGGTCTGGTTGCTGCGACCTGAACTCCGCCGGCACTGGGACGGCGACGTCAGGCGACATGCCCGGGCGGTGCCCGACGGCTATCCCATCTTCGACAACGACCGTCATCTGTCGGCGCGACGTTTCGAACCGTCTCCGGAGTTCGTCGCCCGATGCCTCGCTGATCATGACGCAGGACAATCGACGCGGGGACGCCGGAACGATTCCGGCAGTCTGGAATCCGAGGTCGAGTACGAAGACCGCTGTCGGCACAGCCTGGCGGAATCCCGCCGGGTGCTGGCAGACTGGTCGGGCCAACCGGTGGACCATCTCTGTTTCCCCGGCGGCAGCTACAACCAGCGACTCCTGCAATGGGCCGCCGATGCGGGTTATCTCACGTACATGCTGAGTAGCCGCGAACAGGGTCGAAACGATGCCTCCCTGCTGGACATCGTGCAGGACGAAGCCGCTCGCCCCGTCGGGCTGAAACGCCTGAGCTTCACCCAGGACTACCCGGCCTGGCTGCAGACCCCGCTGGTGGCGCGCTGGGTGGCGGCCCTCAAGATCAGCACCCTGGAAGGACGCCCCTGGGCACGCCGGAGCCATGGGATGATGCGGCGCATCCGGGATCTGATGCCATGAGGATGAACTTCACCAGTTGGCGTTGGCTGCTGTCACCGAGCGTGGCCATCCTCGTGATGCTCACTCCCCTGGCCCTGCTCTCGTTCAATCTGACGCCGGGGCGGCCACTGCTGCCCCTGGGGGCGCCCATCGCCGTGGCAGCCGTGGTGGTACCACTGTTGCTGCTTGCGCCGCGACTGAGGGTCCCACGCCGGCAAGGTCTGCAGTCCTTCATGGCTCTGTGGCTGTTGCCGGGGCTGGTGTCCCTGGCCAGCGTGCTCTGGAGCGCCCAGCCCGGCTTGTCGCTGCAACGGGTTCTGCTCGTTTTTCTACCCGGCCTGGCTCTGATCACGCTGGTGGCCTGCGATGCTCGCCCCTGGCGCACATTCACCCTGGTGGCGCGCGCGGTGGTGGCCACGGCCGTGGTCCTGGCCCTGGTGGGGATCGTGTTGCTGGCCCTTGGCCAGACCAGACTCACCGGCGAGGGACTCGTTCAGACCTTCCTCCTGGGGCCGGTCCAGGTCGGCCAGCGTCTGGTGGGGAACCCTCCGTTCCTGCGCATCACGAGCCTGGCCGACAATCCCAACGGTCTGGCCACCTGGATGGTGTTCGGGCTGGTGCTCCTGCCCACGGCCATGCCGGACAGAGAACGCCCCTGGCCAAGGTTCCTGGCCGGTCTGCTCATGGTGATCGGGCTGTTGCTGACCATGTCGCGCACCGGTATGGCAGCCGTGCTCCTGGCCCTGGCCGTCTATCAGGCCTTACGTCATCCCGGCCGCGTGGTGCCCTTGACCCTGGCCATCCTGACCGTGATCGGGGGCCTGGCCGTGGTGGTGATGGGACTGCGAGCCCTGGGGTTCGACCTCACCGACACCGACCGGCTCACCTTTTCCCTTTCGGCCCGGGAGGAAGCTTGGCGCCCCCTCATCGAGGCCTGGCGACGGCAGCCCTGGACCGGTGTAGGTTTCGGCGTCGGCTACGAGGAACTGCTTCGCGCCCGCGGCCTTCGCTTCGGAGCCCATAGCGGGCACCTGCTGCTGCTGGCCGAGATCGGCGTGCTGGGCTATCTGGGCGTCGTGCTGGTGTGGACTCGCGGCATGTTCGGAGCGGTGATGGGTTCTCGGCAGGGCCGCCTTCCCTCGCGGGTCGGCGCCACTTGCGCGGCTCTTCTGGCCGCCTACTTCACCCAGCAGTTCTTCGAGGCCAGCATGTTGCGGTTCACCTTTGCCAGCTACTTCTGGCTCTACCTGACTGCGGTGAGTGTGCTGGCCCACAAGACCGAGGATACCGACTGATGCGCATCCTGCACGTGCTGGGAGATTCCGAGTTCGGCGGTGGTTCCCGCGTCGTGATCCAGCTCTGCCTGGCCGCGCGTCAACAAGGGCACGAGCCCGCTGTGCTCACCACCAACCCGACGTTTCTGCAGGAGCTGGCTGATGCCGACCTGCCCGCCGTTGCCCTCGACTGCATCTGCCGCCCCATCCACCCCTGGCGCGATGTTCGCGGCGAACTCCGACTGCACGCCTACTTGAAGCGGGAACAGCCCGACCTCGTGCACACTCACACCAGCAAGGCCGGCTTCCTGGGCCGCCGCGCCGCCTGGCGGGCGGGCATCGGGGCCGTGGTCCACACCGTGCACGGCTTCGCCTTCCACGAAGCCAGCCACCCGGTGATGATCCGGGCATACGGCGCCCTGGAAACCATGGCGGCCCGCTGGTGCCATCGCCTGGTCACCGTGAGTCGTTTTCATCGCGACTGGGCCCTGGCGCTGGGCATAGCGCCCGCCGACCGTCTGCAGGCGATCCCCAACGGCATCGCACCCGCCCCCCGGGTCTCAGCCGACGACGTGGCGGCTCTCCGCCGGGAATTCGGTGTCGCTGACGAGGAGATGATGCTGGTTTCAGCAGGACGTCTGGCCCCCGGCAAGGGACTCGAGGACCTGCTGATCGCGCTGGCGCCCCTGGCCCATCGCCCCTGGCGGCTGATCTTGCCGGGAACCGGCCCCATGGCCACTGATCTCCCCGGTCTTTGTCGGCATCACGAGCTCGCCGACCGGGTGGTCTTGCCAGGCTTCAGGAACGACGTCCGCCGGATCCTCGCCGCCGCCGATCTCGCCGTGTTGCCGACCCATCGTGAAGGGCTGTCCATTGCTCTGCTGGAAGCCCTGTCCGCGGGCTTGCCGGTGCTCACGACCACCATCGGCAGCAACCTCGAGGTCACGCGAGACGGCCGGGCCGCGGCGCTGGTGCCGCCAGGCCAACCTCAACAACTCGGCGAGGAACTGGAGACTCTCCTGACCGACTCCGGCCGGCGTGCCGAGCTATCACGGCAGGCACTCGCCGTGTTCGACGAGGAATACGCCGAGGCGCGCATGCTGTCGGCCTACATGGATCTCTACGACGAGTTGACCCCGCCCGGCTGTTGATTCCAGAGCGCCAGGATATCGGACACCCGCATGAGCGCGAATCCGTGCTCGCGAAGATTACTGATGTCGCCCCGCGAGGGCTCCCCGCAATAGTGGCGTCCGTCCGCAGGCTGCTCGCGTCCCTCCAACAACTGCCGTTCCAGAATGCCGAGGACGTTCCGGTGCACCATGGGACCGGCCAGAAGGCAGAGCTCTTCGAACAACTCGCAGACACTCACTCCCGGCCGGATATCCAGAGGTTGCTGCGCGACGATGCGCCCGGCGTCGAACTCCTCCACCATCTCATGCAGGGTGATCCCGGTTCGCTGCTCTCCGGCGGCGAGAACGTGGATATAGGTGCACACGCCGGCATAGGCCGGCAGCAACGACGAATGGAGATTGAGGCAGCCCAGCCGGGCCAATGACAAGACCCGCGGCTTGATGCGATACGGGCATGACACCGACAGGATGACATCGGGCGCAAAAGCCTCGATCCGGCGGCGGGTGTCGATGTGGTTGACGTTGCGGGTGACCTGTGTGGGGATCCCCAGCTTCCTGCAGAGACTCAACACCGTTCGGGGCCCTCGTCCCATGATCTCGGCCAGCGTGGGGATCAGATACGTCGACGCCTTGTAGGCGAAGTAGCGCGGCCCCCACCGACGTAGCAATCGCCACGCCTCGCCGCCGCGGTTGCCGCCCTGCTTGCGAAGGCCCGTGGTGACGATCACCTGCAATTCGAGTCCTTCACCGGCAGCATGCAGCAGCGGCGCCAGGGCGTGGGCAGCGAAGGCATTGCCGTTGGTGACCACTGTCACCCGCCCCGTGCCAGGCAGCGCGGGCATGACTACTCCGACGCCTTATCAATCACCAACCAAACCGTCGCCACACTGGCGATGATCGCCGAGATCTCCTTCAACGTCTGCAACGTCGAAGGGCCCTCCGGCGGCGGCTCCACCGGCACCACGATGGTCGACCCCGGCAGCACCCGGTGCCCGCCCTTGTTGGGCTGCGACAGGCCGTTGGGGTGGATCACCCGCGAGCGGTCCTTGTCGGCCTGCTCCAGGTAGCCGCCAGCGCGATCGACGTACCAGTCGATCTTCTTGCCTCGCTCGTGCACCAGGGCCGTGGGGAAGCCCACCTCGCCCACCACCTTGACGGTGTACTGGCGCTCCGGCACCAGGATGCGATCGCCGGCCTGCAGGATGATGTCCTGGGGACCGCCGGGCTCGGCCAGGGCCGTCGCCAGATCCACGGCCACGTTGCCCAGACCCTGTCGTTCGATGCGCGCACCCTCGGCATAGGCGGTATCCTTGAGGCCGCCGGCGCGGCGGATCACGCTGCTCAGCCGTTCATCGGTCATCTCGAGGGCGAAGGCGCCGTTGTAGAAGACCTCGCCGCGCAATTCCACCATGCGCTGTTGCTCGTACCAGGGCAGGCGACGCACCACCACCTGGTCGAAGGCTTCCAGGAGCACATCGCGACCGTGCTGCAGGTAGTCGGGGCCCATGTCCACCAGGATGGTGGTCACCACGCTGCAGTCCAACGGATGGGCTGCGGCCGAGAACACCCGCTCGGCCTTCAGGCGGTGGATCTCCACGTGGCCCACGTCGCCGGCGGCCGGGATGCCGCCCGCGCGGAGCAGGGCGTCCAGCAGGGTCATGCCGGGACGGAAGGCGAACTCGCCGGGGCGACGCACCTCGCCGCGCACATCCACCGACTCATCATCGCGCATGTCGCCCTGGGCAAACACCGTCACCACGTCGCGTTCCTGCAGAGGCAGATCGTCGACACGGCCGGCCAGCAGGTCGCCCAGATTCACGGTCAACGACGAGGGCTGCTCCAGGGAATCGATACGGTCGACCACCGCCAGGTCCAGCAGCACATCGGGCCAGGTGCCGCCGGCCCGCTCGATCATGGCGGCCAGCGTCAACCCCGGGACGAACTCGTAGCGCCCCGGACTCTTCACGTGGCCGGCCAGCTCCACCCAGCCGCCCAGTCGGTCCTGGATGACGTCCACCGTCACCACGTCACCATCCAGCAGCACGCCGCCGGTCGGGTCGATGAGTCGGCCGGACCCCGGGTCCAGCTCGAGGTCGAGGTACCTGCGGTCGGGCTGGTCGGCGCGTCGCTCGGCCGCCGGCACGATGCGCTCGACGTGCACCACCCGGCGGGCGGCCTGGGCCGTGAAGCCGCCGCCGAATCCCAGCAGATCGTCGAAGGTCTCGCC
>Ga0070729_10003215_pt1 | contig 19425 bp, 10 predicted proteins | sample tdDd472_FD_66725 | JGI IMG/M metagenome (GOLD analysis project Ga0070729, IMG submission 66725) | Marine sediment microbial communities from the Atlantic coast under amendment with organic carbon and nitrate - tdDd47.2 | ecosystem: Environmental > Aquatic > Marine > Coastal > Sediment | place... | reverse complement strand
TGGAATAAGGAATCCAGTTCCGAAAATAGTGGGTTGAGCTTGTAGAAGACTCAAGGCATCATAAGAACCTAAAAAAGAGGTAGTTCCTAAAGTTCCCGTACTGAAGCGCAACTTTAGGTCAGTCAGGAAGTCTGAGTTATAAAATGCTTCGTTATGCACATTCCATCCCAAAGAAACTGCTGGAAATACTTCGAATCTATTGTTAGCTCCGAAACGAGAATCACCATCTCTTCTGAGGGATACGGAAGCTAAATAACGATTGTCATAGGCGTAGTTAACTCTTCCAAAAAGACTTCTTCTTGAAACCGTTTCGTGTCTCAGGCTTGTGTTGATATCAGCTGGCTCTATGTACGAATAATTGATAGGCTGACCAACTGGCACATTAGTACCTGTTAAAGACGTTCCTCTTATGTAGAAGTTCTGAAATTCCATTCCGACCACCGCCGATAGGTCATGCTTACCGAATGCTTTGGTATAATTCAAAGTAGTCTCACTTAAGACGGAAGATCTTTTAAGGTCTACTTGATCCAAGTCAGATTGATTGGTACGTTCACGAGCATCTGCCAAAACGCCCTGGTAATAATAGGCTTGAGTATCATTAAGATCTGCTCCCAGAACAGTTCTTATATTCAAGCCTTCTATGATACTGAATTCTAAATATGAATTCGCATTGGCGAAATACGCTTTTTGAAAGGCTCGCGCATTGTCAAACTTTGCTGCTGGGCCTGAATCTCCTGTTCCACCTATTCCATTTTGGCTTCTACCATAATGCCAGTCGTGCGCAATATCACCTGCTTTCAAATCATAGATACTTGAGGTGATCAAGCCACCTCCTCTGTAACCATTGTCAAATGCAGCCAATCCCAAGCCCTGTGCTTCTTTATCCAATTGTTGAACGAATGCAATAGACGCATCTGTATGGTAAATAGGATGAATACTATACGCTCTCAGCAAATCCCTCATGTCATGAGGTACAATTTCTTGGTGACTAAAGTTTCCATTGATACTTAATCCAGTCTTGAACCTCTTTCCCAACTTAGCATCGACGTTCAAACGTCCGTTATATCGTTCAAAAGATTGTTCTCTTACAATACCCTCTGTGTCTAAATAACCCAATGAAGCAAAGATATTTACATCCTCACTTCCTCCACTAACGCTGAAGTTATGGCTTTGACTTGTACCTGACCGGAAAAGCCAGTCTTCCATACTCACCACGTCGGGTGCATTGGCGTAGGCATTTAGCCTATAATTCAATAAAGCCGGATCAACTTCAGAAAGGTCATAAGCACTTGTTTGTAAATCACTTGCCCATTCTGAGGCTGTCTTAAGCATTTCAATGTCCTTTACATACTTGTTTGAAATGCTGGTGTAACCATTGTAACTAAAATTGGCTTTACCTGATTTTCCCTTTTTGGTGGTAACCAGAATAACCCCATTTGCGCCCCTAGAACCATAAATAGCAGCTGAGGCAGCATCTTTTAGCACCTCCATACTTTCAATATCGTTGGGGTTAACAGTGGCCAAACTTCCCGAAATCGGATACCCGTCCACAACAATTAGCGGATCGGAATCACCTGAAAGAGAGGAAGCTGCTCGAATTTGGATCTTTGGGTCTGCCCCTGGTTCACCACTTTGATTTTGAATCAAAACACCTGCTAATTTACCAGCTAAGGCATCATCCACACGATTGGCCTGGACAGCTGCTATATCAGCGCCCCCTACCTGTGCAATTGCACCCGTATTGTGCGACTTTTTACGGGTACCGTATCCTACCACAACGATCTCGTCTAAAAGGGTAACATCTCCTGTTAGTACAATATCGTAAGTGGTCGCTGAACCAACAGTTAGTTCCTGAGCCTTGAATCCGGTGTAAGTAAAAACAAGGACGGTGCCTTCTTCCGCTTCTAAGCTCCATGTACCATCAATATCGGTAATCGTACCCGTGGAAGTTCCCTTTATGGTAACTGTGACCCCAATTAAAGGTAGGCCATCCTCTCCAGAGGTGACAGTACCTGTAATGGTTGCTTTGACCGTATTTAAATTGTTAGGAGAGAGTGTATCTGCTCTGGAAAGAACAGGGGTAAGCAACATCAAAAGGAAAAGTATCCCCATACTTTTGATGCAGTTGAACTTTTTTGTTAACTTAAATTCCATAATTTACTGATTTAATTCCTTTCATAAAATAGTTCATCTTATAGGCCTCATCAAGCACATCACATCTTGATGAAGTAATAAAGAACAAGCTTAGAGCTTGATGTATCATTTTTGAAATTTGAACCTGTCAGTTCATTTTTGCAAAAAGGCTCCAACTATAATTAAAAGTTAGTGGTAAGAGCATGTTTGGGCAAGACCATCTGGGCTACCGAGTAGACGATCAAGGCCGCGAAACCTATCTGGTTGTTTATGATAATTTTATTAAAAGCCGCGAGGATTAGGCAAGGGAGAACTCCGACGTAAACTCAATGTTTCAACTCAAGTTCAATTGTTTCTCTGTCTTCTGAACTTGAATGGCGCGAAGCGATCTTACCACTTAATCCATCTTTTTTCAGCGTAACACGATATTCGATTACATCTTTCAGGTATTCTTGTCAAGGATGTGCTGTAAATAAGCTTATACTCTTCCAGTGCCTAATAGACCTGTATCGTAATAATACCACCTCCTACTCGTCCGAAATTATGGCGCCTACTGATTTTACTTGCCGTTTCAAGTTGGATATATCTGCTTGGCTCGGAAATTGGTTGACCAATTACTTCTACTTTAAAGATACAGAAAAGAATTGGTCAACCAAATTATTTTTCGATTTTTTCCGCCAAACCACTTATTTTTTAGCTTCGCGAATTAAATCTATCGTGTTTGTTAGTCAAACACTACTCGTTATCCACGATTTTCACATTGTCTAGGAAGACTTCAGTAGAACTATCTACAGCGTTTAACGCTCTAACATAGATAACAATCTTGTTCGTAGATGCTGTGAAGGTAAATGTACTTGTGGTAAACATAGACTTGTCTGTATTAAAGTCATTTGTTATGTCAAAGTACGCGTCTATGGCTGGATCACTCGTTGAAGCATTAATACCATCTTCTGTTGTGATTTCGGTATTTAGCAGAAATACTTCCGTATTGACTCCTTCTGCTTCCGAACGGGTATCGATTGAAAAAGTATATTCTGCACCTTGCTCCACTTGAACGACCTGATACAACCGGCGACAATTAGCGCTAAACTTCCCTCCTCTGGTCTTAGATCCATTTTCGAAGGCACCATCGGAAGTAGAATTAGGTTGCTCGTTGGTGCAATAGGTCGCATCAATGTAACTATTCAACTCTGTATTATTCCAAAGTTCTCTATATGGACTAGGAATTGTATTTCCACCATTATCTACCACTGTACTGTTTGGTGTCATATCCCATGCATCCGCATTGTCACTCGTATTTTCAGTGAATTCCTGGAAAGTACCATTAAGAACCTGTACCACAAAGCCTTGAGCTATGAGCAGTTTTTCGGTGGTCACATCTGTATTACCTGTTACACTATAGGCAGTCATAGTGACCGTGTATTCTCCATCTTCCTCATAAGTATGAGAAGGATTCATTCCTGTAAATTGATACCCATCTCCAAATTCCCACAACAACATAACAGCACCTTCGGAAGCATCCATGAAATCATAGGTACGATAATCATCTGGATCTACCTGGAAGGTAAAACCAGCTGTAACAGGTGCTAGGATATTTATAGTCTTGCTAAGAGAAGTTGACAATCCTACATCGCTAGTGGCCGTCAGCGTAACAGTATATTCAGCAGCAGCGGCATAAATATGAGTTGGAGATTCCTCTGTTGACATATTTCCATCACCAAAATCCCACTCATAGCTTGTGGCATTGGTAGAAGCATTGGTGAAAGCATATTCAAGGTAATTCGATTCACTCTGTTCGAGATTAAATCCAGCCGAAGGAGGTACAGAACCTTCCGCCCCCACTTCTATAGTAAAATTATCTAGCCTGGCTTCAACCGGGCCGTTAAAGAAGTAAATGGCAACCGTATTGTTATCTGCTGAATTAAATGATAGCTGCTGCTCCAAATAGGTGGCAGGCTCAGATACATCATTTACCGTTACAGAAGCGATGGTTCCAGCTGCTGCTGCATCCCGACTGTCAATAGGCCCGGATTGTGTTACACCTATGATAGAGACAGTCACAAAAGGATCAGACGAATCGTCTAGCATGGTGTACCAAAACCTGAGGTCATAATTCGTATTGGGTTCTACCGCAAATTCTTGGTAACCAATACGAGACTGGTCAGCAGGTAACTTAGCACCTTGGTCTCCAAATGTGACGGGGCTACCCGTAATCTGAATAACACCGCCGATATCACTGTTTCTCCAGGAGTCCCGTCCATCACCAGAACCATCCGGCAAGCTGTTATCTTCAAAACCTGGCTCTAGGATAATAGGCTGAAACGGCCCTTCAACCACCATAACTTCTATCGTGATTGTGCTTGATTCTCCTCTTCCGTCACTAGCCGTCAAGCTTACGGGATAAGTACCTTCTCCCGAATCAAATGTAAATAAGGGATCTTGTTCATTCGACGTTTTTCCTCCGCCAAAATCCCATTCGTAGGTAGTAGATTCAACGGAAAGATTAGTAAACTTAACCGTTTTGAAATCTTCCAAAGTTGAAGCATAAGAAAAGTTAGCAGTAGGTAGAATGGTGTCCGGCTTCGAGTTTGACTCTGGTAACTCAAACTCAAAAGCCTTTTCACAATTACTAAAAGTAAAAGTTATGATCGTTAAACACAGGAACAACTTAGTTGCTCTTTTTATATAGTTATTTTTCATTTTTTCTTTTTTTAGTACCCAGGATTTTGAGTTAATAACCCACCACTTAAATTAATTTCTCTAGCTGGAATGGGTAATAATAATTGTCTGGCACTATAACTAGTGTATCCCATGTCAGCAGCATGTGCACTTAAAATAGGGTCAGCCACGCCGAATCTCGCTAAATCATAGAAACGGTGATTTTCAAAAGCCAACTCTACGCGTCTTTCAGCCAGTAGTGCCTCCTTAGTAAGTGAGGTTGGACGGTCATCATCTGTAAATCCTGCTCTTTTCCTAACCGCCATATAAGAATCTATGGCACCTCCATCTGAGGTTTCGGCTCTACCCGCTAAAATAGCTTCCGCATGCAATAACAATACATCTGCATAGCGTAAAATTATCGCATCATTCCCCGCATCACGAGGGCTTCCACCATAGGTCGGAGGGGAAACGGTAATATCAGAGCCTTCAGGTAAAAACTTCGCCACTTCCGTCCACTTACCAGTGTTCCAGAAGGATGTTTCCGTTCTATTTCCTCCAATTTTACCAAATTCTACGACAAGGTTTTCGTTGACGATGTTGTGACCATCCTCTCTACCTTGACGGAATGTGGCTGTAAATTCAGAGGAAAAACTTTGACTTTCTAGCGAATTTCCTGCTTGATATTGAATAGCAAAAATAATTTCGTCATTTAACTCATTGTAGAATACGTCATTAAAGTTTTCTTCTAGTGAAAAATCTCCACTAGTCACGATGGCTTCGCACAACTGCTCCGCAGCTGCATAGTTAGGACTTTCCTGTGTCATGTAAACTTTTGCCAAAAGACCTTGTGCAGCTGCTTTCGACGCCCTAGATTTATGTGAATTATCTAAATTGTCAACCGCTTCTTGTAAGTCTGCCGTAATCTGTGCGTAAATCTGTGCTGTCGCCACTCTAGTAAACAATAAATCATTTTCGGTAGCTCCTACTACTTTAGTTACCAAAGGCACGTCGCCATACAACCTCACCAATTTGAAATAGGCAAAAGCTCTCAAAAACTTAGCTTCTGCGGTATAACTACTCCGGTTAGCGTCATCTGCGACATCCATATAGTTCAGGATATTATTTGCTCTAAAAATAATATCGTACATGGATTGATAGAAATCCTCCGATTGGATGTTATTAGGATCTACTCGATACCGATGGAAATCAGCCTTTGTACCTTCTAATGTTGCTGTCCGTGAATTATCACTACGCATTTCAGACAACATGTATTCAAACTGTATCCCTCTATTGGAGGAAACAAGGCTAGTATTTGTATTTTCATTAACTCCTTGTACTGCGTCATAGACGCCCAAAAGTCCAGCTAACACATCACCATCCGTTTCAAAAAAGGCATCCACAACTATAGCAGAATCGGGCAACGGACTTAAAAAATCATCATCGCAAGAATGGAACACAAGCCCCACAACTGCAAGAAATATATATTTATAAAATTTCATTATTGGTGTCTTTTTTAAATTAGAAATTAACGTTCAGTCCTATGGTTACGGTTCTAAACAAAGGGGTACCTGCTCTTTGAGCACCATAAGCTCTCGGGTTATTATTGGTATCAATAAATTCAGGATTGAAACCCTTGTAAGCATCAGAAGTCTTATAAATCAAATTCTGACCCGATGCATAAACCCTTACCTTTTCTAAACCTATGCGAGCTAACTGATTGTTGGAGAAGTTGTACCCAATGTTTACATTCCTTAATGAAAAGTAGCCCGCACTTTGCACGACATCGTTCGTTAATACCCTTGGCTGAAGGAAAGAAGCATGACTGATAATTCCCTCATTAACTACTCTTTGCTCATCAGTCGTACTACCTTGCCAGTGTGTACCGAAATATTGATCTCCAATATTTTTCACTTCAGCACCCTGACTTCCTTGAATCATAATAGAAAAATCAAAGTTACCGACGATAAATTCATTGGTGAAACTCCAAATCATATCTGGATATGGATCGCCAAGAATCGTCTTATCCTCATCTGTAATAAGGCCATCACCATTTAAGTCTCTAACGATTACATCTTCTGACACCCCGTTAATTGGAATATAAGGTGAGTCCCAGTATTGATTGGCTAATTCACGATCTACAACATATCCATAAAAAGAGGATATCGGATTACCAATTGAGTTAATCCATTGTGAATTTCTACCAAATCCGTCTTCCAATAGTGCGCCATCAGATTCACCAAAACTGATTAATTCATTCTTATTGGTAGATGCGATGATCGTACTGTTCCACTTAAAGTTTCGTTTAGATACATTTCTGGTTCTGATTTCAAGCTCTATTCCTCGGTTCTCTACTTCGCCCAAGTTCACGATACCACCGCTAAATCCAGTTACATAAGATACTGGGTTTTCCAATAGTAATTGGTCACTGGTTCTCACATAATAATCCAGCGATCCCGTTACTCTGTTATTCAAAAATCCGAAATCAATTCCAGGATTGAATTCCTTTGAAGCTTCCCACTGCAACAATGTATTGGCAATATTACGAGCAGCAATACCCGGTGTAATATTACCGTCAGTAACGGCATTGGACGTGTTCAACAAGGCCAAATAAGGGTAGGCATTAATGATATCATCACCTACGCTGAAGTTCTCATTACCCGTCAATCCGTAACTAACTCGGAACTTTAATCTGCTAACCAAGTCGCCATCACTTAAGGCCTTCTCATTGTGCGCATTCCAACCCACAGAAACGGCTGGGAAATTACCCCACTTTGAGTCTACACCGAAAACAGAACTACCATCTCGTCTAAAAGAAGCGTTGATTAGGTATTTATTGTCGAAAACGTAATTAACTCTAGCAAAATAACCAATCTTGTTTTTTTCAACATTGATCTCTTCAAACTCTGAAACGGCAGTTGCGCCTTGTAAGTTTTTCAATAAATCATTAGTGTATCCAGTACCCTCAACGACACTATTTTCAGATTGTCTTCGCTGAAAAGTTGCCCCAGCTAGTATATTGATCTCTTGCTTGCCAAATGCTTTATTGTAGGATACAGTATTATCAGAAATAATTCTAGTACGCAACCTGTTTTGCAACTGATAAGAAGCTCTACTGGCCTGTGCATGGTGTAGCGTACCATTCCATCTCGTTCTTTTACGGTTTTCTAAGGTAACGCCAAGCGATGTTTTCGCAGTAAATCCTTTCGCTATTTTGTAGCTTAAATAGGTGGAACCTAGCAAATTAGTTTTATACTCATAATGTTCTCTTTCAACATATTGAGCATAAGGATTCATATCGCCAGAAGTACGTGGTCTACTTGTACTACCATCACCATTTATATCCAAATTAAGCAAGTGGTTTTCAAGGAAATAGTCTCCTACTCCCACGTTTGGATAAGCACCAGTATCCACAAACGGCAAGGTCTCCTCCGTATGGTAGATCGGCAACCAGGGAGATTGTCTGATCGGGTTATGTACGGATGTGGGTAAGGCTCTACGCTTTGAGTAAGAAGGTGTGGCACTCAGTCCAAACTTCAGCCTTTCTGTAATTCTAGTATCCATTTTTAACTTGACAGAATATAATCTGTAGTCATCAGTAATGACCACGCCTTGATCACCTAATGTTCTTAAGGACGCACTGAATTGTGTATTCTCACTTCCTCCTCTGGCAGAAAAAGAATGACTGGAAATATTTCCACCATCAAAAAATACATCTTGCCAATCTCTGTCAATACCTGTAATTTCGACTAATTTTTGTGCGTATAAGGTATTATTAGAAAGCTCACCATTTTCAGCTAACTCCTTCTCCGCCCAATCCGCAACGCTCTTCTTGTACTCATCACTTCCAAAGGCATTCTTTCTACCGAAGTAAGTTTCATAACTGAATTTAGTTTTTCCAGCTTTACCACTTTTGGTCGTAATCATGATAACACCATTTGATCCTTCACTACCATAAATGGCAGCAGATGCAGCATCTTTCAAGACTTCAAATGATTCTATATCGTTCATATCTAGATTACCTAGAAAATCAGAATCTACCACTAAACCATCCACTACTACTGCCGGGCCAGAATCAGCATTAACAGATCCAAAACCACGAATGGTAATAGTAGGAGCAGCACCAGCTTCCGCTGAGCTCGCCTGGATATTAACCCCAGATACTTGACCAATCAGGGCATCATCTACACGAGCTACTGCTATCTGATCCAAGTTTTTATTCTCAACCTTAGATATAGACCCCGTTAAGTGAGATTTTTTCTGCGTACCATAACCCACTACCACTACTTCCTCTAATTGGGCTATATCTGGACTTAAGCTAAGGTCAATAGTTGTTTGGGTTGAGACGCTAACTTCCATCGCCTTGTATCCCGTGTAGCTAAATACCAAAACATCACCTTCCTTAGCCTCAATAGAATAACGGCCATCAACATCTGTAATTGTACCATTACTGGTACCCTTGATGACTACATTTACTCCGATCAACGACAATCCATCTTCAGTAGATGTAATGATACCTGTAATGGTTTGTATCTCCGTAATTGAATTGTTAGGATCGGGAGTATCTGCCCTAGAAAGAACAGGGGTAAATAGCATCAAGAGGAAAAGCATTCCTATACTTTTGATGCAGTTAGTTTTTTTTGTGAAATTGTCCACCATAATTGAATGATTTAAATAGTTCCATAAATTAGCTCGTCAAGTAGGCTTAATCAAGCGCATAACCTATTGTTTTATAGCAATGTAATGCAGTGCCAAGCTTAAGTCAAACCTTGATTTATTCTCTTTATTCCATGAGTTGAACAGGCCAGTTCGCTTTACGAAAAGGCTTTCAGAGTAATCCTCAAAAAATTTAGTTAAAAGGCTAGTTGGTTGGTTCGTTCACTTAGTTCCGTAGAACATTGTTTAAAAGGAAATACTCATTAGGAATTATATATTTAAGGATTTAGTATAGTAAGCACGGCATTGTGCTTCCTTTTCCGCACAATGCATTGTTTACCTACCCATAATTTTGGGCTCAGACCTATCTCTATCCGCTTATAGGCCTATGCCTCGCATAGCACCCAAATAATCCACTCCGTTTTTATGATGATATTAGCTTGATGATTCCCAACTCAAGTTCAAATTTTCATCTGTTTTGAACGTTGAATTAGAAAGAAAACTAACCTTAACTTAATCCATCTTTTTTCAGTGTAAAACTATATTCGATGACATCTTTGAGGTGTTCTTCCATCGCTTTTGCGGCCAAGTCTGGATTCTTATCAAGTATGTGCTGTAAAATAATTTTATGTTCTTCCATGGCCTGATAGAATCGTCCATCTTTACAAATTTCTAGTTCTGTGTAGCTATAGACAATGTCTGGGGTAATAACCATCATTAAAGACTTCAAAACGTTATTCTTGCTTGCTTCCGCAATTTTCAAGTGAAACATTAAATCTTCTTCAACGGCAGCTTGACCATTTTGGACTTTCTCACCATAGGCATCTAAGGCCTTTTGTATCGTTATAATGTCATCAACTGTTCTTCTTTCAGCCGCTAATTTAGCCGCTTGAATCTCCAATAGGACTCTAGTTTCAACCAAGGAAGCGAAATCATCGTCTTCCAGTTGCAAAACATCTGTAATCAAGCCTTCCAAGGCAGTGATCCCTATCCCTGCGACCACTGTCCCACTTTGAGGCATGGTTTTTAGTATCCCATAAAATTCCAGCTTCGCAATCGCATCTCGAACATAAGTTCTTCCTACACCGAATCTCTCTGCCAATTTCCGTTCTGAAGGCAAACGATCACCCGGTTTTATATGCCCTGTAGAAATCAAGTCTCTAATTTGCTTTATAATTATATCTACTGGAGTATCTACGGCTATTTCACTGAAATTATTTAGCATACTTAATTTTGCTTAACAGGTAAAAAGTTAGTTTGATGTAGGCAATTAGTAACTGGTCAACCAATTTATCCTGATTCAAAGATAGAGTAAAAAATTGGTTGACCAAAAAAAAATTTCGATTTTTTTGTATCACCCCTATTTAAATGTGGAATAGTCGTTCATAAATTACCCTGAATTCGTTTCTTCCACACCTCAAATTTCTTTTTGTTCTCCTCCGAAGTGAGTGGGTACAGCCCGATTATCGGAAATCCTGCTAGCACGCTTTCTGTAACATAAGCTTCGTAAAGCTCCATGCTCTTAGCCTCCTCGGCTACTTTATCTGCTAAATGCTTGGGTATCACCATTACCCCGTCATCATCCCCCACTATTACATCCCCGGGAAAGACCGCTACGTCACCACAACCAATCGGCACGTTGAGGTCGATGGCTTGATTTAAGGTTAAATTGGTTGGGGCAGAAGGTGCTTTGTGAAAAGCGGGAAACCGCAATTTGGCAATAATAGAGGAGTCTCTGAAACCACCGTCGGTAACTACGCCCGCAGCACCGCGGATCATTAGACGGGTAATGAGAATGGATCCCGCAGAAGCCGCCCGCGCACTTTTCCGACTATCCATGACAAGGACAGCACCTTCTGGGCAGGTTTCTACGGCTACGCGTTGGGGGTGTTCCGGATCTCTAAAGACGGTGATCGGGTTTAAATCTTCTCTGGCTGGGATGTATCGTAGCGTAAAGGCTTCGCCAACCATATTCGGCTTCCCTAAGGCTAAGGGCTTGACATCTTGTATAAACTGATTCTTCAGTCCCCATTTGAATAAAATGGTAGCGATGGTAGGTGTGCTGGTTTTCTTCAGCTGCTCTCTGGTTGCTGGTAACATAGTAAATGGTGTGTTAATGTGAATTAGTATAGCTTGTTATTAAAAACAAAGCTAAACTTAAGGCAAATCAAGCAGTATCACAATTCTCAATGAGTTGTAGCCAGTCGTTCAGCTGGGGTCTATAAATAGAAAGAACGTGTAGGAGACAAGTCCGGTACACGTTCTTCAAAGCCCAGATACAAGGCTTTATTTACTACGATCACTAAATGGCAATCCTTATGAATTGTTCAGGTGAAATCTATTGTATGAATCAACAATCATGGATAAATTTCTATACCTGAATCCTCGTTTCCCGATCATTTTCGCTAAATCAGGATAGGACTTCATCTTCTTTCGCAATACACTTCTGAAGGTAATTCGATAAATCCTAAAGGGTTGCTCTCCTTTAAATTGAAGCCAAATTTGAGGATTTCTTTCTTGTACTACAATAGGCGACTTTTGGTATCCGGAATATTGCAATTGTCTTTCCGAACTTTTATACAAACTTACTTCCAGGCCCCTTTTCTCCACCTTGAGGAACTGCCACTCACCATTCAAGAACTTGCTTTCATACAATGACATTTCTCCGGCTTCTTCAAAGGCAAAGCCGAAAATGGTTGATGCATCAATGGTATAGGTAGTTCCCAAATCGTTTTCAAAAGATATTTGCGTTTTCTTTTGTTTGATGGCTATCGTCTTGATGAAGCCCGTTAGTTTAGATCCATCCAAGGTAATCAAGAAGTCCTTTCCAGGATTACTAGCCAGCAAAGGATGAGAGCCTATTACTAGCAGAACAGCAAAAACAAAATTGGCAGGTAGAAATTTCATGGGAACGGAGTTTTGATGAACCTAGTACCAAAACTAATAAAAGCCCTGCTTTTTTTTTGTCAAAAAACATACAGTTCCTTCCTATAAGCCAAAATTCTGTCTCCAAATGACCTATCGTATGGCGATGGATTACAGTTTTGTCTTCAACACGAAGATAGAGAGCCCTGGAATGAAGCGCCTCTTCTCTCTATCTTCGTATTAAACGGCCTACTATCCCCTACCCTTTCTACTCTTACTACTGCTGCTGGAGCTTCTAGTTCTGCTTGTACTCGAGCCCGAACTCTTCCTGGCTTTTGTAGAAGAGGATGAAGAGGAACTTCGCGCTCTGCTACTACTACTGGAAGGTTTGCGCGTTTTACTGGCAGAAGGAGTAGCAGCTCTGCTACGAGAAGACGACTGGCTACTAGAAGCTTTACTTCTGGACTCCTGGCGCGCTTTGGGAGCGCTACTTCGATCAGTGCTCCGTGAACGACTGGACCAACTGCTACCGGAATTTCTGCTTTGTGAGCCAGCGCTACTTCTGCTTCGCTCTGGACTAGAAGAACGGGAGGATCGCTGCACCTCCGTTGACCTTTGTCTTGCCTCACTGGAGCGAGACTTTCGCGTAGGCGTTTCAACACTTCGACTTCTCTGATTGGAAGAGGCCGCGCTGCTGTTTCGACTACTTCGTCCAGATCGAGCTGAGGCTTCCGTACGTTTTCTACTGACAGATGAAGCCGATTGTCGTGATGTAGTCGAGCGAGTCCGCTGATTTTGCGCTACTTCACTTCTGCTACGAGAGGTATTAGCGTTCCGATTCCTAGGCTGGCTGGACTGTGTACGATAAATAGGCGCTCTTCCCTGTCTCACTCGAACGTTATTACTCCGTTGCAATACAGTCGGGCAATAGGAGCGATAGGGGCGGTAGAAGTCACGTACCCGGACCAATCTATGCCGCCTGACGATATGGAAACGAGTAGAATAAATGACGATGCGGGGGCGGAAAATATTCCAGGTAATGTGTAAGCGAGGTCCCCACCAGGTGGGATAGTATTGCCAACGGTAAGGAGAGGCATAAACCTGGTATTGCCGATCTAAAATGTACTGGACGGGTCTCCAATAATAGACATTAACGAAATCACCGTATTCGGAGTGATAGCCCCGTCTGTAATCGGCATAATCAGCGACGGGCTCGACGACGACTTCCTCACCATAGAGGTCTTCATCTCCGATGATCTGCAGAATGGCTTCTCCCCGTCGAAGCACTTCAATCTCTATCACCGCCACATCTTGCACTTCATAGCGGTCAACCAAGGCTTGTAAGATAATCGCGTGAAAATTCCCTTGCTGTCGGTGCTCGACCCGTACGTAATCGATCTCACCATCATAGTTGAGGTCCAAGTTATTGGCCCAATATTTTTCTGAATTCAGTTTCCTTTCGAAAGCCCTTAAGTTGGAGGATTCCTTAAACAAGTCAAGTGCCCCTTGAAGGCTGAAGAAGTCTCCATCATAACCTGTTCTCTCGGTGCTGTACTGAGCATAGCTGGTTAGGAATAGAAAGGATAGTAGCGAGCAAACCATTAATTTTTTCATGAGTCTGAGTTTTCATATGTAGAATTGATTCACTTTAAAGAACAATCTTTTAGGCCTAGCTATCCGTATAATTGTTGTACTTTAAATCCAGCTTAACCTAGGTTAAGGTATTCATAAATAGAATTTTAACACATTAACAACCAGTTACTTACAGCACAACCAAGGGTCGTTTATTTAACAGTATAAAACTTTGATGTTAAGATCGGGTTTGTGCCCTTTTGATCGTTCGAGGAGGATTGTTAGGGAAATGATAAGGAAAAGGAGGGAGCATGGGGTAGCCTGACCCTAGTGGCAGAGAGAATTATATTACTATTGTAGGACTAATCTTTTGGTAAAGAATTCTTTTCCTTTCCTTCCCTTCAGACAATATATACCAACAGGTAGGCTCCTTAGATTAATTGGCAACTCAGGGCTATAATTAGCGTTCCAGACAGCCCTCCGGATTATTTGGCCTTGGGAATTGAAAAGCACTAAATCCCAGTTTCCTCCCATATCTTCTCCCCTAATCAAGACCTGGCCTCGACTAGGATTCGGAAATAAGGTTATGTCCTCTCTGGCAGAAAGATGCGCGGCATTATGTGAAAGCATTTTGTCATAAATTAGAATTGTCTTACCGTCTTGGCTTTCTAGCGTAAGTTTGGTCCCGTCCACAGAAAAAGTAGGAGATCCAAAACCAATAATTGTGCCCCCCCATTGGTTAAATACAGAAATCGGAATCTGCAAAAAGGTGAGCCAGAGAGTTTGTACGCCATTGGGGCCAGCTGCAGAGGACGAACTGAAGCCATTTAAGGCAAACTGAGCATTATTTAAGTTTGAAATAAACTTATCATCCTCTAGTGTATACCTCGCATCAACCGAACCGGAAGAAACACTGTCTGTAAAAGTGACAAAATAGTTAAGACTATCTGACGCATTTATATCCGTTATGATCAACTCACTGCTAAGGTTTTGGATTACAGAATTATTATATTTACCCTCTTCAAGATTCCACGTACCAACTAGGGCTTGGGAAAAAACGGGATAGAGAATAATGAGCTGGAAGAAAAAAAATACAAGTGACGCTTTCATAAGTGTAAGTTTAAAATTTGAATATTATAGGGCCTTTCATTGACTTCAGTTTTGTCTCAGGTACTAGCATAAACTTCCTCACATTGCTTTCTTCATTCCGTTTTGACAAACTTCCCATAAAGCTTAATGTTTTGTCCTATCAATCGATAATAATAGGTACCACAGCTTAAGGACTGTAAATTGATTTCTATCCTATTATAGCCTAGGTATACTTTCTTCTTAGTTGCCTTCATCATGGCCCCAGTTGAATTAAATACCATTAGATCAGCGTCTAATGGCCAAGGACTTGAAAATTCAATAAATATGGATTCCATTGCAGGATTGGGATATACTTTCAAGCCATATTTTGATTCCAGTTCCTTAACATCAGATATAATTTCTGTTGTAAAATTCCAGGTTTCAGACCAATCACTTTCCCCACTTGCATTTATGGCCTTAACTCTCCAATAATAGATAGTCTGATATTCTGGTAGGAGAAAACTTGCGGTCGTTTCTGTCAAGTCGCTCTCGTCCTTTTCTAAGCTGGTAAAAGCATTATCACGTGCAATTTGAATTTGATAACTATCCGCACCTTCGATCGAAGTCCAACTAAAACTTGATGCTAAAGGTATCCCTGCACTCCCATTGGTAGGAGCGATGAGGTTCGGTTGAGTAGGGGGAGCAATTTGCGTGGAAAAGGACCAAATTTCGGACCAATCGCTTTCCCCACTTGCATTTATGGCCTTAACCCTCCAATAATAGATAGTCTGATATTCTGGTAGGAGAAAACTTGCGGTCGTTTCTGTCAAGCCGATCTCGTCCTTTTCTAAGCTGGTAAAAGCAATATCACGTGCAATTTGAATCTGATAACTATCCGCACCTTCGATCGAAGTCCAACTAAAATTTGATGCCAAAGGTATGCCTGCATCCCCATTGGTAGGAGCGATGAGGTTCGGTTGAGAAGGGGGAGCAATCTGCGTGGAAAAGGAACGGATAGCAGACCAGCACCCTTTTTCTCCATTTTCTAAAACCGAACGAACACGCCAATAATAGTGGTTTCCATATTCTAATTCCAGTTGCGCACTAATATCTGTAATAACTTCAGTTCTTACTATCTCTAAAAAGGCAGAATCTTTGCTGATTTCTATTTCATATGCAGTAGAAGATGATACTGGATACCAGGTAAAAGGGGTTGAAATAGCTTGGTTTTCGGCAGTATCTATTGGGAAAATTAATACAGGGAAGAGGCATGGAAAGCTCCTGGTATTTTGGTTGTTCTGCCCACTCTTTGACCATACATCATTTAGCAATCCTGGGCTGTCAGTAGAAATTGCATGCAAGGCATTATCATCATAACTAATATACAATGTGCCTTGAGCATCCATAGCTGGCGTAGCAGAATTGAAGTAATAATTATTGGGCTCAAAATCATCAGGAACTAAAGAATGAACCCATAAGATTTCACCGAAAGGGTTAATGGCAAAGACCAACCCAGCTTTAGTATAACAATAGATCGTTCCATCTGAACCGATTAAAGGAGCCGATAGATCATTATCGAACGGAGGAGGTATGTACGATTCTAAATCCAAAACCCAATTGGGTTCTTCCTTATTAGGTGTAAAGGAATATACTTTACTTCCTGTAATGTCTCCGGCCGTACCGTACATATTCCCTGCTTTATCGTATACTACTTGTGAAGTCAGACCAAAACCAGGAAGTGATTGCTCCCAAAGTACTTGTCCCCCGTAGTCTAATGCAACTACTGGATTTCCTGCAATTATTAAATTTCCAGACCTATTGATTGACAAATCTTGAAGGGAGGAAATACTTCCTTCTTCATAAACCCATCTTATGGTACCGGAAGGGCTGATAGCAAAAACCTTAGCATCTGCCCCAAAGCTAGCAAGCGTGTAAATTGTTCCATCCGACCCAATAATTGGATTGAAAACAGTGGAAGCCTCCAAATTTAAACTCCATTTTTCGATTCCAGATGAATCAATAGCAATTAGCTTTCCTTCGCCAGTCCCTACATAAGCTGTCTCATCAATACCTAAAGCAAATATTCCATTCGTAATATTATCACCCGCATCAAATTGCCATTTTATAGAACCAGTTGAGTGTAAAGCGAATAATTTGTCCCCACTACTACCATATATAATACCGCTATTTCCTATAACTGGTCTATTGTGAATGGAGGAATTAGACGACCACTTTTCATTACCATTGGAATCGATTGCATGGAAAACACCCCCTCCTGAGCTAATATAAATAGTATTATCCTTTCCAATAGCGGGGGATTTTGCTCCTATCCCATCCATTTTAAATGTCCATATGGATTGTCCTGGCGTACCAGGTTCTACTACTTCAATATATTCTTCTTTCGTGGCCGTAGCTGAACCACCCGGCCCCATGGCGGTCAGACTTACCGTATATTTTCCAGAAGTGTTATAAGTGTTAGAGGGAGTTTTCTCCGTGCTAGTAGCACCATCTCCAAAATCCCATAACCATTCTTCTACAGGATTCTGACTTAAGTTTTCAAACTCAACGGTACCTCCTTCAACTACTACACGAGGAAAAGTTTTAAATTCAGGGATCGGCTCCATTGCTGGAGTTACTTCTATTTCAAGAAAGAGGGTATCAATAAAACAGAGTGATCCATCCACTTCGAAGATTTCATAGATAACCTCACCTATGTAGTTTCCAGGATCGGCATCAAACGGAGCCCTTACAGAAAAGCTTGCAAAGACGCCAAAAGTTGACATTGATACCTCATCATCGACAAAAACCAGAGGCGAGTCAAGATTGGGGTAAACCAGGTAAGAACCAGCTGTAACACAATTACCTAGGCGTTCACCTAAGGTCTTTTCCTCTCCTACTTGTAGTTGAACGCTTAGTGGCTGCCCCACTAGCGCAGCATTGGCCATAAGTGTCAAGATAAGGACTTTGAATAGCAGTCTATTTTTCATAGTATCACTTTTGATATAACCTCTAGGTTTGGGTCTGTAAATATATAATATTGCAACCTTCTTCACTACTATATACCTTATAGTGAAAAAGGTCATACCCAATTTCTATCAAAAATGAAATTTATTGGTCCAAGCTTAACATTCTGCTGGTTTGAAGCTATTCAAGAAGGACGGGAAGCTATTCGCAAATTTTACTATTGTTTACTTAAGATAGCAATATAGGCGTACTTCAAATGTTTCATTACAAGCTCGCACGGTAATCTAATAAATCCTCCTTTACCCCAAGCGGTTCCGTAGCTATTCATCAACTCAAATTCCCCATTCCCGTTGAAGCCAATGATTACCATTGCATGTCCCTCCAAGGGCTGTTGATTCCACTCCTCTGCAGTCCTTGCCGCAGTTTGTCGCCAATTAACAGGAACATTAATCCCAATGACCACCGGTGTACCACCTTCTATTTGGCCTTTGATACGAGCTCTAAAAATATCTGATGTAATATCACGACTATCGATCTTACCAAAAGATTTGATTCTAAACTCAGAGGCGGATTGGATATGCTGAGTGTCAGGTAAAATCTGCGGAGCTAAGTGATTAGGAAAATCCTTTTCATAGCAATCGCCCATCGCCTGAACCAATTGAAAACCTTCAAATAGGCTAGCGCGTTGGCCTGCCGCTGCCCCTCTTTTGATTTGATTATAGATAAAGGAAGCAGATAGTTTTTGTTCTTCTATTTCTTTTGGGTTGGTCGTCGGTATTGTGGGTAAAACCACAAAACTAATGCTCAATGCATTGGCAATTGCATGCCCTACACAGGAAGGAGTAGCCCCCTGATCACTGGGTTTTGGTGCCCAAGGTTTTAAACTACTTTTACTACCTCTTGAAAGTGGGGCGACTTCGACTACCGGAACTGTTTCATAAATTTCATCTTCTAAAATCAATCCATTCGAAGACTGGGTATGAGAAAAATGAGCTATTAGTAGTAGTAAAAAACTAAAAACTATTCGATTCGAGTGCATTAACGAGTATTTGATAGGACAAGTTGTGAAGTATCATCCAAATGTATTAAACATTCATTATATTTTGAAAGTACCCTCCGTTTCCTTATGGATAAAATTAAGTAACTCATTACATTTTTTTACCTTCATTGATCCAAACTTTAATCCGTCCATTCTGATCTACAATGTCATACATCGGTTGAATATGAGTTCAAATAGAAACCTACAAACAATCATTGAACAAGTAGCTATTGGTGACCGAAATGCTGCTGGGGAGCTTTTTAAAATATTAGGAAAAAATCAACAGGTATCGAAAGATTGTTATCAAAAAATCGAAAAATATTGTGTCCGAGCTTACCAAGTAGATCCAGGTAGAGTAGAAGATGCTTTCATGGCGGTCTGGCAAAACTTACCTGAGGCTATTCAAAACGGAAACTATTTTAGCTACGAGGAATCACAGCTTTGTAGCTATCTTATGAAAGCTTGCAAGA
>Ga0070729_10003214_pt1 | contig 19427 bp, 17 predicted proteins | sample tdDd472_FD_66725 | JGI IMG/M metagenome (GOLD analysis project Ga0070729, IMG submission 66725) | Marine sediment microbial communities from the Atlantic coast under amendment with organic carbon and nitrate - tdDd47.2 | ecosystem: Environmental > Aquatic > Marine > Coastal > Sediment | place... | reverse complement strand
TATCTCGGGATCTATTCTGCTCTTGCCTTCGGCGCGAGCCAGACCCAGAGATAAATCCAGAGACCAGGTTGGCACAAAGTTCCAGTGATAGAAGCCGGTCAGGTAAAGGCCGGTTGCTTCCATTTCAAAGCCAAGGCTTTTATAGGCGCCGTTGGCGCTGCCGTAATCCTGCAGGCCGAGTTCCGCGCTCCAGTTAGGCGTAAAGCGGTAGCCGCCGAAAATCTTATAACCAACATCGGAGTCGGTGATTTCATTGGGCACAGGTGGTTCGGTATCACTGCCCGGAATCTGGTCTTCAAACTTCGTCAGACCCAGACCTGCGCCGGCATAGTAAGTGCCTTTTGCGAAACCTGTTAAGGGCAGAGCCGTTAATACTGCCAGCAATACAAACTTGGAAAACTTCATTGCGGTGTCCTTCCGTGGAGTGCCTCGTCCATTTTTAGCCAGAATGCCAGCTTATGTCCAATCAAAATGTGACGGCCATCCCATGTTCGGCCATGCGATACAGATAAATCAGGCAGTTTGGCGGCGACGGCGGGCCAGAAGGCCGGCAAAGCCGAGCGCAGAGCCCAACAGCCAAACTGAAGCAGGAAGCGGTACGGTCGTCAGAGATGACACCATCGTTCTGCCTGCATTGTTATTCAGGTTGGCGGTATCCAGGGCTGCGTTTGTCTGCAGGTAGACACTCTCGTTGTTAAAGCAGTCCGCTTCGTACACGGCATTACACAGTACGTTAGTCGTTGCGAAACCGATCAGGGTCTGGCTGCCGTCAACATTGAAGTCGATCAGATCAGCAGACATCAGGAATTCAGGTTTGTTGATGCCGATGTCTTCAATGGCGCCGGTGATATACACGGTGCCGGAAACAAAGTCGCCGGTGGCGCTGAAGAATGCTTCCAAAGTAAATTGGCCTTTGGTGCCTTCATGAGCAACGTCATTCAGGTCGTAGAAGGTGAAGTCGCCGGCGTTCTCGGCTTTCAGCGTATACGTGCCGCCGAGGCTTTCTTCGATGCTGATGCCGTTCCAGTACCACTTACGGATGTAGTCGTTCATGCTGGTTGCAGTCTGGGTTGCAGACGCAAACTCAAAGCTCAGCGGTCCCGAATCCGGGATGCCGGGCAAGCTATAACTGGGGTAGGCCGCCGCGGTGCCAACTGCACCGGTGATCAGCAGAACTGCCACGGCCAATTTTTTGAACAACTTCGTCATCGAAATTCCATTTCACTCGAGCAAGGAATCCATTCCTTGAGCAAAGGGTAGAAAATCGGGCCTCAGATGACTGTGAACGGGGTCACAATTTGACGTATGTACTGTTAAAAAATCCGATACATAGTCGCCGAAAACGGCTAAATAGCTGATTTTTTGCGGTGAGTCTCAAATGAGATATGTAAAACCGCTATCGCTTTGGATGCGCTGCAGCAAAATACTGATTTGCCGCAGTAAATGCAGCTTCGCTGTTTTCCGGTCATTTGCCCAGTGCATGACTCACACAACCTGTGACAGGTGCTATGGTTGCCGAACCAATAACAATCAACTAACCGGAGGCTCGTGTTGTTTAAGACCCCGCTGTTTCGCCTAAGTTCGGGATTAGCTGTAATCATGCTGCTTGGCAGCTGTACCACCGTTAACCTGCCCTCTATTACTGATTCACCAACGAACATAAGGCTTTCGGGCAAGATCGTCTGGCACGATCTGATCAGTGATACGCCGGAAGCATCGGCGGCGTTTTATTCGGAACTGTTCGGCTGGGAGTTCGAGTCGGTTGGCGGAGCCTTCGGGTTAGGCAGCAATTCAGCTTACTCACTGATACGACACAACGGCCGTTTGATTGGCGGCATGGTTGATCAGAACAAACTGCAGTCATCGGAAGATATCTCGCAGTGGATGTCGCTGATGTCTGTGGATGACATGGTTGTCGCAATCGCCCGCGTCCAGGCTCAGGGCGGCACGTTGCTGACACCCCCAACAGAACTGGCTGACCGCGGCGTTCTGGCCGTGATTTCCGACCCGCAGGGCGCCTACATTGCTCTGGTCGAAACCCGTGGCGGTGATCCTTATGACCGCGTTCCGCAAAACGGCGACTTTTTGTGGAATGAGCTGTGGAGCACCAATGTCGAGAAGGCTTCACGGTTTTACCGGAAGGTCGGCAGCTACGATAAGGAAATCAAGGTTATTGATGACGACGTGACCTACCACTTGCTAAGCGATAAGGGCACACCGCGGGTAGGGTTGTTAACCCACCCGGCCCCGGATATCGGCGATGTCTGGGTCAACTACATTAGAGTAGCTGACCCTCAGGCCATACTCGATCGTGTGGAGGAACTGGGCGGTGAAATCCTGGTGCCGCTCAGACAGCGCGACGTTGGTGGTCAGGTGGCTTTGATCAGCGGCCCGTCCGGCGCAGGTATCGCTATACAGACCTGGGATGAGTCCATGCAATCAGCGATCCGGGAGCAACTGCAATGATCACGAAAGAATACGGATATTCAGCTCAGAGGCAGGGTGAGGGACACATAGTGAAACGTTTGTTGAAATTGATTCTTGTGGCTGCAGTCTGCACGCAACTGAGTGCCTGCGACGATCCGCAGGTATACGGCAGTGTTGGTGTATCCAGCTGGGGCGGCTCCTCCGGGCTGAGCGGTGGTATCTCCATCGGCGGCCGTATCATGTAGTCGCACCATTACTGAAAAGCTACGGTTTCTGTGTATGAGTGAAGCATTATCGATACAGGTGGTCTCGGACTTTGTCTGCCCCTGGTGTTACGTCGGCAAGCGGCGTTTAGAACGGGCGTTGGAAAGCACGGGCAAGACCTGGGACATCGCCTGGCTGCCCTTTCAGCTGACCCCTGATATGCCTGAGGAAGGCCGCAACCGTAAAGAACACTACGACGCTATTTTTGGCGGTAAGGCCGACCTGATCATGGCCAATATGCAGGATACCGGCCGCGAGGAGGGCATTGAGTTTCGTTATAGCAACGAGGCAATGTCGCCGAATACCTTGCGCGCACATCGCCTGATGTACTGGGCTACCGAAGCTGCCGGGATTGACGCCAACGCGCTGGCCGAGAAGTTGTTTGCTGCCCATCATGTCGACTGTGAAGACCTCGGCGATGTTGCCGTGCTCGCCAGGATAGCCGGTGAGGTGGGTATGGATGCCGACACGATGGCTGCGCGCCTCCAGGGCGATGAAGATAAAGATGTTGTTGTCGATATTATTCGTCAGGTGCAATCACAGCAGGTTAGCGGCGTGCCGTTCTTCGTCTTGAACGGTCAGTTGTCGTTGTCCGGCGCACAACCGGTGGACTTGTTTGCGAAGGCTCTGCGGCAACTGGAAGATGCGGCGGGGTAGTTCGCAGAATGATGTCCGGGCGTTACCGTGAAAGCTAATACTGCGGCGAGCTGGGGCTCGGTTTCACGGCTGCTGCACTGGCTGACGGTGCTGCTGATACTGGTGCAGATACCGCTGGGTTTCTACATGGTTGAAGTCTACGAGGTGTATAAACAAACCTACGAAGACGACACCATGCTGATGCGTACCTCAATGGTGCACCACACTCTGGGGTTCATCATTCTTATGGTTGCCACAGCCCGTCTGGGCTGGCGGGTTTCACAGCCGACGCCCGGGTTGCCTGAGTCGCTGAGTCGCTTCAAGCGGGTACTGGCCCGGCTAACTCATACGTTTCTTTATGCCTTGTTAATTATTTACCCGTTGTCGGGTTGGGCGGCATTGTCTGCCTATGAGTTCGAGTTTCCTATATTTTTCTTCGGCTGGGATGCGATGCCGGGAATTGTGCCTTCGGTAAAAGAAGGTAGCGGTTTTGATTATCCGTTTTTTGCCGATATTCACCGGCTGTGCTGGAGGGTGGGAGCGGGGCTTCTGGCATTGCATGTGGTGGCCGCCGTCTGGCATCACCATGTCGCCAAGGACGGATTGCTGATGCGCATGTGGCGCGGAGAACCTAAATGAGTGAAGCCAAGTGAACAAAGCAGATAGCCCGGACCGCCCGCTAAAAATCTACGCGATCATCGGTTCGCCCAGAAACGAGGAAAGCTATACCTACAAAGGGCTGCGGATCATCGAGGAGAAGATGAACGCGATCCGGCCAACCGAGTTCGAGTTTTTATTTTTGCAAAAACTGGCGCTGCCTTTTTGTGACGGCTGCCTGTTCTGTGTCAGCAAGGGTGAGGAGTATTGCCCCGAGTACACGAAGATCAGGGTCGTATCGAAGAAGGTTGAAGAAGCCGACGGTATTATTCTCGCAGCGCCGGTGCATACCTTTAATGTTGCCGGGCTGATGAAAAACTTCTCCGAGTACTTCATGTACAAACGTAACCGCCCGAGTTTCTTCGGGAAGAAAGCCGTAGTTTATGCAACGGCTGCCGGCGGTGGTCACAAGATCGTTCTCGATTTTCTGCAGGGCACGGCCGAGGCGTGGGGTTGCGACGTGGTGTCACGCATGGGGGTGTCGAGTTCGCAAATGGGTTTGAAGCGCGGCGAGCCGGCCAAGCCGCAATACATGGAAAAGCTCAATGAAGTAGCCACTGAAGTTGCCACCAAGCTGGTTGCCGGTATTGAAGCCGGCGACTTGCAGCCGGCGCATTTCAAACAGATCATGAATTTTCGTGCGATGCAGAACATGACCCGGCGGCAGGAGGGCACCCGCAATTACGAATATTGGGAGGAGCGTGGCTGGCTGGAGTCGGATTTCTACACCGATGCGCCCGTGGGCTTCTTTCCGTATTGGCTGGCCCGCTATATAGGCTCACGTATCCGTAAGGCGATGAAGAAAGGCAACGTCAATCCGGTTCGCTGAAAGCGCCGGAATGTGACGGCGGGCAGCGTCAAAACCGCTGATTTTGTTAGACTTGCGCTATGTTGTTGCGGCACACCACAGTATTGAATATCTGCAGGCTCACAGCGGTGTTGATGCTCGCCCCGGCGGTAGCGGCAGCGCAGGCGCCCGGCTCTTACGTTAATTTCGAGAGTCATCAGCACCGGCCGGTGGTGATCTCGCCGTCGGGTGACCGTTTGTTTGTCACCAACACTCCCGATAATCGAATCGAGATATTCGACATCAGTTCCGGTGCACCGCAACCGACCGGTGCCGTGCAGGTTGGTTTGGAACCTGTGGCTATCGCGGCCCGCAACGATGATGAAATCTGGGTCGTAAACCATTTGTCCGATTCCGTGAGTATCGTCGACGTCAGCAAACAGCCCGCGCGCATTGTGCGTACCTTGCATGTTGGTGACGAGCCGCGGGATATCGTGTTCGCCTCGGGCAAAGCGTTTATTACTGCTGCGCATCGTGGCCAGAACAGCCCCTATACAGATTCTGATAATCCCGGTGAACTCACTACGCCGGGTATCGGCCGTGCCGACGTCTGGGTGTTCGATGCAAAACGGCCGGGTAAGGCATTCGGTGGTGAGCCATTGACTGTTCTCGCTTCGTTTGGCGACTCGCCGGGGCCATTGGCAGTGTCACCAGACGGCAAAACCGTCTACGCCGGAGTTTTTAAATCGGGTAACCAGACGACGATTATCGGTCGGGTACTGGTGTGCCCTGGCGGCGAGAGCGCGGAGCCCTGTGAGCCACTGCCGGGCGGCGAGCAGGCACCGGGCGGCTTGCCGGCCCCGAACGCGAGTGCCGATGGTGAGCCAATGCCTGAAGCCGGTCTGATTGTGCGCTGGGACGGTGAGGGCTGGAAGGACGAGCTCGATCGCGACTGGAGCAGTATGGTCAAACTCGACCTGCCCGACTACGACGTGTTTGCTATTGACGCCTCGCGTAAGAAGCCGGAGGAGGTTGCCAGCTTCGCAACCGTCGGCACGATTCTCTACAGCATCGCTGTGCACCCGAAAGACGGGCGCCTGTTTGTTGCCAATACCGAAGCGCGCAACGAAGTGCGTTTTGAAGGCGCGCGTGCCGAAGGCAATGACGTGACTACCGTGCAGGGCCACCTGCATGAGTCACGCTTTACAGTTATCGAGCCGGGTTCCGGCGCCAAGCAGTTCCACCATCTGAACCCGCATATCGACTACGGCGAATTTCCGGTGCGCGAAATAGTGCGCCGCAAGTCTTTGTCGATGCCGGTGGGCGCGGCGTTTTCCGCGGATGGCGAAACGATGTATGTCGCGGCAAAGGGCTCGGACAAAGTTGCGGTGCTGAACACCGCTGAGCTATCCGGCGGCCGCTTCCAGCCTTCCGAGAGCCAGCACATTGCCGTGCCCGGTGGTCCGGCCGGCCTGGCGTTGGACGCCAGGCGCAACCGCCTGTACGTCCTGAGCCGCTTTAACAATAGCCTCTCGGTAATCGACGCGAGTGCGGGCAAGACGCTTACGAGCCTGCAGCTGTTTAACCCTGAGCCGGAGTCTGTTACAGCCGGGCGCCCGTTTTTCTTTAATGCGTTTGAGACTGCCGGCAACGGCGAGTCATCTTGTGCGAGTTGTCATGTTGCCGGTGATAAAGACGAGTTGTCATGGGATCTGGGCGACCCGTTCGGTCCAATGCTGGACAACCCGGGAAGGGTGATCGGGCCGCTGAAAGGTGACCCGCAGTTTCACCCGATGAAAGGCCCGATGCTTACGCAGACAATGCGCGGCATCAAGAATCACGGGCCGTTGCACTGGCGTGGTGATCGCACCGCCGGTAATGATCCCGGTGGCAATCCGCTTGATACCAATGGCGCGATGCATAAGTTCAACGGTGCGTTCGTTACTTTGATGGGGCGCGAGCAAACCCTGACACGCGACGAAATGCAGCAGCTCAGTGATTACTCCTTGCGGATTGTTCCCCCGCCGAACCCGATCAGGGCGCTCGACAATTCGTACACGCCTAAACAGTTGCAGGGCAAGATGGTGTTCGAGCGCGGCAGAACGGTGCCCGGCGGAGCTACCTGTTCGACCTGCCATCTGTTGAATCCCAGGCGCGGCTGGTATGGCACGCGCGGTGATATCACCCACATCATCGGCGGCCGCCTCACGAAGATCCCGCATCACCGCAATACTTACGAGCGTGTCGGTATGTTCGGGCGTGCGCCGTCCGCTACCTTAACGCGCGACGGTGAGCACATGGGGCCGCAGATTCGTGGCTACGGTTTTACGCATGACGGTGGCGCCGATACGACGATTCGATTCATGTTGTACCCGGCTTTCCGTTTCCGTAACGGCGATGACGACCGGCGTGCAGTTGAGCAGTATCTGTTCGCCTTCGATGCAAACTTAAAGCCGATCGTCGGCCAGCAGGTCACGCTCGACGGTAAAGACACCGCGGCAAAGACCCGTTTGGATCTGTTTATTCAGCGTGGCAGAGCCCGCGATGCCGATATTGTGGCGAGGGCTGTAGTGGATGGTCGTGCGCGCGGTTACCTGATGCAGTTTGAAGGTAACTTCATCAGTGATCGTAGTGCCGAAGAACCTGTGTCGGTGGAACAATTACTGCAACAGGCGAGCGGCCCGGTAACGTTCACTGCCGTGCCGGTAGGTAGCGGTATGCGCATTGCCCTGGATCGCGATGATGACGGTGTCCGCGACCAGGATGACCAGGATGACCAGAACGAGTCGGCAGCAGTCGTGTCACAGCTGCGGTAGTGCGTTTCAGTACTGTTTTACTGGCTCATATATTCCGAGAAGAACTGATTCAGCAAGCGACCCTCCGGGTCGATCTTCAGTCGTGCATTACTGAATGCTTTCAGACGCATGCCGAAGGCATCTTTGGCGTGCTCGGGTGTGAATGAGCGCGTTTGGTTGAAGATAGGTATGCCGCTGAACCCCGATGCAAAATCGGCAAGGTCGAGCACGAAGTCATCCCAGCCCTGCGCATTGGTCGACTCCAGTTTCAGGATATAGACAGCCCCTTCGAAACTGGGTGACAGCAGTGATTCCTGATCCTGATTGATGCGATACGCCGTTGCCGGCAAGTCACAGCGGAAGCCGTTGTGCTTGTAGTGCGCCAGCGAGAAGTTACGGAAGGCGGCTAGCACCTTGTTGAATTCGCTTTCCGGAAACGCCCAGCTACAGCCTACCTTGTCGGCCTGCCGTTGCCGCAGCGTGTTGAACTTGCCCGAGAGTTCCAGTGCATTGTTGGCGTAGTCCCCGAAGTTGCCGATAAACAGCTTTTGGGTTGCCTCGGTAACACCGTCAATCAACGGGTCGCGAATCTTCGACACTGAAAATGCCTTGTTTACCGAGTTCACAACCTTGGGCATGGCGCTGCTGCGCGCCCACTCTTTAATTTTCCATGGCAGGTTGCGAATCGGTTTTTGCTCTTTACAGGGTCTGCGGAGTTCTACCCAGGCACGGTTACGAAACGGCATGATGTGCATCTTCACACCAACCGGGACATCTTTGAGGTCGCCTGCCACCGCAGCCAGTTCTTCCAGAACCAGCTTGGTGGTGTTGACCTGGTAGCTGCGAATCGGCCGCACTTTCAGTGTGACATGACAGATGACGCCGGTGAGCCCGTAGCTCATCCGGAACAGTTTCATATAGCGTTCGTGAGTTTCCCTGATTTCGATTTTCTCACCGGCCGGCGAGACGATAATAATGCTGGAAACCGAAGCCGCGAGACTGATGTCTTCACCGGGAATGCCGGCGGATAGCATGCAGCTGCTAATTGCACCGCCTACCGTGCGGTCCGGCAGGTCGGAGCCGCTGGTCAGTTCGAGGCCGTCATCGGCCAGCAGCGTGGCAAGCTCATGCAGGCGCACACCGGCCTGCACCGTAACGGATTCTTTGCCGAGCTTCAGGATGCGGTTCATCCGGGTCATGTCGAGTACGGTGCCGTGCTGAGCCCGGTTAACGCGCGTCGTGGCACTGTCCGAACCGACAGGCCTGACCGGAGAAGGAAACTTTTTCGGATGGGTCATGACCTTAATGACCTCATCAATTGATCGCGGGTGCGCGGTGAGGCTCTGGTTAGCCTTCAGCACCTTGTGCATGTAATCGCGTCTTGCCTGTTTGTCTTGCATCCTTGCCTCTCCGTGCGCCTTAAAAAGGCTGCGTGCCACGGCAAGGAACTGATGCAGAGTCTGAGGGAACGACGGCGAGAGGGTTGCCCTTCATGCGGAACGCACGAAGCTTCGCTGGCAACCCCGCTATCGTAGAACCTCGTACAGATTCCTTAGACCGGTGGCTTTGTGTCCCCGGCTTTCACCGGGTTTACCAAAAGCAGCTTGGCGAGCATGTACAAATAAGGGGGTTGGCGCAAGCAACCACGCCACAGTCCCGCCAAAACCGATCAATCACAGCGGCTGTGCGCCACTTGAAATCAATTATGTTTAATAGAGCAGCTCCCGGCAGAGGCCGGGAGCTTGGTTGCATGACTATTTGAGAGGTGCCTGAGCAGTGGTTGGCTAGCGGGATGCGCCATGCGTTTGCCGGCGGTGCTGCAGGTGTTCACGAATCGCCTGCTTATCCTCTTCCGGCAGTGCCTCCCAGCGTTCCCGCATTTCCTCCTTGCGGGCGGCTTGTTCTTCTTCTGATAACGCATTCCATTGGTCCCGGCGTTTGCTCATGTGCTTGTTACGGCGCTCCCGCAGTTGCTGCTGTTGTTCTTCAGGTAAAGCCTCCCAACGCTCCCGCATTTCCTGTTTGCGGGCCGCTTTTTCTTCCGGGGACATGTTCTGCCATTCGTCGCGGCGTTGTTGTTTGTGGGCCTTGCGTTGCTCGCGAACGGCGCGCTTTTCTTCATCCGACAGTGCTTCCCAGTGTTCGCGGTGTTCTTCACGCAGTGCTTCGCGCTCTTCCGGGCTCATGCTTTCAATGTCTGCACGTCGTTCGCTGCGCTCTTCTTCAGTGAGTTCCCAGCCGGGTTTGTCCCAGTCAGTAGCGGCGGGAACGGCTGCGGGTGCCAATGCGATCAATGTTCCGGCAATTGCTGCCGGTAAAAAGTTGTTGTGGTTCATGACGGTTCCTTTGCTTGTCTGTATGGCAATAGAAACGCTTGTTAGAAGCCACCGTTGACCGCGCGGTAGTGAAAGTTGGCGGGGTCATGTCCGGATGCGGGTGACAGCGGTATGCTGAACGCGACTTAGAGAACGGAGAGACCACTATGAGTAAGGCCTACCCCTGGCTGGAACCGCCATGGCCGGACAAGGAACTGCCGCGGGAAATGCTTGAAGACCGCATTCAGCAGATTCTGGCTGCAACCAATATCTGTGTGCTGGCTACGATCAACGCTAAGGGCATGCCGATGGCCAGCCCGATTGAGTACTACGCCGACGGCTTTGATCTCTACTGTCTGCCTGATCCGGGCACGCCGAAACTGAAAGCGATGCAGCGTGACCCGAATATCTGTGCCGCAATTCACGGTGACTACCACGGCTGGCACAGTGGCAAGGGCATCCAGCTGTTCTCCAAGGTTGAGATCATCGAGCCGCATGCCGACGGTTGGGATCATGCGATGGAGATATTTCACTGGCGCCCGTGGATGGAGGATTTGGGTATGGACGCCAGCCAACCGTTCGAAAGGCAGGTCGCCAAAATCACGCCATACCGTATTTTGTTAACCGATGTCTGGTTGTGGAAGCAGGGCTACCATGCCAAACAGGTGTGGCGAGCGGCGGAATAAGGGCTGCTGGAACGCCTGTCCCGATCGCCGGCTTGTTAAGCTGTAGACATCGGCGGGCGCAGGTCTTACGCTTCACGCAGCGAATCGGGCACAGGCACCGTTTCGGACATCATTTGAGGAGACAGTGATGAAAGCAGTACGGATGTTCCTTGTGGTTGCTGCATGTGCGGCAATGATCAGCTGCGTCAGTTTTTCCGGCTATTACAAGGTAACCGACACGGTCAACGGCACCGAGTACTACACCAAGCGGGTCAAGAGTCTGCGTGGCGGTGCAATCCGCTTCAAAGATGCGAGTACCGGTGCAACAGTGCGTCTGGAAAAGCACTCGGTAGAAAATATTGAGAAAGACGAGTTTAGCGCCGGCCGCAACTAAGCCCGGCGTCAGGCGGTTTTGCCGGCCTGCAAAAAGCTCACCCAGAAAGTACGCATAGAAAACCCGTCCTGAAACGTTCAGCGCGGGTTTTTTTGTGGGTAGTGCGAAGGCGGGGCAAAAGAAACCCCTGCAAGCAGGGGCCGGAGTCAGTGTGTTGTGATGTTGTTATTGGTGTGCGGTGTGGAGCCGCAGGAACAAGTATCAGTGGAGATTGTTACAGGTGTTCAACAAGCTTATTAAGCTTGTATTAATGCCCGGACAAGCCGCAGGGCACGCGCAGGCCTATGCAGAAGCTGGTATCCTACCCGGCCCGAGAACTTCGGTTGAGTATTAAACGGTTAGATCAATGCCTATTTTCGATTATCAGTGTCAGGCCTGTGGCCACACCTTTGATGTACTGCAGCGTCTCTCGGAAGGCCCGCTGACTGATTGCCCTGCCTGCGATAAGCCGGAACTTAAGAAATTGCTGTCTGCGCCGGGCCTGGCGTTTAAAGGTTCCGGTTGGAACAAAACGGCTGAACGCGACAAACCGACGCTGGCCAAGCAGTTCGGGCACACGTTTGATTCTGCAACGCCGCATGGCGAGCACAGCCATGATCATGATCACGGTCATTCGCACGACCACGGTCATAGCCACGATCACGATCACGACCACTAGGTCGCAGCGCTGCTTGCCGCAGCGACTTAATTCCCCGAACTACCCGTTACAGGCTGTTACACAGCGTTACAGCCTGTGGACATCTGTGTGCACGGTTTAAGCGAATTTCTTATCAACACACGATGAAATACAAAAAGTAGTTTTGGTAGAGAGGTCGGAACCATGAATATGCAACAGAAAAGATTCCGGAAATTTGGCAGCGCAGCGTTAGCTGCACTAGTGCTGGTTGCAGGAGGTAATGCAATGGCTATAGAAACTCCGCAGTACACCGTTGAATTCACCGATGGCGACGTCGAGTATCGCCGTTATCAATCTTATCTGGTGGCTGAGACCCTGATCGAAGATGTGTCCGGGTTTAAGGCGGCCGGTAATGAAGGTTTCCGCCGGCTGTTCCGTTATATCACCGGGGCCAATGATGGTGGCGAGTCGATCAGCATGACCGCTCCTGTTGCCAGAAGTGCCAAGGACGGTGCCAAGATCGCAATGACTGCACCCGTGCAGCGTGCGGCTGACCCTGGCGGCGAGCTGGTCTCATTTATGCTGCCGTCAAAATACACGATGGCGACCGCCCCCCAGCCGACCGACCCGAGGGTTCAGGTGCGCGAAGTGCCGGAGCGGTTGGTTGCCGTAGTTCGCTACCGCGGCCGCTGGAGTGATAGTAACTATCAGGAAAACCGCAAGGTGTTGCTGGCTTCTGTAGATGCTGCAGGTGTAACGCCGGAAGGTGTGGTGGAAAGCGCTTTGTACGACCCACCGTATACCCCGCCGTTTATGCGCCGCAATGAAGTGATGGTCGAGGTTTCCCGCCTGCCGGCAGCGGTTAGTGATGAACAGGTCGTTGCTGATGCCGATTCCGGTTGGAACAGACTGTTGTCCTTCTGAGCCGGGCGAGACGAGTTATGCAGGAAGTGATCGTGAACGACAAAATGCAATCCGGTTATCGATACACATTGACCAAAGCGGCAGGCCGCGGTTTTGACCCGGAGTTCAAACCTGCTTTTACTCCGGCACAACTTCTGCGCATGGGTGTGTTCGGTGGTAAATACATGACCGACTGCCGTGACGAGTTTCCCCAGAGTTGGTATGAGCGTGCCAAACTGAGCCCGGAAGGGCGTGATTCTTCGCTCAACTACTTCGGGGTCGATGCGTCCAAATCTCTGGTCTACTGGCAGGACAAGGGCTGGATTCACCCGGATGACCCGCGCGGCTGGTTCCAATGGTACTGCCGCTATTACCGTGGCCGCCGGCATCCTGATGACGGTCGCCAAATCGGCCGCTGGAAGGCCATGCGTCGTCATGCGGCTCAGGTTCGTAAAAACTGCGAGCCCTGGGATCTGGACTGCCGGCGGCGGCAGCGGCAGGCGCTCCTGCACTGGGCGTACAACAGCATCGATATTTAGGGTTTTTCTACCCCGGCAGCAGTTACGCTGTCACCGCGCTCTGCGGTATGATTCAAAGCAGCAGCAATGACGGGCTTCACCCGTCGCTCAATAACAACAATGCTGCGCCGGAGAACGCCTTGAGTTCCAGATTGTCTTGTTCTGCTATTCGCACAGGCCTTGTCGGTCTGTCCAGTGTCTTCATTCTCGCAGCTTGTGATTTCGGTAGTGGCGAACCGGTAAAGCCGCCGTCATTACCGGTTAAGGTCGTTGATGCCGAGCAGCGGGATGTCACTCTTTATCTGGAGATGGTGGGAACCACGCTCGGTTCGCAAGACGTGCCGATACGCGCCCGTGTCGAGGGTTTTCTGGAATCGATGGACTTTGCCGAAGGCACCTACGTCAAAAAGGGTGACCTGTTGTATACGATCGATGATGAACCATTTCTTGCGAAAGTCGTCGAAGCGGAAAGTCAGCTGGCGGCGGCAAGAACCAATTTGGCCAAAGCCGATGCGGATCTGTCACGCATTGAGCCGCTTGCCAAAATTAATGCCGTCAGTGAGCAGGATCTCGATGCCGCCGTTGCATCCGAGGCTGCCTCAAGAGCAGGGGTGCGGGCCAGCGAAGCGGCTGTTGATCTGGCAAAGATCAGTCTGAGTTACACCAGAATATTTGCGCCAATCGACGGATTGATTGGCATCACCAAGGCGCGCCCGGGCGAGTTTGTCGGGCGTGAGCCGAACCCTGTAGTGCTGAATACCCTGTCAGACATCGACCCGATACGCGTACGTTTCTCAATTGCCGAGCGGGAATACCTGATTCTGGCGCGTACCTATCTGAAAGACGATCAGGATAGAGATGGCCGCCAGCGCACACCGGAAGAAATTCGTGCATCCCGCCCTGACCAGGCCGGCGCTCGCCGCGGTAACGACCCGGATCTGACGCTATTGCTGGCAGACGGCAGTGTGCATCCCTTTAAGGGTGCGCCGATTGCGTCGGCCCAGTCGATTGATGTTGAGACAGGCACTTACACGGTAGAAGCGGCATTCCCGAACCCGAACTGGGTGCTGCTGCCGGGGCAGTTTGCCCGCGTCAAAGCCCAGACTCAGACGCTGAGTGATGTAATCGTTATTCCGCGGCAGGCGCTGGTGGAACTGCAAGGTCTGTTCCGCGTGTATATCGTTGCAGACGATGGCACCGTGACTCAGCGTGCAGTAAAACTCGGGCCGACGACCGGCGACGATGTCGTCATCGAGGACGGCCTGAGTCCGGGCGAGACAGTAATCGTCGAGGGCGTGCAGAAAGTTCGGCCCGGTGTCACTGTCACGCCGCAACCCTTCAAGCCTGAGCCGGAAGCTAGCTAAGTGGCAGAGTTTTTTGTACGTCGGCCGATTGTCGCGATGGTCATCGCGATCATTATCGTCATTGTCGGCATTGTTTCTTTGGGGCGTTTGCCGGTTGCGCAGTATCCCGATATCAACCCGCCGGAAGTTGAAGTAAAAGCTACGTTTACCGGCGCCAATGCCGAAGTCGTGGAGCAGTCTGTTGCCACGCCGTTGGAGCAGAAGGTCAACGGCGTAGAAAACATGCTCTATATGAAGTCGGTGAACTCGAACGACGGCACGATGCGTCTGACGGTGTCATTCGAAGTCGGCTCCGATCTTGATATGTCGAACGTTCTGACCCAGAACCGTGTATCCGAGGCTCAGGCGAGTATTCCGGAAGAGGTGAAGCGGCTCGGCATTACGGTGAAAAAGAAACTGTCGTTCCCGTTGATGCTGGTTTCTGTGTATTCCACTGACCCCCGTTACGATCAGGACTTCCTGACCAACTATTTGACGATTAACCTGCTGGATCCGGTGGCGCGTATCCGTGGTGTCGGTCAGGCTGAGGTTCTGGGTGGCAGCGAGTACGCAATGCGCGTCTGGGTCAAGCCCGATCAGCTTGCCAAACTGGGGCTAACGGTCCCGGATATTACCAACGCGATTCAGGAGCAGAACGTGATTGCTCCGGCCGGACAGATCGGCGGGCCGCCGGCAATGGACGGCACCCGGTTTACCTATCAGGTTCGCACCCGTGGTCGCTTGAGCACCGCCGAAGAATTCGGCCGTGTGATTGTGCGCTCAAATCCGGACGGTTCGCAGGTGCTGGTGCGCGACGTTGCCCGGGTTGAGCTGGGAACACAAAACTACAACGCAGTCAGCCGCCTGAACGAAGGGCCTGCTGCAATTCTTTCGATCTACCAGCTGCCGGGCGCGAACGGTCTCGACGTTGCGGCGCAGGTCGAAGCCGTGATGGCGGAGATGTCGGCTGATTTTCCGGACGGTCTCGACTATGTCGTTTCTCTCGATACGACACTGGCTATCGAAGAGGGTATCAGCGAGATCATTACGACACTGTGGCAGGCCGTATTGCTGGTCATCCTCGTCGTGTTCATATTTCTACAGAATGTCCGTGCGACCTTGATTCCGTCACTGGCGGTGCCGGTTTCGTTGATAGGTACGTTTGCGGTCTTTCCGTTGCTCGGCTTTTCGATCAACACCCTGTCGCTCCTCGGGCTGGTGCTGGCCATTGGTATTGTCGTCGATGATGCAATTGTCGTCGTCGAAGCGGTAACGGCCAAAATGGAGCAGGGGATGAAACCCCGTGCGGCCACTATCGCGGCCATGAAAGAAGTCTCCGGCCCGATTGTTGCTACGTCGTTGTCTTTAATAGCTGTGTTTGTGCCGGTGGCCTTTATGGGTGGTATTACCGGGCGGCTTTATCAGCAGTTCGCTATTACGATTGCGATCTCGGTTGCTATTTCGTCGATTAATGCCTTAACGCTGAGTCCGGCACTGAGCGCCATGCTGCTGCGCCCGCCGGGCGAGCAGAAGAAGAGCTTCCTGCAGCCGTTCTATGACAAGTTCAACGCATTCTTTGCCAAAGCGACAGACGGTTACATGGGTATCGCCAACCTGTTTACCCGTAAGCTGGCTCTCAGTATGGGCGGCCTCATCGGCATCATTATATTGATGTCCGGTCTGTTCGGTGCGGTGCCGACAGGTTTCGTGCCGGAAGAGGATCAGGGCTATTTTCTGGTGAACGTGCAACTGCCCGACGCTGCCTCCTTGCAGCGCACTGATGACGTGACCAGACAGGTGGAACGCACCCTGATGGAAACGGCCGGCGTCGAATCAGTCACTGCGGTCGCGGGGTATAGCTTGCTGACCAGTTCACTGTCACCGAATAATGCGTTTCTGTTCGTTTCTTTGAAAGGCTGGGCAGAACGCGGTTCCGATTTGCATGTAAACCGTATTATTCAGAGCGTCAACGCGAAGTTGGCAGTCATGCCGGAGGCCATTGCCTTTGCGTTCGGCCCGCCGGCCATTCCCGGGTTAGGCACCGGTTCCGGTTTCTCGATGATGCTGCAAGATCGCGGTGGCAACACGCCAGCCTATCTTGCCGAACAGACGCAGGAATTTATCCAGCGTGCATCCGAGCGTCCGGAGTTAGGCACGATGATTACGACGTTCCGCGCTTCTGTGCCGCAGGTCTTTGCTAACGTTGATAACGACAAAGTACTGAAACGCGGAGTGTCACCCGCAGACGTCAATACGACGATCGGTGCGTTCATGGGCGGATCTTACGTCAATGACTTCAATCGCTTCGGGCGTCTGTTCAAGGTGTATGTGCAGGCAGAGAAGGAGTATCGCACCGAGGCCGGTGATATCCGTTATTTCTTTGTCCGGGGTGATCAAGGGCAGATGGTGCCGTTGAACGCGCTGATTTCGATGGAGCCGACTCAGGGTCCCGAGTATACGAATCGTTTCAATTTATTCCGTGCGGCCGAGGTGACGGGCGCGCCTCAACCGGGCTTCAGTTCCGATCAGGCACTGAATGCGCTCGAAGAAGTCGCACGTGAAACTTTACCAACCGATATGACCTACTCGTGGAACGCCATGAGCTTTCAGGAGCGCTCGGCAGCCGGCTCCGGTGCGCAGGTGTTCCTGTTGGCATTGTTGTTCGTGTTCCTGATTCTTTCGGCTCAGTACGAAAGCTGGTCACTGCCACTGGGTGTCATGCTCGGTACGCCGATCGCGATCTTTGGCGCGATGCTGGGGTTGTTCCTGTCGAGTCTGTTTTTACCGGGCTATGAGAATAACGTGTTCGCGCAAATCGGGTTGGTGATGCTCATCGGCATGTCGGCGAAGAATGCGATTCTGATTGTCGAATTCGCCAAGATGAAGTTCGAAGAAGGTATGGAGCCTATCGAGGCGGCGATGGAAGCGGCCCGCGAACGGTTCCGCCCGATCCTGATGACGGCTTTCTCATTCATTCTGGGTGTGCTGCCTTTGCTGGTGGCCAGTGGTGCCGGAGCTGAGGCCCGCAAAGTTATGGGTATGACCGTGTTCTCCGGAATGCTGATGGCCACAGTGATGGGCGTGCTCGTCGTGCCGGCGCTGTATGTATTCGTCGAGCGTTTCATTAGTCGCCATAAACCCGCGGAGGAAGCCGAGTGAACTGGCGGGCGGGAGTTGTAGCCGGCACCGCACTGCTTCTTGGCGGTTGTCTGGTAGGGCCGGATTACGAGCGCCCTGATATCCCTGCGCCCGACGATTATGATCTGCGCGATGGGTTTACGACCGATGAAGGCGAATCAATTGTCAATCTGCAGTGGTTTGAAATATTGGGCGACCCGGACCTTGATACGCTGATCAGGGTCGCACTGGAAGAGAACCGTGACTTGCTGACGGCTATCGCCAGAGTTGAGGAGGCGCGCGCGCAACTGGGGTTTGAGCGGGCTGATTATTTCCCGCAGATCGACGGTCAGGCAACCGGTCGTCGCGGTGATTTATTCGCGAACCAGATCCCCGGGCTGGGGGTTCAGGAAAACTATGTGCTGGCTGCAAATCTGAGCTGGGAGCTGGACTTGTGGGGCAAGATACGCCGCTCTAACGAGTCTGCCCGGGCGCAGCTGCTGCAGAGTCAGGAAGCGCGCAATCAGGTACTGATTACGCTGATTGCCGATGTCGCCAGCGCCTACTTGCTGCTGCTTGATCTTGATGACCGCGTCAACATTGCCAAGGAAACGCTGCGCACCCGCACGGAGTCGACCGGCATTATTCAGGCGCGTTTTGATGAAGGTATCGTGCCTTTGCTCGACGTAAATCAGGCGGAGATTCAGGAGTACGACGCAGCAGCACAGTTGGCTGCACTGATCCGTGACCGCGAGCAGACGGAGAATCTGTTGAGCATACTGGTTGGCCGTAACCCCGGCCCGGTTATGCGCAACCGTGAGCTGACGAATCTGAATATGCCTGAAGCGGTGCCGGCGGGATTGCCGTCGGAGCTACTGGAGCGCCGGCCCGATATCCGCGAAGCCGAAGCAGCGCTGGCTGCGCAGACAGCGCTGATCGGCGTCGCTAAAGCGAACCGATTCCCGTCACTGAACCTGACGGGTACGCTGGGTCTGGCCAGCAACGATCTCGATAATTTTCTTAGTAGCGACAACAAGACCTGGAGTGTCGGTGCTGATTTTGTTGGTCCGATCTTTGATGCGGGTAAACGCCGCTCGCTCGTTGAGGCCGAGGAAGCACGCACGTTGCAGCTTTCCTATCAGTATGAGCAGCGGATTCTGCAGGCGCTGGCCGAGGTAGAAGACTCACTGATCGCGATCAGAACCCTGCAGGACGAGTTGCTGGCCCGGGAGAAGCAGGTAGCGGCTGCGCGCAGCGCCTCGATGCTATCGCGGGCGCGTTACGACGGTGGTGTCACCAGTTATCTGGAAGTACTCGAATCGGAGCGCTCCAAGTTCAACGCTGAGTTGGCGGAATCGATCATCCGTCGCGAACGTTTGGTCTCGCTGGTCGAGCTGTACAAAGCACTCGGTGGCGGCTGGGTGCCGGAAGAGCAGTAAGTCTACTGGCCAGCCTGTTCCTGGGCTTTCTTCAGGAACCCTTCATCAACCATCGAAACCCCTTCGGCTTTCGCATAGTCGACTATTCCTTGCAGTACCGTTTCAAGAAACGTCAACGGTACCCCGGTAAGTTGTTTGCAGGCGTCTTCGGTGAAGCGTACGTCCGGGTCGATGCGGTTTGCCATATATAGCACCTGCTGATGTTGCGGCCCCTTGTCGCGTGGCACCTGAATGCCGAACGGCTTGTTGTGTTCTGCAAACCAGAACAGGTCGCCACCGCGGAAGCCGAACGAGATAGGCATTTTGGGAAATTCCTCTTTGCCATCGAGCTTTTGTTTCATTGTTTCTTTAAGCAGTATGTTTTTTACCCGGAGCGCGAAGAAGTGCTCCGCCAGTGGTTCAGCGGTTTCACGATGAGGGTGATACTGGAAGCTGCCGTTTAACTCGCATTCGTAAACCTGAAAGGCCTCTTCAATGATCAGCGGGTATTCCGGGTTGGCTGCATACCCGGGTGTCGGGCTTTTCACCATGTTGAACGGGATGTCCTTCAT
>Ga0070729_10003213_pt1 | contig 19432 bp, 17 predicted proteins | sample tdDd472_FD_66725 | JGI IMG/M metagenome (GOLD analysis project Ga0070729, IMG submission 66725) | Marine sediment microbial communities from the Atlantic coast under amendment with organic carbon and nitrate - tdDd47.2 | ecosystem: Environmental > Aquatic > Marine > Coastal > Sediment | place... | reverse complement strand
GCCGATATTGTAGTCGGCCGCCTGTACCCGTTCGAGGTCGTAGGTGTCGAGCAGCGAGTCCGGCGACGACCCGCTCAGCACCCGTTCGAGCTTCCAGCCGAGATTGTCGGAATCCTCGAAACCGGTATTGGCGCCTCGGGCACCGAAGGGCGAGACCTGATGGGCGGCGTCGCCGGCGAACAGGATACGGCCGTGGCGAAACTTTTCCAGCCGCTTACACTGGAAGGTGTAGACGCTGACCCAGACCAGTTCGTAGTTCCGGCCCTTGAGCATCTGCCGCACCCGGCGCTCGACATTCTCCGGCTTGGTCTCCTCTTCCGAATCCGCGTCCCAGCCGATCTGGAAATCGAGCCGCCAGACATCGTCCGCCTGCTTGTGCAACAGCGCCGACTGGCCGCCGGAAAACGGCGGTTCGAACCAGAAGCGGCGTTCGGCGGGGAAATCGGCCTCCATGCGCACGTCGGCGATCAGGAACTTGTCCTGGAAGATCTTGCCGACGAAATCGAGGCCGAGCAGTTCGCGGACCGTCGAGCGGGCACCGTCGGCGGCGATCAGGTATTGTGCCCTGACCTTGTAGGGACCGTCGGGGGTTTCGATCGTCACCGTGACCGCCTCGCCGTCCTGCTCCACTCCGGTGACCCGGTTCGACCAGCGGATCTCGATCTCGTCGAGTCCGGCGGCGCGGTCGACCATATACTTCTCGAGGTAATATTGCTGCAGGTTGACGAAGGCCGGCATCTTGTGGCCGCCCTCGGGCAGCAGGTCGAACTGGTAGACCTGGTCGTCGCGGAAGAACACCTTGCCGAGCTGCCAGGTCACGCCCTTTTCGACCACGTCTTTGGCGGCGCCGAGCCGGTCGAGGATCTCGAGCGAGCGCTTCGAATAGCACAGTCCGCGCGAGCCCTCGCCGATCCGGTCGGCGTCGTCGAGCAGCACCACCGGCACGCCGCGCTGGCCGAGATCGATCGCGGCGGCGAGCCCGATCGGCCCGGCGCCGACCACGATCACCGGATGGGTCACCGGTTCGGCCGCGTCCTGATCCGCCGACCGGCGATAGGAAAACGCATATACCGACTGGCGCTGATAAGCCTCGGCCACGGCCTGTCTCCTCCCTGATTGAGCGTCCGGGGTTGGCCCCTGGTCCGCCTACTTTTCTTCCTTGGGCGCCGGTTCCGGCTTCTTCGCGCCCGCGGCCTGCAACTCCGCCCACATTTCCTTGTCGCGCTCGGCGGTCCAGATCTTCGGATGGTCGAGCCCCTTCGCCTCGTCATAGGCGCGGGCGACGTTGAAGGGCTGGCAGTGCTCGTAGATGGCGTAGTCCTTGAATTTCGGATCCATCACCTCGCGTGCCTTCTCCCAGGCGCGCTTGAGGTCGCCGCCGGCGCGCACCGCGGATGCGACGGAATCGTAGAGCGAGGAGAGGAAGTCGCGGGTCAGGGCGATGGCCTCGTCGACCTTGTCCTTGCCTTTGAGCGCGTCACCGCGGCCGGGCATCAATGCCTCGGGACGGAAGGTCGCAAGCCGGTCGAGCGTCTGCGGCCAGTCCTTGAGATGGGCATCGCCGCAATAGCAGGCCGAATGGTATTCGACGAGATCGCCGGAATACATGATATTGGCGTCGGGCACGTAGGCGACGATGTCGCCCATGGTGTGGCCACGGCCCAGATGCATCAGACGTACTTCGCGATTTCCCAGCCAGATCGACATCGAGGAGCCGAAGGTCTGGGTCGGCCAGGTCAGGCCGGGGATCGAGTTCGCCGCCTGGAACAGGCGCGGGAAGCGGCCGAATTCGCTCTCCCAGTCGGCCTTGCCGCGCTCGACGATCAGGTCGCGGGTCAGATCCGAGGAGATGATCTCGCTCGCCTGATAGGCCGAGGCGCCGAGCACCCGGACCGCGTGATAGTGCGACAGGACCACATGCTTGATCGGCTTGTCGGTCACCTTGCGGATGCGGTCGATGACCTGTCGCGCCATCACCGGCGTGGCCTGGGCGTCGATGACCATGACGCTCTCGTCGCCGACGATGATGCCGGTATTCGGATCGCCCTCGGCGGTGAAGGCGTAGCAGCCCTTGCCGATTTCGTCGAAGCTGATGGTCTTGTCCTCGGTGTCCCCGACGGATGCGAATTGTACTGCCATGGACGTCTCTCCGTGTGCGGCGGTTCAGCCGGCGGTGCTTTGAATTGTCTGGTCGATCGCGCCGAAGACGGAGCGACCCTCGCTGTCGTTCATTTCGATGCGGACGGTGTCGCCGAACCTCATGAACGGGGTCTTCGGCGCGCCCTGTTCGATGGTCTCGATGGTACGGATTTCGGCGAGGCAGGAAAAGCCGACGCCGCCCTGAGAAATCGTCTTTCCCGGACCGCCGTCGAGCTTGTTGGAGACGGTGCCCGAGCCGACGATGGCGCCGGCGCCGAGCGGCCGGGTCTTGGCCGCGTGGGCGATGAGCTGGCAGAAATCGAAGGTCATGTCGATGTCGCAGCGGGCCTTGCCGAAGGGTTCGCCGTTGAGAGTCACCAGCAGCGGCAGCGCCAGCTTCGCCCCGTCCCAGGCGTCTCCCAGCTCATCCGGCGTCACCGCCACCGGCGAGAACGCACTCGACGGCTTGCCCTGGAAGAAGCCGAAGCCCTTGCCGAGCTCGCCGGGAATGAGATTGCGCAGGCTGACATCGTTGACCAGCATGACGAGCTTGATGTGATCGCGCGCCGCCTCTACGGAGACGCCCATCGGCACGTCGTCGACGATCACCGCCACTTCCGCCTCGAAATCGATGCCCCAGTCCTCGTCGGCCAGCACCACCGGGTCGCGGGGGCCGAGAAACGTATCGGAGCCGCCCTGATACATCAGCGGATCGGTCCAGAAGCTCTCCGGCATCACCGCATTGCGCGCCTTGCGTACCAGTTCCACGTGGTTGACGTAGGCCGAACCGTCGGCCCACTGGTAGGCGCGCGGCAGCGGCGAGGCGCAGGCGCTCTCGTCGAACGGCGCACCGAGGCTCGGATCGGCGTCGAGCTTTTCGGCGAGCGCCTTAAGCGCCGGGCCGGCCGTGGCCCAGTCGTCGAGCGCCTTTTGCAGGGTCGGCGCGACGTCGGCGGCCGGGATATATCGGGCGAGATCGGTAGAGACGACGACCAGCGTGCCGTCGCGGCCGCCGTCCTTCAAGCTGGCAAGTTTCATTCGGTTTTCCGTCCAGAAAGGGGCGAGGCCGGTCTCTCGAGTTCGAAAGAGGCCGGCCGGATCGTTCGGATCACTGGGACTATTCGGCCGCTTCGCGCGGAATGCTGGGCGGGCGCACCGGACCGTCGGTCACCTTCCAGCTTTCGGCATAGGCCGTGTTCTCGACCCCGGCCATGGCCTTGCCGGCCGTCAGCGGATCGCGGGTATCGACCATCACCGCGTATTCGTCCGTCTCCGGCTTTGCCGGCTCGTACATGCGGCTCAGCGCCTTGGGATGCGGGCCGTGGGTGAAGCCGCAGGGGTGCCAGGTCAGCATGCCGGGATGGATGTTGTCGCGGGAGAAGAAGTCGCCGTCGTGGTAGAAGATGACCTCGTCATAGTCGTCGTTGTTGTGGAAGAACGGCACCTTCAGCGCCGCCGGATCGGTCTCGAAGGGGCGCGGCACGAAGGTGCAGATGACGAAGCGGTTGCCGACCCAGGTGGTGTGGGCCGAGGGCGGCACGTGATATCGGTGGCTCATCAGCGGCCGGATGTCCCTGACGTTGAGCCGCACCACCGAGAGATCGCCGTGCCAGCCGACCGCGTCGAGCGGATTGAACGGATAGACGACGGTGGAGATCGCGTCCTGGCGCTTGATCAGCACGTGCCACTCGTTCTCGTCCTGCTGGGCGCGGAAGCCGTCGTCGATCTTCGGGGTGTCGAGGATCGCCTCATCGTAGACCGCATGACGGCCGACCATGCCGCGATCGGGCGTGCGGTAGGTGCCGTTCACCGCCTCGATCATCAGCATGTGCATGGCCTCGTCGGCCTCGAGCCGCCACATGGTCGAGCGCGGCAGCACCACGTAGTCGCCCTGGCCGATCTCGAGCCGGCCATAGTCGCAAAAGAGCGTGCCACGACCACGATGGACGAAGATCATCTCGTCGCCGTCGCCGTTCCTGACCAGGTGGTCCATCTTGCCGGTGAGCGTCCAGAACCGCATCTTGCAGTTGGAATTGTGGAGCACGTCGGCCGCGCCCCAGAGCGTGTCGATGCCGCCGGGCAATTCGCCGAGATCGAAGGCGCGCGGGCGCAGCGGGCCGGACCACGAGTCCCAGCCGGTCGGCGGATGGGTGTGGTACATCATGGTCGCCGGGCCGAAGAAGCCTTCCTTGCCCAGTTCCCGCTCGAAGGTGCCCTCGGGCAGATCGGCATGGGCCTGGCGGGAAGACCGGCCTTCCACGCGCGGAAACGAAATGTAATTCGAGCTCATGGTGTCCCTCCTCCTTAGCTGCGGCGGCGGATTTCCGCCGCGTGTCGGGGCTCGCACTGGCGATTGCGTCGCCGCCCCTTGTCGCGTAGACATCTTGTAGGACAAATTGGTTACAAGCGCAACTAAAGACCCTGGGTCATGGCGCATTTCGGCGAAAGGCTGACACCGAATTGGCGGACGGACGCGACCTGCAACTCGAGCGGTTCCTGCCCTACAGGCTCAACGTGCTGGCCGACGAGGTCAGCCAGAGCCTGTCGCGAGTCTATGCCGACCGCTACGGCATCGCCATCCCCGAATGGCGGATCATCGCCACTCTGGGCCAGTTCGAAACGATGACGGCGAAAGAGATCGGCGGCCATTCCCACATGCACAAGACCAAGGTCAGCCGCGCGGTCACGGCGCTCGCCGAACGCGGCCTGATCCGCCGGGTTCCCAACCAGGAAGACAAGCGCGAGGTGCTGCTGTCGCTCACGGAGGCCGGCCGGCGGATGTTCGACGAGCTGGCACCGCTGGCGGTCCGGTATGCGGACCGGCTCGCCGATGCGCTGACCGGCGAGGAACGGCGGACCTTCGACGCGGTGCTCGAGAAACTCCGCCGCCGGTCGCGGGAACTGTCAGACGACATCGCGCAAGGAACGCCCCTATGAAACTCTACGACTATTTCCGCTCCTCGGCCGCCTACAGGACGCGCATCGCGCTCAACCTCAAGGGGCTCGCCTACGAACAGGTTCCGGTCCACCTCGCCCGAGACGGCGGCGAGCACAAGCGGTCCGAATACCGGGCGATCAATCCGCAGGCGCGGGTGCCGGCGCTGGAACTCGACGGCGGTACGGTGCTGATCCAGTCGCCGGCGATCCTCGAATATCTGGAGGAAACCCACCCCGAGCCGGCGCTGCTGCCCGGCGATCCGGCGCGGCGGGCGAAGATCCGCGCCGTCGCCGCGATCATCGGCTGCGACATCCATCCGCTCAACAATGTCAGCGTTCTCAACTATCTGCGCGGACCGCTGGGACAGCCCGAGGACGCGGTCAACGCCTGGTACGCGAGCTGGATCGCGCAGGGCTTCGAGGCGATCGAGGCGCTGGCCGAGGGTGGGCCGTTCATCCTCGGCGACACGCCGAGCATGGCCGACGTCTATCTGGTGCCGCAGATTTACAATGCCCGCCGCTTCAAGGTGCCGCTCGACGCCTATCGGGCGATCCGGCGCGCCGACACCGCCGCCGCAGGCCTCGAGGCCTTCGCGAACGCCGCTCCCGACCGCCAGCCGGACGCCGAATAGATGGAAACGGATACGAAAGCAGACGACGCGCCGCGGTCGTGCCCGCTTTGCGGCGGCAACGACAGCGCCGACCTGCCGGCCTATTCGCGCGAACATTGGCGGGTGGTGGAATGCGCCGGCTGCGGTTTCACCTATCTTTCCAATCCGCCGGGCTACGAGGCGCTGGAAACCGATTTCGCCTGGGAAAAGACTTTCGTGGAGGAACGCGCCGCCCGCGAGGCGCGCACCGACGCAAGCGCGCGCATCGACGGGCTGACGCGCTGGCGGCTGAAGCTGTTCCGCCGCAACGAGCAGGACCTGTATCTGTCGCTGTTCGGTCCCGGCCGGGTACTGGACGTGGGCTGCGGCGGCGGCGACCGGCTGGCGGCGGAACAGACCCCCTACGGCATCGAGATTTCCAAGGCGCTGTTCGAGGCGGCCGACGAGGTGATGCGCGCGCGCGGCGGGCGCGCGGTGCACGCGCCGGCGGTCGAGGGCATCGATGCCTTCCCAGACGGCTTTTTCGACGGCATCCTGCTGCGCTCGTTCCTCGAGCACGAGACCCAGCCGGAGCTGCTGCTCGAACGCGCCCACCGGGTGCTCGCCGAGGACGGCAAGCTCTATATCCGGGTCCCGAATTTCGGCTCGGTCAACCGCCGCGTCATGGGGCGGAAATGGTGCGGCTTCCGCTATCCCGACCACGTCAACTACTTCACGCTTTCCGGCCTGAAAAAGATGGCGCGCGGGATTGGCTTCAAGGTCAAGGTCCTCAACAGGCTGACCCTGCCCTTCGACGACAACATCAAGGCGGTGCTCACGCGGGCGGCCTGACCCGCAACCCTCGGGAAACAAAGGGCTCCGGGGGCTTAGGAAACTTTTTAATCGTTTCCGTCATAATCGGTTCATTGCCCGAATGGCGCCGCAAACCGGCGGTGTAGTGGACCGGAATGAGATTGAAAGCCGCGATTGGCGATGCGTAACCTGTTCCTCAGCTTCCTGGCGATTGCCGCGTTCGGCACGATGCCCGTCGCCGGCAAGGCGGTCGCCGACGAATGCCGGCGCCTCGAAAACAGCCTCGCCCGCCTCGAACGCGGATCCGGCTCGCCGGGGTCGTCCCGGCTGGCGGATGCCGAACGGCGGCAGGAGGAGGCCCTGCGACTCACAATGCGCGACGCGCGGCGCGGCGGCTGCACCAGTGGGAGCTATACCACCGACCCCTATGCGGGCTGCCGGCAGGTGCGAGCGACGATCCGCGCGATGAAATCCAATCTGAAGAAGATCCGCCGGCGGCTGGCGCGAGCGGGCGGCGGCAATACGGACCGCCGCGTGCGCCGCATCCGGGCGCGGATGGCAAGCCTGGGCTGCGGCGGTTCCGGGGAAAGCGGCGGCTACGCCAGCGCCGGACCGGATCGCGAGCGCTCGACCTCGACCCGGCGGCGCGCATTCGAGGAAGACGGCCGGCTCGCCGGCCGACGCCGCTGGCGCGAGGACGAGGCTCCGCCGGCAAGGCGCCGGCGCGGTCTGTTCGCCATGCTGTTTCCCGGCTCCCGCCGCGACGATGAGGACGAGGATTACGGCGACGTCCGGCGCGACAGCGGGACCTATTCCGGGACCGGCACCGATTACCGGCGCCGGCCGCCGCGCGAGTTCGACCCGTTCGGCGACGACGACGCGGAACGGCGGTTGCGGTCGAGCTCGATCCCGAACGGCAAGTATCGCACCATGTGCGTGAGGACCTGCGACGGCTACTACTTCCCGATCAGCTTCGCCGCCCGGCCCGACGATTTCGGCCGCGACGAGCGCATCTGTCAGGGCATGTGTCCGGGACAGGATGTGCGGCTGTTCTACCTTGAGAAGCTCGACGAAAAGGTCGCCGAAATGGTCTCGCTCGACGGCGAGCCCTATGCGGAGACGAATTCCGCGTTCCGCTACCGCAAGAAGTTCGACAAGAGCTGCACCTGCGGCAAGCCTACCCTGCGCACGGTCTCGTTGCCGCATGACGGCACGGACGCGAAAACCGGCGGTATGAGCGCGGCGACGGCGGACGGCCGCAACCGGCTCGCGAGCCTGCGCCCCGCCCTTTCTCCCCCCGGACAGAAACCGCCGGCGGGCGTCGATCCCGAGACCGCCGCCGATATCCGCGCCGGCTTCACGCCGCGTCCGGTGCGTCCTGGTTCGCTTGCCAGGGCCCGCTACACGGTGCGCAACGGAGTCGCCATCCGCGAGGTCGGCCCGACGACCGTGCTCGACAACTGACTTAGGGCGCGAGCCCGCCCCCTCCCCGCATTCGGCATCCACGTCGCCGGTTTCGCGCAAAGCGTCGCAAACGGTTCCTCCGGACCAATATTTTGCCAATCATAGTATCTGATCGGGCCTTGTGTGGGGGATGATCATGCACGAGCCGCTCAAGCGACAATATCCAAGCCTCGAAGCGGCGTCCAAGCCGCTCGTGAACCCGGTTTCCGACGCCACCAGGGAGGCGGTCCGGCGCTACCGGCTCGGCCGCATCCGCGCCCAGCTCGCCGCCAACGACTGCGCCGGCATGCTGCTCTTCGACCCGGTCAATATCCGCTACGCCACCGACACCTCGAACATGCAGGTCTGGACGCTGCACAACGCCGCCCGCTACGCCATGGTGCTGCTCGACGGGCCGGTGATCGTGTTCGAGTTCCACGGCTCGATGCACCTGCCGCTCTTGTCCTCGATCGTCGACGAAGTGCGGCCGGCGACGCTGTGGTTCTATTTCGGCGCCGGCTCGCTGGCGATGGTGAACGCGAAGAAATGGGCCGACGAGGTCGCCGACCTGATCCGCGAATATGGCGGCGGCAACCGGCGCCTCGCCATCGACAAATGCGACCCGCTCGGCGCCGACGCGCTGCGCGAGAACGGGCTTACGCTCGTCGAGGGCCAGCGGCTGTGCGAAACCGCGCGGCTGATCAAGTCCGACGAGGAACTGACCATGCTGCGCTGGACGATGGCGGTATGCGAGAGCGGCATGTGGCGCATGGCCGAAGCCTGCCGCGCCGGCATGACCGAACAGCAGGTCTGGGCCGAACTGCACCACGAGAACATCGTGAATGGCGGCGAATGGATCGAGACCCGGCTGCTCACCTCCGGCCCGCGCACCAATCCGTGGTTCCAGGAATGCAACGACCGCATCCTGCAGCCGGGCGACATCCTCGCCTTCGACACCGACCTGATCGGGCCATACGGCTATTGCTCGGACATTTCGCGCACCTGGATCGTCGACCATGGGGAGCCGACGGAGACCCAGGCCGAGCTTCACCGGGTGGCGACCGAGCAGATCGAGCACAATCGGGATATCCTCAAGCCCGGCATGAGCTATGTGGAGTTCAACGCGAAGTCCTGGCGGATTCCCGAGCGCTACCACGCCAACCGCTATTCCTGCGCGCTGCACGGCGTCGGCCTGTGCGACGAGTTCCCGGCGGTCTCCACCCACCCCGATTTCGACGACGCCTACGAGGGCGGCTTCGAGGAGAACATGGTGGTGACCGTGGAATCCTATATCGGCGAGGAAGGCGGCGCGGAGGGTGTGAAGCTGGAAATGCAGCTTCTGGTCACGGCGGACGGCACCGAGGCGATGGATACGTTTCCGCTTGGGTTGAATCCCTACGCTTGAGTGTGGAACCGGACGGATAGCTTAAGGGCAAAGACGCGGAATTCAGAGTTAACTGAAACGCTGTTCTGGATCCCGGCCTTCGCTGGGATCCAGCAACGACTTGTCCGCACGGGAAGCGTCCCGTGATTACCCCGCCCGATCCAGCGTCTCCACCGCGAGCACAGTCGGCAGATGCCTTGCGACCTCCGTCCAGGTGTCGCCCTCGTCCATGCTGGCGAAGACGGAGCCCGAATTGGTGCCGAAATAGAGCCCGGCCGGGTCGCGGCCATCGCCGGCCATGGCCTGGCGCAGCACGGTGAAGAAGCAGCTCTTTTGCGGCAAGCCTTTGCGGCAGTCATGCCAGGTCTTGCCGCCGTCGCGCGAACGCCAGACGGCGGCGGCGCCATCGAGGGGGTAGCGGCCGGCCATGTCGCCGTTGAGCGGCAGGGTCCAGATGGTCTCGGGGTCGCGCGGATGGACGCGGATCGGGAAGCCAAAGGTGGAGGGCAGCCCGGCGGTGATCTCGTCCCAGCTTCGGCCGCCGTCCGAGGAGCGGAAGACGCCGTGGTGGTTCTGCTGGTAGAGCCGGTCGCCGCCGCCCGGCGCGCGCATGACGTTGTGGACGCAATGGCCGGTCTCGCCGTCCTTCGGGGCCGCCGGATGGTCGTGGCCTTCGCAGGCTTGCGTATTCGAAAGACGATTGCGGCGCTCCCATGTGACGCCGCCATCCTCGGTGGCGAACACGCCGGCGGCCGAGATCGCCACCCATAGTTTGTTCGCATCGTCCGGGTCGGGAACGATAGTGTGCAGCACGAGACCGGCGCCGCCGGGGTTCCAGGTGTCCCGCGAAGGGTGGTTGGCGAGGCCTTCGAGCTTCTGCCAGGTGCGGCCGCCGTCACGGCTCGCGAGCAGGTTGGCCGGCTTGGTGCCGGCATAGAGCGTGCCGTGGGAATGGCACAGGCTCCAGACCTGCTCGAACTCGTCGCCGAAGGGCAGCGGCTCGTCGGTCCAGCCGATCATCGCCGCGAAATCCGCGTCGCCCGCCGCCCAGTCGTCCATCATGCCCTTGGTGAGGCGGGTCACCTGCCAGGTCTCGCCACCGTCATCCGACCGCCAGATTCCGGCGCCGCTCCATTCGCCGCCGCCGGCGGCCCACAGGGTGCCGGTCTCCGGGTCGCCGGCCATGTGATTGATCGGCCAGCCGTCGCAATAGGGCCCGCCGACCGCCCAATCACCGCCGTCGCGGCCGCCGGACAGCAGAAAGGCACCCTTGGTGGTGCCGACCAGGATCGTCAGATCGCCCGAAGACATGAAAACCCCTCCTCATGACTTACGCCGGGGAAGTATGAATCGTCCGGAGGAAATGGCAAGCGGTTGGGTGGGGGACGGGAGGGGTTTTTCAGGCGGCCGGAGGGGGATCAGGGAGGCAGCGCAAGCGTTGAAGCATGGATCCCCGCCTGCGCGGAGATGACGGAGAGTATGAGGAAATTCAGAGACTTACTGGAGATTCTCAGATTGTCGCGTTAGCGGTTTGGTTGCGGGATCAAACCACCCACCACCGTCATCCCCGCGCAGGCGGGGAACCATGCATCGCGGCTTGCGCCGGCCTGCCGATCCTCGCGAGCCCATCTCTCAGGCCGGCTCGCCCGACAGACGGGCCGTCGCCTTGTCGCGGCCGATCAGCGGCAGCAGCGCCTTGAGTTCCGGGCCGTGGTCGAGGCCGGTGAGCGCTTTGCGAAGCGGCATGAACAGGTCCTTGCCCTTGCGGCCGGTCGCGGCCTTCACCGCGCCGGTCCAGGCCGACCATGTGGACAGGTCCCACTGCCCTTCCGGCAACAACGCCCGCGCCTCTTCGAGGAAGGCCGCATCGGCTTCGGCAATGTCCGGTGCGACCGGGCCCTCGACCACGTGCCACCAGGTCCCGGCGTCGTCGAGGCGGACGACGTTGCGGCGGGCGAGATCCCAGAAACTTTCGCCGCCGCCGATACCGAGTTCGGCGAGCCTGTCCGAAACCTCGGCGAACGGGGTCTCGTGCAGCAGCCGGGCGTTCAGCGAAACCAGATCGGCCGGATCGAAACGGGCGGGCGATCGAGACACGCTATGAAGCGTGAACTTGTCCGCCAGTTCGTCGAGCGAGCGGCAGGGTTCGACCGGCGCCGAGGTGCCGATCAGCACCGCGAGGCTCGCCACCGCCATGGGTTCGAGGCCGCTTTCGCGCAAGGAGCGGATCGACAGCGAGCCGAGGCGCTTGGACAGCCCCTCGCCGCTCGCCGTGGTCAGCAGGTTATGGTGGGCGAAGGCCGGCGCGACGCCACCGAGCGCATGCGCCAGCACGATCTGCACGGCCGTGTTGGTGACGTGGTCGTCGCCGCGGCAGATCAGGGTTACGCCCATGTCGAGATCGTCGACGACGGAGGGCAGCGTATAGAGATAGGTGCCGTCGGCGCGGACGAGCACCGGGTCGGAGAGCGAGGAAATATCCACCGTCTGCGCGCCCCGGCAGCCGTCGTCCCAGCCGATATCGGTCTTCGACGGGTCTGCCGGATCGGCGGAAAAATTGGGCAGCAGGAAGCGCCAGTGCGGCTTGCGGCCCTCGGCCTCCAGCGCCTGCCGCTCCTCGTCGGTAAGCTTGAGCGCGGCGCGGTCGTAGACCGGCGGCAGGCCGCGCGCCAGCCGGCGGCGGCGCTTCCTTTCGAGCTCGTCGGCCGTCTCGTAGCAGGGATAGAGCAGCCCGTCCCGCCGCAGGCGATCCGCCGCCTCCTCGTAGGCCGCGACCCGCGCCGACTGGCGTTCGACCCGGTCGGGGACGATGCCGAGCCAGGCAAGATCCTCGGCGGTCGCGTCGGCATATTCGGTTCGGCTGCGCTCGGCGTCGGTATCGTCGAAACGCAGGATGAAGGTGCCGCCGGTCTTGCGGGCAAGAAGCGCGTTGATCAGCGCGGTGCGGGCATTGCCGATATGGATGAGGCCGGTGGGCGACGGCGCGAAACGGGCGATGACTGGGTCTGAAACGGGATCTGGCACAGCGTCTCTCTTCCGCCGCCTATCTGTCGCGGAAGCGGTTGGTGATCGGGTAGCGCCGGTCGCGGCCGAAATTGCGGCGGGTCACCTTCACGCCCGGAGGCGCCTGGCGGCGCTTGTACTCGGCAATATAGAGCAGGTGCTCGATGCGGTGCACCGTTGCGACGTCGTGGCCGCGGGCGACGATTTCGTCGGTGCCCATCTCCTCCTCGACGAGGCATTCGAGGATGTCGTCGAGCACGTCGTAGGGCGGCAGCGAATCCTGGTCGGTCTGGTCTTCCCTCAACTCGGCGCTCGGCGCCTTGGTAAGGATGTTGGCCGGGATTACCTCGCCCGCCGGGCCGAGCATGCCGTCGGGGCGGAACTCGTTGCGCCAGGCCGACAGGCGGTAGACTTCGGTCTTGTAGAGATCCTTGATCGGATTGAAGCCGCCGTTCATGTCGCCATAGAGCGTCGCGTAGCCGACCGAGACCTCGGACTTGTTGCCGGTGGTGACCAGCATCGGGCCGAACTTGTTGGAGATCGCCATCAGGATGACGCCGCGGGCGCGCGACTGCAGGTTCTCCTCGGCGATTCCCCTCTCCTGCCCCTCGAACAGGTCCGAAAGCGCTGCCTCGAAGCCTTCCACCGGGTCGGCGATCGGCACGATGGAATAGCGCACCCCGAGCGCGTCGGCGCAGGCCGCGGCGTCGGCGAGGCTCTCCTTCGAGGTGAAGCGATAGGGCATCATCACGCAATGCACCCGGTCGGCGCCGAGCGCGTCGACGCTCATCGCCGCGCAGATCGCCGAGTCGATGCCGCCGGAAAGCCCGAGGATGACGCTCTTGAAGCCGTTCTTGTTGACATAATCGCGAAGGCCCATGACGCAGGTGCGCCAATCGCTTTCGGGCCGGTTCGGCAGCGCGGCTTGCGGGCCTTGCGTGCAATGCCAACCCTCGCCCTGCCGCCGCCAGACGGTCAGCGACACGGCCTCCTGGTAGGCCGGCATCTGGAAGGCGAGCGTGCGGTCGCCGTTGAGTCCGAAGGAGGCGCCGTCGAAGACCAGTTCGTCCTGGCCGCCGAGCTGATTGACATAGACCAGCGGCAGGCCGCATTCGACCACCCGCTCGACCACCACCTGCAGCCGCAATTCGCACTTGTCGTGCCAGTAGGGCGAGCCGTTGGGGACGATCAGGATCTCGGCGCCGGTCTCCATCAGGCATTCGCAGACCTGGCTTTGCCAGACGTCCTCGCAGATCGGCAGACCGAGGCGGACGCCGCGAAAGTCCACCGGACCGGGCAGCGGGCCGGGCTCGAACACCCGGACCTCGTCGAACACGCCGGTATTGGGCAGTTCGACCTTGTAGCGCACCGCCTTGATCTCACCGGCATCGAGCAGCAGCACGGCGTTGTAGAGCTTGTCGTCGTCGCGCCACGGGGCGCCGAGCACCACCGCCGGGCCGCCATCGGCGGTCTCGGGCACGATGGCCTCGACTGCGGTGCGGCAGTCGTCCTGGAAGGCGCGCTTGAGAACCAGATCCTCGGTCGGGTAGCCGGCGACGAACAGCTCGGAGAAGACGACGATGTCGGCACCTAGGTCGGCGGCGGCGGCGCGGCCGGCGCGGATCTTGTCCATATTGCCCGAAATATCGCCGACAACCGGATTCATCTGGGCGACGGCGATCTTCAGCTCGTTTTCGATTAATCCGCTCATGCCTCGGCTCTTGTCTAAATTCTATATGGGGTCGCGGAGCGGCCGGTTCACCGGCCGGACCCTATTTCCAGGTCGCCCGCAGCACCCGCATCCAGTTCCCGAACCAGAGTTTCTCGATCAGTTCGTCCGAATAGCCGTGCTTCGACATCGCCTCGGCGAGAACCGGCACGCCGGCCGCATCGCGAATCTCGGCTGGGATGACGGCGCCGTCGAAATCCGACCCCAGTCCGACCCGGTCCTCACCGAGGATGCCGAGCAGATGATCGAAATGGGCCAGCACCGTATCCAGCGGCACGTCGGAGGACATGCGGCCGTCGTCGCGCAGCATGGCGCCGGCAAAGTTGACGCCGACCATGCCGTCGCTCTTCGCGATTCTCTCGAGCTGCTCGTCGGTGAGGTTGCGGGCGTGCGGGCAAAGGGCGTGGGCGTTCGAATGGGTGGCGACCAGCGGCGCGGCGCTCAGTTCGGCGACGTCCCGGAAACCGGCGGCGTTGAGATGGGACAGGTCGATCATGATCCCCAGCTCGTTGCAGCGGGCGATCAGCTTGCGGCCCGCCTCGGTCAGCCCCTCGCCGATGTCGGGCGAGCCGGGAAACCGGAACGGCACACCGTCGCCATAGATGGTCGGCCGGCTCCAGACCGGACCGAGCGAGCGCAGGCCGGCCCGGTAGAACACGTCGAGCGCGTGGAACTCCGGATCGATCGCCTCCGCGCCCTCGATATGCATGATCGCCGCGATCGTCCCGTCGGCCCGGCAGGCCTCGATATCGACGACCGAGGTGCAGATCCGCAAGCCGCCGAGCGCCTCGAGCCTGTTGAGGATCGCGATCTCGGCATTGGCCACGGCGAGGGCTTCGGCCTGCGGGACAGGCTTGGGGAGCGCCAGGTCGTATTGGCGCTTGTCCATCTCGCCCATGTAGTTGGCGGAGCCGCCGGTCGTCGGAATCCAGACGGCGAAGAAGCCGCCGGCGAAGCCGCCCGAGCGCGCCTTGGGCACGTCGAGATGTCCCGGCAGGCCGGTCAGGAAATCGTTCGCCGCGGGCAGGCCTCCGGCCTTGAGGATGCGTGTCAGCAGGTCGTTGTGGCCGTCGAAATAGGGAAGCGGTTTCATGAGTCCGATACGGGTGCGATGAAGAGAGGAAGGAGACGATCAAGGTTTGATCCAAAAACCCCTCTCATGCAACGGCTTTCGTCCCCGGTCTCCGGTCCGGGGCCGCGAAAGGGATTGGGCCGGACACGGAAAACGTGCTTAATCGGAGCGGTCGCAAAAGAAGGAAAATCCGATCCATGTCTCTTTCTCCGCTTCGCCTCTTCGTCGTGATCGCAAGCCTCATCGCCCTGCCGAGCGCGGCGTGGGCGCAGGAAATCTCCGGCAGGTGGAGTTCGGATTTCGGTCCCATCGAGATCAGGTGGGACGAGAGCAACCAGAACTTCGCCGGCAGCTACAGCTACAAGGGCCTGCCGGCGGAAATGCATGGCGGCCTCGACGCGGAAACCGGCGTCTGGGAAGGCTACTGGATCCAGGAAACCTCGGAAGTCGCCTGCAACACGACCCGGGACGGATCGCCCTATTGGGGACGCTTCCGGCTGCTCTTCAAGGGCGACCGCTTCCTCGGCCTGTGGAACTATTGCGATCGCCGCCTGGTGAACGACAAGCGTCGACGCTGGACCGGAAACCGGCAGTAGCCGGTCCGCCGAAGCGGAAAGTCCGATTGCTCAGGTCGGGTCGGCGTATTCGATGATTTCCTGTCCCATCAGCACGCAATTGCCGTCGATGGGGAAATAGAGGAAACGCATCCGGTAGCGGGCCTTGTAGATATAGCCCCAGACCTCGAGTACATCGAGCCGGCCGCCGCCGCCCGGGTTTCTCAGCGACGGCTTCTGTTCGACATTCTCATCGATGGAGATGCGGTCGTCGTTTTCGCCGACGTGAAGCGCGAGCAGCTTGTGCGCCCGTTCCGTGGCATCGCCGGCGCAGCGATGCTGCTGGGCAAACGCAGGGGATGCGAAAAGCGCCAGCGTCAGCGCCAGTCCGGTGACGAGATTCTTCATGATGGGCGGTTTCCTCGGGTTTCGATGCCTTGCGGGCCATGATAGGCCAAAGACGACGCTTGGCAATCGCCCGCAACCGGGAGACGGAACAATGCATATCGGCCTGATCGGCGGCATCGGCCCGGCCGCGACCGAATTCTACTATCGCGGCCTGGTTCGCGCGCAGGCTGCGGGCGATTTCCGGCTAGACCTGACCATCGTGCATGCGGATGTGGGGACGCTGCTCAGGAATCTTCTCGCCGGCGAGACGCGGAAACAGGCGGATATCTTCGCAGACCTGATCGGCCGGCTGGCCGGTGCCGGCGCCGAAATCGCCGCGATCACGGCGCTCGCCGGCCATTTCTGCCTCGAAGACCTGATACCGCTGTCGCCGCTTCGCGTGGAGAGCGCCATCGCCGCACTCGATGCCCATCTGAACGACACCGGATATTCCCGTGTCGGCCTGCTCGGCACGGCGGCGGTCATGCGCTCGAAGCTCTATGGCGGCATCGGCGGCACGGAAATCGTCGTTCCGGCCGGAGATGAACTCGATGCGGTGCACGAGGCCTATGCGGAGATGGCGGGCGCGGGCAAGGTCAGCGAGGAACGGCGGGCGTTCTTTTTCGATATCGGCTCCCGGCTCTGTTCGGAACAGGGGGCGGAAGCCGTCATCCTCGGCGGAACCGACCTGTTCCTGGCCTTCGGCAACCGCGATTGCGGATTTCCGACGATCGACGCGGCGCAGGTCCATATCGACCGGCTCGCCGCGTTGGCGAGCCGGTAGCAAGGCGATCGGGGGGCCGGCGGTTCAGCCCACGGCGGCGACGCGCTTGTTGCGCTCGGTCCGCTCGCGCTTGAGGTTCTCGGCGATCAGGAAAGCCAGTTCGATGGCCTGATCGGCGTTCAGCCGCGGATCGCAATGGGTGTGGTAGCGGTCCGAAAGCTCGTCGTCGGTGATCGCCCGGGCACCGCCCGTACACTCGGTGACGTTCTTGCCGGTCATCTCCAGATGGATGCCGCCGGCATGCGTCCCCTCGGCGCGATGCACCGCGAAGAAGGCCTCGACCTCCTTCATGATCTGGTCGAACGGCCGGGTCTTGAAGCCGGAAGCGGCCTTGATGGTGTTGCCGTGCATCGGATCGCAGGACCACACCACCTTGCGGCCTTCCGCCTTCACCCGACGGACAAGGCCCGGCAGGTGATCGAAGACGTTGTCGGCGCCGAAGCGGGCGATCAGCGTCAGCCGGCCGGCCTCGTTTTCGGGATTGAGCATGTCGATCAGCCGGATCAGGTCGTCGGCCTCGAGCGAGGGGCCGCATTTCATGCCGATCGGGTTGTTGATTCCGCGGAAGAATTCCACATGGGCGTGGTCGAACTGGCGGGTGCGGTCGCCGATCCACAGGAAGTGGGCCGAGGTCGCGTACCATTCGCCGGAGGTGGAATCGATGCGGGTCAGCGCCTGCTCGTAGCCGAGCAGCAACGCCTCGTGGCTGGTGAAGAAATCGGTGGTCCTCAGGCTTTGCGAGCGCTCCGGGTCGAGGCCGCAGGCGCGCATGAAATCGAGGCTTTCGGAAATCCGGTCGGCCAGTTCCTGGTAGCGGTGGGCCTGCGGGCTGTCCTTGACGAAGCCAAGCATCCACTTGTGGACGTTGTCGACATTGGCGTAGCCGCCCTGGGCGAAGGCGCGCAGCAGGTTCATCGTCGCAGCCGACTGGCGATAGGCCTTCTCGAGCCGGTCGGGGTCGGGCTGGCGGGTGTCGGGGTCGAAATTGATGTCGTTGATGATGTCGCCGCGATAGGACGGCAGCTCCACGTCGCCCTGCTTCTCGGTCGGCGCCGAGCGCGGCTTGGCGAACTGGCCGGCGATGCGGCCGACCTTGACCACCGGCGAGGCCGCCGCATAGGTGAGCACCACCGCCATTTGCAGGAACACGCGGAAGAAGTCGCGGATGTTGTCGGGATGATGCTCGGCGAAGGCTTCCGCACAATCGCCGCCCTGGAGCAGAAAAGCCTCGCCTTCGGCCACCCGTCCAAGCTGCCGGCGCAGGTCGCGCGCCTCGCCTGCAAAAACCAGCGGCGGATAGGTCGAGATTTCGGACTCGACCCGGGCCAGCTTGTCGGCATCGGGATAGTCGGGCACCTGGAGGATCGGTTTCGATCGCCAGGAATCGGGGCTCCATTTCGCGGTCATGACGCTACTCTTTCGTTCGGTTTCTTCCCAAGCACCTGCGGCTCTCCAACAGGCGCTGCCGGTTCGTCCCTGTCGCCAGGGTCTCCCGGGATTTCGTTGTCGCGGGCTTCCGTCGTATCCAGTGTCGGTCGCTTGCTTTTCGACCCGACGCCTTCGCCTCGACCGACGCGCCGAAAGCCGGCAATCGGACGGATTGTCGCCTCGACCTCCGGCAGGGCGGCGGCTATGGTCGCGCCGGGTTATACACAGAGGAAACCCCGAATACCACAGATTCTCGCCCGGAAATCCTCATGCGCGCCGAACACGATCATACACCACAGGCCATTGCCGAGCGAATCGCCGCCGGTCCGCGGGTCAACTACCTGCGCGACTGGGTCTATGGCGGCATCGACGGGGCGGTGACGACCTTCGCCATCGTCGCCGGCGTGGTCGGCGCCGAACTCTCCTCCAAGGTGGTGCTGATCCTCGGCGCCGCCAACCTGCTGGCCGACGGATTTTCCATGGCCGCGGCGAATTTCTCCGGCACCAAGACCGAGATCGACGACTACAAGCGGATCAAGCGGATCGAGGAACGCCACGTGGAGCATTTCCCCGACGGCGAGCGGGAGGAAGTGCGCCAGATCTTCCAGGCCAAGGGGCTGGAGGGGCATTATCTGGACAAGGCGATCGACGTGATCACCCATCGCAAGGATCTCTGGGTCGACACGATGCTGTCGGAGGAATACGGCCTCACGCATACGCTGAGATCGCCGCTCAAGGCGGCGCTCGCCACCTTCGCCGCCTTCGTGCTGGCCGGCTTCGTGCCGATCCTGCCGTTCATCCTGGGACTTCCGGCGTCCATCGGGGTGGCAACCGTCATGACGGCGCTGGTCTTCTTCTTCATCGGCTCGGTGAAAAGCCGCTGGTCGATGCAGCGCTGGTGGGTTTCGGGCTTCGAGACCCTTGGCATCGGGCTGGGCGCCGCCGGCCTCGCCTACGGCATCGGCTGGGTGCTCAAGGATATCGGCGGCTAGAGCATCGGGCACTATTGCCACACTTGCACCCGCTCTCCCATGCCTTAAATCAAAGACGACCCACCCCAAATCGGCCATGTAAGGCCGAGATCATTCCCGAATAGAGGCGGAGCGCCCATATGCTGTATGTCGATATCCCCACCGGACCCGAATTCAAGAGCCTGAACAGGGCCCGCG
>Ga0070729_10003210_pt1 | contig 19441 bp, 11 predicted proteins | sample tdDd472_FD_66725 | JGI IMG/M metagenome (GOLD analysis project Ga0070729, IMG submission 66725) | Marine sediment microbial communities from the Atlantic coast under amendment with organic carbon and nitrate - tdDd47.2 | ecosystem: Environmental > Aquatic > Marine > Coastal > Sediment | place... | reverse complement strand
CAAAGCCGACTACCCGTGGGCAAACTTTGCCAAGCGGCCCAAAAAGGACGAACTCGAACGAAGGGACCGTTGGGACCGTACTTTCATGCCTCAGGGAGTGATTCTCGCGGCCAATGTTGATCAGGAACACTGGTTAACTTCAGGTTGTGGGGAGATTCTCCCGATCATGTATGCCAGAGGCCCTGTGCTGCTTTCGGACCAGGAAGTCCCGCTTCGATTTGGCGTGCTGGAGCCGCAGAAGCCTATCGCAGAAAACCGAAAATCAGAGAAGCAGGCTGCAAAGAAAAAGGAACGCTCTGGCTGGGCTGCTCTTCCCAAGGGCCAGGCCATCCGCATGCGGATGAGTGGACTTCTATGGCCCGAAGCTGCGCGTCGCATTGCGAATTCGGCCTGGGCCGTTCGTGAGCCACTGGGGCGAGGTCAGATCATCTTTCTCGCTTCCTCTCCAAACTTTCGAGCAAGCACCTATGGCCCCAACCGGGTATTTCTCAATGCAGTCATCCTTGGTCCCGGTCTAGGAGCTCGTCCCGTACTCAGTTTGGATTAACATGGTGTACCAAGCCCTTTTAGGCTGATCCACTAGCTTGAAATTCAGTCGAGAGAACAGAGCATATAGCAAGTCATACAATGCTGCCTGATTCGGTTTTCGGTTGTTTTTCAGCAGGTTTTTGGATAGATTCAAAAGTAACCCTTTCCCTTTGGATTCAGAGGTAACTGCATGCAGCATCAGCTCAAAACATTGATGATCTCCGATCTGGTCAACAGTACACACATCGTCGAGAAGCTTGGAACAGATGGTTCTTCCGAGCTGTTCTCGCAACATGACCGATTGGCAAGGGATCTGTTTCAGCGGTTTGGCGGCCAGGAAATTGACAAAAGTGATGGATTTCTGGTCATCTTTGATCGCCCGATTCAGGCCTTGTCCTTTGCGATGCAATATCATGCAGATCTGATGGAACTCGGACAAAAATTTGGAGTCAAATTGATGGCTCGAGTGGGAATCCACCTTGACGAAGTCATCCTCAGGGAGAATTCGGACGAGGATATTTCCCGTGGTGCCAAGCCAATTGAAATTGAAGGCATTGGCAAACCGATTACCGCCCGAATCATGAGCCTGGCGATACAGGGCCAGACGTTGTTGAGCCGGTCCGCTTTTGATCTGGCCCGAAAAACGAAAGACGCGCTAATGGAAGACCCCGGTAACTTTTTCTGGCAAGCTCATGGCTCCTACAAGCTTAAAGGCGTTGAAGAACCCGTGGCCATCTATGAAGTGGGGCGCGCCGGAGTCGAACCCAGGGTTCCTCCGACAAGTTCTTCGGGGAGTCGACTGACCGAAGACGGATTTCTTGGCGGCTGGCGTCCTGCCAGTGGACTCAGGGTTCCACAACGCAAGCAGTGGGAGTTGGTCGAACGCCTTGAGCAGGGTTTTTTTGGAGAGGTTTGGCTGGCCCGTCACGAAAAATCGGGTGAGGACCGTGTGTTCAAATTCTGTTTCGAGGAGGAAACGCTGCGCGCACTCAAGCGCGAGGTGACCCTTTTCCGGTTGTTGAAGGACTCCCTGTCACGGACTCAGCTGATCCGTATCCTGGAATGGAGTTTCGACGAGGAACCATTCTTCTTGGAAATGGAGTATATGGAAGGTGGCAACCTCAATCATTGGTTGGAATACCAAGGAAGAATTCCCGAAAACGCAAGCTATAAACCCGGTATTGCAGCCTTGCCCTGGACTAAGGCGGTGCCCTTGGAAACGCGTCTCGAGATCGTTGCCCAGATTGCCGATGCCCTTGCTGAAGCCCACTCGGTGGGGGTTCTCCACAAAGACATAAAACCGGGAAATATCCTGTTGGCTCAGAAAGATGGTCCGCCAGAGGTTCGGCTTGGCGACTTTGGAATAGGCAAAGTCTTTGATAAAGAGCAACTTCACAACCTAAATATCACGGCTATCGGCATGACTGAGCTTCATTTGGACGCCGGCAAGGCATCGCACAGCGGGACACGGCTTTACATGGCACCGGAACTGATCGAAGGAAGGTTGGCTTCCGTTCAGTCTGATATTTACGCACTTGGGGTTTTACTCTTTCAACTTGTCGTTGGCGATATGAGTCGAAGTATTGCTCCAGGCTGGGAGCGCGATGTGAGCGACGATCTTTTGCGGCAGGATATCGCCTGGCTGGTTGAGGGGGATCCAAAACGTCGTCTGGGAAATGTGCGTCGCATTGCAGAAAATCTTCGCGCCCTTGAACAGCGTCGAAAAAAGATTGCAGAAGAACAAACCGCTCGGGCTCAAGCAGAAGCCAATCGACTTGCCTTGCAGCGTGTCAAAAGAATGGGCATCCTTGCGGGTGTATTTGTTGTAGTCCTTATTGTTTTCAGCAGCCTTCTTTACCGCGAGATGCAAAGAGCCAATCATGAGGCAGAAAAAGCCCAGCGTGAGAGCCAGGCATCCAGGGAGATAACCGCTTTCCTGTTGGATTTATTTGAAGAATCGGAACCGGGGAGTTCAAAAGCTCGTTCTCTTACAGCGCAACAATTGCTCGATAATGGTGCTAGAAGAATTCGCCAGGAACTGCGCAATCAGCCTGAAACGCAGGCTCGAATGATGGGCGTGATGGGCCAGGTCTATGAACAAATCGGAGCCCTGGAAACAGCTCAATCCCTGGTAACGGAAGCTGCCACAATAGCCCTGGATTCGCTTGGACCAGGGGATGATCTAACGGTCGAGGCACATTTGGACCTTGCTGGTATCCTCTTGGGACATGGCGATCTGGATGGGACCCGAAAACTGCTCGACACCGATTTTATCCTTGAAGGAGCACAAAGGGAAATCTCCTTTAAAATCAGACATCTTACCCTGGAAGGGGAACTGAATAAAGTTCAGGGGCATTACGATCAGGCCATCTCTTTCCTTAAGCAAGCGATCCAGTTGAAAAAGAGCCAGCCCAATACCGATCCCGAAACCCTGGCCTCCACCCACACGTCCCTTGCGGAAGTCTATTGGCTCCAGGCGCGCCACGACATGGCTGAACCCCTTTTGGCCGATGTACTCAAGATCCGCGAAACCCACCTTGGAGATCATCACCTTAAAACGGGGCAAGCCTTGAACAATCTGGCCGCGGTATACCGAGAATTGGGACGTCATCAGGAGGCCATTGAACTCTATCAGCGTGCCCTAAAGATTTTTGATGATGTGCTTTCCCCATACCATCCACAAAAAGCAAGTGTTTTGAATAATTTGGCGACTGCTTACAACGATCTCGACCAATATGGACCCGCCGAACCTCTTTTTGTGCGCGCTTTAGAAATAAGGAAAAAGGACCTCGATCCAAACCATCCCGCACTGGCAACCAGTATGAACAACCTTGCGTTCCACTATGCAAGGACCAAGCAATATGACAAAGCCCTCGATTTGAACTACCAGGCGCTCGCAATCCGGGAGAAAGCATTAGGGCCCGAGCATCGCGATGTGGCTCTGAGCCTGCACAATATTGGACGTATAAAGTTGATCCAGGGACAAAAGGAAGAAGCGCTTCCTCTCTTGAAGCGTGCTCTTGAGATTCGGGAAAAAACGCTGGGAATAGAGCATCCCGACTATGCGGAATCCTTAAAGGAGATTGGAACGTGTCTTCTTCAGATGGATCAAGCGGACAAGGCCGTACCCTATCTTCAAAATGCACTGGAAATCCTCAATACATCACAACAGAAACGGGCGATGCGGGAGTGGCGGGAAACGGCCAAAGATCTTGAATCGGCCCTCGAAAAAACAGCCCAACATGAAGCCCTTGAAGCTTTACGTCAGGAAATGGCGAGCCGATTGAGTGCTGACAAAAAGTAGAATTCCGATTCCGCCTATCTTGGAAATATCGCAATGGCCACTACTCTTTTGATTTGCTTTTTTTGTAGGTGTTGACCTCGTCTAGTGCTTTGTCTCGACAACTCGAACACATGGTATGAGTGAATTCGGCCTGTGAATGGCTGGAAATGTACTCTTCCACGCGATGCCACAGGCCTTGGTCATCGCGAATCTTCTTGCAACAGGCGCAGATCGGTAACATACCTTTGAGGTCGTAAATCTCTTTCCTGGCCCGTCTTAATTCGATATGGGTCTTTATGCGTGCAAGCAATTCCGCGGTGTGAAAGGGTTTGGTGATATAGTCCACACCACCGCATTCAAAGCCCTCGACGATGTCTTCAGGATCATTTTTGGCAGTCAAAAAGATAATTGGAATCGCACTGAGCTGCTTGCGCTGTTTCAAGATTCGACAGACTTCAAATCCATCCATATCGGGCATCATGATATCCAGTAGAATGAGATCGGGCCTTTCTTGTTCCAGAAATTCGAGAGCCTCCGGTCCACTCATGGCCATGGCCACCTCATAGCCATTTTTTTGGAGTACGCTACCGATTAATTGCAGATTTCGCGTGTTGTCATCCACGGTCAGAATGGTGCCTGGTTTCGTTACTACCATGTATTCTCCTTAAAAATGGACTGCACGGTTTCCGCGAGCTGTTTCATTTCTTCAATATCAAATTCGGCCAATGCATGGTCAAAGGACTTGGCAAGTTCGAACAGGGGAGCCATTTCCTGTGAATCTCCATGTGCTCTTATTCTAGAGGTGATCTCATTGACTTGACTGGTTTTAAAAGCACCTTTCAGGGCTTGGACTCTTGGTAAAACTTCAGATGCAAACCAGGCAGCTTGTTCCTTGTTATTCTTGAAATAGGATTGCAATACCGATTCCAAGTCGACGTCTTTGCCTGGTGCAGTGTCATCATTTGGATGTTGCAACCTAAGGTGGTTTTTTAGTTGATGTACTAGATTTTTGAGGTTTACCGGTTTTGTCATGTAGCCATTCAGACCATGTGCTTCCAATTCAAGATCTGTTTTTGCCTTGGCCTCCGCCGTCAGGGCGATGATTGGCAATTGGTCGGCTTTCCTAAGTTGCCGAATTTGTTTTGTTGTCTCAAAGCCATCCATATCCGGCATGCGTATATCCATTATGACAAGGTCAGGCGAAAGAGCTTTCACTTTTTCTATGGCTTCTCGTCCGCTTGCTGCTTCGTTCACTTGGAGGCCCATTTGGGATAGGAGTTCATGTAACATGGCTCGGTTGGATCGGACATCATCCACCACCAAAACCTGGCTTGGTGTAAATTGAACTTTATGGAATTCAAATGGCTTTTTGTTGATTGCATCGCGTTTGGGGTTGGAAATCTGAACGTTGAACAACGTGACCGTGAAAATGCTTCCGACTCCTACCTCGCTCTCAACTTCAATAGTCCCACCCATCATTTCGACTAACTTTCGACTTATGGTCAGACCTAAGCCCGTGCCTCCATATTTCCGTGTGATCTGACCTGATTCCTGCTTGAAGGGATCGAAGATACTTTCTATACAACTGGGTTCAATGCCAATTCCCGAGTCGGAAACTTGAATGATCAGGTGGACTCGAGAAGGGTCCCCATCGATGTTTCGACACTGAGCTGAAAGAATAATTTGCCCTTGTTCAGTGAATTTCGTCGCATTGCCGAATAAATTTAGAAGGACCTGACGTAGCCGGATTTCATCCAGCAGTAGGCGCTGTGGCATATCGGGGTCGATGTCCATGGCAAATTCCAAGCCCTTGGATTGGATGCGTTCCTTAAATATTTGTTGAATTTCAAAAAAGATGGAGCGCGGTTCGACAGGAATCATCAGCAGTTCGAGCCTACCTGCCTCAATTTTGGAGAGGTCAAGAATATCGTTAATGATGGTCAAAAGACTTTTGCCCGCGGTTTTAATGGAGTCGGCATAGGATTGAGTTTGGCGGTCTACAGATAGGCTAAGAAGCAGCTCGCTGAAACCAATGACAGCATTGAGCGGGGTTCGGATCTCATGGGACATATTGGCTAAAAATTCACTCTTTGCTCGGTTGGCCTGTTCGGCCTGGTTCTTGGTTCTGAGTATCTCCTGCTCAATTTCTTTCTGAGGGGTAATGTCCCAATTTAGGCCAATCATCCGCTCCGGAATTCCATCCATGTCACGGATCACATCTGCATACGCTTTGACATAACGGACGTCTTGATCTTGGCGAATAATCCTGAATTCGGATTCAAACTCGATATCTCCTGTGAGTGCTCTTTCGACCTCACGTTCAAACTGGCCCACATCCTCTGGATGAATGCGTTCCTTCCAGGTTTCATAGTTGCCCACGGCCTTATTTGTATCAGTGCCGTAAATTCGGTACATCGTATCGTCCCAAATAAGTTGATCCTTTTTGACATTCCAATCCAAAATCGCCGCATCGGCCGATTTGGTGGCAAGGGTTAATCGCATATTGGCCGAACTTAACGCGTCCTCAGCACGTAACCTTTGGATGGTGTTGATCATATGTTCCGAGATAAACAACATGTGGTCGACATCAGATTGTGTGTAGTCAATCTTTTTGTTTCCCACACCGATGACCGCGATAATCATTTCTCCATCAAAGAGTGGGATTGCCATGTCACGAAACAGCGGGGTATGTCCCTCCGGTAGACCTTGTTTCCCTTTGGCTGATTTATAATCATTGTGAATCACTGGCCTACGTTGATGGATACAATCGACCCAAATTCCAGCCTGGTCGATAGGGTAGTGGGTTTCTTTTTCAATGATTTCACAGTTCTGCATTGTGCCTTTCGACCATGCCGTGAGGGAAATGGTTTTCTGGTCGGGGTTAACAAAATGAAAGAACCCGATTTGACTTTGGCTGATACGGACCGCTTCCTCTAATCCGAATTGGATAATCTCCTCGACGGTTGCATTCCTACTTAGGAGTTTATTGAATTGGACTGCTGTTTGAAGGGTGCTTTCAGATTGCTTGCGGTCGGTGATATCTTCAATTAACAGGAGAAGGTGACGTTTGCCCTGGTTCGAAAACACATTCAGTTTGCAGTTAAGCCAGGCTTCACGTCCAAAGGTGGTGACTATATGAATTTCCTTCGTTGCAGGTTTTTCGGTTTTAAAAACTTGATCGGCGGTTTGGTCAAGTCCCGAGCCTTGCCAGGAGTGAATAGATCGAAAGTTTTGACCCAGCAATTGTTCCTGGGTTGCACCAACCGTGTGGCAAGCTGCCAGATTGGCCATCAGGCAATCCCCGCTCTCAAGGTAGACAATCATTCCAACCGGTGAATTGGTGAAGATTTTGTCGCTCATGTCCAAGAGCTCATCGATTCTTTTTTGGGCGAGAACGCGTTCCGTGACATCCTGAATGATGCCTTTCATGCGCACGGGTTGTTGATATGCGTCGAAAACCACTTCGCCGATCTCTACCACATGCCGCACTTCACCACTCGGGGTTCGGACGCGGTGTTCAACCTGGTAATTCTCCCCTTTAAGAGCTCCATGTACTGCGCGTTCAATGGATTCCCGGTCTGCAGGGTGAACGGCCTCAATGAAGTTACTGTAAGAAGGTTGATGGATTTTGGGATCCAAACCGAAAATTCGGTAAATCTCCTGAGACCAAACAAGTTTGTCAACAGTGATATGCCACTCCCAGTGGCCCATATGGGCAATTCTTTGCGCTTCAGACAGGGATTGTTGACTCTGTTCAATCAGGTCCTGGGCATGTTTGACTTCTGTAATATCTCTGGCTACAGCGTATATGAGACCCAATTCCTCTATGGGTTCACTGTTCCATGAGATCCATTTATAGCTGCCATCCTTGCACAAATAGCGGTTTTGGAAATGAATCACTTTTTGGCCTTGTTGAAGAGAATCGCTGGCCTGAATGGTTGACTGGATGTCTTCCGGGTGGACGAAATCAGACCACGGCTGGGCCATTAACTCCTCTTCACTCCACCCAAGCGTATGAGTCCATGCTGGACTGACTTGTTTGAAATAACCATCAAAGCCTGCAATACAGAGCATGTCCACGGCTAAATCAAAGAAGCGGTCTCGTTCTTCCCGCATCGTAGCCAAATGACGTTCCGCGTTCTTGCGTTCAGTCACATCCCTGTAGACGACCTGCACCAGGTTTTGGCCCTCAATTTCCAAAGCGTTTGCCTTGACCAGGACATCTCTTAGTATCCCTTCGCGAGTAACAACCTGATCATCTACTATTTGGCCCACTACTTTGTGGAACCATTCAAAATAATCCGAATTGGTGAATTTTCCCTCGGTTGGTTTGGTATGAAGACTATATATATGCGTCCCAATCAGTTGGTCTCGGGTCATGTGGGTCAAACCACAAGCATTGTCATTGCAATCCACCAAAATCCCGGTTTGGTAATCTGCCAGGAAAATGCAGTCAATTGCCTCATTGAAGAGTTTTCGGTATTTCTTCTCAGAGGCCATCAATTGTTGTTCACTTCGCTTTCGTTCCGAAATATCGAGATGAGTTCCAATCAGGCGTTCAATTTTGTCATTGACGCCTTTTACTCCCACAGCCCGGGCCAGCACATCGACCCAGTGCCCTTGTTTGTGGTGCATTCGGAACTCCGCTTCAAAAGATGCAGTTTGGCCATTTAAAAACGCCTTGAGGGCCTGATCTACCCGTGGTTTATCTTCCGAATGGATTCTTGTCTCCCACGCTTTAAAGTTGTTTTTAATCTCATGGTCCTGGTAACCAAGCATTTCTTTCCAGCGTGGCGAGAAGAACACTTTTCCTGTCAATAAGTTCCAATCAAAGAGACCATCATTGGAAGCTTTCATCGCATAGGCGAAACGTTCCTCGCTTTGTTTAAGGGCCAATTCGGCCGCTTTGCGATCACTGATGTCTCGAGCGACGTGCATGATGGCCTTTTCCGATTCGAATTCGATTGCCATAGCACTGATTTCTGTTGGAATACGCCGTCCAGCTTGGGTAATATGAACCGTTTCAAATAGGGTGTGATGATCGCCGTGGAGGACGGAAAGATACTCCGTACTTTGTATCGGGGCCTCTGGAGCATAGAGCCTTTCCGGGTTCAACTGTTTGAATTCTTCATAAGTGTAGCCAAACCGATCACAGGCGATTTGGTTGGCCTCAAGCATTTGTCCACTCAAATTGTGGATAAAGATGGCATCACCCGCTGAATCAAAAATTTTGCGGAACTTCTTCTCCGAGAGGGCCAGCGCATCCTTCGTCTTTTTCATTTGGCTGATGTCTTCGAATACGACGAAAACCGACACGATTTCATTTTCGGGGTTAAAGATGGGAAAGGCATTGATGTTGATCCAGTTGGTGTTTATCGATACGGGGTTGTATACCCCCATGACCTGATTGCGGACCTCTTTTCGCGTCTGCAAGGCCACCATGACCGGGTGGCTCTCACCTCGATAGGTCGATCCATCCTCGTGAATGGTTTTCCAGCGCGGGTCCATGGACGTAATCCCCATGATCTGATCTCGAGTGACGCCAAGAATCTGAAGAGCAGCGGAATTGACATCGTAGACGCTACCATCTGGATTGTGTACAACTACGCCGGAGGTCATTGTCTCAAATAGAGTTCGATACCGGTGTTCACTTACACCAAGCTGATCGAGGGTCTCCTGCAAATGTTTTGTGCGTTCCTCAACCTTTTGTTCCAAGTCCTGGTTCAAGCTTCGAATTTCATTTTCGATCTGTTTTTGCTTTGAAATATCTCTTGAAATACCCAGGAAGAATTGGAAGGCTTGGTCCTCGTCATAGACTGGATAAGCGGTGATCTCCATTGGGATTGTCGTTCCATCCTTGCAATAAGCTTCAAGCTCCTCACAGATCACGACGCGGACCATTTCACCATTTTTGATTCGCTGGTGGTACGTATCAATGGTGGATAGGAGTTTTGCAAGGGAGGCTTCGGTCAATTGTTCTTCCATTGGGAGCGAAACAAATTCCTCGGGTGTGAAGCCTCTCACGTCCTTTATGGAGGCGCTGACAAAAGAAATATTGAGATCCAGGTCTCGCGTCCAAATGACATCCTTCAAGTTTTGGGCGATGGCCTCCAACCTGGAGCGACTTTCCAATAGGTCGTGTTGCGTTTTTTTCAGGTCTCGCAGGTCAATTAAACTTTCGATCAAATAAGGCTTCCCATTTAATTCGACAGGTGTCAATTTCTTTTGAACGGGAATGCGTACGCCCTTATCGTTCGTCAATTCCGTTTCAACCACGGTCTCGGTAAGATCGCCAAGTTGATCGAGGCAGTTGTCTGGGCTCAGCGCACAGTATTCGGGATGGCAATTCATGCCCCTGGATGTGCCAGGTTGCAAACCAACGAGGCTTGCTGCGGCCTGATTCACATCAATGACCTTGTGTTGCTCCAAATCGACCACAATAAGGCCAGTATGGATGGAGTCCAAAAGGTTTCGATAAAACTCCATGTTGTGCTCTAACTCAGAGGAGCCACTTGTAACCTCTGGCCCATTGGGGTTGCCACAAAGCGATTGAAGGGTTTCCAGGCATGTAAGTTCTTTTGAAGAAAAGATTTCGCCTTGTTCGTTGAGGTCTTTCAAGTCGTTCAGTATGGACCCGAGGTTTTTTAAAAGTGCCTGTTTTGAGGTCATTCGTGTTCCCTTGTACGCTTTTGCCAGGTTCTAAGCTTCTCATCGGGTAAACCCAATTTTTCTTTATTTAATAACCATCGGTGACACCCCCAATAAAAGAGCGTGTTATGCATGTCTTTTTCTTTGAGCAACGCTCGTGGTTTTTCCGGAGCCACATAGGGAATGACTGGGGAGGCTCAAAATCCTTTCGATAACCTTTTGCGCGCCAAAACCAAGAAGCAATGTGACCTGGTTATAATCGTTTTCCCTGATTGATGACGGTTCCTATATAATTCGGTAAATGGCTGTCGAAGGGATTACCAGGTTGATGTTGAAAACGCTGCGGCGACCAAACCCGTATCGAATCAAAATGAACAACGTCTCCTTTTTCATGATCGTGCAGTCATTGGCTAAACCTCGGTCTATGTTGTAACTGACTCGAAATTTGTTGGGAGGTTTGTGTGCGAATACTACTGGTTGAGGACGATGAAAAGGTAGCGTCCTTTGTCATTAAGGGTTTTCGAGAAGCCGGGATTCAAATTGAGCATGTTCAAAGTGCCGAAGAAGCCTATGGGTTGGCTCTGTTCGATTCCTTCGAAGCGATCGTTCTGGACATCATGTTACCCGGAATGGACGGGCTCACACTCCTTGAACGACTTCGCGGTGGAGGCTGCAAAACGCCCATCCTCATCCTAAGCGCCAAACATTCAGTCGACGATCGTATAACCGGCCTCCACAAAGGCGGCGACGATTATTTGACGAAACCGTTTTCTTTCAGTGAGCTACTGGCGAGAATCCAGGCGCTCGTTCGCCGAGCTGAAGGCCTGACCCAATCACCCAGTCACCTTCAGGTTGGCGATCTCAGATTGGATTTATTGGCTCGGGAAGCATTTCGGGGCGACACGCGTATTCCTCTTCAAACAAAGGAGTTTGAACTGCTCGAGTTTCTCATGCGGCGCAGGGGAATGGTCGTTTCAAAAACGATGATCATTGAAAATGTTTGGAATTATAGTTTTGATCCTCAAACCAACATTGTAGAGGTTCGAATGTCTCGCTTGCGGGATAAGGTGGACAAACCCTTTACCAAGAAACTAATACACACCATTCGAGGGGCTGGGTACGTTCTTCGATCCGAGACGGAGTCATGATCCGACGCCTGGCACGCAGCCTCCCGTTCCGCCTGAATGCGGGTCTTATCCTCATTTATCTTTGCGCTTCGGGCGTGGTTTTCTACTTTTTCAGTTTGGGCCTCAACCGCTATTTGAATCACCGCCTCGATGAGTATTTGGAAACCGAAATGCTTTCGGTCACATCGGACCACGATTTCTCGATGCTGCCGGGGAACCTCGAAGCTGTCGGTCAGGCGTTCACCCGGTTTGGTCATTCACACGGTACATTGGGCGCTTTTATGGTTCTTTTGAGTGAACATGGTAACATTCTGGCTTCATCGGATCTGAAATATTTCGGGGACCATGATTTTAGCCTAATCACTCGAAAACAGCTCACTTCAACCTCGTTTCTATGGGAAACACTGGAACTCTCTGGACAACCTTTCAGGGTCATCACCTATCAAGCGCCTGAGGGGGTCATCCTTCAAATTGGATTCAGCATGCAGGAGACCAGAGAACTCTACGCGTCGATGCAAAAGCAGTTTGCTATCGCTCTTTTTTCCATTTTGGTCGTTGGGGGACTCGGTGGTCTCATTTTTGGTTTCCTGGCTCTCAAAGGGCTTGGGCAGGTTAGGGAGAAGGCTCAGCTCATTCGCATGAGGGGAGATCTTAATGAGCGCGTTCCCACTCCTACGGGAAGCCTGGAAACCGACGAATTGGCCGACACCATGAATGCAATGTTGGAGCGAATTCAGGATTTGGTCGAAAACTTAAATTACGTAATGGACAATATTGCACACGATATTCGGACACCGGTCACTCGAATGCGGGGTCATGCTGAAATGCACCTTTCGGGGAAAAATTTGTCCGATCGCGAAATGGAGATTGCGGGACAGGTCATCGAAGAATGCGACCAAATTTTGAACCTCGTCAACATTCTTCTCGAGATAACAGCTGCCGATTCAGGGCTTTTCCAGCCTTCTAACCAGGAGATCGATGCTGCGACGATGGTTCGAGACGGCTGTGAACTCTTTGAACCGGTGTGGGAAAGCAAAGAGATTCAGGTGGCCTTTGAGTGCCCAGATTCCTTTCCCTGGTTCGGGGACCCAAGAATCCTTCAGAGAATCCTTTCCAACCTGGTGGATAATGCGATTAAGTATTGGCCTCACGGGGGCAACATCTCCATTGAACTGAAGGAGCAAGATGGCGCACTGTTGTTGTTTGTTTCAGACTCGGGACCAGGGATTGAACTCCATGAACAGGAATTGGTGTTTCAACGCTTTTATCGTTGTCAAGCAGCACGCGCCCAGAAAGGAAATGGTCTAGGACTCAGTTTTTGCAGGTCCATTGCAGAGGCCATCGGAGGTTCACTCTCTTTGGATAGTGAGTTGGGCAAAGGTTCAACCTTTTGCCTGATACTTCCAAAAATAGCGAAGACGTGATAGGAGTAAAGAACGGGTTTATCTATTGATTTTTATGGATTTTACATCGAAGTTTTTAAGTTCGTCTTTCAGGGATGAAGGCAGGTAGCCGACATAGTCGTGGTTGCGCTCTAAGAATGCTAACAATAAGGCAAAACTACCCAGCGGGATGGGTTCATGTCGCATGCCTCGAACCGACTGTTCTGCCCAATAATTGCCCCAATTGAAGGATGAACCAAATAGCCAGGTGATGAATTGTTGGTTTTCGGGCAGGCGTTTAGCCACGCCCGCAGGTAGACATGGATTGGATTTAATCGACTCCAACTTTCCCAGGTATAAGTTGCGCAACTGGAACTCAGTGATGGAGTCCAAGGCAGACTTTTCAGAAGCCACGATGATAAAACTTGTAGGAGACGATTCCACCATTGGCGTGAGGAACCAAAAAATCAGTACGAGGTTAAAAGGCATAGCCAGCCCACAGCCCCAATTGATTGAAATTTGAATATTCAGAATGCTCGAATTGGTTCACGGCATATTCCAATTTCACTTTCCATCTCTTGGGCAAATGAATTCCGAGGGTCAAAAGGGTTGCCGCGTGCTCGGAACCTTGAGATAGCAATTGGTCTTCGGCCTTTTCCCAACGCAGATTCAGGTAACTGACCTTGGTGAAATTCCACTTTAATTGGCTGTAATAACCATCCGTTTCTGGAAAGCCGGATCGTTCCAGGAACAACCACTCCATCCGCCATTGGAGTTGATGCCGAAACAAATCCCATTCAGCATAAATTTGTGTAGCGTTGAGGTAGTTATCTGTTTCCGCTTCATTTCGATAGCGATACAAGGACATACCGGCGAGAAAGCGGTCATTGTAGTTGTACTTAACATCGCCTCCGAAACCGAACTCGTCCTGTAAGGGCTTCATATCTCCGCTTTGGTCTCCGTCGCTTATCAGAAGTGCATATTGTAAATAACTTCTTTCAAATGAAAAGTTGCCTGTCACTTCTATGCCGAGCGCATTAGCCGGAATATATTGATTTTCCTCAATGACTGGTTTCTGGAAGGTGTCCATTGTATAGGCCCAATGACGCTGTTTGTAGAGGCCACACGGCGTGTAGAACTGTCCGACACGAAAGGTCGCCTGGGGTCGCCACTTATATTGAAGGTAGGCTCGTTCTAGTTCGAGTTCTCGGTCTGGTCTTGGTGACGAGCGCTCATATTCGCGTTCAAGAGCCATCTCGACCAGCAATTCCAGTTTCGGGCTGAATTTTAAATGGTTCAGCATGTAGACATGGTGGACATCCAAGGAGAAGCGCTCACTGTCTCGCTCATCCCAATAACCACCGATATCAGCCCAGCCACTGACATGCCATTTAAATTGATGCGCCTTGCTCCCCGCAATTTGGTTTGTTTGCGGTGGCGAACACAAGGCAATGAGCAGAAGCCATTCAATCATGTTCACAGTCCCGCCAGGTTTTCCGAATAGAGGGGAGCAATTTGCCAGGAGATATGATGTTCATAAGCCAATCTCGCGAACCACGGGAGGGCCTCCCGAGGTGAATCCAAGGAGAGTCTAAATGTACCAAAATGACAAGGAATAACCAATTTGGTTTTGAGTATTCTAGCAGCTGAAATAGCATCTTCAGGATTTAAATGAAAGAATTTCAAGGGAAATGAGGGCGAATAGGCACCTATAGGTAAAACGGAGACATCCGGTTTGTAAAAGCGTCCAATCATTTCGAAATGGGGTCCAAATCCTGTGTCACCGGCAAAATAAATGGAGAATGATCCGTCTGTAATCACATACCCAACTGCTTGGGTCGCTGCCTTCAGAGGGTGGAATCTCCCCCCATTGTGTTTGGCTGGCACGGGAATAATGGACAGTTCGCCCAGATGGAATACCGTGCCAAGTTCGACCTCGAGAACTCGCGCAGTTGATTCTGGCAAGTGGGAAGCATTGCCTTTGGGGATTAGGATCTGATCACATTTCCGAATTCTTCTCAATGTAAAGGCGTCAAGGTGGTCGAAATGGGCGTGGCTGAGAAGGACTGCATCAATCGGCGGAAGATTCTCAGGAGTGACTGGGGCCGGAAAAAGACGTTTGGCTATCGTACAGTGATTGTTCAGGTTCGGATCCACAAGCAAGGAGGCGCCTTTCCAGCGCAACAAAAAACCAGCATGACCTAGCCAATGAAGTCTTGGCGTGTCTTCGGGCGCCAGTTCCCTATCTCTGGTAATCCCTGGATTCAGTTCGTCCTTCAACACGGGGCGTTGATCAACTGGGATCTCATGAAATCCTGTCGCTTCGATCCAGGTTAAATCGGAGAAAAGCCAACCCGAAATCCAGGTGAGGTAGGCGACAAGTGCTATGGCACCAAAAAACAGGATCTTTAGCATCAAAGGGGAGGGTTTCAGAATTATTTGCATTACTTTAATGAATTCAAATAAGCCAAAAGGGCATCTCCATCACCATTGGGTGAAGAAAAAAGATGACGATATGATGGCATGACCGAACCTGGGCTGTACTTCCTCGGGTTGATCAGATGGCCCTTCTGCCATGCTTTGGGTTTTCTGGACCCTGTGTGTGTCAAATCGGGGCCTTGCCGTCGATACCCAACCAGAACGGGCCGTTCATGGTCGGCTTCAGGCGGCATACTGGGTGAGCCGAACCATTGCAGGTCCTCGGTTTCGGGGCGAACAAATTGGGAGTGGCAGTGGATGCAACCCTGTGAGATGTAGACCTTTCGACCCCTTTCCACCAAACTCGTTTTCAGCTCATTGGGATAAGCGGGTTGTAGGAGGACAGCCACAGTCAGAATGTAGCCGATAAACCAACTGTTCCTGAAGGTAACCCGAGAAAGAAGCAGCCCTACACCGATTGCCGAGAACACAAAGAAGAGCAGCGGAATACGGTTTAATTCTCGTGCCATTCCGATGCCATTGGCAGACCCAAACCATCCCGCAACCGCAAAGAGTATCCCTGCCTGCCAGGCCATTGGCACTCGATTAAGGCTAGGAAGTTTCATTCCCGGAAGGGCCACTAACAGGGTTGAATAGATTGAAACACCAATAGCATAAAACGGCCCTGCTAAATTGGCTAACCAAGACGGGTTTTCGATAAGGGCATAGCCTGTAGCCAGACTGATAAAGGACACGGCAATTCCCGACACCACGTAACGCAATCGCTCGGCACTTTGACCCGCATCCAGCGTGATTCCAGTGATAATGGCCGCCAGAAGATGAGACAATGCGATCCATGTCTTGTGCTGGGGAGCCTCCCAAATATGGGATTTCAGATCAGGTGTTTGTTGGATGACGTAAAAGGCAGCTGAATCCAACCAGACCAGGCTCAGAAAACCAGCGACAATAAGGCCAAATGTGATGAGACCTTTTTTTGCCGTCTTGATTGGAAGGGGCGCTTCACCTGAAGAGCGGGTGTATGAAAGGGTCGCCAGAAATCCCACTAGGGGGACAACGCCACAAAACAAGCTGACTCGGTTCCCATTGCCCTCAAAGAGCCAGGAAATATTGGAGATGGCATAGGCAAGGCCCGTTCCCAGCCCAACTCCCAGCCCCAGACGATTTCCCAATAGGGTTCGCAATCCGGCAGCGAGTCCAACGGTTAACAAGCCCAGAGAAAAGCCGATTCCTGTTGAGATGAGGACCGCTTGCCACGTTCCAGATAGGAAAGGCGCCAAGAAGGCCATTGAACTCGCAGAGATAAAACCAAACCGCACCATCCTATTCAGGCTTGCTTTCCATTTTGAAAGCGCCCAGGCCGTTAGAAGGCTTGTCACCAAACCCGTCACGCCCATCGCAGCCATGATCAGTTCTAAATTCCCTTCGAGCAACGTTTTTTCTTCCAGAAGATGGAGAAAACCGAATTGGGCGAATATTAAGAAGTATACATAAACGCAGAGGACCGATACTGTTCCGGCCCAAAATGGCCTAGTCATGTTGCCCCTCCCTGATCCAGAGGAGTTGGAGCGAGGCTACACCGCAGTCTACAAAGATGATTGAGCTCCAGTGCCATGTGAGAAAATGACATAGTATGAGTCCAGAAAGGACCAACCCAACTGAAAATCTCAGAAGTGAAGTCGTTTTCCAGTTCCAGATAAGTTCCTCAAATTGAAATGATTTGGAAAGAAAAGGCAGAAAATAACACAGCCCCGTAGCTGCCACAAAGCTTCCCACAAAACGAATGAACGTAAGCGATTCCGGGTTTTGCATTCGAATCCCCATCAAAGATAGGACCAGGGCTGGCATAAATATCAATCCTAAGCCTGTTAGTGTGTCCATGGCCCCAATTGCGCAGTGAACCTTAAGTTTACTATTTTGAGACATAGGAAATGTCGCTCCTTGTTAGTGTGTGAAATCTGGAAAATAGGTTAGGCTGCCTGACATACCCCAAAGCCCATGAACCACTGCTTAACACCATCCCAAGGCCGAGTATCGATCGAACCACATAAGTGAATTTTCGTAACGGTGTGCCGAGCTCTTCGATCCAAGGATTTTGACCTTCAATCCAACCATACCAGGTCAAAAGGATGATCATTAATGCCAGTGATACATTCCAAATAATAAAGGGTCCTATCCTTCCCAATGACGTTTTCATTTGTTTCTCAATGGGTAACTCAATGAGAATCATCATACAGAAACTGGTCACGCAACCCGCAAGAGCCATGTGGGCGTGGCCCACCAAGGCATTGGTGAACTTGATCCGTTCATTGATTCCCGGAAGAAACATCGTGAATGCGCTCAATGACAGTATCAGGAACCAAAAGATGAACCCATTTTTCCAAATCAAGGTACTTCGGTTCCAATTAAATTGACGATAATACATGAGCACCAGGATTGGCCATGGCAGCAGCAGGACCAGGGAACAAATTTGCAGGAAATCATGATGTGACACATTTCCGTGGTTGGCGAAAATAAACATAACGATTTCCACGGCCCAAACCATCCAAAATACTGTATTCCTCTTTTGGTGGGCTCTAGGAATAGCTAATATATACGGCAGCAAAAGGAAAAGAAAAATAATTCCCAGAGTCGATCCAAAAAGACTGATTCCCGTTGGACCACCTGAGTTTGGGTTGACTGCAGGGTACACATCGGGGCGCAGGGCATATAACATGGAAAGGGGCACCAAGCCCAGGCCTACCAGCGACCCAGTCTTAACGATGCGCCTGACTGGCGAGTCATGAACCCAATCTTTGACAACCTGGGTCAGCAGGTAAAGCCAAATAAAGAAAATGGCCGTGATGAAGGCAAGCGAAGATAGATGTTCCCAATCCAGAAACACCTTGCCACTGACATGGCCTTGTAACCATTGCCAACCACCGATTAGAACCGCGCTCGTCCAAACCCACAACAGCGATTGAATGGACATGCGGCGCGTCGCCAAACCCATATTTGGCGCTGGTTGATTGCTGGGACCTCCAAGGAAAAGACGAAAAATGAGCCCAAGTAGGCAGATACTAACCCAACCATACAGCTGAAAATTCAGATGCAGGGGCGCCCATCTTCCATAGGTGAGTGTTCCTGCCAGCTTGTTCAACTCCGGAAAAACGAGGAGAATGGAAAGCCATAATCCGATTAGGTTAGCCGAGAATAGCCAGCCAAGGGCGAATTGCCCGATCGGTGTAAAGGAGGTGTCGGCAGAATCCGTCTTCTGAAAAACGGAATGGCCGGTCCGGGAAGCTTCAGGCAACATGTTGGGCCCTGCTTAGTTGCTCTGATGCTGCAGACTCCATGTGTGCCTGAAGGGCGAAAAGGAAACGCCAATTAATCTTCATATCTGAACCACTCCATCTGGTTTTTGGCTGCACCAACTTCTGGATCAGTTGCCTGGCGGAGTGAAGATGGAATTCGATCCACTGACTGTTCGAGAGGGGACCCGTTGCGAGGGCCATATTGGGACGATTCAACAATTGATCGCGCTGGGGCGTTTTTCCCGTTTCTATGGATCCGGTGGTCAGGTCCTTCACATCATCCGTTGCCTGATATGCTAAGCCCCAGTGGTAGGCCAACTGATCCAGGTTTTGTAAGGTTGCTTGATCGGCACCTCCGAGCATGGCAGGAAAGACGAGTGATAGACGAATCAGACTCACTGTTTTTCCGACCGCAACAGCAGCGACGTCCTCTCCATTTGCATTCTCAGCTTTAAAGTGGATATCGAGTGCCTGTCCATTCAGGATCCCAGTTGTTCCAATTTGAGCTTCAAGATATTCACTTGCCTTTTGGCGTTCATGCCAGGGGCGCGAGTTGATGACACCCCAGACCAAGGCATAAGCCCGGGTTATCAAAGCCAATGCCCCCAGGATGGCTGCACCTTCTCCGTAGGTTGTATGGACACAGGCCACGCCGCGACGTATGTTCGCATCATCCATACAGGGGAGATCATCCAAAATAAGGCTGGCTGTATGGAAGTATTCAATTGCACATGCCAATTCAAG
>Ga0070729_10003207_pt1 | contig 19449 bp, 21 predicted proteins | sample tdDd472_FD_66725 | JGI IMG/M metagenome (GOLD analysis project Ga0070729, IMG submission 66725) | Marine sediment microbial communities from the Atlantic coast under amendment with organic carbon and nitrate - tdDd47.2 | ecosystem: Environmental > Aquatic > Marine > Coastal > Sediment | place... | reverse complement strand
CTTGAACTTAATGTAGATTTGCTCAAAGTCGAAGCTGGCAATAAGCTCAGCATCGATTCCGTTCTCCTGGTTGAAAAGGACGGCGACACCAAAATTGGCGAACCTTATGTAAAGGGTGCTAAAGTTGAGTGTGAAGTTCTTGGAAATATCCGCGGCAAAAAGGTTGTGGTTTTCCACAAGCTGCCCAAAAAGGATTCCCGCAAAAAGCAGGGTCACCGCCAGGATTATACTCAACTGAAAGTCAAATCCATCACCGCCTAGCGGTCTGAAGGGAGAATACAATGGCTCATAAAAAAGCTGGTGGTAGTTCCAGAAACGGTCGCGACAGCGCCGGACAAAGACGTGGCGTGAAGATTTACGGCGGACAGGAAGTCCTGGCCGGCAACATCCTCGTGCGTCAGCTCGGCACCAAAATTCACCCCGGCGAAGGCGTTGGCATGGGCAGGGATTACACCTTGTTTGCTCTGACCGACGGCGTCGTCAAATACGAGAAGTACACACGCAAGAAAGTCGTCAAGACTCGCGTGCTTGTGCTGCCCGCAGAGGCCTAGTCTCGAATTAAGACTATGCATTTCCCCGGGCAGGGAACGCCACTGGCGTTCCCTGCCCGTTTTCGTGTTTATTGGAGTAAACCATGAGATTTGTAGACGAAGCGACCATTAAAGTCATATCGGGCAACGGCGGTAGCGGTTGTGCGAGCCTCAGGCGTGAAGCCAACGTACCCAAAGGTGGGCCTGACGGCGGCGATGGCGGCAAGGGTGGCGACATCATCTTTCGTGGTTCCTCGCGCCTCATGAGCTTGTACGACTTTCGTCTCAAACGCCTCTACGGTGCCAGAAACGGCCAGGGCGGCATGGGGCGTGACCGTTACGGCAAAGCTGCCGACGATCTCTATATTGATCTGCCCGTGGGCACACTTCTCTACGAAGTCACCGAAGACGAGGAAGGCAACATCAGTGAAGAGCTGATCGCCGATCTGGTCGATGACGGTTTCGAAATTGCCATCTGCAAAGGCGGCAATGGTGGACGCGGCAACCTGCACTTCAAATCTTCCACCAACCGCACGCCGCGCTATGCCGAACCAGGCTACCCGGGCGAGGAAAAGAAGATCCGCATGGAGCTGAAAATCCTGGCCGACGTCGGTTTGCTAGGACTGCCCAGTGCCGGAAAATCCACCTTTATCGCACAAATTTCGGCTGCCAGACCCAAAATTGCAGCCTACCCTTTCACCACCCTCGTGCCAAATCTGGGCGTCATAGAGAACGACGATTTCGAGCGCATGGTCATCGCTGATATCCCCGGCCTGATTGAAGGTGCTTCCGAAGGACGTGGGTTAGGCATCACCTTCCTCAAGCATGTGGAGCGCACCCGTTTTCTCGTTCACATCCTCGCTGCCGAAGATGTAAACCGCGACAACCCGGTGGACGGCTACGAAATGCTGGAGCAGGAACTGCGGGAATATGATGCCGCGATGGCTCACAAAAAGCAGATCAAGGTCATCAACAAGATCGACACCCTCGACGAAGAAGACCTCGCCGACATCAAGGCCAAAGTCGAAGCATCCGGTGAAAAGATTTTCTTCATCTCAGCTCTGACCGGCGAAGGTGTGGAACCGCTCCTCGACGAAATGTGGGCTCAACTCGCAGCTCTCGCTGATGACGAATAATTAAATATAATCACTCAGACTTTTCAAAGGCCGCCACGTACTTTTTGTATGCGGCGGCCATTTCTTTTCCGCAACAACACAGCAACGCCGCAATCGGCTGTTTCCTTTCAACCAATATTTTCCAGGCTGTTCAAAAGCAGTCGAGTGCAAGGCGCAAGGAAAAGACAGGGCCGAAGCGTATTCTTAATACGTGAGGATCTGACTTTTCCGCAGCAACGCCGCAATCGGCTGTTTTTAAACAGCCTGATTCCTTGCTCCCAAAGGGTAGATGCTGTACCTTGCGCCCCATGATGAATTCCGATGCGAACAGAAAATCCCTGCTCAAAGATATTCGGCGAGTCGTGGTCAAGGTGGGCAGTGCAGTGCTGACTACTGGCGACGGCCTGAACCCGAACGCCATTGCCCGCTTGGCCGAGCAGCTTTCCACCCTGAGCGATCAGGGCATGGACGTGGTGCTTGTCTCATCCGGTGCAGTTGCTGCCGGAAGGCAGCGCATCTCTGAACGCACCAAGAAAAATGGAAAGAATTACAAAGATATGACCTCTCGCCAGGCGGCTTCTGCCGTCGGACAGGGAAGATTGATGCACGACTATGACGAGGCTTTTGCCAAGCACGGCAAGGTCACTGCCCAGGTCCTGCTGACCCGGAGCGGACTCAAGATTCGCGAACGGTTTCTCAACGCCCGCAACACCATGGAGCGGCTGCTCGAATGGGGCGTCATTCCCATCGTCAACGAAAACGACACTGTCTCGACACAGGAACTTGAATTCGGCGACAACGACACCCTCGGAGCAATGTGCCTCGGCCTGACTGGTGCAGACCTGTTCGTCAATCTCACGTCTGCCGACGGCGTGTTCGACAAAAATCCCGACACCAATTCCGACGCCAAATCCATACCGACCATCGACAACATCGGCGCGCTTGATATCGAAACCATGTGCGACGGCAAGACAACTGTCGGTACCGGCGGCATGTACTCGAAATTGCGTGCCGCACGAAGGGCCGCACAGCTCGGCGTGCCAACTCTCATCGTCTCCGGCACTGGCGAATTCGATATCGTTCAGGCCCTTGGTGGCGAGGAACGCGGCACACTGGTGCTGCCGGAAAAGCGAACAATCTCCAACAAAAAATTCTGGCTCGCCTACCATGACGATCCGTCCGGTTCCATCCTGGTGGACAAGGGTGCGGCCAAAGCTCTGCTGTCTCAGGGCAAGTCTCTGCTTCCCATCGGAATCAGCGAAGTCGACGGTTGTTTTGAGCGCGGCGCACTGGTGTTCATCAAGACCCTTGAGGGCGATGAACTCGGCGTGGGACTGTCAAATTTTTCCTCCAACGAACTGACTCGCATCAAGGGCAAGCGCACAGACGAGCTGGACGCCATCCTCGGGCCGGTCACCTTTGACGAGGCCGTGCACCGTGACAACATGCTGCTTGACGCCGCCATCTAGCCGGAATCCAGTTTGAGAAGAATATACCTCGACAAAAATCTGCAATTCGTCTTCGGCATTACGCTGATGGCGATTCTCGGTGTGTCGAGTATCATCCCGGCCCTGCCTGACATCATCACTGGTCTTTCAATCAGCCCTGTGGAGATCGGCCTGGTAATATCCGTCTTCACCGTGCCGGGCGTCATCCTCGCCCCCATCGTCGGCATTTTGGCCGACCGCGTTGGCCGCAAGGTCATCCTTGTTCCATCGCTTCTCATTTTCGGAGGCTTCGGGTTCGCCTGCTTTTTCGCCCAGACAATGGAACAACTCCTTGTCCTGCGCTTTATCCAGGGTATCGGAGCCGGACCGCTTGGTGTCATTTACGGGACCATTATCGGCGACTTGTATATGGGTAAAGAACGAGGTCAGGCGATGGGTTACAACGCCAGTGTTCTTTCCATGGGCACTGCGGCCTTCCCGGCACTTGGCGGCGTACTCGCCATGCTCGGCTGGAACTACCCATTCATCCTGCCGCTGCTGGCCATCCCGCTCGGACTGGCAATTTCCATGTTCATGGATTCCCCGGAACCGCAGAGTTCCGGTAGCTTCAAGGCGTACCTGAGCGAATCACTCGCCCTAATGAAGACCCGTCAGGCCCTGAGTCTGTTCGCCACCACACTGATGACATTCATCGTGCTTTATGGTCCCATCGTCACCTACCTGCCACTGCTGCTCGACAACCAATACGACGCATCACCCGCTGCCATCGGTGCCGTATTCCTCATCGCGTCAGGTTTTACTGGAGTGGCTGCCTTCCAGCTTGGCCGCCTCTCGGAATATTTCGGTCAGCGCAAGCTGCTCATGGCCGCCGCCGTATTCTACGGCCTGTCCATGCTCCTGATGCCACACGCCCCCGGTTACTGGCACGTCATCCCGCCGGTGATGTGCTTCGGCCTCGCTCAGGGGTTGAACATCCCGACCATCATGACCATGCTGACCACCCTGGCCCCCATGGAACAACGCGGTGCACTCATGGCTGCCAACGGATTGCTCCTGCGGCTGGCCCAGACCATCGCCCCGCTCCTCATGGGCGGCATCTTCGCACTCTGGGGCATGCGCGCCGTATTCATCGGAGGCCTCGTCTGTTCGGGGTTAATTCTCATCATTGCCGCTTTTTTCATCAAAGATACCAAAGATTTATAATTACACCCTAATAATCTTCCCGATTACCGCCGATAAGACGTGTAACCAAGGAAGGTTACCATGACCAGAATACGTTCAAGACTTCAGCACAGGTTCAACCCACTGCACGTTTATTGCCGCTTACGTGGATTTGGTATGGCCGACAGGGCCGCCAGGATTGTCAGTTCCTGCTACGAAAGAGTCGTCTATCGTTTGGTACTCGCATAGCCGAGCACCAACGAAAAACGTCCGGCGAACCGGACGCACATATTTCAGCGATGAAGCCGCCTGAGACAAACTCTCACGCGGCTTCTCTCGTAGTCTAGCTTAGAAAGAATTCGAGAACATACTTGGTCGCGGTGAAGACGATGATCGCCGCCAGCATCCATTTGATGACCTTGGCCGGAAAGAACTTCTGGCAGCGCGCACCGAGATACATGCCTGCCATCCCGCCGAGGCCGAACAGAATGCCGAGCGTCCAATCCGGCGCAATGGACATATTCGGATAAAGCGGCGCGATAGCCTGATAGAAAATGACACCCGCCACCGAGGTGACAAAGGTACCCATAAGCGCGGCCCCAGCCACAGTGTAGATGGGCAGGCCAAGTATGGCGACGAAAAACGGAGCGATGATGGCGCCGCCGCCTATACCGTAGATACCCCCGACCACACCCACGACCAGCGACAAGGAAAGGATGGCGAGCGTCGAGCAGTCATAAACCTCGCCGTAGAATTCGTAGCTGAGACGGGTCGCGGAAAATTTGAGTACGCGCACGGCAGGAAGTTTCTCGCCGGACTCGCCCTTTTTGGCATGTTCCTTAACGAGCTTCTGAAACCGCTCTTCAGCCGCCTCGCCCCCGTTGTTGCTCTTCTTCAACAGGCTATGGGCGAGTTTGATGCCAATCCAAAGCAGAACAAAGGCGGCAAAAAGCTTGAATGATGTCGGATCAGGCAACCACCTGACGCGGACTATGGCCCCAACAAGTACGCCGGGCAACGTTCCAAGGACAACAACCCAGGTCAGCGGCCAGACCATGCGCCCTTCCCGAATGTACCGGATTACACCCGAGGGAATGGCGACAATATTGAACAGCTGATTGGTGGCCGACACCGAAGGCGCGGTGTAACCGAGAAAAGTCATCTGAAACGGCAGAAGCAGAAACGCGCCCGACACCCCGCCCATAGACGTAAAAAACGAAACCACGAACGCCACCAACGGCGGTATGAGGGGATTCACTTCGATTCCGGCAATGGGGAAATACATGAGTTGCTCCAACCTCTTGAAAGTTGCAAATAAGAACACCAGGCCTTCAGTTCCGTTTGAGTAGCTCATTCCCCGTCATTTTTCCAGTTTGGAAATAAATCTACCCGTGTTGACACCGCCCCGCCTTTCAAGGACAATCGCCCTCAATTACGGGCAATTCCCGATATTTCAGGAGCGAAATAATGAAAAAAGAGTCCATCAGCCAGCGGGATATGGAGAGGCTTGAGCATCAGGCCAAGTCCATTATCGAGACGCTGCCTTATATTTCCGAATTTTACGGCAAGACCATTGTCATCAAATACGGCGGCAACGCCATGATCGACGAGAACCTGAAGCGTGCCTTTGCGCTGAACATCATCCTGCTCAAGTATATCGGCATCAACCCCGTGGTAATCCACGGCGGCGGGCCGCAGATCGGCAGCATGCTCAAAGCGCTCAACATCGAGTCGCACTTCCGCGAGGGGCACCGGGTCACCGACGAAGCCACCATGGACGTTGTCGAGATGGTACTGGTGGGCAAGGTCAACAAAGAGATCGTCAACCTGATCAACCTGCACGGCGGACAAGCCGTGGGATTGTCGGGCAAGGACGGCATGCTCATCAAGGCCGAGCCCAAGGAACTGAGTATCGAGAAGAAGGACGCCCCGCCCGAGATCATCGATCTGGGCAAGGTCGGCGAAGTCAAATCCGTCAACACAAAGCTCATCGAATCACTACAAAAAGATGGCTTCATCCCGGTCATCGCGCCCGTGGGCGTGGACGACAAGGGCGTCACATACAACATCAACGCCGATTCCGTAGCAGGGGCCGTGGCGTCCGCGCTGGGAGCCAAACGGCTGCATCTGCTGACCGATGTCCCCGGCCTGCTCGATACCGACGGCGAACTGATATCCTCCCTGACCACCAAGGAAGCTTTCGAGTGCATCGAATCCGGAGTGATCACCGGCGGCATGATCCCCAAGATCAAATGCTGCATCGAAACGGTCGCCAACGTGGAAAAAGCCGCCATCATCGACGGCCGGGTTGAAAACTGCATCCTGCTAGAACTGTTCACACAATCCGGCATCGGCACCGAAGTCATAAAATAAACAGGAAATTATCAGAATGTCTCATATCGCTTGGACTGATGTATTAGATATCGGATTGCCCCAACTGGATGACCAGCACAAGAAGCTGATCACCCTTTCCAACAGCCTTATCCAGGCCATGGCCGTAGGCAAAGGAGCTGACGTTCTTCAGCTCCTTTTCGAAGAACTCAAAGGGTACACAGCGTACCACTTCGAGGATGAAGAGCGATACATGGAGCAGATCGGATACCCTGATCTCGACGAACACAAGGCCCTGCATATAGAACTGATAAATCAGGTTGATGAATTCAGAAAAAAACTGCTTGGCTCAGGCGTCTCTCCTGACCATGCTCTCGATTTCATCAATGAATGGATCATCAAGCATATCATGGACGAAGATGTGGAGATCGGAAAATTCGCCAGGACTCAATAGCCGTTTCTCATCACCCACAAAACAAGAGATTAAGCCTATGTCGCAAATCGAATGGACTGAAGACTTGAGCGTTGGCCTGCCTGAGATAGACAACCAGCACAAACAATTAATCTCAATATACAACGACCTGTTTTCCGCCATTGAACGCAATGAGGGCGAAGTAATCCTTGGGAATATTTTTAAACGTTTAAAAGAGTACACTGACAGCCACTTCAAGGACGAAGAAGCATATATGCAGAGCATCGGCTATCCAATGCTTGGTGAACATGCATCAGAGCATATATTGCTGCTTGTTCGAGTACAAATGATGTGGAATCTTAGCAAGCATGACAAGACCATCGAGCCTGATGGGGTCGCCCATTTCCTGCGCGAATGGATCGTGGACCACGTAAGTACCAGCGACAGACAGATCGGTGAATTCGCTCGTTCCGCCGTTTGACAAGGGTAATCAACTCAGTGCCAAACCCACGCCAAATCATTTCTATTTGTTCCATATCTCCGCGTAATGTACCGTCCTACCCAACACTGAAAGAGGAGCCGAGACGGTCATGAGCCACGGATTTTTCACTATCATCAGCCGCGAGGAATTCGAAGGGCTGCTCAAGGGGTTCGCCCCGCTCGAAAAAGAAAAGAGTAATCTGTCCATCGCTTCCGGTCGCGTCCTGGCCGAAGACATAATAGCCCAGCACGACTGGCCTCTGCTCGACCGCTCATGCATGGACGGTTTTGCCGTAAACACCCGCGACGTATTCGGCGCCAGCGAGTCCAACCCCGGCTACCTTGAATGCACGGCGACCCTGCCCATCGACCTCATGCCCGACGTAACCATCCAGCCAGGCGAATGCGCCCGGATAGCCACAGGCGGAGTACTCCCCGAAGGCACGGACGGAGTGGTCATGGTGGAACACACCGAGGAAATGGACGGGACTACCATCGAAGTGCGTAAAAGCGCAGCCCCCGGCGAGAACGTCATGCAACAAGGTGAAGACGCACGCACGGGAGTCACCGCCCTCGCAGCCGGGACCAGCATGCGCCCGCAAGAGATGGGATTGGCCGCTGCCCTTGGCTTCGAGAATATTTCACTGGTAAAATCACCCCGCGTGGGCATCCTTTCCACCGGCGACGAATTGATAGAAATCGGGCAGACACCAAAGCCGGGGCAGGTCCGTGACGTCAACTCCCAAACCGTGGCTGCGCTGGTCAAACAGGCCGGGGGAGCACCCACCCAATACGGTATCATCAAAGACGATCTCGCCAGCCTCACGGCCGCATTGCAAAAGGCCATAAACGAAAACGACCTTGTCCTGCTGTCCGGCGGTAGCTCCATAGGCGTGCGCGACCTGACGGTCCAGGCCCTGGAATCCATCCCTGACTCCGAAATACTGGCCCACGGAGTGGCATTGAGCCCCGGCAAACCGACCATCCTTGGCCGCGCCGCGGGAAAACCGGTCCTCGGCCTGCCCGGTCAGGTGACCTCGGCACTGGTTGTAGTGCACGTACTCATACTGCCGCTCATTCGTCACCTTCAAGGCGACAAGACAGCTTTCGACACAAGCAAGCGCCCGACGCGTAGGGCAGAACTGGCGCGCAATGTGGCCTCCAAACCAGGGCGTGAGGACTATGTACGTATACGACTGGAAGAAAGGGACGGCGAACCGCCGCTGGCACACCCGGTACTGGGCAAATCAGGCCTGTTGAGGACCATTGTCCAGGCTGATGGACTGGCGAGTATCCCGGCCGACTCGGAAGGATTATATGAAGGACAGCTGATTGATATATGGACTATATAACAATCCGATATTATTAAATTTTGATTAAAAAGACTCTTCCTGGCCATCAAGCTCTACGATCTTCCAACCATCGGATTCCCGTGAAAGAATGTACATGGAATCCTCTTCGAGGTTCTCGTCCAGATCCGCGACCTTGACCCGATATGACCCGAAGACCCGAACTTCCGCCCAATCTCCAGCCATCTGTACCAATTCAAAGCCAAGGCCAGACGTGTCGATCAGAGCCGTGCGGAGTATGCGATACGTTCCGCGCTGACGCTGCACTTCCTTGAACACCTCGAACCTGAAGTCATGCCGATCACGAACATCCTCGGCAAACAATGTTTCATAATCATCGGCCAATGAGGTCTGCTTGACGTAGAACAGTTTCAGCAAGCTTACGATATCATCCGGCACCACCTTGTCCGGATCAACAGGCGGCATAGCTGGAATATGTGTGGGGGCAGGCTGGGCCTTCTCTGCCCCGATCTCTCCCGGCTGTGGCATGAGGGTAATGTAGAGTTTGATCTCTGAGACCGCCACCTTGACCTTGGCAGTCAGCTCTCCCTTGGGGAAGACTTCGTCAATGACAATACGGAGAGATTTAGCAGGCTTTCCAGGACAATCAATGACCTGCTCGCCCGCCTCGTCACGTAGCCAGAAGGCGACTTCCGTGCCGTCAGGATAAATGATCCGCCCCGACCTGATGCGTCTGAACTCCTCGAACCGCCCGTCAGCCTGATGCCCGTTGAAGATACCAAGCCTATCCACGCGAACAGGAAATCCGAAAATGAGGTCAATCCATTGCCCGGAACCGGGGCCGACACCACCGCCTACCCAGGCCGTGTCCGTATCGTTGTCCAAAAGGTTCTCAGGGGCGAACTCAAAGCCGAAGTCTACCTTGAAGCTCGACACCTTAACGGTCACGTCAAGGGCGAAGGCCGAAGTTGCTGACAAGGTAATGGCTATAAATAGAAAAAGAAGTCGAGCAATGTGCATGGAAGGCACCCTAGCACAACTTAAAACGGACCGCTTCTCCTGAAACTTCCCTCGAAAACGAAAAAGGCACCCGATACAGAATATAAACAATAACAGACTATGCAGAACCACTCACATCTTGTAATAACAATCACAATTACTACATAAGCGAGAGGTACCTATGCCGATTATCTCATGGACAGACGCATATTCAGTTGGAATCCAACAAATCGATGACGAACATAAAGAACTCATAAGCATAATCAATAAAGCATACGATGCCTCTGAGAACACATCCGATGAGGCTACACTGAACGAACTGGCTTTGGACCTGCGCAGGTATGCACTGATGCACTTCGCCACGGAAACGGTGCTCATGAAGGAATCCGGTTATCCCGACGCAGAAGAACACCTGCGCCAGCACAAGGATTTCACAAGGCACACGCTGGTTACCAACAGCACAAGATCGGCCGACAACAGAGTGTTGGACCCTATCAAGACCATCAAATATCTCTCTGACTGGCTGAATACCCACATCCTGGAAACAGATATGGAACTGGCAAAATTTCTAATCGAAAAGAAGATGGTCTAGACAGTTATTTATCTTTAACTCCGGAAATCAACCACTTGCCGTCTACCTTCGTGAAGGAGAACAGTGTGTCCACTTTGAACTCAAAGGCATCGTTCTCCAGATAGTAGCGATAAGGGCCGTGCACACGGACCGTGGCGGAGTCATTCCGAATAACTGGTTTGTCAAAGTTAAGACCGATATGCTCCAGCATGGCGATGTGGTGCCTTCCGAACTCTTTTTTCGTTCGCATCTGGTCCTGCAGGACAAGAAATGCCTTCCGCTCACGCTCACGAATCTCCGACGAAAACACTTCAGGATAACTGTCATGTAACGTGGTCAGCAATGCAAAATATCGCTTGATCTGGGCCACGAATTCCAGGTCCAGCCAAGGGTTGATGACACCAACATTCATGTCCTTATCCGCAGGGACCGGCGAGGCTGGCCGCATACGGGTGATGCCAGGCTGGGATTTAGAAACAGCAGGTTTCGCCTTTTTCTTGGCGACTTTCTTCTTTGGAGCCGCTTTCTTGGGAGCTGCCTTCTTGACCGATTCCTTGGCCACGGCTTTTTCAGGTGCAGACTTGGCTTCAACTTTCGGCTCAGTCTTTTTTACTACTGGAGCAGGTTCCGGCTCAGGCTCAGGCTCAGGCTTGGACTCAACTTTTTCTACCGGCTTAGGTTCAGGCTTGGGAGCTTCTTTCTTGACGGGAGCTGCGGCCTCAGGCTCGTCAGATTCCTCATCTTCCAAAGCTGCATCGCCATCATCCGGCTCACCGTCTTCAGAATCTTCGCCCTCACCGTCCTCATCACCTTCTGTAACAGTCCCATAGACCTTGATCTCCGACACGGCGACCTTGGCCTTGCCGAGGGTCTTGTCCTTGGAACTGGGAGCGACTCCGGTGATGATGATCTTGATGGAATCGGCCGTCACGGACTTAAGCTTGATTTTCTGTTCGCCGGGATTCGGCTTAAGGGTGAACTTCTGGCGCGTCTCATCCGGGTAGAGAATAACACCCTTGGTGATCCGCCTGTATTTCTTGAACTGGTTCTTGCCCTGATTCCCGTTGTAAATGCGCAGAGATTCCAGGGCGACAGGCGACGGAAAATCGATCTCGATGTACTTGCCAGGCCCGATGCCTTTACCACCCCCAACCCAGGCAGTGGCAGGGTCGCCATCAATTATATTGTCCCCGACATACTTGCCCTGATGGTTGGGCACATCCACTGACAACCCCTCCACCTCTGCCGCAAAGACAGGGGCGCAGATCAGGCTCGTCAGGAGCAGGAGTACTGCTGCAAACATCGTTTTTCGGACGTGTACTTTCATAATCTCTTTTTCCGATAACAAAAAAGGGAGCCAGTTGGCTCCCTTTTTAATCGGATATATTCGAATATTACTTAATACCTAAGATTTATTATGAGTATTGCATCCAATCTATATCTTCACTACGATCCACCAAAGCTCACGCCCGTAACCATAAACGCTCTGCGAAAGGACAACCTATGCGGTTCCCATACGAAAAGCTGACACCAGAATCTGGAAGCATAGACGGTTACCTCTTTGAAAACGAAACGGCTGGGATCAAACGAGGAATATTCCTCAATATCAACATAGATTTCGCGCCAATCAAGTGGGAAGATTCTGATTGGCAATGTGGTCTCTTGATCGACTGGATTCCGCTGAAAGGTCGTTCGTGGAAGGCCATCGAAGCCATCGATTGCAGCAGCAAACAGGTACATTCAAAATGGGAAGTATCATTTTATCATGAAAGTCATTTTGACTGCCATGACGTCAAACTATCCATGACACACACTTCTGACTCATTTTTCAGAGTGTTACTCAGCGGCAAGTTTGACTATCCTGGGTATTTCGGAGGCCCACCGGACCCCCAAATGCCATTTGCTGCAGATTTGGAGATTCCATTTAATGGGATCACCCTTTCCCAGGATTCTTTTTTCCCAAAGCCTTCATCGACAGAAGATGCACAGCTGTTGCTTGGGGACTTTATCGACCCAAACGCATTTGAGGTTCCTGATTTTAAAGATGGGAAGTACTTATTCCGCCCTCGACCATTTGACATCATAAAAAAACTGTTTCGCAATTAAACCAATAAATAAGGCGGCGTACTTAAGTACACCGCCTTTTATTATGCAATTGAAGTGCTGAGCTTCAGACTAGTAGCGGTAATGCTCCGGCTTGAAAGGACCATCCACATCAATGTTGAGGTAGTCGGCCTGCTCCTTGGTCAGCTTCTCCAGCTTGACGCCAAGGCGTGCCAGGTGGAGACGGGCAACTTCTTCGTCCAGCTTCTTGGGCAGGATCATGACGGTGGGCTCGTATTCATTCTGAGCGAGGTCGATCTGTGCCAGTACCTGGTTGGTGAAGGAGTTGGACATAACGAAGCTGGGGTGGCCAGTGGCGCAACCCAGGTTGACCAGACGGCCTTCAGCCAGAACGATCAAGGACTTGCCGGAGGGCATGGTCCACTTATCAACCTGCGGCTTGACCTCTTTCTTGACGCACTTGGGATTGTCCTCGAGGTGCAGCATTTCGATTTCATTGTCAAAGTGACCGATGTTGCAGAGGATGGCTTCGTCTTTCATGGCGTCCATGTGAGCGCCGGTGATAACGTGGTAGTTACCGGTGCAGGTGACAAAGACATCGCCGCGGGTAGCAGCGTCTTCCATGGTGGTGACTTCGTAGCCTTCCATGGCAGCCTGCAATGCGCAGATGGGATCGATTTCAGTAACCAGTACGCGAGCGCCGAAGCCGCGCATGGACTGAGCGCAGCCCTTACCTACATCGCCGTAACCGACGACAACCACGACCTTACCGGCGATCATGACGTCGGTGGCACGCTTGATGCCATCAGCCAGGGACTCGCGACAACCATAAAGATTGTCGAACTTGGACTTGGTGACAGAGTCGTTGACGTTGATGGCCGGGAACAGCAGTTCTCCAGCATTCAGCATTTCATAGAGGCGGTGTACACCAGTGGTGGTTTCCTCGGAGACGCCACGGATGATCTTGGCGATCTTAGTCCATTTCTGCGGGTCTGCAGCGTAGGAAGCTTCCAGACGATCCATGATGATCTGAAATTCTTCAACGTCGTGTTTCTGGCCCAGCAGACTGGGATCTTTTTCACACTTCACGCCCTGGTGGACGAGCAGTGTGGCGTCGCCGCCGTCATCAACGATGAGGTCCGGACCGGAACCGTCAGGCCAGGTCAGGGCCTGCTCGGTGCACCACCAGAACTCTTCAAGAGTCTCGCCCTTCCAGGCAAAGACCTTGGACATGCCGGATTCAGCGATGGCTGCGGCAGCATTGTCCTGGGTGGAGAAAATATTACAGGACGCCCAGCGAAGATCAGCGCCCAATTCGTAGAGGCACTTGATGAGCATGGCGGTCTGGATGGTCATGTGCAGGGAGCCCATGATCTTGAGACCTTTGAGGGGCTTTTCTTCACCGTACTTGTCGATGAGAGACATCAGACCGGGCATTTCGCGCTCGGACAGCTGCATTTCCATCAGGCCCCATTCGGCCAGAGACATATCAGCGACTTTGTTGTCACATTTCGGATCAACAGGCATTACTTCAGACATTTTTTCCTCCGTATTAAGGATAGGTTTTATTTCTTTTCAGCCTCGTACAGAACAACGACGAGGCCCATATTGACGGGAAATTCCTGAACCTTGCCCACTGCGAAGCGGGCCTGTTTCAACCAGCCGACCATCTTGTCCCTCGGGATTCCAAGACGTCGGTCTCCATATTCACTACGCATAAGCTCATTTTCATGCTGATCAAACTCGGCGATAATCAGGCGACCGCCGATCTTGAGCACTCGTCCGGCCTCACGAATGGCGTCAATGGGACGAGCCAGGTGATGCAGCACAAGCGACATGACCGTACAATCAGCCTCCCAGTCACGCAGGGGCAGATGGGTCATCTCGCCGATACGCAGGGACATATTGGCATCGTCGGGAAAACGCTCCTCGGCCAACTCAAGCATCTTGGGCGAGTTGTCCACGCCGATGACCTGCTTGGATGTCTTGGCAAGCACGGCCAGCATGTCGCCGGGACCGCAGCCGATATCGGCAGAACAATCACAATTGGACAGACGGGCCTGAATCTTACGCCCAAGGTCCAGATCGCCCAGCACCTCGGCGGTCATGCGATCCCAATCCGGGGCGATGTCATCAAAGAACTGACGCGTGGCGGCAGTTCGCTCACGGATAACCTTCTCAGCCCGGTTCCGATCCCGTTTGAGATCAACCTCTCCTTCAAGCAGAGATGCGACACCGTCAAGAAATGCGCGGCCAGGACCCTCGTCACTGGCGCGATAGAACGCCCATAACCCTTCACGGCGAACATCGACCAGGCCTGAATCGGCCAGGATCTTGAGATGCCTGGAAATACGCGATTGGCCCATCTCCATAACCTGCACGATCTCGCCTACGTTCAACTCGTAATCGAGGAGAACGTTGACCAGTCGAGCTCGGGTCTCGTCAGCCAGTGCTTTACAATATTTTATTATTTCCATTGGTTACGCCCTATATCAGGATATCTTGATATATAAGATATTCATTACCTAGCCCAACTTAAGATGCGCGTCAAGAAAGAGCAGACAGATAATAAGCGGGAGATCATGACATCCCATATTGCCAGAGAATCTACTGCGTGATAAATGGCCTTTAAACAACACACCAATCCAAGGAATAAAAACTCATGAATTCAATCACTTGTAAGGCAGCCATCGCCCTGGCCCTTCTATCTTTCGCAGGCTGCGGAGCGGCCACCCAGAACATCCCCATCAGCAGCTCTCCCAGCGGGGCAACAGTCTATGCGGATGGAGCTGAAGTATGCACTACACCATGCAACGTCCCACTTGTCACAACCCAGGCCCACATCCTGACCTTGCAGAAGAAAGGATACAACCAGGCAGACGTACAGATATCCCAGAAGTATGACACGGCAGCCGTGACGCGGGGGGCCATACAGTCCGGCACAGAAGTCAGCTCCCAAGGCGCCAGCACGGAAGGGGCCATTTCAAACGCCCTGCTCGCCGCAGGGACCATGGAAGAACAGGGAACAGCTTATGTTCTCTCCCCAAGTTCCGTAGTCGTTGACCTCGTTCCCGAAGGACAGGTCAAACACGTTGCGCAAACGGGCGACGCACAAGCACCCATCGAAATCTCCAGTGACCAGTTGGCCCCTGAAGATCAAAAGGCACTCCTCAAAACAACCAAAACGGCAACGCTCGGCAATGCATTGGAAGAAAACCCTGAAGCAGCGGCTGAAGCCGCCCTCGAAGCTGGAGCCGCTGCAGCCGTTCCCACCATCAGCACAGGGAAAACGCACACCAGCAGCCACTCATCTGAATCTTTTGGCAACGACGGGTCCTACACCAAGAAGACTTCCTCAACCAGCGTATCCGGGAGTGTCTCAGTCAACCCAGTTGAAGCGGGCCTCGGCGTCCTCCATCTCCTTGAAGACGCAGAAGGCGAGAAGAGCTCCACAGAACCCGCCCAGGAATAACCCTCTATTAGCCACAGCACACCTATTTGGAAGAAGGGGGGATGTCTTGCGAGACATCCCCCCTTTTTTATGCTTAGAATCGATAATACTTGCCCACTTGGGCTGAAATTGCGATAGTACAGATGGACAACCGTTTTGCCGGTAAGACGGAACTCACACATTTTCAACCGGTCACGACGAGGAGGCACCATGTTCAAGAAAATTCTTCTGGCAGCGACCCCGCAGATCGACACTCAGGCCGCGCCCCGCAAGGCGTTTGAACTGGCTCGCAAACACGACGCCGAGTTGATACTCTATCACGCACTTCCCATCGGCAAGGATGAGTGGTGTAGTTTTGACGAGACCGTTTCCACGGAAGATCTCATTGCGAATACTGTTGCCAAAATCGAGGAATTTTACGCTGACGACCTGAAAGACATCCCCAACCACTCCATCCGGGTAACTACCGCCCCGGCTCACGAGCATCTCATGGACATCATTCCCTGCGAAGGTGTGGATCTGGTCGTCATGGGCAACCATGTGGCTGGGATGACCCGCCCCGACCGCATGTGGGGCGTGGTGGATACAACCATCAGCAGGGTCTGCGCCAACGTCTTCTGCCCTGTTCTGGTCGTCACCAACGACAGCCCTGATGCCGCAAAAATCAAACGCATCGTCATGGCTACCGATTTCTCAACACCGTCCGACTCCGCCCTGTGCTATGCCGCACAGCTTGCGCGTGACAATGATGCGCACCTCGACATATTCCATGTCCTGAACATCGGACAGAACTGCCCCAATCCCAAATATTACATGCAGGATATGGAGGCCTTCATCGACAAGGCCAAAGAAAAGATGGAGCGCAAATATGCGAAGGCGTTGAAGGACATCAGCCATTCATTTACATGCTGGGAAGGCGTTCCTTACGCTGAGATTCTCAAGCAGGCCCGTTGGTCCGAGGCCGACCTGGTGGTCATGGCCCAATATTCATCCAGCCAGGAAGCAGCCAAGCCGTTCGTTGGCTCAACAGTTATCCAGGTCGCCCTGTCCCCCGGCTGCCCCGCACTCATCGTGAATTATCGCGCCAGAGTTTGTATGTAGGCAGTTCCATGCGGAGAACAATCCGCACGAGACAACTACCTTCACCCCCGGACGACCATTATCCGGGGGTGTTTCATAAAAGATTCAGGAGGCTCCATGACCAAACATATCTCACTGGCCGCATCCATTACTTTATGTATGCTGCTTCTCGCGGGTTGCGGAGTGCCCAAGCAAAAGATACCTGTCAGCACCAACCCCATAGGGGCGACCATCTATGCCGACGGGAAAAAGGCCTGTACCACCCCGTGCTCTGTGAGCTTTGACAAGCAGAGCGACCACCTGATCACAATCGTCAAGGACGGATACGAGCAGGAAGAAGTCGTCATAAGCCGACAGTTCATGCCGGATGAGGCCATCCGCGATGGAGCCATCTCCGGCATCCTGAAGGGCGGCGACCCCAAGGACGTGGCTGGCGAAGTGGCCAAGGAAATGGACGAACAGGAACGCAGCGGTGAGGCGTATGAGCTGGTTCCATCTATTGTCACCGTAACTCTTGCGCCCAAGGGCTCCACGGATTAGGAAAAGGCCATGGCAAGTTATAGCTACAGAAAACCGCGAAGGGGTTTTGGCCGCAGGCCGAGAACTCAACAGATCAACACGGCGCTACCCAGATTTCTGAACAAACTGGATACCACGGGCGGATATGCGCTGGTCAAGCTCTGGCGGGCCTGGGACGAACTCATGGGAGAAATGGCATCGATGGCGCGCCCTCTCGGCCACCGCGGCACGAAACTCATCCTGGCTGCCGAAGACCCCATGATCATGCAGGAAGCCCAATTTCTTGCTCCAATGATTCTGGAAAAAATAAACGTATTTTTAGGCGAAGAAGTCTTTGACAAAGTAGTATTCGAGCTGCTAAACGGCAGAGTTCCTTTGGACGGAGAGATCCGACCGGAAGCTCCAGAGCCTCCGAGGAAACTTAAAAAACCTAAGAAATTAGGTAATTTGAATTTGGACCCGGACACGCCAATCGGAAAGTGTTACCGGGCATACAGGCGAATGTTTGAAGAAAAGTAAACAGATTTCGCCTCATGACTTATTTTTAAGGAGTACACCATGACTGAAGAAAAAAAAGAAATTTCCTTTGACGAGCTTGGCCTGACCAAGCCCCTCGAGAAAATGACCTCCAAAGAGCTCCGCGCTCTGGTTGTTGAGAAGCTGCCCATGATCGTTGGCGCTTCCGGCAAGGACAAGGACGTCCTGGTCGCTGAGATCAAGGAAGCTTTCGGCATTGTCGAAGAGAAGGGAGTTTCTCCCTACAAGAAGCAGATCGGCGAGATCAAGAAAGAGATCAGAGCTCTGCGCGTAGAGAAAGAAGCCCTCGAAGCTGGCGAACGCCGCGACCAGATGCGCCGCAAGATCAACAAGCTGAAGAAGCGCACTCGTCAGCTCGCCAGAGCTATTTAAATTCATAGCAAAAAAGAAGTTGACATAAGGGTCTCTAAACCTTAAATCATCTTCTCGCTGCTGGGCCATCGTTCAATTGGTAGGACAACGGTCTCTGAATCCGTCGATCAAGGTTCAAGTCCTTGTGGCCCAGCCAAATATTGCGTCCCCATCGTCTAGCCTGGTCCAGGACGGCGGCCTTTCACGCCGTTAACAGGGGTTCAAATCCCCTTGGGGACGCCAATATAGCAGCCAACAGAGGCAGTCTGAAATACGACTGCCTCTATTTAAAAATTTCAGAAGATCTTTGACATATTTCGCATCCCGGAGAAACAACGACCAGTCTTTCTCCAACAGGATTGCCAAAACCATGCGTCCCCATCGTCTAGCCTGGTCCAGGACGGCGGCCTTTCACGCCGTTAACAGGGGTTCAAATCCCCTTGGGGACGCCATGCTTATAAAAAAAGCCCTCGATTATTAATCGAGGGTTTTTTTTGTCTTCTTATCTTCTTCAAACCATCTCACAGCACATCCACCGCTTCCCATATCTTTACATCAGTAGGCCCGTCGACAAAGTCGACACGAGCTTGCCCCAAAGCTACCATGTGCGGCGCTTCTCCATGGGCGGCCAGATGAGCCATGCTTTCCCATATCTCATAAAACAAAAAGGCTTTGCCCTCGTCGACCTTGTGCAGATCATAGCGAATGCACCCTTCTTCAGCACGCACTGCGGCCACAACTCCGGCCAACACCTGTTCCAGTTCCGACTCCTTGCCGTCTTTGGCTGTCACAATTGCACTTACGTATACGAGCCCCATGACTATTCTCCGTTATTATTACTTATCAATTCAAGATAACCCTCAGCCAGGAGTCTACCCAGCTCAAGTTGACCATTGGTATTGTAATGCACCCCATCCGGACCCAGTTCCAGATCCCGCAGAGGCACCATCTTTGCCGGAGAGGCGACTTTCTGAATTTCGTAATGCGCTTGCAATACATCGAAAGTACCTGACCGTCTGGGTTTGAATGTATCCCTGACCGTCGACAGGTCATCCGGCTGACCATTGCGCCACGAACCGAGTACAAAACC
>Ga0070729_10003205_pt1 | contig 19456 bp, 18 predicted proteins | sample tdDd472_FD_66725 | JGI IMG/M metagenome (GOLD analysis project Ga0070729, IMG submission 66725) | Marine sediment microbial communities from the Atlantic coast under amendment with organic carbon and nitrate - tdDd47.2 | ecosystem: Environmental > Aquatic > Marine > Coastal > Sediment | place... | reverse complement strand
TTGGATTCAGCTAGGTAGTTTTTAAGACCTTATTCTCAAACGTTTTTTCCCTGATGGGTTCTCTAAAAAAGCTTATGGGGTTTTAGGCGGACATGCGCAATCAGGGCATTTTGATGGTGTAACCGCCGGACTTTTCATCATGCTGTAAAGAAAAAAGATTGTCTTTTGCGGCAGACTCTAATAATTTATTGAATGAGTTGAATCCGTAGTAGCTTTCATTAAAGCTAGGCTTCCTTCGCTTTAAGGCTTGTTTCACCATGGATCCCCAAATCCTGTCTTCGTCTCCGCGTTCAGCTATTAATGCTTCAATAGTTTCCACTACAAGATTAAATCCGTGTTGTTTCCGGTCATCATCCAGCTGAGTTTCGTTGCACACCAGAGAATCGGGCGTGTTTGTGCTTTTTGGGGGCCTGGCCAATTTTTCCTGCCGAGCCAAATGATCGTAATAAAGAAACTCATCACAATTAGCTATTAATAGATCCGAAGATGAATTCTTTACACCAATGCCAATGACGGTTTTATTGTTTTCACGCAACTTACTTACGAGAGGTGAAAAATCGGAATCACCACTAATGAGCACAAATGTTTCAACATGAGATTTCGTGTAGCATAGATCTAAGGCATCTACAACCATGCGGATGTCGGCTGAGTTTTTTCCAGATTGGCGGACATGGGGTATTTCGATCAGCTCAAAGGAAGCCTCATGCATTTTTTCCTTAAATTCTTTGTACCTATCCCAATCACAATAGGCTTTTTTTACTACAATATTTCCCTTCAGTAGCAATCGTTCTAGAACTAGATTAATGTCAAATTTAGGTATTCTTGAAGTCTTTACTCCAATTGCTATATTTTCGAAATCACAGAAAAGGGCCATTGTAACGATGTTCGATGGTCGATCCATTTGTTTCTCCAGCTGTTTAGAAATACTGCTCCAACTTTGTTTTTCTACTCGAAATTGATCATGTCTGCAAAGCCAATGTGGCAAGAGAACCGAGTTTAAGGTTTGCGGATATCGAGTTTGCGCATTCTCGCGCGTAAGGTGCTTCGCGCTAAACCAAGGATTTCAGCTGCACTATTGCTACCACTCACTTTCCAATCGGTTGACTCAAGCACTTGAAGAATATAACTGCGCTCAACTTGTTCAAGGGTTTGGGTCGATGTCTCCAGTGAAAACTTTGGAGGATTCCAGTCATCCATTAATCGAAGTTTGGGGCCTGAAGAATTAATTACAGCCCTCTCAAGAACATTTTTTAATTCCCGAACATTCCCTGGCCAATTGTATTGGCAAAGGGTATTGATCACTTTTGTTGGAATAATTTTCATTTCTTTGCCAAAGTTTCTTGATATTTTTTTGATATAAAAGTTGACAAGTAAGGGGATATCCTGCAGCCGATCACGAAGGGGGGGCATCGTAATTGGAAACACATTGAGGCGGTACCAAAGGTCTTCCCGGAAATTGCCCTTTTTAATCTCGTCTTCTAGGTTACGATTTGTGGCGGCAATAATTCGAACATCGGTGGATTGGGTTTTTGAACTTCCGATCCGTTCGAATTCCCCATCTTCAAGGACCCGAAGAAGTTTTGGTTGTAATTCAACCGGCAACTCTCCGATTTCATCCAAGAACAGAGTTCCCCCATCCGCAATTTCAAAACGCCCCCTTCTATCTTTTTGGGCACCAGTAAAAGATCCTTTTTCATGCCCAAAAAGTTCACTATCAATTAGCTCCGGTGGAAGGGCTGCACAATTCATTTTTACAAGTGTACGGTTTCTCCTCGGGCTAGTTCCATGGATCGCCCGGGCAACTAACTCCTTTCCTGTTCCTGTCTCCCCAAGAATCAAAACATTTGAATTTACAGCGGCAATTTGTTCCACCTTGTACAAAACATAATTGATGGCATCACTATTCCCTATTATGTTTTCGTGATTGTACTCTGATTTGATTTCTTCTTGAAGATACGCCCTCTCAGCTTTAAGTTGTATACTGAGCTGGCGAATTTTAGAGGTCCGCTCTTCAACTATTTTCTCAAGGTTCCTCTTATACATTTCGCGTTCTGTTATATCTTCGATAGCGAGGAGAATGAAACGCTCATTGTTTTCGGGGTTGTGTAACTGTCGGGCATTCAAAAGCATGATTTTGGGACCAATGTTTTCAAAATAGTGTTCAACTTCAAAATCATGGAATTTTGAGTTATTAGGTAAAACATCTTCAATTAAAACTCTTAGCTTGGGAATATCCCACTGTCGGTTCCCTAGTTCGTAAATAACAAATCCCTCAGTTTCATGAGGGTTGACTCCAAAACAAGCATAGAAAGATGGATTGGCAGTCACAACTTTTAGATTACAATCAAGCACAATCAAAGGCTCTCGAATCGAACTCAGGAAGCTGTTAAAAATCTCTGCACAATCCCATAACATTTGAATTTCGCCTATTTGAGCTGATATTCACACTATAGCAATTACCTCCAGCATTCTCAATAATTTTAAGGGCGCACCTGTTTGAAAGACGCTATGTAACCGAATTAGAATCTATGTCATAACGCAAATCAATTGTCTCGAACTAGTCATTCTGGAAGAATGACTTCCTGCTGCAATAGCCGCACGATTTCGTTTTCATTTTGGTTTTCAAGTACTTTTTTGGCCAGCCGTTTGACATTCTTCATCGAAGTATTCCGAATGGCCGATTTAACTGGCGCTAAACGGGTTGGGCACATACTCAATGAATCTACACCAAGCCCAAGAAGGAGAAGAGCTGAACCAGGATCCCCAGCCATCTCACCGCATACACCAACGGGCTTTTTTTGGGCGTGGGCTTTCTGGATTATTTCGGATACCACCTGCACGACAGCTGGGTGAAGGCAGTTGTTTACGCCCTGTGTATATGGATTGTTGCGATCAACAGCTAGCAAAAATTGAGTCAAGTCATTCGTCCCAATTGAGAAAAAATCAACTCGACGAGATAGTTCTTCAATTATGTATGCGGCAGACGGAACTTCGATCATCGCTCCGACCAATGGTTTTTCAGCTGGTTTTTTCTCCAATTGAAGTTCTTTTAAAGCGAAATCCATTAAGTCCAGAGCTTGATCTATCTCATTGACTCGGCTGATCATTGGGAATAGAACTTGGAGATTTCCGAACTCGAAATTGGCTCGCAATAGCGCCTTAAGTTGCACCAAAAAGATCTCGGAATGATCAAGCGTAAACCGTATTCCTCTTTTTCCGAGAAAGGGGTTAGTTTCTTCAACAGGGAAAAGAGGTAATTTCTTATCCCCACCCGTATCTAGCGTCCGAATGATGACAGGTTTAGGAGAAAAAAACTGTAAAAGATTGCGGTATTTGCGGTACTGTTGTTCTTCAGTTGGAAGGGTTTCCCCCGCGATGAAAAAAAACTCGGTCCGATATAAGCCGACACCATCGTAATGTTCTGCTTTGGATGATATCTCATTTGACCCACCGCCTAAATTGACCCACAAAGGGATAATCAAGCCGTCCAGGGTTTGTGCAGGCAGCTGGTGAAGCGTCTCAAGTTGGGTGGCAAGGGCGAGTTCCTCTTTGATGAGTTGATGATATGCTTGGACTTGCTTTGTTGATGGATTGATACAAATCGAGCCCTTTTTTCCATCTATTGACATGTTGCAGAATTCAAAACTTTCTATAGCAAGTTCCGTCAGGCCGAACACAGCTGGGACACCTAATTCGCGGCAAATGATTGCAGCGTGAGATAATTCCGAACCTTTAACGCTTATAACACCTACCAGATTTTCACTCGGAACCTTTGAAATTTCAGAGGGACTAATCTCAAATCCTGCCAAGATACATTGCTCAGGGTATGTTTTGTGATCGATTTCAGCATTTTGCAGATTGGTGAGAACCTGTCGTCCAATATTTCTAATATCTTCGGCCCGTGCGGCCAAATAGGGATTGTCCAACTCCTCGAATTTATGAGCCATCGCCAAAATAGCATCCCGAAAACCACCTTGGGCCCATTGGCCTTTTTTAATGTGTGCAACAGTTGTGTTGTAAAGCGTTTTTGATTCCAGAATCAAGATGTAGGCATCGAATAAGGCTAGTGCCTTTTCTCCTAAATTACGACTCATCAATTCCTTACTGGTCTTAAGTTCTCTTTTTGTGGCATATAATGATGCTTCAAACAGCTGAATCTCCTGTTTAATGTCTTGCGCGGCACGATCGGGAATTGTTTTTAGGTCCAAAGGTTCAGACAGAATCATGCGTCCCATTACAAGACCTGGGGCACAAGGGACTCCATGCACGACCAAACCAACGTCCCTGGTTTCATTGACGCTTCTTTCCAAAACCCATTTGGCAAATAGATGCGAAAGGGCATCACCAAGCTGAAAGATGAGTGTCGAAAAAAAAGCTACATCGTTTTCGCTAAACTTTCTCGCATGCCGATTTTGAACCACAAGCACACCCAGAGTCTTACCTTTATGCCTAATAGGGCCTCCTAGAAACGCCTGAAAAGATCTGTCTTCTAATTGGCTGACTGGCTCAAAGTTCGGATGTTCACTCGCCATTTTTAGGGAAAGGATTTCTCCATGCTCTACCACCCAACCAACCAGCCCTTTTTTACAGCAGGTTTGGACTTCAGCAACCTCTTTCTTAAGAACTCCGGTTGTTGCCATGAGTACCAATCGATCGATCTTTAAATCGTTAATAAATACAGAACATCTATCGGCCTCCAAAAACAAACTTGTCTGTCTAACGACCTTCAATAAGGCATCTTTCAAATAGGTTGTGTCTCGTATATCTTTAAGAATTTGCATTGTTTGACTAACCACTATTTCGTATCCCCTCTTATAAGCATTTGATATCTGTATTTAGAAAGAAACCCACCTATATTAGAGCCAACAAGGAAAGAGCCGAACGCATTTCTTTCAATCCAAATGGTTTGAACAACCATTCATCGATCAAGTTGGTGCTCATCATCTCACGGCATTCATTCTTTGATCGTCCTGTCATGATGATCGTTTTGAGCTGAGATTGGTTTTTATTGATACCTAGAACCAAATCATATCCGTTCAAATCAGGCATTTCGAGATCAGTAATTAAAAGATTGTACAAACCAGAATTCAATTTATATAGCAAATCAGGGTTCTGATGGGAGATGATCACATTCTTTATCCCCAGCGATCTGAGCAGTTTAGCGACATATTTCAGTATAACTAGATCATCATCAACAACCAAACAGCGGATATTCAGGACATCAGTCTGGTTTTTCTTCAGATCTCTTTCATGAACCAGCGCAGCAGGGGAAATGTGAGCGACTTTGATTGGTTCGATTTTTTGATCGTACATGTTAGGCCTCCTTGTTCTCAACATTGGGGGGGTTAATGGTTGTCTGGGTCGACACTTTTGATGTATTGAAAAAAATCGCTATCGGTAGTGAGAATCAACACCGAATTCTTTTGGCTATTTTCTTTGTAAGCTTCGAGAGTGCGTAAAAAGGCATAAAATTCAGGGTTTTTATTGTAGGCAACCCCGTAGATGTGGGTTGCCTGTGCATCGGCTTTACCTTGGATCTCCTGGACAATACGGTACGCCGTTGAACGGATTTGACGCAATTCCTTTTCCATGGTCCCTAGAATCTCCGCACTGCGCCCCTCTCCTTCAGAACGGAACTGAGCTGCTATGCGTTTTCGTTCAGAAATCATACGTTCGTATACCTTTTTTCGGACGCTTTCTACATAATCGAGTCGTTTGATGCGAAGGTCTACAAGCTCGATACCGTACTGAGGAATGATTTTTTGGGCTTCAAGAAGCATGCTCCGCGTGATTTCCTCCCTTCCACGTGCAATCTTTCTGGTGAGTTCTTCTTGGCGCTCTTTTGGGATTTCACTTAGTGCATTATTTTCTGGGACTTCCCATGTGGCGCTACGAACCAATTCCACTAACTCGCTGCTTGAAACCTGATCGCGCACGACCGAATCCAGAATATCATTCAGGCGCGATTGAGCTCCTTCTTCGCTAGCCACATTTTCCAGGAATTTTTTTGCGTCGGCAATTCGCCATCTGGCAGTCGTATCGATCCAGATAAATTCGCGTCCTTTGGTGGGAATTTGATTCGGATCACCATCCCAAAATAAGAGCCGTTTCTCGAACCTACGAACCTCTTGAATAAATGGCAATTTAAGATGAATTCCTGCTTGCGTGATCGGTTCTCCGACTGGACGACCAAACTGAACCACAATTGCCTGGAATCCCTCTTCAAGTGTGTAAACACAATTAAAGATTAAAATTGCAATTAGAAGGACTAGCGATATCACTCTTGCTTTGTTGGTGACCTTCATGGGTTCCCCTCTTTCACTGGTAGCGTTTTGGACTCAATAGGAAGCCACGGAACCATAGCTTTTTGATCTTGATCTACGATATAGAGTCCTTTAACGTCGGATAGCAAACCGTTCATGGCTTCAAGGTACATCCTGCGACGGGTAACCTGCGGAGCCTGTTGGTACTGGTCTAGAATCGCTTCAAAGCGCGTGGCCTCGCCTTTGGCTCGGTTGACCCGTTCCAAGGCATAGCCTTCGGCCTCACTTCTGCGTTGTTCGGCCACGCCTCTGGCTTTCGGGATTTCCCTGTTGGCTTCCTCCTGGGCCTTATTGATCGTTCGCTCTTTATCCTGACGCGATTCGTTGACTTCGTTAAAGGCCGGTTTTACCGAATCTGGAGGAGTAACATCCTGTAACTCGACGGTCACTAAGCGAACACCAGTCCCATAGGCCGTAAGGATCTTCTGGATTTCGGTTTTGGCTTCACTAGCTACGGTAACTCGGCCTGTTGTGAGCACATCACTTCCCAAACGATTTCCCACAGCTCGGCGCATGACCGCTTCAGAGGTGTCTCGAATCGTTTTTGACGTGTCACGAACCTGGAATAGATATTTAATTGGATCTTCAATACGATACTGAATAATCCACTGCACATCGATAACATTGAGGTCTCCTGTTAGCATCAAGGACTCATCCTTAAACTGACTCGTATCATACTGAGTTTTCTTGCCAGGAATTGTGGATACGGTGCGAAAACCAAACTCTTCATTGAGAACACGGGCAGTCGGCAAGCGACGTACGTTTTCAATGTTAAAAGGCCATTTAAAATGTAATCCTGGTCCCGCTGTGCGAATGACCTTCCCAAAGCGTTGAACAATGGCCGTTTCCTCGGGTTGAACAGTAAACCATGAGGTTAGCAATATACCCAACATCACAGCACCCAAAACCAATGCTGGGCCACTTGGTAAAAATGTTATTCGCCCCTTTGCTTTTTTAATGATGTTGTTAATCATAAGACGAAATTCCTCTTCGGAATGATTCCCTTCGGACATGTTCAGACTCCTTTTTCAACCGATTTGTCATCGGTCGTTTATCGGTAATTCCTAATCAATAAGTTCTATTTGGTTTGGCATTTCATTTAAAAACATGTAGTTCGCAAATTCTGCGGTAATGATACCCATAGATGGCTAGGGTAACTGCCAATGGAAGCAACCTAGGCCTGTGTGTCAGTGCCCAGGTCATAAGTTTCCAGAACTGGACTCGTTCCTTTCCAAGGATGCCCAAGTGTAGTGAAGCTCGCCAGAACGCGTGCAATCGTTGAATATCGAAGGATACGATCACAGAGGGCCGTTTGATTTCGCTCAAAAACACCCTAATTCGTTTATAGTAGTTTTTAGGTGCGTATAATTGCCTCATTATTGACTGGTACCCCGTGTTCAATTTTTCTAAACCCATACTAGGAATGATATTGGTGGTACTTCCAACATTGTCCCCTGAAAAGTCTCTGCTAATTCGATTTGCTTTTTTCAATCGCCTAAATAACCGGGTTCCTGGAGGGGCCTGAAGCAATCCCACCATCGCGGTGACGATACCAGTTTGTTGAATAAAATCGACTTGCCGTTGAAAAATCGATGGAGGATCATTGTCGAAGCCGACAATAAACCCACCCATAACCTGCAACCCTGATCGTTGTATTGTTTTGATATCCTGGAGTAGATCTCTGGTCCTGTTGTGTTTCTTCTGACATTCAGCGAGGCTTTCATCATGGGGCGTCTCGATTCCAATAAACACTGAATCGAACCCAGCTTTTACCATCATGCATAGCAATTCTGGGTCATCGGCAAGATTAATAGAGGTTTCTGTCAGAAAGGGGCAGCCCTTTTTTTTCAGGCGCCATAGGATCAATTCAGGTAGTAACTGCTTTTTGAGAATGCGCTTATTGCCAATAAAATTGTCATCCACAAAAAAAACACTTCCTCGCCACCCGATTTTATAGATAGCATTTAATTCGAGAACAATTTGTCCTGGGGACTTGTTGCGTGGTGAACGACCAAAAAGCGATGTAATATTACAAAACTCACAGTTGAAGGGACACCCTCTTGAGTACTGGATACATAGTGCTGCGTAGTGACGTATATTGATTAATTTCCACAATGGGGCCGGGCTAGATCGTATGTCAGGAAATTCGCTTGCTCGGTAAATTGATTTGGTGCTTCCTTTTTTTAAATCTTCAAGGAAGGCAGGCAGTGTGGCCTCCGCCTCTCCCAAAACTAAGTGATCCACTTGGCCAAATTTGCCAGGCATTGATGTAAAAAGGGGCCCACCGGCAACTATTTTCAAACCCGATCGTTGACATCGGCCAATGACCCTCTCAACCGATTCGCGCTGGACCGTCATCGCACTGATGAATGCCAAATCTGCCCAGGATAAATCCGTATCATTAAGGCTATCTACATTCATGTCAATAAGGCGCAATTGGAAATGTTTGGGCAACAATGCCGCTACGGTCAGTAAACCAAGCGGGGGAAATGCCGATTTCTTTCCGACGAAAGGCAAGGCAAATGAAAAGGACCAAAATGTTTGGGGGAATTTTGGGTAGATAAGCAGAATGTTCATTGAACACACCCGCTATTCCCATTGTTTTTTTTGAATTCATTATCGACTCTCAACGAGGCAAAATCAAACGGCCTCTCGATATTGACGATCGTAAGTACTTTCATATCCATCGGTTCGGTTAACAGTGTTTTAGTACCCAATAGGATACTAAACTGATGTGAATAAAAGTGTTTCTCAAGACTTCCTCGAGTTTTCCATTCTTCCATTAGAATGAATCGATTTTCCTTTTGAATGTCCATGAATACACATCGTCGAATGCAACCAGGTTCGGTTTTTATTGAATCCAAAATCGATTGGAGAGTTTGTCTCATTTCAAGCACTTTGGACGATAACGTGTCCAAACTAATTATGACCAAAAGCATTTGTCATTCTCCCTTGAACCTTTTTGAGGTTTAAAAGATTTATCGAGGTTCTCAATGGACACTAACAAAGCCCGTGCCACTCTTTGTTCTTTCGTTATCTTGCAGAATTAAAATAAGATAATGCTATTTAAAAGCTAGGATGTATTTTTTTTGTTCTGAGATGGGTCATATTTAGCCAAGGGGTCATATATGACCTCAAGATCCTGGTTACATTCGGTCTTGTTTATTCTCGTACTTTTCTCCGGTCCCAAAATATTGAATCACAGAAAAGCCCTTGTAAATCACAATCACCTGTATGGCGTTCGTCAGGGTTTTAATAAAAGGGTTAATCTAGAAACCATTCATGCTTTTCTGGACAGTAATGTTCAACCTTGTAACGCTTGGTTACAAGTACTTTGGCTTGTGTGTCAAAGCAATCGTATTTGATTTTGTCTATTTTGAAACCATAATTTTGGCCGATTGATCCCGCTGGTCCTATTTGTACGATCCCAATCATATCTATTTGTAGAGAGTTGCCATTGTTTCTCAGAGTTCTCTTGTTTTCGCTGAGCGAAGTAACCTTCTTGGATTTCTTGGGCACAAAATTTGCTCCTACACTCGTTGAAAATGAAAGCGTCTTGACAGGCCTTTCAGCGTTCGCAATATGGCTGTATCAGTAAAAAAATTTTTAAAAGCAAGCCACCTAAAGGGCAAAGACCTCATGGAAACAAAGCTGAGTGGATCTCTTGTATTTACAGAGCGTATCATCAAGACTTCGAAGCCACCATCAGGAGATTTTTTTCTAGGTATGGAAGGCCTAGAAGCACAATGGGTTTAAAGAGGATGACGGATCAAGGTCCCCAGGATAAGGTCATTGATCATGCGTGAAAACAAGGAGAACAAAGTGAATATTTCAGACTGGTTGGATAAAAAAGCAGCAGAAAACGTAGATGTTTCTCAAATTTTATTACCACCCGACATGGCATATGATGGAGACTCAGATGAAACTCTATTTTATAAAGAGAAAAAACCTTGTGGACTCTTTTGTACACAAAACCATCCGTTTTCCATGGTGGAACGCTTTGGACACTGGTATTTTGCCAGAGGGCAGGATAAAAAGGCCGGAATTCATTCATCCGAAATGAATTGGAGACTGTTCACGAGGGATAAGGACCTTGCACTCCGAATCGCCAAATCGCACATTGAATAACGCGGCACATTTTAACCGATAGCTGTTTTTTTTTGATTAAAGGGCGGTACTTGATACCACAAAAAAGATCTATCCATGGCTGAGCAACCTTGTCAGGATACACGAGCACCTGTTTTCGAAGATGAAGACTTGTCTTGAGAGTTGGCATTGGCCAGGATTTTGGCCTTGGAAACCTCTTGTTTTAAGAGGATTCGCCGACTATGTGCACTCCGAAGAACCCATCCCAAAAGTGTCCCTGACACGATGAGAAGTAAGAAAAGCAAGGCTCCAGAAATAGAAAGTGTCCAAAATAAAAATTGCACATATACTAAAGTCGTATTTTGTATGATTAATGTCAAAGTCAATAATATGAGAGTTAAGCTCAAGATCGGTTTTATTTTTTTTGCGTACATAAGTCCTCCTACGGTTTAATGCTTTACACCTTGATTTCAATTCTGCATAAGGCCTCAACGATTCTTCCCATGGGTTTTAGATTTGGATTTATGTGAGCTGGTCCAGGATTCCTTTGATGTGGTTATCCAGAGGTCCTGACTTCCTGCTAAATAGAATTAAGACAACGAATGTGTTCGAAACAAATTCCTTTATGGTCCGTTAAGCAAGGCTCATGCCATGTAGGGACGAACCTCGCAATGACCTGGCCATTCACCCCCAAAATACCCTTCCGCTCCTAGGGCAGACGCCATCAACGCGTTGGCAATGAATCGAAAAGGCAATCTGAAAAACGATAGGGACCCATAAGTTAGCATATGGAAATTCTTTGCCAGGTTGTACTGAATTCAAAACAAGGGGCTTCCCACCAGGACGATGCTTATGGCCTGCATGTTCCATCATCATCACCTGAATAAACCCAGGAGAACGTGCAAACATTCTGTTGGTTACATTACCATTTAAACCCCTATTCCCTAACTAAGATATCGTTTTCCTATCACAAGTGTAATGTCATCAGTTTGAGGACGATTCCCCGCGTGTTGTCGGGACTCCATTATTAGGCACTCGGAGATCTCCTTTACATTTTTCCGATATTGGGACTTTATTAAATCGTGTATTCGGCTTAACCCAAATTCAGATCCCTCAATAGATGGATTCTCAGCCAGTCCATCTGTCACTAAAACGAGCATGTTTCCTGGTTCAAAAAGGCCTTCGCAGGTTGCATACTTTTGGTCAACAAACATTCCCAATGGAACTCCGGTGCACTTCAGGACCTGATCAATTTCCCCCTCATGGTTATAGATATAAGCAGGAGTGTGCCCCGCATTTGCATAGATTAGACGGCCCGATAGAATATCCATAAAAATAATAATAAGGGTGACGAAATAGTTATCATTGAGGTCCAAAAAAAGAATATTATTTATTGAATTCAAAATGTCACTTGGACTGGAGAAAACTCCAGCAAGAGATCTAATATAGGCTCTCGTTTCAACCATGACCATAGCCGGCCCGACCCCATGCCCCGAAACATCGGCTATGACAATTCCAAGTGTTGATTCAGAAATAGGAAGAAAATCATAATAATCGCCACAAACGACATCTGCCGGGAGGGTGGTGCCATAAAACTCATACCCTTTCACTTTGGGGGCGCGGTTTGGTAACAATCTTTTTAGAACTCGTGAGGCGATCTCAAGTTCGGTCTTTTTTTTAATAATGTGCCGCCACTGTGTCATATCTTTTAACAGAGAAACAAAATGCGTAATGTGACCGCGTGGGTTTCGTATAGGAGTTATGGTCTGTTCCGCATAAAACAGTTCTCCATTCTTTCTTTTATTTACGGCCTCTCCTGTGAAGGAATGTCCTTGAAGAAGGGTTTTCCAAAGATCTTGGTAGTATTCCGGCTTATGCAGGCCAGATTTCAACAAACGAGGTGTACAACCTAGGGCTTCACTTTTGTTGTAACCGGTGATGGACTCAAAAGCCGGGTTGACATACTCAATGACACCCTTAATATCTGTTATGAAAACAGCATCAGCTGTCTGTTCAATTACGCATGTGAAACGGTTATGTACCATGATTCGTTCCCTCCCAAGGATGTAAGTTCAAGCACTCTGTTTTGGTCGAATGCACCCACATTCGGTTTTTTTTAATTCCAAGATCGATCGGAGGGTTTGTCATATTTCAAGCATGTTGGACGATAACGTTTCCAAGGTAATCTTTATCAAAAACATTTGTCATACTCCCTGTCTAATCCTCGGGGGATTTAAAAGTTTTAGCGAGGTTCGCGATAAACATTAACAAAATCAATGCCATTCTATGTTGTTTTTATCTTATAGATTTAAAATCTCTTATTCAAAGTTATAGCGAGAAGATTTTTTTATTGTTCTGAGATGGGTCATATTTAGCCAAGGGAGTCATATATGCCCCCACTTTGGCTCTGTTCCATTTAGTCCTTCAAATTTTCGAATCTGCGAATGAAAACAATATGCATCAATTGAGCAAAAAACCAAAAATACACTTAGGAGTTGATTTCATGGCCAGTTACATCGCAAAGAACCCAGTTGGACATACTGGGTTGTTGTATTTCAAGTTGTAATGCGTTCTCATCCCGGATGCATATATTTGGATCTGGCTGTATCAAAAACGATTGTTTTTTTAACGAATTTTAAATACGGGTGTTGGTCATATGATGACTTTTGTTCATTCTAAAACTGGTTTTTTCGATGCGTTCACCCACATATGAGAAAAGGATGTCAAAGGCTCTCGGGATACCGAATTTCTGTGTGGGGCCATTTCAGCCTATGCATTCAATACAGATCTTTTGAAAATGGCCGGCAGTTCCGATTTGAACTATTCACGACTTGCTTATGCAGCGAAAAGTTGCCTTCGGCCTGACACCCTATAGGTCGCTAATAACATGATCAATGACCAACTTGCTGCGTTACCCATCTTTCCTCATTTCAATATCGCCCTAGATGTCATTCATTCAAGCATTGATGGTCAAAAATATGGAACACAAAGAAATACCATTCGCTCTCGATATTCACCGAAATATTTTGGTCTTGAAAAAGGGCTTTCCTGCCTAACACTCGTCGCCAACAATGCTGGAATCAATTCACGGCTCATTGGAGCTAATGAACATGAGAGTCATTTCACGTTTGATCTACTCAAAAACAACACCTCGAGCATTATTTCTGATGTCAATTCAACCGATGCCCATGGGAAAAATCAGGTCAACCATATATTTTTAACAGTTTTTGGATTTCAACACGCACCACGAATATCCGATGTTCTTGGTGCGATTAAAAACCTGGTTGGCACGAAGCCACTTCATCGATACGACATAGGTCTTATTGAACCAGCGACGCGTGAATCGGAAATAATCCTTGAACAATGGGAAACTCTCCAGCGCATCTTTTTATCCCTTGGCTTGAAAACGACCAATCAAAGTAACATCGTGCGGAAGTTGAGCTCATCCAAACGCCACAGTAAAACAAAGGATGCCCTTAGGGAATTAGATGCAATGGTTAATTCCCTTTATACATTAGATTACATTGACAGGCCCGAATTACGAAGGGGACTACAGAAAGCGCTGAACCGAGGAGAAGCCTTTCACAGGATTAAAAAGGCCCTTTTCTATTATCATTTCGGGAAATTCAGAGTTAAAACGGAACTGGAACAAGAAATTTGGAGCGATTGCTGCAGGCTCATGGCGAATTGCATAAATTATTACAATGCCTGCATCCTTTCGGATCTTTTAGAAAAGGTTTCGGATTCAACAACCATTGATTATTTGACGAGTATTTCCCCAATTGCATGGCAACACATTAACATTTATGGGAAACATGAGTTCCCAAGATCTGGCAATTGGTCCTTAGAGAAACTTTTTGACAATATCAGCCTAGAACATGTTTTAAATAAGGACTTTACGGACGCGAGAGATTTATAACTTTACATTTTGTCCCTATGTGCCAACTTACCCAAAAAGGAAGGATATCTTAAACGCTCGTACCACATTTGACATGGCCGATTCGCCAATCAAACCCAAGAATTGAGGTTTCCTTTTGCCCAACCAGGACCGGGCTATCCGTTGCCATTCAATTCCAAAACATTTACTTGACTGCCTGATCAGCTAAAGGTTAAGATGTGTCTACGCTGTGAAAATAATCACAGAGAAGATTGTTTGGATTTTGGTTTCTATTAATCCTAAAGTCAATGTTATCAATTTTAACATTGTGGGATTTCATTTGTTCGAAGGTGGCTATGAAGGTACTTATTGCGCCTGATTCCTTTAAGGGCACATTTACATCGACTCAAGTCATTGCCTACTTGACCGACGGTTTCGCTCGGTTTTTCCCCGAAGCGGAAATCATTCCTGTGCCCATTGCAGACGGTGGTGAGGGAACAGTTGAAGCAATCCTCAAGGCAAAAAAAGGGGAATACAAGGAAGTTATCACCACAGGTCCGCTCGGTGTGCCTGTAAAAAATGGGTTTGGCGTGATTGGTAGTACTGCCATCATCGAAATGGCTTCAACCTCTGGAATTACGCTCATTAAAGAAGCCGATCGTGACCCAATGCACGCCCAAACCATAGGGACGGGGCAGTTGATTAAACATGCGCTGGATGAAGGTGTCGAAAAAATCATTATAGGTGTCGGTGGGAGCGCTACCAATGATGGTGGTGTTGGCATGGCAAGAGCACTCGGTGTCGTGTTCTATGACGTCAATGACCGTGAAGTACCCAATGGAGGGATGGGTCTTGGCCAAATTAAGCGAATCGACACGACGGGTTTAGATCCTCGTTTGGCCAATGTCGAAGTGGTTGTTATCTGTGACGTCTCCAATCCTCTATGTGGAAATGAAGGCGCCACTTATGTTTATGGGCCCCAAAAGGGAGCAACCTCCCTCATGCTCAGATCCTTGGAAGACGGGATGGACAATTACCATCGTGTCGTAAAGGACCAATTTGGCATCGAATTGAATTGCATTCCTGGTTCAGGAGCAGCAGGCGGCCTCGCCGGCGGATTGGTTGCGTTTGCCAATGGCGTTATTAAAAAAGGAATCGACACGATGTTGGACATCGTTAATTTTGATCGACTCGTTGAAGACGCCGATTTAGTAATTACCGGTGAGGGAAAGTTGGATGGACAATCGGTTTACGGCAAGGTGCCGATTGGAGTCGCCAGCCGCTGCCAGGGAAAGCCCGTAATAGCATTTGTTGGTGCTATAGGAGATGGGGCGGAACGTGTATTCGATCACGGTATCAGCGCCATATTCCCATTGGTCGGACAGGTGACTAATTTTGCCGAAATTCAGAAGCATCGCGAAGTGATGATGCGAACAGGTGTTGAGCGTCTTATGCGACTGTTGAAAACAGGCATGGCTCTGCATTGAATACTTAGAATGAAGTTTTTTGGAGGTTATTATCATGAAAACGGTTGTACTTGACGGATACACATTAAATCCTGGCGATTTGACTTGGGATCGTCTCGAAAAGATTGGCGATATTGAGGTTTATGACCGTACACCAGTTGACTTGATCACCAAACGGGTTGGAGGCGCACCAATTGTTTTGACCAATAAAACGCCACTCACCAGAGAAACCTTGAAACAACTTCCTGGTGTGAAATACATCGGTGTTTTAGCGACTGGTTACAATGTGGTCGACACAGAAGCCGCCAGGGAACTCGGGAAAGTTGTAACCAATATTCCCACATACGGCACCACGGCAGTTGCTCAGTTTGTTTTCGCGCATCTGTTGGAAATTTGCCACCATGTGTGGAACCACAGCCAGGAGGTAGTGAAGGGCGAATGGGAACGAAGCGAGGATTTTTGCTTCTGGAATTATCCATTGGTAGAACTAGCCGGAAAAACCATGGGGATTATCGGCATGGGACTGATTGGCCAAGCAACTGCAAAAATTGCTAAGGCTTTTGAAATGAATGTCCTGGCCTATGATGCAGTGCCAAAACCGGAACTAGAAGATAATCAATTGAAATTTGTGGAGTTGGATGCGTTGCTGAAACGGTCCGATGTGATCAGTCTGCATTGCCCATTGACGGATGCAACCGAACGGATGATCAATAAAGACAATATCGAGAAGATGAAGGATGGCGTCATTTTGATCAACACCTCACGGGGGCCGCTTATTGTTGAAGAAGATCTTGCAGAAGCCTTGAATAGCGGGAAAGTCGCGGGAGCTGGTTTAGATGTTCTCTCCGTCGAGCCAGCGACTGGCGACAATCCATTATTGTCGGCCAAAAATTGTATTATCACGCCCCACATCGCATGGGCCCCTAAGGAGTCCAGAAATCGCTTGCTAAAAACCGCTGTAGACAATCTTGAAGCGTATATGGCTGGAACGCCAGTGAATGTTGTTAATGGCTAGTTCATTTTATTCAAAACAGTTGAGAATCTGCCCCGAGAGGCAGGCTTGGGGGCAGACACTCATATTTGCAGAACGTTTTTTAGACCTTAATTCTGTTCCATTGAGGGGACGATTGTCTGCCTGATCCGTAAGACCCTCTCAACCGTATCAGGTCGAGTTTTTCCGGCTATTTCGAACATGAAGTTGGAACTTCCCTATTGGTCCGCAAAAGGTTTTTGGCATTCCGCGAACAAATTGACCTGCTCGGGTTCGAAATGGATTGCAGTGCAGGGGCATTTGAATTTCGAATGCCGAAAAAGGCGATGCATATCCTCCTCACTGCGGTGAATCAGTTCCCATTCGAGGATATGATCCATCAGAGCCTTATTGGGATTGCCCACGTGAAAATTGCCTAGAATGACCCGGCCGCCTGGTTTTAGTTGTTCATAGATATAGTTGAGTAGAAGAATGACAAACTTGTCATTGAAGTAGTCGATCAATCCAATACTGTACATTAGGTCCTGTGGTGGCAAGTGGAGCATTTGTCGCCCCGTAGCGAGGTAGACAAGGTTTCCATTGTGGAGATCCATTTGGTTTCGGAGACCGAGTTTGTCACATTGGTCACCCACGAACGCAAGGGCTTGCAAATCGATGTCGATGCATGATGCCTTTAATTTGCGTTTATCGTCAATTTGGGAAAACACATCGAAAAGTTCTGCTGCAGGTCCTGAGGCCAGGCTCGTTACATGCGTTTGTGTATGGGGGTTCAATGTTTTCAGAATCTCGTCGAACAGGAGTGCTCGGCGGTTCATAACTGCTCTATTGGCAGGTTGAGCGCGAAATGCACGATCTATGACTGGACCCAACCTTCCCGTTCCCGTGGCCTCATTGCGGTACATCAGTTCAATGGTCCAATAATCCCCGGCATAGCCGCGAGGTTTCGCGTACATGCGCTCACCTATCGTCGACATCACCATAAAGGGTAGGAATTCTCTTTGACAACGGCGCCCCAGTTCGTTGTTCAATGCCTCATTCTCGGAATTTAAGATATGGTTGAGTTCAGCTGAGAATTGATGGAAGCCTTGAATGAGGTCTTCAGCCAAGGACTCTGGAACACAGCCATCGTTTTTGATTGCCAATTTATCTGCCTGTATCAACGCTTCTTTGTAAGTGATGATTTGAGAAGACAATTTGTCCCATTCTGTATGGCTCAGAAAGTCAATCTGATCCTTTGAAACCGAGACTTCCATTAGCCTGTTATTGGTTTGCTTTAAGCGTTGGCTACCGAGGCATGCTAGAGCCCGAAAGAAACGGGCCGCAAAGGCAAAGTCCTGATCGAGTTTGGAGGTTATTACCATATGGTCGAGTTCCAAAAGAAGAGAGTTTTCCTCGGCGATGACATTAGCTGATGCTTTGTCACCAAGTAAGAGCGATATTTCACCGAATAGAGATCCTGGACCAAGCATGGCGATGGAAGTAGTTGATTCTGTGTCCATGGAGACACTGAGCAATCCTTCAAGAACGAAGAATAGGGACGTCACAGGAGCTCCTTCCCGAATAACGACGGTCTTCGATATGACCTGGCGCTCCATACCCTGATCCATTATCCAGTTGATGTCTTTTTTTCTGAGTTCGTTAAATAGAGAAAGTGCTTCTAACATGTTGGGTTCCTCTCATTCCTTCTTTTTTGTCGGTAAAAGCCAAATATGACATGCTTTTTAATGAACCACGATATTTAGGGCTTGAGGGGATCATCGTTTTTGAAATTCATCAAAATTCTGTGGTAATCCATCAGGTTTCATCTCCAAAATCCAAGTAATTGAATTCAAATATTTGGAACACAGCAATTTTCGTTCGAGATTCATTTCCCAATGTTTTTAAGATCATGCGTGCCTATATTCAGCAACGTTAAGTCCTATTAAGAATGATTAAGAAGTAATTTGTCTTGCTAAGAAGTCCTTTGAAATGAGTGTTTGGATCAATTGTTGCCGTAGAATGGCCAAGCGTTTTCCTTTGGAACCAATTGGGCAACAGGCGATTTCTTTTTGAAGATCAGGGTGCCCCTTTGGATGACTGAGGAATAGATGCTTCAGACAAAAGGCTCATGTCTTACATGAACCGAGGAAGTAAAGGAGATACTATGAAGCGAGTAATTTCACTGTGGATCATATTGGTTCTTGGTCTTACCTTATGGGGCCAATCAACACAGACCGGATCCATTTCGGGAACCTTAACAGACGATAAGGGCGTCGAACTGCCCGGGGCTACGGTCACCTTATCTGGTGAACGAATCTTTGCCGATCGAACGGCAGTCAGTAATGTGAACGGAAGTTTTCATTTTAGAAACGTACCGGTTGGAGCTTACGAGTTAACCGTCAACATGCCTGGATTCAATACGGTTAAAGAGAAGCTGACGGCGGCTCTCGGCGTAAATGTGCGCCTTCAGTACCAATTGGTCCCACAACAATCACTTTCGGAAACCATTACCGTGGTAGCTACCGAACCCTTGATCGATACCACATCCGTGCAGCAGGGAGAGAACTTCACCGCCGATGAAATGAAGGAATTACCAACCTCTCGTGATCCGTGGGCCATTATTAACACGGTTGCCGGAATCAACATGAGCCAGACCAATGTGGGTGGTTCCAAGGCTGGGACCCAGGCGCGATTTGCGGCTCCTGGTGTTAATCAATACCAGAATGCCTACTAC
>Ga0070729_10003198_pt1 | contig 19496 bp, 22 predicted proteins | sample tdDd472_FD_66725 | JGI IMG/M metagenome (GOLD analysis project Ga0070729, IMG submission 66725) | Marine sediment microbial communities from the Atlantic coast under amendment with organic carbon and nitrate - tdDd47.2 | ecosystem: Environmental > Aquatic > Marine > Coastal > Sediment | place... | reverse complement strand
TCGGCTGGTTGCTTCATAATTGCAGATTGCTGTTGTTTATCTGTTGTTTGTTATGTCTTTAATTTGTCGTGAACATTATGACCAAAATGATCATAATGAATTAATCACTCTTAACTCATCTTTTATTTACTTTTAGTTAGGTCCTGTAGAAGATGTCAATCAACATTTGGCAAATGGTCTGTTGTTCAGGAGATTATGTTCGGGATTATTACTCCTGTTCGACTGGCTCTTGCCCCAGAAGGCTCATGCGAACTGTTGAACTCTGTAGCTAAGCTATGAAGATGTTCTCGCCACACAGAGGTTCCAGGTTTTGCGAGTCAAGTTTTTAAACATAAAGCATGGAGGGGTTTAATGAAAAATCGAAAAAAAGGATTTCTGGCAATGGGTGCAAGCATTGCGTCCATAGTACTAATGCTGACAATCTTGGTCGCCCCGGCAATGGCAAGTGATGTGAAAGAAATACATTTTCTTATTCCAGGTGGGGCTGGTGGAGGTTGGGATGGCACTGCGCGAGGTGTTGGTAAGGCTTTACTTGATTCCAAACTCATTGAGCAGGCCTCGTTTGAAAATATGTCGGGTGGTGGTGGTGGAAAAGCCCTGAACCACCTGATCTCCACTGCTGACAGACAGGAGGGGACCTTGCTGGTCAACTCGACTCCTATTATTATTCGCTCACTTACAGGAGTTTTCCCTCAGTCCTTCCGTGACCTCACACCGATAGCCTCGGTAATTGCTGATTATGCGGCTTTTGTTGTGCCAAAAGATTCCAAGTATACTTCTTTTAAAGAAGTTATTGCCGATTTTAAGAAAGATCCTAAATCAGTTAAGGTCGCTGGTGGATCGGTAAAGGGGAGCATGGATCATTTAGTTCCTGCAATGGTCATCCTGGCAGCCGGTGGTGACCCTCTGAAACTGAAATATATTCCTTATGATGCTGGTGGCAAAGCTATGGCTGGCCTGCTTTCCGGTGATACCCAGGTACTTTCTACTGGTTTTGGGGAAGCGCTCGGTCTTGCAAATCAGGGAGAAGTGAGGATTCTGGCTGTAACTTCCGATGAAAGGTTAAGCCAGGCTCCTGATGTCCCTACTGTCAAAGAACTTGGTTATGATGTTACCTTTGCCAACTGGCGAGGATTCTTCGGTATTCCAGGTTTGTCAAAAGATAAAGCTGCAGCATATTCGACCCTCTTGAAAAAAATGTACGATACCCCGGAGTGGGAAGAAATTCGCAAGCAGCGCGGCTGGCAAAACCTGTATCATACGGGTGATGATTTCTATGCCTTTCTTGAAGGGCAGGAAAAATCTATTGGCGACATAATGCGCAAACTAGGATTCTTGCAATAGGCTGCTCATGACCCAGGACCGGTTCATCATCTTAGTGCCTTGCTCCAGGTTTCTTGTCACTCTTTTCAGGACCCCCTTGAGGGGTGTAAAAAACAAGAAACCTGGCTTATTTTACCGTTTATCGGGGTTAGCAGAACCGGCCTGGAATCATCTGTAGGTTTTTCATTTAAGGAGGGCATCATGGCACGGGAAAAAGTTGGGGCATTGATTATGCTTCTTTTTTCGGTCGCTTATGGGGTGTTGTCTACACAGATCCCACTTTCATTTCTTTCCCACCAGGAGACTTTTACGGCACGGACAATGCCCTACGCACTGTCGGTGCTGGGGGCTTTCCTATCTTTGGCAATACTCATTTCTCCAACTGTTGACTCATCTGGCAAGCACAGCCTTGCTGAGGAAACCAAAGGGATGGATTGGTCGACCGCCATATTGCTGGTTGTTGTGATGCTGGTTTTTGGCCTGACCATGAAATGGTTCGGTTTTATTTTAGCTTCTATTTTTTTTCTGTTAGTTGGTTTCTGGATTCTTGGTGAAAGACGAAAAAAACGCATGTTGCTTACAGCTATACCTCTGGTGCTCATCTTATGGTGCATCATGTCTCTCTTGCTCGGCGTGTATATCGCACCGGGTGAAATCTTTTACCAGTTGGGGATACTCTAATGTGGGAAGGAATGATAAGTGGCATGATGACAGGAATCTCTACCACCTTGATTCCTATTAACATTGCCATGGTGCTTTGTGGCTGCTTTGCCGGCAGCCTGATCGGTATGCTTCCCGGGCTGGGACCCATTACCGCCGTGGCTCTCATGATACCCGTTACCTATGGTCTTGAACCGACCACAGGCATGGTTCTATTGGCCGGTGTCTATTATGGGGCTATTTTTGGCGGCTCAACGTCTTCTATCCTGATCAATGCGCCGGGAGAAGCTGCGACAGTGGCAACCGCGCTTGATGGATATCCCCTAGCCCGTCAAGGATACCCGGGGAAGGCTCTAGCAATTGCGGCATATTCCTCTTTTTCCGGAGGGACCATTGCGGTGGTGCTGATGATGGTTTTCGCGCCCATGCTGGCAAGTGTGGCTACCAGTTTCCAGTCGGCCGATTATTTTGCTCTGATGATCCTTGGCTTAACGGCCGTGTCTGCCTTTGCCGGGCGGGGTGGGGTGCTCAAAGCCTTGCTGATGGTCGTTTTGGGGCTTATGCTGGCAACAGTTGGTACTGACCAGACCTCAGGAATACAGCGGTTTACCTTTGGTTCTCTGGAGCTCTTGGACGGAATTGAGTTCTTGTTACTAGCTATGGCCACATTTGCCCTCACTGAAGCATTGATGCTTATCCTCAAAAGAGACGCCTCATCGGATAGCCTTAAACCTAAAATGATTGGTTTTAAAAGTTTGAAGGTGAGTCTCAAAGAGTTCAAGTTGATAACGCCTTCTATCCTGCGCTCCTCGATACTCGGCTTTTTTGTCGGCGTGTTGCCGGGTGCGGGTGCCACTTTGGGATCATTTATGTCCTACGGTATGGAACGTAACCTCGCACCTCCTGAAGAACAGAAGAAGTTCGGTAAGGGCAGCCTTCGCGGACTTGCAGCCCCTGAGACAGGCAACAACGCCGCCAGTACTGGTTCGTTTGTTCCTTTACTGACACTTGGGATTCCAGGTTCAGGGACAACAGCTGTTATGCTCGGCGCTTTGATCGCCTATGGTATCGAGCCTGGGCCCAGGATGTTTGTTGAACGACCCGATGTCTTTTGGGGGGTCATCATGTCCATGTACCTGGGCAATGTATTTCTCTTGATCCTCAATCTGCCGCTCATTCCGTATTTTGCACGACTGCTGGCCATTCCGCGTAATTTGATGGTCCCGATCATTCTGTTCTTTTCTTTGATGGGTGTCTATCTAGTCACCTTTAATGATTTTGACATCTTGATGATGGTCTTTTTTTGTATCGCAGCCATGGCTCTGCGTCTGATGAATTTTCCCATGGCACCACTCTTGCTAGGCTTCATTCTAGGCGGATTAATGGAAGATAATCTCCGCAGGTCGCTGATGATTTACGATGAATCAATGTCATTCATGTGGGAAAGACCCATTACTCTGGCTATAAATTGTACTACGCTCTTTATCATCACACTGCCACTCACCAGATCGATTCTGGCAAGGTTTAGAAGGTAGAAGATCTCTACGGAATTTCGTTAAGGTGACCGTTATTTGACGATTAGGAACACTTTTTTATGGAAAAATACTTGCTAGTTATCGTTGCCGGGATAATTGGTGGCTTAGTGGCACAACACTGCAATGTTCCTGGCGGGGCGGTTGTCGGGGCTATGTTGCTTTCAGGAGTAATGGCCCTCCTGCTCCCTGACGGAATTGCTCTGCCACCAAAAGTTGGGACTGCGATCCAGCTTCTCTTGGGCATTTCTCTGGGGATGACCTTTGACCGCTCCTTTTTGATTTTGGGTGCCAAAGCTCTGCCGTTAGCTATTTTCAGTACCATCGTCTTGTTGATGGTCGCCGTTTGCATGGCTTTTCTGGCGAGCCGACTGGGGCTGGTTGATTTCGGCACGGCCCTTTTTGGGTTTTCACCGGGTGGTATGACGGGGATGTCTATTTTGGCACAAACAGAGGGCCAAAAAGGTTCTGTTGTTGCTTTTTTCCATCTGGTAAGAATATTTACCCTGTTTTTGACAGTACCACTGCTTGTTAGAATATTTTTATATTTGCAGCAGAAATCCTAGTTTTTTTTTGAGGTAATAGAATTTTGGTTATGCACAACAATATTTTTTCACCTCGAGTTAAAAATGTTTCCAGAACCTCACTCACTGAGAATTCACAATGGAAAATTTAAAATCTTTTTAGCTTTCAATGATATACTGTTGATTTGGTTGGGGTGTAATACGGAAGTAAATCATCACACGATAATGTATGCTGATGAGAAAACTAGTAGTAATTCTTTCCCCTACCGCCCGTTAAATTTAACAAAAAAAGCCAAACAGTTACAGACTGCGTGGCTTTTTCTCACACTCTACTGAAAATCGTTCACTGCTTCTTAAGCAGCCTTTGTAAACTCTGCATTCTCTTTTCTATATCCTTCCTTGAACTCGGGAAGAGTTGACACCTCATCAATTAATCGTTCAACATTTTTCCCTAGTGTAATTTTTATATCAGGAAAATTATTGCCCCAGCTTGAGTAAATGGTTGCCAGATAGTCGACTATTGTCGGCTGATCACCAGTAATGTACTTTTTCTTTTCCAATTCTTTGTCCAGTATTGCCCAGAGACCGGAGACTGAATCTGCCAACTGATGCAATACATTTGTCTTTTCCGCTTCGTCTATTTCTACTCTGTATTGAATTGCAAACATTTTACCATAGGCCGGATGCAGCGTTGAATAATCAAACATCAACCAGCGGAGAAACTCAGCTTTTGGGGAGAGATCCGCCGGCAGCATGTCTGAATCGTGCTTTTCCAATAAATACAGAGCGATTGCAGCACCTTCTGTAATAATTTGTCCGTCTGGAGTTTTTAACGCCGGAACCTGATTGGTTGGGACGAGGTCTTGGTAATTGGGGACATCCTCACGCTTTATCGCAGTGTATTTAATTTGTAGCTTTTCAAGCAGGATGACAATACCTGAAGAACACGAGCCTGGAATTGTATAAATTGTATACATTGTTTCTCCTTGATGTTTGATTTTTGCTGAGCTGAAAGAGGTGAAACATCACTCTCCAGCAGGACCGATGTGTAAAGTACACTTTACTATGTAGCCTGTTTTGTTAGAAGCAAAGGGAAAGCTGGAAATTAATTGTTCTTTTCTTTAAAAATAAATCTGTTACCTTACTTTCGAAACAATAATCTGAATTTTAATTTAGCTTATCTTATGAAAACACAGAGCTCCTATTTCAAACAACTTGCCGCAAAAACTTGGTTTCCCTATGTGACCCCGTTTGTCATATTCTTGTTATTGACTGAGCCAGCTCGCTTTTATCCGGCACTAATTCCCTTTCTCTATATAGCCAAAACCCTCATTGTCGGTGCTTTGCTCTGGTTCTGGCGGCATACGTATGCGGCAGACTGGTCTTCTGGTCTTTCTTTTAAAGAGTTTTTACTGGCTTTTTCCTGCGGAATTCTCGTGCTGGTTATTTGGATTTTGCCTGAAGAGTACCTGTTTCAGGTTGGTCAAGGTGCAGGTTTTAACCCCTATGCCCTGGGTGGATCTCAAGCAGCGGCAATAGGACTGATCTGTGTGAGATTAATTGGCTCATCTGTTGTTGTTCCCATTATGGAGGAATTATTCTGGCGTTCTTTTATGATGCGCTATCTTATCAATGCTGATTTTCGCTCGGTTTCACTTGGTACCTTTACCTGGTTTTCATTTATAGGTATAGCCGTACTCTTTGGCCTTGAGCATCACCGGATTCTTGTGGGAATCGTTGCCGGCCTGCTTTATGGGCTCCTCTTGATCTATCAAAAGAACCTCAGGGGTGTTATCCTGGCCCACGCTGTCACGAACCTTGGACTGGGAATCTATGTTTTACTGACTGGTAACTGGATGTTCTGGTAAATTTTGCTATTAAGCAAGTCGTTTTAGATATTTTTATTACTATGGAATCTTTTAAGCTTCCCAGCGCCTAGAAACATCATTACCTTATTCAAATGTTCTTGAGATAATGAAGCAATTCTTTAACTTTCCAAGTAAATTCGCTATATTCATTATCTACTGATTAGTATTACTTCTACATACATCCACTCAACCGGCATATGATTGACGCAACAGATAAAAAGATTCTGAACATTCTCCAGCAAAGTGGCCGAATAACCAATGCCAAATTGGCTCAGGAGGTAGGCCTGTCACCTCCTGCGGTACTAGAACGGGTGCGGCGACTGGAATCATCTGGGATCATCGAAAAATATGTCGCAATTCTAGACCGTGAGCAGGCGGGATTTGGTCTCCAAACCATCATCATGGTCTGCCTGAGTCACCATCAGATATCTTCTCTGGAAAACGTTAAGGAACGTTTGACCCAAATGAACGAAGTACTCGAGTGTCATCAATTGACCGGCGAAGTCGATTTTCTTCTAAAGGTTGCGGTCAAAGACATGAACAGCTATACAGATTTCGTCAACAATAAACTCTCAGGGATTCCGGGCATTCAAAACGTTAAAACCTCCTTTATCCTGGAGACACTTAAAAACAGTACCGCTCTCAAGCTTATCTCCGATTAAGACCAGACTCCTTCCAGCACCCCTAAAATAGTGAAGTAGGCACTCTCCTCAAACCTTCCCTGTGTGAGCTGGAAACGATTAAATTATTTTCCAAACCCTAAATTATCTCCCACCTGATTGAATCCAGAGATGATAAAATTCGCATAACAGGGTATATGGGAGAAACTCCCTTCAATGAATGGGGAGCATAAAAAACATACGAAGAACTTCTATGTACTATAATCTGATCAACTCGTTTGATCCGCTACTTTGAACAGAGACCCCAAATAACATGAAAAATCAGGATGAACTTATTGGCCAGGCGACAGCACTCATAACAATGGGAGAAAAGGTCCTCGGCACGGAAACCGTTGACGATAAGTCAAAATCCCTTGTAAACGAACTTAAATTTCACGACTTCAGAATCTCTACCCTTTCTTTTCTTAGCCGCGTTTTTGGAGAAGTCAGCACGTATTACCAAAGCTTTAGGACCGAAGTCACCCACCATACGGCAAGCCGCACCAGAAGAGGCATCGGCATGCTTACGGCAGCCAAGAAAGAGCTCCAGGGCAACTGGCTTGAAACAACCAGTGGTGCGGTGTCCAGAGATATGTTAATTGACATGCTCGACCTTGCCACCTTTCAGTTAGACCTGAACAATCACTTGGCTGCGGCTGTCATCTCCGGAGCTATCCTTGAACAACAACTGCGCAATGTGTGTCTTGCAAGAGGCATTGCAATCAACAATGAGATCCAGGGGAAAGCCGTTCCCAAAAGAGGTTTGCAATTAACTGGCGAAGCATACAAGAAGAAACTGTATGACAGAGGTGATAACAAAGCCATCATCTCATGGCTCGAGCTCTGCGATGCTGCTGCCAAGGGAAAACAGGACTCCATTACCAGCGCCCAGGTAAAGAGTATGCTGGGTGAAATGCAGGCTTTTTTAACTAAGACCAAATACTAGTATTTTCAATATTTTATTATGCACCCACCCTCTCCCCTTCTGCGGCCAGATACCCTGCTGTATATCTATTATATTGAAGGAACAGTCCCCGCACTCCAGACGATTGAAACAGACAATTTTATCGGTAACTGGGTGGAAGAAGACTCCAGCTTCCTTTTCTTTACCCAACCGGCAAAAGAGCAGGTGCTTGAGATTTTAGCGGACTTCCCTGCGCTCAAGCTTCTTGACGACTATGAGATGACCTATGCACAATGGCAGGGCGGCAACATTGAACCTGTGCGCATTGGACGTTTTCTGCTCAACCCCACCTGGATAAAAGCATCCCCCGGCGACAATGAAATCGCCATTACCCTCGACTCCGGGGTAGTATTTGGCAACGGTACCCACCCAACCACCCAGGCCTGCCTTGAAGCCATCGATATAGCCTGTACTGGCAATAAGACCAAGACCATGCTTGATCTGGGCTCGGGAACTGGCGTTCTTGCTCTCGCTGCTGCAAAACTGGGATGCGAAAAGATAATCGCTATCGACTACAATTACTTAGCGACACAAACCGCCCGCCTTAATGTGACACTGAATAATCTCGACAACAACATTCTGGTAGTCAACGGCAGGGCTGAAGAACATACCAGTGTAGCAACTGACCTGCTGGTTGCCAACATTCACTATGATGTCATGAAGGATCTGGTGCGAACGGAGGGTTTTCTCAAACAGAAATGGTTTATTCTCTCTGGTCTATTACGAAGTGAGGCTGAAAAAATTATGGAATACCTCAATACCCAGCCCGTCCTCATCCTGAAACGCTGGAATCAGGACGAGATCTGGCACACTATCCTGGGGATAACTAAACTCTCAGAATAAGAAAAACGATAAAATAGATAAAAAAGGGCGGACAACTAAGTTGTCCGCCCTTTTAGGTTTTACTATAGACGGGACTTTCCCTTTACAACTTCTGGAGCGCTGCTATCCGATCCTCAATGGGGGGATGGCTCCTGAACAGCTCTGCCAGGCCGCCCTTTTTAGGACGAATACCAAAGGCTGCCACCTGATCGGGCAGATGAGATGGTTCGTGGTGAGCCTGCAACTTTTGCAAGGCACTCACCATTTTATCCTTACCAGTTAAATAAGCCGCCCCTTTATCAGCGGTAAATTCCCTTTTTCTTGAGAACCACATGACGATGATGGAGGCAAATAGTCCAAGAACAAGATCTAGAACGATGGTCACAGCCATATAACCGAAAAAGCCAAGACCCCCACCCTCTTCATCGCCACTCAGGAAGTTATCAATAATATTGGCGGCGATGCGGGAGAGAAAAATAACAAAGGTATTCAAAACACCCTGGATCAAAGAGAGAGTCACCATATCACCACATGCCACATGAGTGATTTCATGAGCGAGCACCGCCTCAACCTCGTCTTTAGCCATATTCTGTAACAGCCCGGTAGATACAGCCACCAGCGCTGAGTGTTTCTTCATGCCCGTGGCAAAGGCATTCATATCAGGAGAATCATAAATTGCAACTTCAGGCATGCCGATTTCCGCCTTTTCTGCCATACGGCGGACGGTATCATAGAGCCACTGCTCCGTCTGGTTACTTGGATTTTCAATAACCCTGGCACCGGTGGATTTCTTGGCAATCCATTTAGACATGGCCAGGGAAATAAACGAACCTCCCATGCCAAAAAGGGCTGCCATTACCAGAAGCCCTGAAGTAGATCGGGTATCAACCCCAAGAAAACTCAGGACAATACCCAGCAAAACGACTATTGCCAGGTTGGTTGCTAAAAACAGAACAATTCTTAACACGTTATTCCTCCAATTTTTGTTCATCTTTTTCTCTGCAGGCACCATGTAACACCAGCCATACAGAAACCTTGATATTTAATCAGAAGTAAAGATAAACATCCTTTAACCTGCCACAAGACACAAACGGCCATTTCTTATCAATTATTAACATCAAACCCATACAATTAATCAAATTTTTGCAGCACTTTTTTTACAGTGTTTCCGTCAACACTACTCCCAAAATGCTGCATGATCGGTTTCATAGCCTGCATCTTACTTTTAAACGAGGAAAAATCGATATTCTCTTGCACCCAGGAAAAAATTTCTTCTTCACTGGCCTGCTTGGGCAAATATTCCTCCATGATCGTCAAAAATGGAGATCCCTCGTTTCCTTGAGCAGCCAGGAGTTCCCGCTCTGACTTTATCAACTTTTTTACAATGGCAATAACCTGCTCATCACTTATTACTTTTTCCGTCTGGCGGGCAAATTCTCCCATCAGGATACGAATTGCTCCGGTCCGATCGGTATCTCTTGCCTTCATGGCAACACGCAAATCAACTTTCAACGATTCCTGCATACTCATTTTCTTTCTCCTGAAAAAACTGCTTATTAATTATAGAAATCTATGATCTAATCATTTCAAACTGACAACAATACGATACCACCTTCACATAGTAAAAAAAACATTCATTCCTACCATCATCAATGATCTTGGTCACTGCAGCAATAATTGAAAAGAACGGACTGATCCTTGCCGCCCGTCGAAAATCCGGCAGCCACCTTGCTGGTTACTGGGAGTTTCCCGGTGGCAAAATTGAGGCTAATGAGACGAAGAAAGAGTGTCTTGCCAGAGAGCTCTGGGAAGAGTTCGGCATCAGGTGCAGCGTCGGTGATTTTTTTGCCGAGTCCACATACGATTACCAGACAAAAATTATCAGGTTGTTTAGCTATCGGGTCCGGCACCTAAGCGGTACCTTCCAGTGCCGGGATCATGACCAGATAATTTGGCTGCCGGTCCAGGAACTTCATACTCTCAAGTGGGCACCCGCTGATATTCCCCTGGTGAAAAAGCTACAGGAGTGCTGGAACAACCTTGATAGCCACCATGGTGACATCATCTTCTAGTTGCCTGCTGCCACAAAAATTTTCCAAAGTCTCAGTAATAATAGTTAAAAGCTCTTTAGCTGTAGCCGAACTATTTTTACGGATAACCGCCTTGAGCTTTTCTTTTCCAAACATCTCACCACGTTCATTGCGCATTTCCCATATGCCATCGGTGCCTATTAAGATGACCTGGTCGGGCTCGAGCCTGCGCTGATATTCCTCATACTCAAAAGTATCATCAAGACCAAACGAGACACCTTTGCCTTTCAGCTCTTCAAACTCATCACTGTCCGGTTTATACATCAATGCCGGGTCATGTCCCGCCCTAACCCAGCGAATCTCTTGGGACATTGCCTGGAGCTCACAATAGAAAAAGGTCATGAAGTTGCCGGTATGAGAAGTATCGCGGCTCAGATATTTATTCACATCATTAATAATGCTGGCAATCGAGCCAGGCATGGAAGCACGCAGCATGACCAATGCCCTGGCGGTCGCCATAAGCAAGGCTGATGAGACACCATGCCCGGAAACATCTCCGACAACCACCGCCAGTCTCTCTTCATTAATCTGTATGAAATCGTAGTAATCCCCTCCGGTTTCTTCGCAATACAAACTTGTGCCTGCAATTTCAAACCCTCCGAGTGTAGGGTCTGAGTTCGGTAGAAGACTCTGCTGAACCTCTTCAGCAACTCCCAGAGCACTGCTCATTCGCAGATGCTCTTTAAGTTTGGGAATTATATTATTGAAGGTCGTTACAATCTGATCGCGCTCGTCTTTAAATTCAACGCCCAGCCTCACAGAAAAATCACCCTGCTCCAGCCTTTTCAGACCAGACACAATTGTCCTGATATCCTTGGTATTTGCTTGGGACAGGTACAGGGCCAGTCCAGCCACCAAGAGTATAATTATAAAAGCAGCTGCTATTGAAATGACAGTTCGGCCTCGGGTATAACCCGCGAACTCGGCGCCAACCTTATCGGAGAGTTCCATGACCATCGATTTGGGGGCAACAATGACAAAATACAGGCCGGGAAAAATCTTGGAAAAAGCCCAAAAGGAATCGACTTCACGATAAGGCATCTCCAGGCTACCGACAGCCTTGGTTGTTATATGGCGGGGTAATTCGGAAAAATCCGGATCTTCTGCCAACAAAGACATTCCTCTATCTGAAAGTTCAACAGTTTTGCCTGGCTCTCTGTCTCTCTCTTGCGATAATATCCAACTTTCCTGTTTTCTTTCATCTGACTGACTTCCAAGACCGACGAGAAAGGACCGCATATTGTTTGACCATTGTGATGTGATCTGACTCTCCAGAAGAATATTAGGAACCAGTACATCTATTGCCGCCACACCTGCAAAAGAACCATCAGGTTTTGTAATGGGGGCAGAGGCAGTAAGGATCAATTGGTTCGTAGTCGCGTCAACGACAGGCTGCCCCCACCTGAGTTCTCCAACTTCTCTGGCCTGGAGATACCACTGTTGCAAACGAGGATCATAGGTATCCGGATACCCGCCATGCCCTGGAAAGGAGAGATGAACTCCACTTTCCAGACTGACATAGATCCAGAAAAGACGGTGGTCGAGTTTATTGGTAATAGTCTTGAGTTTTGATGAAAGACCTGTAAAGCGTGCAATATCGTCCCGAACGTCTGCACGATCGACTGTCGAGGGCACAAAAAAACTCGGGTGATTATTACTGATCAGTTTCGGAGTAAGATGCCCATCCTCCGTGACTTTCTTATGAATCGGAGAGAGCACTACATCATCCGGTGCAGTTGTGGGATTATCGAAATCTTCTGCAAAATAGATAATATCAGGCTGAGGCTCTGGGAGGGAAAGGACTCTTTCCGCCTCCAAAGAGAGCAAGTCTACAGCAAACTCAAGAGATGTTTTTGCTCCCCCTGTAATCATCGCATAATTTACAGTGGCAGAGACAATCTCTCTTCGTGCTTCTTCTGTAAGCGTTTCTTGTGTTTGAGCCGAAATAGATTTGGCCAGTTCCCTGGAAGCTTTCTGGCTCAGGAGAGTGACCACTGCCATGGGAACGAGACTCGCAACGAGAAGAACTATAAAAAATTTCCATCTTAATCTCATAGCGCTCCCCGCAATGCGATAAGAGTTTGTTTTATTATATTATTTAGCAAATTATCTCTCATAAAAGTTGACAAACCCTACCCTATTCATTCCGCAAAGGCAATCATTTGCCCTCACAACTACTCATGAAAAACAGCGCAAGCCCCAGATAATGGTTATAAAAAATAAGCATATACAGTGATCTGGCCAGGTGATTGTCTGACCATGCACCATCTGTTATAATAAAAAACTATCAATGAGGCAGCAACCTGCCCAATAAAAAAAGGAACGCACGATGCCACTCCTGCCAGCTATTGAACTTGAAACCAGCCCCAACCCTGACAGTACTGTTATCTGGCTGCACGGGCTTGGGGCCGACGGTAACGACTTTGCCCCCATTGTCCCGGAGTTACAACTCCCTGCAGACATGTCTGTTCGGTTTATTTTCCCCCATGCACCAGCAATACCTGTGACTGTAAATGGTGGTTTCGTCATGCCTGCCTGGTATGATATCCTAGAGATGGATATTGATCGAAAGGTTGACATGGCTGGACTAATGGCTTCCGCCAGGGCGATTAAAGCCTTTGTCAACCGGGAAATTGACCGCGGCATTGACAGCAAAAGAATTGTCATTGCCGGATTTTCACAAGGAGGTGCGGTAGCCTATCAGCTTGTGCTCAGCTACGATAAACCACTCGCTGGACTGCTTGCCATGTCAACCTACTTTGCCACCGCTGATGTCATTGAATACAGCGAAACAAATAAAACTATTCCTCTTAGGGTTCAGCATGGTGAGCATGATCCGGTCGTACCGGAAAATCTTGGCCGCAAAGCGACCACACAACTCATCAAACAGGGCTACAGCGTCAGCTATCAGAACTATCCAATGGAACATTCGGTCTGCCCGGAACAGATAAGGGACATTTCTGAGTGGCTGCAAACTATCCTGCACTGATCCTGGAAAACTAACAAAAACAGAAGACACTTAAATTTTTGAGCAACGGAGGTCTCATGGATTCAATTGCTTTTATTGCAGAACAAAAAATTGCCGAGGCCATGCGGGAAAGGGACCTGAATTCACCAAAGTGGAAAAATAAACCCCTTCCCCTGGAAGACGACCGCTTTGTGCCTGACGATTTGAAGATGGCCTACAAGATTCTGAAAAACAGTGGCTATCTGCCACCAGAAGTAGAGGAACGTAAGGAGATAAAAAAATTGGAAGATCTCATTGCCAGTACAGAAGATGAACACGAACGTCTCAAACAGATGAAAAAGCTCAATGTGCTGCTCATGAAAGTTGATGCAAGGCGTTCATTTTCCTCTAACATATCCAGAGAAAATGACTATTACCGTAAGATTGTAGAGAAAATAACCATACATTCCAAAGCAAAGGACAAGGATTCTAAATAAGAAGTGGCCAGTCATGGTCGTCATCCGTGAGTAAAAAAAAGGCATGAAAACCATTATTCCCCGCAAAAACATCAAGTTTCTCGAAGAGGCTGTTGAAAAGTTTAGAACGTCCAGATTCCCGGTTGCCCTCACCGGAGCAGGCATCTCTGTAAACAGCGGTATTGCTGATTTTCGCAGTCCCGGCGGCGTATGGACAGTCTTTTCCCCGGATGAGTATGCGACACTCAATGTTTTTCTGAAAAAGCCTGAGAAGGCATGGGAGCTCTATCGGGAGATGGGCAAAGGACTGCTCGGGAAAAAACCGAACCAGGCCCACCAGGTGCTTGCTGATTTTGAAGAAAACAATCTTTTAAAAGGACTGGTTACCCAAAACGTCGACAATCTGCACCAAGCCGCAGGCAGTAAAAATGTGCTGGAAATCCATGGCGATCATCAACACCTTCAATGTCTGCATTGCGATACAGTTATCCCGGTTAGCAGCGCCCATTACGCAACCAAAGCTGTTCCTACATGCGAGGATTGCCGCTCCCCACTCAAGCCAAACGTTGTTCTGTTCGGCGAAGCAGTCAGGAGCCTTGAGCAGATTGAGAACCTCATCTTCAATTGCGATCTGCTGCTGGTCATCGGTACATCTGCTCAGATATATCCAGCTGCGGGTTTTCCTGCCCTGGTCAAACAAAGCGGTGGCTTAATCTACGAATTTAACCGGGAACCTGCACTCTCGGCTCCCGGCAATTTTGGGATCTCAATAACTTCCGACTATTTTTTTGAAGGTGATTTGTCTGCAACCCTCCCACTTTTTGGACGAAGTGTTTTAGGCGGGAATTAGAATTCTCGCCCCAAAAAACCAATTAAATCGTCTCTAAGTCCCTAAATATTCCCTTTCCCTGTGCCGAAAAGATACAGGCGACCAGGAAAAACTCTTCCAGTCTGTTAATTTTCTGCTGAAAAAATGACGAAATAATTTTTCTTTGATAGACTGAAGACTGAGACACAATCTGTCCGGTTGAGGTAAATCATCGATTATCTATTTTTGCCGGCAAAGGGACATGCATGCAATTTTGTAAAGACTGCGGGAACGCTCTCAATCTCTTTGGAAACAACGAGAGAGAACTCTGTTCTCCCTGCATCCAACATAAAAAAACAGCTGATCCGCCACCTGCCCCTGTGGTTATCAAGGAAAAGTCGGTTGCAAGCGAGGAGAGTTTCGACCTGCTCGCGGATGCTGTTTTGTCCTACGAAAATAATAAAATTGTACTGCGTTCCAAAGAGGGATGGGACCTTTGGAGCGAAACCCCCGGTGCTCATAGTGATCTAAAGACCATACTCGGCAGAGCAAGGCGAATTTATGAAATTCGATTACGACGACTAAAGAACTAGCTCAGACACAATGACGGTAACAATATCCATAGGATCAGGTAAAGGCGGAACCGGCAAGACCATGGTCATAGCCAACCTCGCCCTTCTTCTGGCCAAAACCGGTAAAAAAGTCTGCCTGGTTGACCTTGATCTGGGCGGGGCGGACGTCCATCTGCTCTTTGGGCTGTTCGAACCAAAACGAACCCTGACAGATTTTTTAACGAGACAAGTCGACTCGATCAACGACGTCGTCCATACCCTGTACTCTTATAATGGTTTGCAGATTGTCCCGGGGACAGGCGACACCCTGCAAACCTCTAATATGACGTACCAGGAAAAACAACGTCTGCTTCGCGGCCTGGGTGATATTGATGCCGATGTCCTGTTAATTGATGTTGGCGCCGGCACAAGCTACCATGCCCTCGATTTTTTCATGCAGTCAGATATCCAAATCTGTGTGACACTGCCAGATCCCACTGCGATCATGGATCTTTATACCTTTTTGCAACTGGCAACTATCAGGCGGGTCCTTAGCGGCTTTCTCTCCCAGAGCGATGTGGCATCTGCTTTGAAAAAACATAGTTTCAAATCTCTACAGGAAGTCTTCGAACTGGCTGAAGCGACCCGGGAGGGTGCAAAAGAACAAGGCCAGGAGACTTTGAAATTTTTTCATCCTCTGCTCATTATCAACAGAGACAGGGATAATGGTTCAGTCAACATAAACAAGCTCAGAAAAATGGTAACCAAATACCTCGGAATTGATATTCCCGAACTGGGAAATATTCCGGAAGACAACATAATTCACGATGCCCTCAAGGCATTTATGCCGATCAGTGAACTCACCCCATCCGCACCTGCATCTCTTGCTCTTTCAGCAATTTCTGAAAGAACTGACAAAATCGTCGAACTTTTCAGCCAGCATAATAATGGTAACTAACCCCGGTAAACGGGAAGGTAAGCCGGGACTCTTTTCAGGAGTAAGCTACTAACCCCGCTGAAAAGCGCGGGATAAGTTCCTTCACGAAATGTTTTTCCTGAAAAAAGAACAAATAAAACATTTCTAACTCACTAAACGTCCTGTGTATCCCAGGTTGTTTTCAATAAAAAGATACCTACAGGAATATAAGAAATAAGGGCAAGGGCGGCAATATTTTGGAAACTAACCTGAGTTTCCGGGGAATATATGAGCAGGTAGGTAACCAGGAGAGGTAATTTATCGAATTGAAAAAAGGTGAAAAGCCCTAGAACAAACCGCCTCATCAGGTCAGGATGCCGATCAGATACTCCTTTCGAGGCCCGGTAAAAAAGATAGCAGGAAAATGATACACCGATAAGAAACAAAGAGGTGCCAATCAAAACTCCCGTTGTCAAAGAAGATGCATCAGCAGACAGCTTCCTGGCATCAGAGGGAAACCAGTATATAGATGACAAAAAAAGGCTGGATAAATACCCTACAATTCCACCTAGCAGATATTTAAAATGGTTGGATGAAACCTGCTCCCCTTCCGCTGGTTGCACTTTTACCAGATACAGAGCAATGGTCATACCGGTTAGAATCAGCCCTATTAAAAAATAAGGCCATGCCGGCACCTTTTCGTAAACTGGAAAAAATAGTCGCTCTGCATCGATTGGTAAAACAAACAATATCCCAAAAAAAAACGAACTCAACGCCCCAAAACCAAGCAGCAATCCGGTCATTAGTTTTGCAAGTCCAGTAAGGTAGCTGAACCCGGCTACAAAAGATGCAAACCCTGCTATAAGAACTCGTACCACCATCTGTTTATAATCTCCTCTTACGCCATTTTATCTGACAGTTTCAACTATAGTATAGATAGTTATTGTCACTGAATCTGACAACTTATTCCAACAAAAAGATAAAAATTGAGCAACCAGTATTGCGCCCGTCACCCTGCAGAACCATTATCTAAGAGATTATCAGGACTTCCTGCCAATTCGTATGCCAAAAAGGTTCTTGCCGCCACATTGTGACATGCTTAGTGTTGTCAGCAACATTTAACACAACCATTAAATACTAGAATTGGAATGCTCATATGAATATGCCCCTTCATGACCAAACGCTTGAGTCACTCGTTTTCGACAACAGCTTCGTTGAGAAATTACCCGCCGACCCACAACCCAATAATTATCGCCGCCAGGTCAGCAACGCCTGCTATTCCAAAGTTCAACCAACCAAAGTGTCCGCCCCAAAACTTGTAGCCTATAGTCGTGAAACAGCCGAATTACTCGATCTTTCTGAAGAGACCTGCAAAGCATCTCTTTTCACGGAAATTTTTGCGGGTAACAGTCTTCTTTCCGGAATGGATCCTTTTGCCATGTGCTACGGTGGTCATCAATTTGGCAATTGGGCCGGACAACTCGGAGACGGGCGAGCTATTAATCTCGGTGAAATTATCAATGCCGAGAAAAAGCGGTGGGTACTCCAGCTCAAGGGGGCAGGCCCAACACCCTACTCACGCCAAGCCGACGGCCTGGCTGTACTTCGCTCGTCAGTCAGGGAATTCCTCTGCAGTGAGGCCATGTACCACCTCGGGATACCCACAACCAGGGCCCTCAGTATTATTACCACAGGCGAACTGGTCGAAAGAGATATGTTCTACGACGGCCACCCCAAAGATGAACCAGGAGCTGTTGTGTGCCGAGTAGCACCTTCATTTCTCAGGTTTGGAAATTATGAGATCCTGTCATCAAGAGGAGAAACTGACATATTGAAACAGTTGGTAGATTATACCATCCGAACAGACTTCCCCCATCTCGGAGAACCATCGGTCAGCTGTTATATCAAGTGGTTCAAAGAGATATGCCAAACCACCGTTGCCATGATCATCCACTGGATGCGGGTTGGTTTTGTCCACGGTGTAATGAATACAGACAATATGTCAGTTCTGGGTCTGACCATCGATTACGGCCCCTATGGCTGGCTTGAAGGATATGAAGCACAGTGGACTCCTAACACCACCGATGCCCATGGACGTCGTTACAGTTACAGCAACCAGCCTCATATCGGCCAATGGAATCTTCTTCAGCTCGCCAACGCTATCTATCCCCTGGTAAAAGAGGCGGAACCTTTCCAGGAAGGCCTGGGCTACTACAATACCCTGTTCATGAAAGGGTGGAATGACATGATGGCCGCAAAACTTGGATTCAAAAATTTTATACCAAAGACAGACGATACCCTTATTGGTGAACTCGTGGACATACTCCAACTTGTGGAAACCGATATGACCATTTTCTTTCGAAATCTCGCCTCAATCAGCACCAGCAGCAACGAGCCTGATGAGGAACAACTTCCCAGTGCTCTCTGTGAAGCACATTATAAACCGGAAGAAATAACTCAAGAGTACAGTCATCGACTGAACAGCTGGGTGCAATCATATATTAGACGATTGCAACAGGACAACCTGCCAGGTGAGCTCAGAAGGCAAAAAATGGACAGTATTAATCCCAAATACGTTTTACGTAATTACCTTGCCCAACTTGCCATCGACAAGGCTGAAGAAGGTGATTTTACCATGGTGAGCGATCTGCTTGAGTTGCTTCGGAACCCATATGATGAACAACCGGAAATGGATCATTTTGCAGTAAAACGACCGGAGTGGGCACGCAATCGCGCTGGATGTTCAATGCTGTCGTGCAGCTCATAGTACAAGCGCATTGAAGAATGCAGGATAATGGCCCCGGCTCATTCTTCCCGTTGGCTCATCAAGTTAGCAATTTCCCTGGCAACTTCCTTGGTGTCTTTTCCCTCGACGTTAATCTCATGGTCTGCAGCTTTTCGGTAAAGGGGCAGACGCCGGCGATAAAGCTCTCTTGCCGCGTCTAAATTTTGTAGAAGTGGGCGTTTTTTAATTTTTCTTGCACCATTTGGATGTTTTTGTATAGCGGTAAGAATGCCTTCTATACTGGAGTGCAGATAAATAACCGTTCCCAATTTATGAATATTTTTCACCATAAAAAAACCACCACCAGTTGAAACAATGGTATTGGTAACATGCTTTTTTAGCCAGATTGCTGTCTTTTGCTCCATCTTTCGAAATGCAACTTCCCCCTGTGTAGCAAAAATATTGCGGATTTTGTCTTTCGTGAGTGACTCAATCATATTGTCGGTATCAACTGCGAAGCGTCCTGTAATAGAGGAGAGTTCTCGAGCTGTTCGGCCTTTACCTACCCCCATAAAACCAATTATTATTATGTTTTCTGACACTCTGTACCTCTTCCGGCTATGATAATATC
>Ga0070729_10003197_pt1 | contig 19497 bp, 17 predicted proteins | sample tdDd472_FD_66725 | JGI IMG/M metagenome (GOLD analysis project Ga0070729, IMG submission 66725) | Marine sediment microbial communities from the Atlantic coast under amendment with organic carbon and nitrate - tdDd47.2 | ecosystem: Environmental > Aquatic > Marine > Coastal > Sediment | place... | reverse complement strand
TTCGATATCACCATCGGTTTCAACCAGCACTTTCTTACATTCCATCATGCCGGCGCCGGTGCGTTCGCGCAGTTCTTTAACCAAACTAGCAGTTACACTCATTTTGCTTGTTCCTGATTTGAAGTGACAGCAATTAACTGCCACTTATAGTGTTTAAGACTGACGCCGTAATTACTCGGCGTCTTCCGTTTTAGCTGCTTCTTCAGCCGGAGCTTCTTCAGCCGGAGCTTCTTCAGCCGGAGCCTTTTCAGCAGCTGCCTTTTTAGGAGCCGCTTTCTTGGTAGCTTTCTTCGCAGTTTTCTTAGTAGCCTTTTTGGCAGTCTTCTTCTTAGCCGCTTTCTTCTTCGGCGCAGAATCGTCTACCTCAACAAAATCGTCATCACCTACAGGTACCGCAGGAATAGACTCTTTACCGGCCAGAACAGCATCAGCGATACCGGTCGCAAACAATGTAGCCGAGCGCATAGCGTCATCATTGCCGGGGACAGGGTAATCAGCATTTTCGGGAGAGCAGTTGGTATCAACGATCGCAACAACAGGAATGCCCAGTTTACGCGCTTCGTTAACAGCAATTTTCTCATGGCCAACGTCAATAACAAAAATTGCGTCGGGAATAGAGTTCATATTCTTGATACCGCCAAGAGTACGCTCCAGCTTTTCCAGTTCACGGGAAAGGTTAAGCTGTTCTTTCTTGGTCAGTGTAGAGGCTGCGCCGCCTTCACTCAGCATTTCTTCGAGTTCGAATAAACGCTTAATAGACTGTTTTACAGTTTTAAAGTTGGTCAGCATGCCGCCAAGCCAACGATGGCTGACGAAAGGCATATCACAACGTGCAGCCTGTGAGCGAACCGCTTCACGGGCAGCACGTTTGGTGCCAACAAAAAGAATTTTACCGCCATCAGCAACCAGGTTTTGAACGAAAGCTGCTGCTTCCTGATACAAAGGAACGGTGTGTTCCAGGTTAATGATGTGAATGTTGTTGCGTTTACCAAAGATGAATTGACCCATCTTCGGGTTCCAGTATCGGGTCTGATGCCCGAAATGTACGCCTGCTTCCAGCATTTGGCGCATTGTTACGTCAGCCATTTGTATACTCCTAATTTGGGTTAAGGCTTCCATGTATCCCATCACGACAACCATTGAGCCTCAGGCACCACTCAGCGCGCGAAAAATGCGAGTGAGCGATGTTTTAGTCCTGAAAGCCGCAGGCACCCAGTCGGATGTGACGACACATGTGAGGATTAATTGCGCGAAGCGCGCGCGCTTTATACCATATGCATCCAGCAGCGACAACGGATTAAATGCTCAGAAATCAGGGGTTTCGCCTTCCGGCGCTCTCTGAACACCCCTGCTCCGCTGACGCCTGACACACTGTTGAGACCGCAAGCCGCTAGAATAGGGCTGAAAGCCTTGATTTAAGCCAGTTTCCGACGGGGTACGCCCAACACAGGCGGCACCCGTCATTTAGCATAAAAGGACAGACATATAATGAGCATTGAGCTCAAGGATGCGGATGCACAACAAAAAATGCGTGTTGCGGGGCGTCTTACCGCAGACGTACTGGACATGATCGGGGCGCATATCAAGCCCGGCATTTCAACGAATGAACTGGATCAGGTCTGCCACGACTACATCGTGAATGAGCAGCAGGCCATCCCTGCCCCGCTCAACTACCGCGGTTTTCCCAAATCTATCTGTACCTCGGTAAACCATGTGGTTTGTCATGGCATACCGGGCGACAAGGTTCTTAAGAGCGGCGATTTCGTTAATGTCGACATCACCGTTATCAAAGATGGTTACCACGGCGACAGCAGCCGCATGTTTCACGTAGGCAGCCCCACAGTGCAAGGGCAACGGGTTGCGCAAATAGCCTATGACGCCATGATGCTTGGAATCGCTCAGGTTAAACCGGGCGCCACATTCGGTGATATCGGTGCGGCCATACAACGCCATGTTGAAAAGAATAAGTGTTCCGTAGTGCGCGAGTATTGCGGCCATGGGATCGGTCGTGTTTTTCACGAAGACCCGCAGGTGCTCCACTACGGTACCGCAGGCAGCGGACTAACCATTCAGGAAGGCATGACATTCACCATCGAACCTATGGTGAACATCGGCAAACGTAACGTAAAACTACTTCCTGACGGCTGGACAGTTATTACCAAAGACCGCTCCTTATCAGCTCAGTGGGAACACACTATTTTAGTAACCGCAAACGGCGCAGACATACTTACGCTCGGAGCTGCCGACCGCACATGAGTACAGAGGCAAACAGCAATCCATTGCAACTATCTGAGGAACGATTAGCCCTGGCTGCACAGGTTATTGAACCCGCCAACCTCGATTTCGACTGGGAAGGCATAGCTGCGAGTATCCGTGCTGCCGATGGAGATATGCCGTCGGTACGCCGGATCCTGGACTGCGGAAATGCCGGACTTCTGCAACGCTTCCTTAACAACAAACCGGTAACGCAACTGGTGCGTGACCGCGCCCGTTTAGTTGATCTGGTTATTGAAGATGCCTGGCCACGTTTTGCCGGAAAGATTGCTGACAAATTTGCTCTGGTTGCTGTTGGCGGATACGGGCGTGCCGAACTGCACCCCTACTCCGATGTTGATCTATTGCTCATCATGCCGTCTGCCAGAAAAGCACGTGCTGCCAGCGATTCGATTGCAGCATTTCTGGCCTTTCTTTGGGACGTAGGCTTAGAAGTCGGCCACAGCGCAAGAACCGTTGCCGAGTGTCGCAGTGAAAGCGAACACGATATTGGTGTCGCGACCACACTTATGGAATCGCGCCTGATATTCGGTCCGGAAAAACTGTACAACAAAATGACGGCGGCGGTAGCACCACCCAAAGTCTGGAATGCACGCAACTTCTTTGAGGCTAAACTCAAAGAACAACACGACCGGCATCAGCGTTTTGACAACACCGGCTATAACCTTGAACCCAATATCAAAGAAAGCCCGGGTGGGCTCCGCGATATACAGGTCATCATTTGGGTAGCCAGACGATACTTCGGTACGGGCAAACTGGATGACCTCGTCGAACATGAGTACTTAACACCGGCACAACTCGGGCTGCTACGACAAGGGCGCGAATTCCTCTGGCGCATACGGTTTGCTTTACATGCTCTGACCGGGCGTCGCGAAGACCGCCTCTTGTTCGATCATCAGGCGAAGCTAGCCAGCGTCTTCGGCTATGAAGACACCCCTCAAAGCCTCGCAGTTGAGCAGTTAATGCAACGCTATTACCGCAGCGTGATGGATCTGAGCCGCCTGAACGAAATGCTGCTGCAGCTGTTTCAGGAAGCCATCCTGATGAACCCGGAAAACGAAGCTCAGCCGTTATCAACAGACTTCGAAATCAAGAACGGCTTCCTGCAAGTAACCGAGCAAGATGTTTTTGTTCGCAATCCATCTGCCCTGCTCGAAATATTTCTGCTACTGCAGCAACACCCGGAGCTAAAAGGTGTCAGTGCCTACACCATCGCATTGGTCAGGCGTTACCTGAGCCTTATCGACGACAACTTCCGGGCCGATCCGAAGAATCACGAACTGTTTCTGGACATCATGCAGGCACCACAAGGCGTAACTCATGAGTTACGCCGCATGAATCTTTACGGTGTTCTCGGACAATACATCCCCGCCTTCGGCAATATCGTCGGCCGCATGCAATACGACTTGTTTCATGCCTACACCGTTGATGAACACACTTTATTTGTGGTCAGCAATCTTCGTCGTCTCGCGCTCGAACGGTTTAACAACGAACTCCCCTACTGCAGCGAAATTATGCGACGGATTGAAAACCCGTTAATCGCCTATCTGGGTGGCTTGTTTCATGACATTGCTAAGGGGCGCGGCGGAGATCATTCGAAACTCGGTGCAGTGGATGCAGAACAGTTTTGTCTGGGACATGGACTGAATGAGTACGATGCTCGTCTGGTTGCCTGGATCGTTCAGAATCACTTACAGCTTTCAATAACCGCCCAGAAGAAAGACGTTAGCGACCCCGATGTAATCAATGAGTTTGCTCAGTTGGTCGGCGATGAGACACATCTGGATTATTTGTATCTCCATACCGTTTCGGATGTGCGGGCCACCAACCCCAACCTGTGGAATTCGTGGAAAGCTCAGCTATTTCAAGAGCTCTATGAAAAAACCCGTGCAGCGCTGCGTCAGGGTCTTGAAAGCCCCATCGATAAAGAAGCCCTTCTGCTCAAAACCAAAACCAGTGCCGGCGAATACCTGCTGGCCCGTGGCATTGACGAAGCGGAAACGCAGCGTATCTGGCAGGACCTGAGTGAAGAGTACTTTTTACGCTTCCGTCCCGATGAAATTGCCTGGCATACCAGCCTGCTTGCGGGACAGGATGCGCTCGATGATGGCTACATACTTGATATCAAAGACGCACCCAACGATGCCGGCACAGCCATCTTCCTCTATACCGACCAGGAACAATTCACCTTCGCTATAACCAGCGCTGTACTCGATGAGCTCGGCTACACCATTGTCGATGCCCGCATCATTCGCTTACCCAACAATTACAGCTTGTCGGTTTACGTGATCATTGATCAGGATGGCGAAACCATAGATCCCGACCGGCACACACAGTTGTTGCGTCGTCTCGGCCAGGCCATTGCCAGCGATGACGAAAAAACGCCGGTAGTCACACGTCGCGCACCACGTCAGGTAAGAATGTTCAGCACACCAACGCGGGTGCGCTTTAGTGTGAACGAAACCAATGACCGCACCGTCATGGAACTGATCACCAGTGACCGTCCGGGCTTGCTTAGCAAAATCGGTAAAGTATTCATGGACAGCATGGCCCGGATTGAAACGGCCAAGATTATGACTATCGGTGAGCGTGCTGAAGACACTTTCTATATCACCAGTGAAGACGGCGGCCCGCTGGACCGGGACGCCGAGGACAAGCTGGCGGAGACCATCATCGAATCACTTGATAAAAAGTGATGCTAGACACCGGCAACAACAAACCACATCATAGGTGCCCGCAGTCAAGTGCTGCCGGCCACCTTCCCACAAAAACTCCTTAATAAACGGTAAATTACAATGAGCACCATGGAATCCATAATCAACGACGCTTTTGACAACCGCGCTGATATCGATCTGCCAAACGCAGATCCTGATATTAAAAATGCTGTACTCAGTGCTATAGACCTGCTTGATAGCGGTGAAGCACGGGTCGCCGAAAAGGTCGATGGTGACTGGCAGGTAAACCAGTGGCTCAAAAAGGCTGTGCTGCTCTACTTCGGTATCGAACAAAACCATCAGATTGATGGCGGACACACCACCTACTTCGACAAAGTGCCTTTGAAATTTGCCGGCTGGGGGCAGGAAGAATATGCATCTGCCGGTATTCGCGTAGTACCCGATGCGCAGGTTCGCCGCGGTTCATACATTGCACCGAACGTTGTACTCATGCCCTCTTACACCAATATCGGTGCCTACGTAGACAGCGGCACGCTCGTTGATACATGGGCCACCGTTGGCAGTTGTGCACAAATTGGCAAAAACGTTCACCTCTCAGGTGGCGTGGGTATCGGTGGCGTCCTCGAACCAATCCAGGCCGGTCCGACAATAATCGGCGACAACTGCTTTGTCGGTGCACGTTCAGAAATCGTAGAAGGCGTTATCGTGGAAGATGGTGCGGTTATCTCCATGGGCGTTTACATCGGTCAAAGCACCCGAATTTATGACCGCGAGAAAGATGAAGTGTCCTACGGTCGTGTCCCTGCCGGCGCTGTAGTCGTGCCCGGCAGCCTGCCATCAAGCAAAGGTGACTGCAGCCTGTACGCAGCCATTATTGTGAAACGTGTTGATGAAAAAACACGTTCTAAAACAGCTATCAACGACCTGCTCCGCTCTGAATAAATACAGATAGCTGGCGATGACTAAACTGTACGGCATAAAGAACTGCGACAAGGTTCGTGCAGCCCGGAAATGGCTGGACAACGCGGGCATCGATTTCGAATTTATCGATATCCGCGAGTCGCAACTGAGCGAAGAGCTGTTGCAGGGCTGGCAGGATGCGCTTGGCTGGGAAGCTTTGGTGAACAAACGCAGCACTACCTGGAAGGGCCTGAGTGACGCCGAGCGTAGCACTCTGGATGCCGCGAACTCGGTTGCTTTAATACAGAGCCAACCTACATTGTTAAAACGACCGGTATTGGTGCATGGAGAGGCAGTCTATAATGGCTTCACTCCGGCCACCTACACCGACATATTTAAATAAACGGGACGCCCAATGTCTGACACGCTTGAATTCGCAATGGAACTGATCCGCCGTGCTTCGATAACACCGGAGGATCTGGGCTGTCAGGACCTGATGATCGAGCGCCTGCGCAATGCAGGCTTTCAAATTGAAGACATGGCATTCACCGAAGAAGGTTATGACCCTGTAGCAAACTTCTACGCAACTCATGGCGATGAAGGCCCTGTGCTGTGTTTTGCCGGTCATACCGATGTGGTACCTCCCGGCCCGCTTGATACCTGGGACCGCGACCCGTTCGAACCCGCTATTGTCGACGGCATGTTGCACGGTCGTGGCTCGGCCGACATGAAAGCCGCTCTGGCTGCCATGGTTAATGCAGCCGTACAGTTTGTTACCGACCACCCGAATCACAAAGGCACGCTCGCATTCCTGATCACCAGCGACGAAGAAGGCCGCGCCAGAGCCGGCACCAAAATGTGTGTCGAGAAACTAACGGCCCGCGGCGACAAAATTGACTGGTGCGTTATCGGCGAACCATCAAGCACTCATGTACTGGGCGACGCGGTCAAAGTGGGCCGGCGTGGCTCACTGTCCGGCATGCTTACTGTGCATGGTGTTCAAGGACATGTGGCCTACCCTCATCTTGCCGAAAATCCGATCGAAACCTTTGCGCCGGTACTTACGGAAATTTATGCCACGAAACTTGATGACGGCAACGAGTTCTTCCCACCCTCCAGTTTTCAGGTGGTTCAACTGGAAAGCGGCACCGGCTTCCCGAACGTCACACCGGGCTCGCTCTATACACGATTCAATTTCCGTTACTCGACCGAATGGCACCACGAGCAACTAAAAGATCACATCCAGAAAATTCTGGACAAGCACGAACTCAAATACACACTCGAGTGGCACCTGTCCGGTGAACCTTTCCTTACCGAGGGTGGCGAATTGATTGATGCGGTAAAGAAAGCCGTTAAAAGCCAGACAGGTATCGACCCTGAACTGTCGACCAGCGGTGGCACCTCAGACGGTCGGTTTATTTCACCGGCCGGTGCTCAGGTCGTTGAATTCGGTGTCAGCAATGCCACGATTCACAAACCGAATGAACACATGCCGGCCAGTGACATCGCAATTATGGAACAAACCTACGCCGATATTATGCGGCGGCTGCTTGGCTAAGGCGCAGCAGTTGCCTGCGGCATAGCCGCATACGCTTCGGCAAGATGCCGGGACAACACCAGCGCCCCGTCACTGTTCACATGCTCAAGATCAAAGAGGTTGCCGGCACTGTAGAGTTCCGGGAAAACCGCCGGGTCCGATAGATCCAGACGATGGTCCACGGGCAATTGCCGGTACACCGGATAAGCGAAATAGATTCCGCGGTTTGTTAAAAGCGGTGGCAACAGGTACACAACCCGGATTCCTTTTCCGTCAGCTTCTACAGCTAACTCTTTAAGCCTGTTCAGATAGGGGCTTGGCCGCAATTGCCATTCATTGTTATATTTTTCTCTGTGCAGCCTCTTACGCTGCTCCAATGAATCACCGCCTTGCTGAAACCGCTCACCAATAGCCGATATTTTGGCTACATTGTCCGGATCCTGACTCAGCATCAGCTCAATATCTTTCGCGAGATAACCACTGGACGCATGCGACAAACGCTCCTCATCCAAAGGCCGCAGCTCACGATCTATACCCAGATAATCGAGCATGCCGAAGCCCGTTAGTTTGAACAGCAAGGCGCGCAGATACTGCCCGACAAGATAAACCTTGTAGTCAAAGGGAAAATTCGCCGCGCGAATGGTTTTCACCACATCACTGAAGCCCGGCAGGCTCATCAGATGCATAATCTCAGGCGACTTGTAGTTGTACGTTACTGAATCAAGCCGGAACAACTCAAAGAACACGAGCGACACACCCGGCGGCGGCTCATCAATAATATGACTGAGATAACTGACCGAACGCATCGGGTATAAGCCCGGGTTACCCAAATTAAATGACTTCAGTGCCGCGGCTCCGGATGCTTCTGCATATGCCGCGTCAAAAACGCCGGGGTCGATCTGCCTGAAAGTCACGCTGGAGCCGATAAAAACGGTGTTTATAGACGAGTCGTTGCGAACCAATCGCTCCTTGGCGAGCAGGAACGGTGCTTCTACCTCGGCCACTGCGGGTTCACCGAACACACGGTATACAGCAACAGTAATGACCACCGAAAAAACCACGAACAGCAGCGCGCCAAACAACGTATTGCGCGAGAAAGTGTTTAACTCTGAGTGACTGTTATTGTTCATGGCTTCCATCATCAAAACTGAAAGTAGATAAACTCAGCCGTGGAATCTGACGTAATCACACAACTGTAAAGCAACACAAAGCACACACTGGCTTGCACCCACGATGGCCATACCGGCTCCGACAATGGAAACGGCTTTTCACGACTTACCCACTCAACGACCAACAGCAGTACTATCAAAGCTGAAGGCACAAACAATGCAGTCAAACCTCCGCCAAAGAAGCCGGCACCGGGCAGCATTGCAGAAAGGTAGCCTGTTGCATCAGACAAATTCTCGGCCCGAAAGAACACCCAAGCCACACAAACCAGTGAAAAGGTGAGCAATATATTTAAGAACTCACGCGCACCCGGCCACAGTGCGCCCGACGCAGCCTCATCAAGATAGTTCCGGTGCTGCTGCCTGAGAATTGACGGAAGGAAATAACAGGCGTGCAACACGCCCCAGACAATAAAAGTCCAGTTTGCTCCGTGCCACATGCCACTTACAGCGAACACAATGAGAACATTCCTTGCCGTCTTCATACTCCCGCCACGTGAGCCCCCGAGCGGTATATACACGTAATCACGGAACCAGGTAGAGAGCGAGATATGCCAACGCCTCCAGAACTCACCAATGTCTCTGGAAAAGTACGGATACCTGAAGTTGGTCATCAGGCGGAAACCGAATAAGCGCGCAGTTCCGATGGCAATATCGGAGTAACCGGAAAAGTCACAATAGATCTGTATCGCGAAGAACACGGCACCAAGACACAACACTGCTCCGGGTTGGGTTTCCCAGGTGCTGAATATGAGGTTTACATGCGGCGCCAACTGGTCGGCGATAACGATCTTCTTAAACAGACCCCAGACAATCTGTCGAAGACCCTCTTCGCCATCAGCCAGACTAAAACGCCGGGGCTTAAGAAACTGCGGCAATAGATTGGCGGCACGCTCAATAGGGCCGGCAACCAACTGAGGAAAAAACGCAACGAACGCTGCAAAACTGATGAAGTCGGTATCGGGCTCTATTTTTCTGCGATACACATCAATCGTATAACTGAGCGTTTGGAAGGTATAAAAAGAGATACCAACCGGAAGAATAATCTGCAAGGTACCGGGTTGCAGATCGACGCCCAGGGATGCCCATGAGGCAATCCAGGAATCAATGAAGAAGTTCCAATATTTAAAGAAGCCCAGCAGCCCGAGGTTGGTTACTAAGCTAAAAGATAGCAACAAGCGCCGGCGCAGCTGCTCGTCGACGCGGGCAAGCCCCCGCCCGACCGCATAATCAACCAAAGTGCTGAGAATAATAAGACCAAGGAAACGCCAATCCCACCAGCCATAGAATATATAACTGGCCGCCAACACCAACACGTTTTGCAGTCGCAGCCTGGATGCGGCGACAAACCAATACAGGAAAAATACCGTTGGCAGAAAAACCAGAAATTCGAGCGAATTAAAAAGCATAAAACGGTATGGCGTGCCTGTTCCAATGAAACGCAAATTTCGGTAGCAGTGCCGATAATAGCAACAACAGGAGCCAAACAGGTGTAAAAAAAAGCCCTGACCAACCGGACAGGGCTTACTGCGTTCAGGCGACCTCGCCCAAGCGAAATAGTAATGGCTCGCTAGTGCACAGGCATGGGCAGTGCCGGATGATCGCGTGTCTCAACATAAAAGAACGCGTCTGCGACAGGTGCACCCCACTCTTTGCAGAAAATACCGTAGGCCGGGTCATTGTCATGCAGGATCCGCTTGTATTTAAAGATCGCCTCTTCGGCTTCTTTCTTTTTCTCCTGAGACTGAATCAATACAGCGGGTTTGTAGTAGTGCTCCAACCATATGGCGAGATACTCGTAGGTGGCTTCCATAAACAACTCCACATCAAGCTCATCATACTGACGATGGATCAGGTAAGGAGATGATATGTCGTCAACCCAGTCCAGCTTAGCCGGCTGCAGGTCTAACAGATCTTTGTATTTCTCATACACAGGAATCAGCGGCGTGTAATCAAAGTCTGACTGGGTTGCGTTGATATCCAGCATCGCAATCTTCTGCTTATCATTACCACCTAACTGCCAGCCAAAAATCGGCACGTTGTATTCAGGTCTGGGATAAGCGACAAAAACATTGCCGCCTAACTTACCGCGCACTCCGTACTCTTCGAGAATTATCGCCGACATGATGTCGTTGAAGAATATGTCCGAGCACAAATAGGTATCACGACCATTCTTCGTCTTATTCGAATAAAACTGCTGATAGTCGTCCATTGACAACAAGTCGCTCAACTTATCGTAGAACATCGCCAACAATCCATCGCGATTGGGTTCAGGTTTACTCATATGACTTCCTCCTCGGTTCAATACAGCTTAACTGCGAGGGGGGTGCCTACGAACTTCGGAGAAACACGCCCAAAGGTAGAGATATCTACCTACATGACGCGGGCGATTTGCCTTTGCGTGAACGACGGGCATAAAAAAGGCGCATCATATGATGCGCCTTTCGGATACTGCTTTAAGCTACTGGCTTAGACTGATGGTCCGGCCGCTACCAGTGCTTTACCTTCAGCGGTATCAGTGTATTTCTCGAAATTCTCAACGAACATTGCAGCAAGCTTATCTGCTTTCGCATCCCACTCTGCTGAATCAGCGTATGTGTCGCGAGGATCAAGAATACCGCTATCAACACCCGGCAATGCGGTTGGCACTTCGAGGTTGAACACAGGAATATCTTTGGTATCAGCGTTCTCAAGCTCACCAGCGAGGATCGCATCAATAATACCGCGGGTGTCTTTAATAGAGATCCGATTGCCGGTACCGTTCCAACCGGTGTTAATCAAATAAGCAGTCGCGTTCGATGCTTCCATGCGCTTGGTCAACACTTCACCGTACTGGGTTGGGTGCAACGTCAGGAACGCAGCACCGAAGCAAGCCGAGAAGGTAGGAGTAGGTTCAGTAATACCACGTTCGGTACCCGCCAGTTTCGCGGTAAAGCCTGACAGGAAGTAGTAACGGGTCTGTTCCGGTGTCAGCTTAGCAACCGGTGGCAATACACCAAAAGCATCAGCTGTCAGGAAGATAACCTTGGTAGCGTGACCGCCCTTGGAAACCGGCTTAACGATGTTATCAATGTGATAAATCGGGTATGACACGCGGGTATTTTCAGTTTTTGAGTTATCGTCGTAATCAATCTTGCCGCTCTCATCGACCGCAACGTTCTCAAGCAGAGCGTCACGCTTAATAGCATGATAAATATCCGGCTCTGCTTCTTTGCTCAGGTTAATGGTCTTCGCGTAACAACCGCCTTCAAAGTTGAAGATACCTTCATCATCCCAGCCGTGCTCGTCATCACCAATCAACTGACGTTTAGGATCGGTAGACAGCGTGGTCTTACCGGTGCCTGACAGACCAAAGAAGATTGCGGTGTCACCGTCTTCACCAACGTTGGCAGAACAATGCATAGATGCTATGCCCTGCAATGGCAGCAGGTAGTTCATCATGGCGAACATACCTTTCTTCATCTCACCGCCGTACCAGGTACCGCCGATCAACTGCATCTTCTCAGTGAGATTAAATGCTACGAAGTTCTCTGAATTCAGACCGTGCTTTTCCCAATCAGGGTTGGTGGTCTTAGCGCCGTTCAGCACCATGAAATCAGGTTCGAAATTTTCAAGCTCTTCGTCTGAAGGACGAATAAACATGTTCTTAACAAAGTGAGCCTGCCATGCCACTTCGGTAACAAAGCGAACGGACAAACGGGTTGCCTCGTTGGCGCCACAGTATGCATCGACAATAAACAGACGCTGGCCACTCAGTTGCTCAACAACGAGTTTTTTAAGGTCTACCCAAACATCATCATCAATTGATTTGTTGTCGTTCTTACCTTGGTCGGCCCACCAGATCGTGTCACGACTAACGTCATCCTTAACGATGTATTTATCTTTTGGTGAGCGACCTGTAAAGATACCCGTATCTACGGAAACAGCACCGGACTCGGTGAGCTGACCAACATCATAACCAGTCAGACCTTCAGCAGTTTCTTCTTCAAACAGCTTTTCATAGCTCGGGTTATAGATGATTTCAGCGGGGGTCAGGATGCCGCGCTCGGCAAGATAGGTTTCCACCTTGGATGTCATTTGTACTGTCTCCGGCAGGTCAAACGGACAATTCGAGTTCAAGAAACCGAACCCGACTGCGATAGCGTCGACCTGTATTATAAAAATCAGGTGATCAGGCAAAGTCATTTGCCTTGATTCGAACCGTCTATTTTACTGCTTTTTGAGAGCGATAAAACCCGTATCGGGCAATGAAACTAACGAAGTTTGGCTAAATTCGCCCAAATTCCGTAAATCGCGAGGCAGACAAAGGCGATCAACACCCATGCAGGCATTGATAAGCCGAGGAAAACCCAGTCAATTTCGGCACATTCGCCGGAGCCGGTAAAAACCATATCCAGGACGTCCAGCATGGGGAAGCTATCCAACATAAAGTCGAGCCCGGGCCCGCAAGAAGGCACTTTATCCGCAGGCAGATTCTGCAGCCACAGATGACGGGCTGCCACACCGCCGCCGCCCAGCGCCGCCAGACTAATCAAGACCGCATACACCTTCCGCCCGATAGCACCAGGACCATGAATGGCGGCAATCAGGAACAGCACACCAACAACAATCACACCGACACGCTGAAACACGCATAAAGGACAAGGCGCCAGATCAAGGAACTCCTGGGCAAACAAGGCGTAAGCCATTAGTCCTGCACAAGCCAGCGCACCCAAAGCGTTCGCTTGTCGATTCGATAATTGATTAAGAATGGTCAGCATGATTTTCAATCTACTTAATGAGTCTTCAGTCCCAAACCTTATCACGCAAATAATTTGGCTGTGCCGCAAATGCATCAACCAATACCCCTGTGTTCCACTGTTCCTCTGCCACCGCAAGCAGACTTGTTGCCGACGGCAGGGCATCCGGCTTAACAGCAACAATCTCTCCGGCAAATCGGGAGTTCAGCTCAGGATATTCTGACCAGGCGTTGCCGGCCAGCACTAAGGAATCAAAATCTACCGCGATGCCGGCAGACGGCACCAAAGCATCAGCCAATATCTGCTCCGGCAGAGTGTTTTCACCGGCCTTATAAAACCCCAGGTACGCCTCATTCTGACGTGCATCGATGCCAGCTGCGATGACACTATCGGGGTAATCCTGACACAGCGGTGCAGCCAATAGAGCCAGCGTAGAGACACGCGCCACGGGAATTTCCAGGCCAAAGGCCAGCCCCTGAGTAACCGCTGCAGCGATACGCACGCCGGTAAAGCTACCGGGACCGCAACCAAAGGCTATGCAATTGAGTTGTGACTTATCGACACCGACTGCCGTTAAAGCCTGGTCAATTGAACTGTAGACCTCTCCGGCACCGGGCCGGTTACCTGACAACCTGACTTCATGCTGTTCGTCGCCACGACAAACCGCCACCGTCGATACGGCTGTCGCGGTTTCAATAGCAAGACAAGTGAAAGGTGTGCTCATAAATACAGTTAACCCCGAAAACGCTTTCCGGATACAACCCGGCCGGCTAGTGCCGGTTCATCCGGTCATCGAAGAAAGCGAGAATATCAGACTGATCGGACGTAACCGGCATATCCGGCAGACTCGCCAAAAACATTTTGCCATAGCCACTGCCCCGGATTCTTGGATCACAGAGTACGACTACGCCCCAGTCATCAACATCACGAATCAACCGCCCTACGCCCTGCTTCAGATTTAATACCGCCTGTGGCAACTGATAATCACGAAACGGATTGCCCCCTGCAGCTTGAATAGCTTCCAGTCTAACCTGCAATAACGGATCACCCGGCGAGGCGAACGGCAACTTGTCGATCACGACCAGCACTAAGTCCTCACCCCGAATGTCGACGCCCTCCCAAAAACTCTGGGTACCCAGCAGCACCGGATCATCGAGTTCTACAAACTGTTCCAGCAAACTGGTTCTGGGCGCTTTACCCTGAACCAGCAACGGGCGCTTGAAGTCCGGATCACGGTCCAGCAGGCCGGCCGCCTCACGCAGTGCGCGGTGACTCGTAAACAACAAAAACGCCCGACCTTCACTGGCAGCAATAAGCGGCTTTACGGTATCCAATATAGCGGCGGTGTAATGTTGCTGATTGGGTGCCGGCAATTGCTCCGGCAGATACAACATGGTTTGTGTGGGGTAATCAAACGGGCTGGGAATCTGACGGGAGCTGGCATCTTCTATGCCCATGCGGCGCAGAAAATGAGTGAAGTCCTGATCAACGGCAAGCGTCGCAGACGTGTACACCCAGGTGCAGGGCTGCTCTTTCTGCAAACGATGCAGACTTTTCGCAACATCCACCGGAGTGAAGTTACAGCTAAAACCGTGCCGGGTAATACCAACCCAACGTAAGCCCTCTCCGTCTTTTGCATCCAGCACGCCTTCAAGCACTTCGTATGCGTTGCGGGCGCGGTCCAGACAACGCTGCAGCGCCGGCGATATCGCTTCGTCCGCCACCAGATTCTCGAGCCAGTCTATAACCGACTGCAAATGCTCCAGAAAATCCTGCAAAGCGGGTTCAAATGTTTCGGGCAGCTTATCCCAGTTGAGGTTGCTGGCATCGCCCGGCAACAACAAGCGCACATCCCTGATTGCGTAATTGACGTCATCAATGATGACGTCGAGGCTGCGGTCCATTAGCAAAGCGGCCAATGCTTCAGCTTTCAGGTCATTAAGCAGGTCACTTATGCGACCGGAGCTGAAACTCTTGTTGAAAAAGTTTTGCGCCACCTCAGGAAACTGATGCGCTTCATCAACGATAACCGCTTCACACCCCGGCAACAGCTCACCAAAGCCTTCCTCTTTCAATACCAGGTCGGCCATGAGCAAATGATGATTCACTACAACGATATCGGCATCCAATGCCGCCTGCCGCGCAGTCAGCACATGGCATTCGTCGTACAAAGGGCATTTGTTCCCGAGGCAGTTATCCTGGGTGGATGTCACCAGGCGCCACACCGGTGAATCTTCAGGGACGGCTCTGACTTCACCAACATCACCGCTGCGGGTCATATTGGCCCAGCGATCAATTTTCTGCAGTTGCCCGGCAAGTAAGCCCGACTCACGGTTCGCAGGGTCGGCGGCGGCAATATCCAAGCGGTGCTTACACAAATAGTTAGCACGACCTTTTAATTGACGAATCTTGACCGGACGCCCCAGAGCAGTTGCCACTGTCGGTAAGTCACGATGAAAGAGCTGGTCCTGAAGTGTCTTGGTGCCGGTGGAAATCACGATACGCTGACCGGAGATCAGCGCCGGTATCAGGTAAGCCAGCGTTTTACCGGTACCGGTACCCGCCTCAACGACAAGGTCGGTACCCAGCTGCAATGCCTCCAGGACCTCATGTGCCATTTCGCGCTGACCTTCACGCGGCGAAAAGCCCTTGAGGCTGCCGCCCAGCGGGCTGTCCTCGCCCAGGTAATAAGTCAGATCCTGATTATCGCTGTCCATTGCCACAAACCGGGTAAAAAAAGGGCCGGATCCGATGATCCAGCCCTTCTATAGTAAACGAGATTCCGGCCCGGGTGACAGAAACAACCGAAGACCGATGCAGATATTATTCTTCGAGTTCGTACTCGATTGCCAGCGGGTTTTCAGCATCCGCGACACGCCCCAGACCAATCACACCCTTACCTTTAAGCTCTACGGTATCGCGCCGGGCGTAAAGCTCTTCTTCACCCTCGGGATGAACGAATGTGCCATTGGTGCTTTGATCTACCAGCTGATAACCGGCGCGCTTCAATTCAATACGGGCGTGAAGGCGCGAGATTAAATTGCCTTTAATAGTGACGTCGTTATCGTCAGCACGACCCATGGTCACACTACGCATGCGATCCTCGCCCATCACCACTTCTTCGCCTTTAAAGCGTAAACGCAAGCGCCCGGCTTTAGCTGCGGCAGGAAACGTATTACTGATTTCAGGCAACATACTGGTGGCGTCATCCGGCGACCACAGTACTTCATACAAAGCCACTTCTCCGCTTTGACCACGCAAGGTAACGTTGCCGATTTGGCGAACCAGTTCTGTCCAGTCGGCACCTAATCGCTCTACGGTATCTTCTGTAATAAGTATCTGTCGTGCTTTCGCCTGTGAGGTCAGGCGGTTTGCCGTATGCACTGCGGAACCGAAAACATCATGATTCTCAACAACGACGGGGCCGAAATGGCAACCGATACGAATATTCACATGCACCGAATCGTCATTAGTAGGTGAGCTGTCGGTGATCTGTGACTGCATTTGCGTTGCAGCTTTCATGGCCTCCTGAACGTTATCAAAGGTAGCCATAACCTCATCGCCCATGGTCTTAATAACCACACCAGCGTTAGCTTCTACAGCCGTTTTCATTTGATCAACGCAGATTTGCACCGTTTCGCGGGCAACATCATCACCCAGCGACTCATACAATTGAGTGCTGCCGACGACGTCGGAAAACATGATCGCAAGTTCTTGCTCTGTACCCACTTCGCTACGCGCCTAAAAAGATTGACCTGAAAAGCAGGCCCCTTATTAAGTTAAATCTGCCGATTGATTATATGCAACAAAGCACACAATTACCCTATTTAATAGCTAAAGAGGAAGTAACTGCTTAACAGAATTGCCGTTCAGGTGAGAACGGTTCATTTTTCGGCGGCTATATAGACAATCCAGCCGGCATCGGCCTCGCCCTTCTCCTCGGGCTCGAACACGCCATTACCGTCGCCGTCGTCGTCGGTACCTTCCCAATAAACGGTCGATTTCTTAAACCCGGCCTCTTCGAGCAACTCGCGAATCTCGGGTATTGTCCAGAGGCGCCATTCGTAAGTGAAAGCACGTTTGATCTTGGACTTATCAGGAAACTTGAAATGAATGTGGCAAACGTAGTCGCCGGTAACCGGATAGTACTCGGCCTGATGCCATACATAGGTAAAGTCATCGTGCTTGGTCTTTTCCTTCATTTCCTCAAAAGCTTCGGAGCCGCCGTAGCAATCGAGAAAGAAAACACCGTCTTTCTTAACGCCTTCGTAAGCCTTCTTAAAATAAGCCAGCAGTTCCGAACGCTTCTTGAAACAAAAATAACTAAAATTGGACGCGCCCAGAATATCGACACGGTCCGTAGGGGTGCTCAGCACGTTGCCTTCGATCATAGCTACACGGGATTGCTCCGGGGCAGACAGCTTGCTTAAACGATTGTCGCGCCCCCACTGCAAAGTATCCGCATCAAGATCGATACCGGTCGCATAGTAATCATCACCCTTGCGAACCCACTCGCAACTCGCGCTGGCAGTACCGCAGAAATCCTCGCGGAACAGTTTGGCATCACGGCCTTTGAGCTTTTTAAAGGTCTTCCTGAAAAACTTCACTTCTTCAGCAACATTCTGTACAGCCTGCTCGTACAGTTCGTGCTTGTCGGCCAACTCTGCCATGGTTGGTTTCTTAATGTCCTTCTCCCGCGCTGCCATACTGCGTCTTCCCTTTTTAGATCTCTAACGTGTATTTCTTATCGTTTTATTATTGTATCCGGGCTCTATGTATAACGAACCCTGCCGGTCATAACAAGCTGCCTACAACAACTTACCCGTTCAATCGCTCGATGGGTGTAGCAGCAAGTGCAGCCAACTCATCGACAGACCCGAGTGCCGCCAGCTTTCGCCGCCATGCGCGGGCACCGGCAACACCGGCATACAAACCCGCCATATGACGGGTAACATGATGCAAACGAACCCTGCCCTGCACCACTTCTGCAGCGTAATCCGCCATAGCCGCAACCACATCGGGGCGCTCGGGCAACTCATAGTCAGGGTTCAGAAACTGCCGGTTAAGTTCTGCAAGCCAATAAGGCTCTTTATAAGCCTGCCGCCCGATCATCACGCCGGCCACTTCTTCCAGCCGTTCTGCAACACACTCACTGTCTCTGACCGCACCGTTAACGACAATCCTTAAATGCGGGAACTCGCGGGCCAGTTGCGCCACCACTTCATAGCGAATGGGTGGAATACTACGGTTCTGTTTAGGGCTCAAACCACCCAACACAGCTTTACGGGCATGCACGATAAACATTTCGCAGCCACCCTGACTGACCGTTTCGACAAACTGGGCAAGAAACTCATAACTGTCATTACAAACCTCGCCGTCATCAATGCCTATACGATTTTTCACGGTGATTGGGAGGCTGACTGCATCGCTCATCGCTGCAACACAATCGGCCACCAAGGGTGCATCACCCATTAAGCAGGCACCAAATGCACCGGAACGCACCCGGTCACTCGGGCAACCCACGTTCAAGTTTATTTCGTCGTAACCGAACTGCTCTGCCACCTTTGCTGCCGCGGCCAGCTTAGCCGGTTCGTTACCGCCCAGCTGCAGCGCCACCGGATGTTCGCTGTCGTGATACTCAAGCCAGCGATTCGGGTCGCCCCTGACAATGGCATTGGCATTGACCATTTCTGTATACAACAACATATCGGGCGCAAGCAGTCGTGCGAAGTAGCGATAGTATCTGTCAGTGCGCTCCATCATCGGTGCCACCGACAGTCGTGTGCACGACTCATCGGGTAAACGCGTGGTTGCAGGCGTTTCACTCATGCGGCGGCAAGACCTGCTGCAGTTTCACTCACCAGAAATTCTGCCACTTTACGCAATGCTTCTTCTTCGCCGGCACCGTCGGACTTAGCCTGATGATAGACAGCCAGTTGCTGATCAGCGCTGGAGCCACGCGCCAGAATGGTACGGGCATGCTGAACTTCATAGACACAACCCAGCGCTTCCGCGTCTTCAGTCACCAGTTCAATAATCTCTTCAATCAGTAAGTCGAAAGACACCAGACGACTTTTAGCCAGATCCATAAGGCCGTACTCAAACCCGTAGCGCATCGCACGCCAACGGTTTTCATCGAGCAACATAGGGTTATAAATACGCCAACGCTGATTCTGCTGACGCAAACGGTATAGCGATCTGAGCAG
>Ga0070729_10003192_pt1 | contig 19515 bp, 18 predicted proteins | sample tdDd472_FD_66725 | JGI IMG/M metagenome (GOLD analysis project Ga0070729, IMG submission 66725) | Marine sediment microbial communities from the Atlantic coast under amendment with organic carbon and nitrate - tdDd47.2 | ecosystem: Environmental > Aquatic > Marine > Coastal > Sediment | place... | reverse complement strand
CAAGATCTCCATCATGCTGGAGGAAACGGGCCTCGCCTACCGGGCCGTGCCCGTCGATATCGGCAAGGACGAACAGTTCGCGCCCGATTTCCTGCGGCTCAGCCCCAACGGCAAGATTCCGGCGATCCTCGACCTTGACGGCCCGGACGGCAAGCCCGTCTCGGTCTTCGAAACGGGCGCGATCCTGATCTATCTGGCCGAGAAGACCGGGCGCTTCCTGCCGGCTTCGGGGCCGGCGCGCTACGCCGTCCTGCAATGGCTGATGTTCCAGATGGGCGGCATCGGCCCCATGTTCGGCCAGGCGAACCATTTCCTGATGCGGGCGCCGGAAAAGCTGCCCTACGCCATCGACCGCTATGTCAACGAATCGGGGCGGCTGTGGCGGGTGATGGACAAGCGGCTGGCGGAAAGCGACTACGTCGCCGGCGAGTATTCGATCGCCGATATGGCGCTGTTCTGCTGGATGCGCCTGCATAAGGGGCAGGGGCAGAGCCTGTCCGACTATCCCCATGTCAAGCGCTGGCTGGACGCGATCTATGCCCGCCCGGCGGTCGCGCGCGGCCTGGACCTGTTGCGCGACCGGCGCACGAATTACGCGGCGGAGAACGACAAGCGGGACGAACTGTTGGCGCAATTGGAACGGGGTGAGGCGGCCGGCTAGGCCGCGACCCCGTCGAACGGACGAGGAAAGCGAATGATCGACCTCTATACCTGGCCGACGCCCAACGGGCAGAAGATCCATATCATGCTCGAGGAAACGGGCCTGCCCTACGAGGTGCACCCGATCAATATCGGCAAGGGCGACCAGTTCGCGCCGGAATTCCTCGCCATCAGCCCCAACAACAAGATGCCGGCCATCACCGATCGCGACGGGCCGGACGGCAAGCCCATCTCGGTCTTCGAATCGGGGGCGATCCTGATCTATCTGGCCGAGAAGACGGGAAAGTTCCTGCCCACCGATCCCCGCGCCCGCATCCAGGTGATCGAATGGCTGATGTGGCAGATGGGTGGGATCGGCCCGATGCTGGGCCAGGCCCATCATTTCCTGCGCTACGCGCCCGAGAAGATCCCCTACGCCATGGACCGCTACCGCAACGAGGCCGGCCGGCTTTACGGGGTCCTGGACAAGCGGCTGGCGGACCGCGCCTATGTGGCCGGCGATTATTCCATCGCCGACATGGCGATCTTTCCCTGGACCCGGCTGCATGAGGGCCAGGAACAGGACATCACCCAATTCCCCAACGTCAAGCGCTGGCTGGACGCGATCGAGGCGCGCCCCGCGGTCCAGCGCGGTCTCGCCATCCTCAAGGAGAGCCGCCGCGCGGGCCCGATCAGCGACGAGGAGCGCGAGACGATGTTCGGCAAGACCCAATATCAGCGCCGCTAGGCGCCGGCACCGTCAGTCGGCCTTTTCGCCGGCGTTCTCGAAGCCGGGAAAGACCTCCAGCGGCACCTCGTCCATCGCGACCTCGGTGAAGCCGAGTCCGGCCGCCGGCGCGATCTCCAGGAAGGTGCCGTCGGCGCGGCGGACCCGTTTCGGCAGGACCGGGACGACGGGATGCGCGGCGGCGGCGGCCAGCGCCGCGTCCATGGCGGCGCTTTTGGCCAGCTTGAGCAGGTTCATGCGGGTCGGGAAGACGATGGCGTCCTGTTCGGCGTCGGCCAGGGCCAGCGCCTCGCCGGGGCCGATCCAGACGGTTTCGACCGTTTCCGCGCCGTCATGGCGGGCTTCCTGGCCGGGCGGCGCAACGGCCAGGAAGAAGCGGGCGTCGAACCGCACCAGCATGTATTCCGGCGCCGTCCAATGGGCGAAATCGACCAGCCGGTCGCAGGCATAGACGATCCCTTCCGCCTCGGCGATCTCGCGCAGCCCCACCTCGCCGGCATGCAGCGCGCCGCGAAAGCGATCGGAAATCGCTCCCGCCCGGTCCGCCGTGACAAATTCTTCCGAGCCGGCCTCGGTCGCGAGCAGGATGCCGGTTTCCTCGAACAGCTCGCGGATCGCCGCCAGGCGCCGGGCGCGGGCGCCGCCGTCCAGCCCGTCCAGCCCGCGCGCGTGGGCGACGAGGCCGGGGTCTCGATCCTCGGGGTCGAGCTTGCCGCCGGGGAAGGCGAGGGCGCCGGCGAAGTTGGCGTCCCCATGGCGGCGGATCATCAGGACTTCCATGCCGCCGGCGCCTTGCCGCAGGAGCATGACGCTGGCCGCCGGCTTCGGCGTCACCGGCGGGTCGGGGATCTCGTTGTCGCGCCACATGGCGGCGCCCGGCCGCTAGGCGCCGGGGAAGTTGGCGCGCGGCACCTTGTCGAAGGCGATCTCGGTGACGTCGTAGTCGGCCTCGGCGGGGATGCACAAGACCTTGCCTTCCGGCCGTTCCTCCAGGACCGGCTGGACGGTGACGACCTTCGCGTTGCGGGTCCGGTCCAGGGCCTCCTCGACATTCCGGTTGCGGCCGAGCTTGAGGACGTTCATGCGGGTCGGGAAGACGAGGGTCCGCTTGCCGGCGTCGGCCTCGGCGATGGCGTCCGCCGGGTCGATCCACAGGGTTTCCACCGTCTCGGTCCCGTCATGGATCGAGAGCTGGTCCTCGGGCGCGCGGGCGACGTAGAAATGGGTGTCGAAGCGGACCGGGACATGGGCCGGCGGGATCCAGTGGGCGAAATGGACGAGCTGGTCGCAGGCGAAGACCAGATTCTCCTTCTCCGCCATCTCGCGCAGGCTGATCTTCCCCTCGAACAAATCCTTGCGGTAGCGGGGGCGCAGATCCTTCAGCCGCGCCGCGTCGACAAGCGTATCGCCGTCCCTGGGCCTTGCGAGCAGGATGCCGGCTTCCTCGAAAGCCTCGCGGATGGCGCCGACCCGGGTCGCCCGCTGCTTCGGGCTCAGTCCCTCGGCGCCGCCGATATAGGGCGCCAGGTCCGGATCGTTGTCGGAATCGTCGATCTTGCCGCCGGGAAAGACGAGGGCGCTTTGGAAATGCATCTTGTCGGAGCGGACGATCATCAGGACTTCCAGATGATCGGCGACGTCGCGCAGCAGCAGGATCGTCGCCGCCGGCTTGGTCTTATCGGGTTTTTTGTCGTTCATTTTTTGCGTCTTCCTGGCCAACATCATGTCGATCCCCGGCGGGTCGCCGAGGACACGCCATCATGCCCGTATCGCGGTCGCGTGACAAATGCGCTTGCCAGGGCACCGGCGCGCCGGGGTATGTTCGCCGGGCCGTCGGTGGGCGCGGTGCCCGCGTCCGCCCTTCGGCGAAGAGACAATAAGGCCGTCGCGGCCGAACGGGAGGAAGCCATGAGCATCGAAGCCACGCGCATGAAGGACTCGTCCGTCGTCGTCATCGGCGGCAGTTCGGGCATGGGGCTCGCCGTCGCCAAGCGCGCGGCCGCGGCCGGCGCGCGGGTGACCATCGCCGCGCGCGACGCCGGCAAGCTGGACCGCGCGGCGGGCGAGATCGGCGGCAACGTCGATGCCCGCGTCCTGGACGCCACCGACGAGGCCGCCGTCGCCGCCTTGTTCGCCGATATCGGCGCCTTCGATCATCTGGTGACCAGCGCCTCGGCCGGGGCCGGCGGCCCGATCGTCAAGGCCGACTTGGACGCGGCGCGCGGTTTCTTCGAAAGCAAGTTCTGGGGCCAGTTCTTTGCCGCCCGCCACGCCGCTCCCCATATCCGCGAGACCGGGTCGATCACCCTGTTCTCCGGCGGGTCGGGGCGGTTTCCGTCCTCCGGGCTGGGGGTGGAGGGCGCGGTCAACGGCGCGGTCGAGGCGATGTGCCGGGCGCTCGCCCAGGAGTTGGCGCCGGTTCGGGTCAACGTCATCTCGCCGGGGCTGGTCGATACGCCGATCTTCGACGGCCTGCCGCCGGACAAGCGCGAGAAGCTGTACCAAGCGGTCGCGGCGCGCCTGCCCGTCGGCCGGGTCGGCCATACCGAGGATATCGCCGAGGCCGCCCTCTATCTGATGAATTGCGGTTTTTCCACCGGGTCGATCGTCGATGTGGACGGCGGCTTCGCCGTGCGCCGCTGACTTCTTATTCCCTCCGTCGATCAAGGAACCCACCCATGACCACCGATCCCGAAAACATCCTCCATATGGACCTCGACCCCGGCCGGGTCGTCATCGAGATGCGCCCGGACCTGGCGCCCACCCATGTCGCCCGCATCCGCGAGCTGGCGCGGGAGGGGTTCTATGACGGCCTCGCCTTCCACCGGGTGATCGAGGGCTTCATGGCCCAGGGAGGCGATCCGCGCGGCGACGGCACCGGCGGGTCCGGCCGGAACCTGCCGGCCGAGTTCAACGACGAACCCCACACCCGCGGCGCCTGTTCCATGGCCCGCGCCCAGGACCCCGACAGCGCCGACAGCCAGTTCTTCATCGTTTTCGACGACGCGACCTTCCTGGACGGCCAGTACACGGTCTGGGGGCGGGTGACCGAAGGTATGGAGCATGTCGACGCGATCAAGCGCGGCGCCGGCCCCGACGGCCGCGTCGAGGATCCCGACCGGATCCAGAGTCTGCGCGTTGCCGCGGATGGCGAAGCCTAGGCCGGGCTTGCCAATCGCCGAGCATTGAGCCGCGCCATGAGCCTGGAGAAGCCGACTTACGTCCTGACCATCACCTGTCCGGACGCCATGGGGATCGTCGCGGCGGTAGCGGGCTTTCTCGCCGACCGCGGCTGCTTCATTACCGAATCGAGCCATTTCGGCGACGTGACGACCGGGCGGTTCTTTATGCGCACCGTCTTCCAGGCCGGCGCCGGCGACCCCCTGGACGGGCCCTTCACGGACGACTTCGCCGCCATCGCCGGGCGGTTCTCGATGGAATGGCGGCTCCATGACGCTCAGCGCCGCCAGCGGGTGCTGATCATGGTCTCGAAGCTGGATCACTGCCTGAACGACCTGCTTTATCGCCATCGGGTGGGCGCGTTGAAGATGGACGTCGCCGGCGTGGTGTCGAACCATCCGGACCTCGCCGGGCTGGTGGCGTGGCGCGACATCCCCTTCCATCATCTGCCCGTGACCAGGGACAGCAAGGCCGCGCAGGAAGAGAAGCTGATCGATCTGGTCGAGGCGGAGAATGTCGAGTTCGTCATCCTCGCCCGCTACATGCAGATCTTTTCGCCCGCGCTCTGCCGGCGGCTGGCCGGGCGGGCGATCAATATCCATCATTCCTTCCTGCCCAGCTTCAAGGGCGCGCGGCCCTACCACCAGGCCCATGTGCGCGGGGTCAAGATCATCGGCGCCACGGCCCATTACGTGACCGAGGATCTGGACGAGGGCCCGATCATCGACCAGGCGGTCGAGCGGGTCGATCACACCCATACGCCGGAGGAGCTGGTCGCCGTCGGCCGCGATCTGGAATCCCTGGTGCTCGCCCGTGCCGTGCGCGCCCATCTGGAGCACCGGGTGCTGCTGAACGGCGTCAAGACCGTCGTCTTCCGTTGAGCGCGAGCGGGGGCAAATCGCCCGGCGGCCGTATCACCGCCGCCTGGATCGCCGTCATCCTGATCTATGGCGGCGTGGTCTCGCAGATCCTGCGCAACGCCCATGCGGCGATCGCCCCCGACCTGATGCGCGATATCGGGTTCGCCGCCGAATCCCTGGGCTTGCTGACCGGCTCCTTCTTCGTCGCCCTGGCGATCATGCAGATCCCCGTCGGCCTGCTGTTCGACCGGTTCGGCGCCCGCGCCATCATCTCCGGCCTGTTCGGGCTCGCGGCGCTGGGCTGCGTTCTGTTCGCGGTCTCCGACAGTCTGGCGGGTCTGGTGGCGGCGCGGGTGATGATGGCGGTGGGGATTTCCGGGGCGATCATCGGGGCCTTCTTCGTCCTCGCCAACTGGTACGAGGCGGAGCGCTATCCGCGCATGACGTCGTTGCAGATCGGCGCCGGCCAGATCGGCGTCCTGCTCGCCATGACCCCGTTCGCGGCGCTGGCGGAATGGATCGGCTGGCGCGACGCCTATCTGGTTCTGGCGGCGCTGTCGGCGGTGACCGTTTTCGCCGTCTTCGCCTTCCTGCGCGACGCCCCCTCTGGCCAGGCCGATCCGACGGCGCCGCGCGAAAGCCTGACCCAGGCCCTGCGCGGTCTGGTGACGGTGGTGACCGACCGGCGCTTTCCGCCGATGTTCGCCATGTGCTTCGTCGCCATGCCGTCGATGATCGCGGTCCTGACCCTGCTGGGCGGGCCTTATCTGTACGATCGCTACGGCTTGGGGACCATCGACCGGGCCAACGTCCTGTTCGCGATGGGCCTCTCGGTGATGGTCGCGCCGATGGTCTATGGCCAGGCGACCCGCTGGATCGCGCCCCGCTGGATCATCCGCGCCGGGGCCGCCTATTCGGTCGTCGTTCTCGGCGCGCTGGCGCTTTGGCCGTCGCCGCCGCTGTGGGCGACGACCGCGCTGTTGGTGCTGCTGGGCGCCTCCGGGTCCTATGTGGTGATGGTGTTCACGACCGGGCGCGCCATCTTTCCGGAACATCTGGCGGGGCGCGTGTTGACGGCCTTGAACGTTGCTCAGATGAGCGGCATGGCGGTCCTCCAGTTCGCCGTCGGGGGTATCGTCGGAGCCTTTCCGAGCGACGGCGGCGGGGCGCCGGAGATCGCCTATCGCGTCGCCTTCGCCGTTCTGGCCCTGTTCGTCGCGGTCGCCGGCCTCTATTTCCTGCGGCTCAAGGCGGCCGACGCGGCCCCCGCCGACGCCGCGTCTTGAACGGTTGGCGCCGCGTGCCTCACAATGGGCAGTCGGAAACGGAGACAGGGGCCGGACGATGACCGAAAGGGCGGCGATGGGACGGCCCGAGGTGACGGGCTTTTTCGACGAGACGACCTGGACCGCGGCTTTCGTCGTCGCCGACCCGCAGACGCGCCATTGCGCGATTGTCGATTCGGTACTCGACTACGATCCGAAATCGGGACGGACCTCGACCGCGTCGGCGGACCGAATCCGGGATTTCGTCCGCGACCGGGGGCTGACCGTGGACTGGAACCTGGAGACCCATGTCCATGCCGACCATCTGACCGCCGCCCCCTATCTGAAGTCGGCGCTGAACGGCAAGATCGCCATCGGTGCCGGCGTGACAATGGTCCAGGCTACTCTCGCCAAGCTCTATAACGCCGAGGCGGATTTCCGTCCCGACGGGTCCCAGTTCGACCATCTGTTCCAGGACGGCGAAACCTTCGCGATCGGCAAGCTGGAGGGCCGGGTCCTGTTCACGCCAGGCCATACGCCGGACAGCGTCAGTTACCTGATCGGCGACGCGGTCTTCGTCGGCGACACGGTCTTCATGCCGGATTACGGAACCGCGCGCTGCGACTTTCCCGGCGGCGATGCCCGAATTCTGCACGACTCGGTCCAACGCTTGTATGCCCTGCCCGAGGACACCCGGCTGTTCGTCGGCCATGACTACGGGACCGAGACGCGGGCCGACTACGCCTGGGAGACGACGGTCGGCGAGCAGAAACGGGCCAACCTGCATATCCGATCCGGCGTCACGGCGGCGGAGTTCGCGGCCCTGCGCGAGGGCCGGGACGCCCATTTGGACCATCCGGTCCTCTTCCACCCCTCGGTACAGGTGAACATGCGCGCCGGCCGCCTGCCGCCGGCGGAAGCGAACGGCATCTCCTATCTGAAGATTCCCGTCGACGCCGTTTGACGGCGCCCGAGGTTACTCGGCGGGGGCCGGACGGGGCGCGGCGCGCTCCGCGGCCGGCCGCTTGCGCGAAATCAAGGTATAGGCGGTCGGGATCACCAGCAGGGTGAAAAAGGTCCCGACCAGCAGGCCGCCGACGATCACCCAGCCGATCTGCTGGCGGCTTTCCGCCCCGGCACCGGTGGCGAGCGCCAAGGGGATCGAGCCCAGCACCATCGCGCCGGTGGTCATCAGGATCGGCCGCAAGCGGATCGACGCCGCCTCGATCACCGCCTCGCGCATCGGCCTGCCCTCGGCTTGAAGCTGGTTGGCGAACTCGACCATCAGGATGCCATGCTTGGTGATCAGCCCGATCAGCGTCACCAGCCCGATCTGGCTGTAGATGTTGAGCGTGCCGCCGGTCAGATAGAGCGCCAGCAGGGCCCCGGTGATGGACAGGGGCACGGTCAGCATGATGATCAGCGGATCGACGAAGCTTTCGAACTGGGCGGCGAGGACCAGATAGATGAAGGCCAGCGCCAGGAGGAAGGTGACATAGAGGCTGGCGCTCGATTCGCGGAACTCGCGCGACTGGCCGTCCAGGTCGGTCTGCGCCGAGGGCGGCAGCGCCCGCTTGGCGGCCGCTTCCAGGAATCCAAGGCCCTCGCCCAGCGTGTAACCCGGCGCCAGCGCCGCCGTGATCTTGGCCGAGCGGAGCTGGCCGAAATGGTTGAGCTCCTTGGGCGCCACCGTCTCGGTCAGCCGAACCAAATTGGAAAGCTGGACCATCTGCCCCCCGGTGCCGCGCACATAGATTCGCGCCAGGTCATCGGGGTTGCGGCGGTCGACATCGGCAAGCTGGACGACGACCTCGTACTGTTCGCCGTCGCGCTTGAAGCGGGTGACGTTGCGGCCGCCGAGCAGGGTCTCCAGCGTGCGGCCGATGGTCTCGATCTCGACCCCGACATCGGCGGCCTTGTCGCGGTCGATGGCGACCTCCAGTTGGGGCTGGTTCAGCTTCAGGTCTGTGTCCAGATTGGTAAAGCCGGGGAACTTCCGCGCCTCTTCCATCAGCGCGGCGACGATCCGCTCCAGGTCTTCATAGCTGCCGGCGTTCTGGATAACGAACTGGACCGGCTTGGAGACCGCGCTCTGGCCCAGCGAGGGCGGATTGACCGGAAAGGCGAGCAGGCCGGGGATGCCCCCGAAGATCTTCGGCGCCAACTCGGCGACGATCTCTTGCTGTTTGCGGGTGCGCTCGTCCCAGCCGACCAGCCCGGCGAAGGCGATGGATTGGGAAACGACTGGAAACCCGACAACCATGAAATAGCGGTCTATTTCGGGCACTTGGGCAAACAGCTCTTCGATCCGCTGGGCATAGGCGTCTGTATAGTCGATGGTCGCGCCCTCGGGCGCCAGGCCCACGGTGACGACCGTGCCCCGGTCCTCGATCGGCGCCAGTTCGGACTTAAGCGACGTGAACAAAAAATAGCTGGACCCGGCGACCGCCAGGCCGATCGCGATCACCAGCAGGCGGGCGTTCAGCGCCGCGCCCAGTATCCGCGCATAGCCCTGCCGCACTCCTTCCAGGCCGTCATTCACCTTGCGGTAGGCCCAGCTATGCTTCTTTTCGTGGCGCAGCATCTTGGCGCACATCATCGGCGACAGCGTCAAGGCGACGAAGCCCGACACCAGCACGGCGCCGGCCAGCGTCCAGGCGAATTCGGTGAAAAGCTGCCCGGTCGTGCCGGTCATGAAGCCGACCGGAATGAAGACCGCGGCCAGGGTCACGGTCATGGCCAGCACCGCGAAGCCGATCTCCTTGCTGCCCTTCAGCGCCGCTTCCATCGGCGGCACGCCGTCCTCGATATGGCGGAAGATGTTCTCCATCATCACGATGGCGTCGTCGACCACCAGGCCGATGGCGAGGACCAGGGCCAGAAGGCTCAGCGTATTGATGCTGAACCCGAAGATCTGCATGATCGCGAAGGCGCCGATCAGCGACACCGGGATGGTGACCATCGGGATGACCGTGGCGCGGCCCGATTGCAGGAGCAGGAAGATGATCGCCACCACCAGGATGATCGCCTCGCCGATGGTCGTGTAGACCGACTCGATCGATTTCGCGATATAGACCGAACTGTCATAGCCGATATCGACGCGCATGCCGTCCGGCAGAGCCCCTTCGATGTCGGGCAGCGCCACGCGGACGGCGCCGGCGACGTCCAGGGGGTTCGCCGTCGCCTGCTTCACGACGCCCAGCCCGACCGCGTTCTTGCCCTTGAACCGGGCGATGCGGCGGATGCTTTCCGCCTCGATCGCCGCCCTGCCCACATCCTTGAGGCGGACGAGATAGCCGTCGTCCTCGCGCAGGATGATGTCGTCGAACTCGGCGGGCGTTCGCAGATCGGTCTTCGACAGGACGGTGAATTCGCGGGTGCTGCTTTCGATGCGCCCGGAGGGGACCTCGACATTCTGGCGGCGCAGCGCCGTCTCAACGTCCCCCGGCGTGACCCGGTAGGCGGCGAGCCGCGCCGGGTCCAGCCAGACGCGCATGGCGTAGCGGCGCTCGCCGAGGACCCGAATCTCGGCGACCCCGGGAAGGCTTTGCAGCTTGTCCTTGACGAACCGGTCGGCGAAGTCGGTGATCTCCAACTCCGAATGGCGGTCGCTGGAGAAGGCCAGATACATGATCGGCTGGGCGTCGGCTTCCACTTTGGCGATCACCGGTTCGTCGATTTCGTCGGGCAGCCTGCTGCGAACCCGGGAGACCCGGTCGCGCACGTCGTTGGCCGCCGCTTCGGCGTCGCGATCCAGGCGGAACTTGACGGTAATGCGGCTGGTTTCCGGCCGGCTGACCGAGGTCATGATGTCGATCCCCTCGATGCCGGCGAGAGAATCCTCCAACACCTGGGTGACCTGGCTTTCGATGATTTCGGCGCTCGCTCCCTTATAGGTGGTCGAGACATTCACCACCGGCGGGTCGATATTGGGATATTCGCGCACCGTCAGCCGGTCGAAGGCGATCAGGCCCAACAGGCAGACGACCAGGCTCATCACCGTCGCGAGGACGGGGCGGCGGATCGAGATGTCGGACAGGACCATGACGCGTCAGCCGGCCGGGTCGGCGGCGGGTTTCGCCTTGGCCGGCGCGCCGGGCGTCGCGCCGGGCCGTTGGGCGAGGATGTTCAGAACCGGCATGCCGTCGCGGATCTTCGTTTGGCCGGCCGTCACCACCACGTCGTCCGCCGACAGGCCCTCGCGGATCTCGACCATGGCGGCACGGCGCTGGCCGGTGACCACGCGGGTAAAACCCGCCTTGCCGTCGAGGATGCGGAACACATATTGCTCGGTCCCGCGCGGGACCAGAGCTTCCTCGGGGACGAGGATGGCGTCGGCGCGCTGTTCCAGCACCAGCGTGACCCGGGCGAACATGCCCGGCCGCAGGCTGCCCGTGTCGTTGGCGACACGGGCGCGCACCGCCAGTGCCCGACCGTTGGCATCGACCAGCGGATCGATGGCATAGACCTGGCCGGCGAAATCCTGGTTGGGAAAGGCGTCGACGCCGATCCGCACCGTTTGGCCGGGGGCGACGGCGGCGAGGAAAAGCTCCGGCACCCGGAAATCCAGCTTGATCGGGTTCAGCTTCTCCAAATTGACGATGTCCTGGCCGGGGGTGACGTAGGCGCCGACGCTCACCCGCCGGAGCCCCAGGACCCCGGAGAAGGGCGCGCGCAGCTCGGTCTTGGCATGGACGGCGCGGGCGAGTTGCAGCCGGGCCTCGTCCTGGCGCATCCGGGCCAGAGCCTCGTCCAGGGCCCGCTTGGTGCCGGCCCGCTTGCGGAAAAGCTCATCGGCCCGGCGGTGATTGGCGCGGCTGAGCGCCAGCCCCGCTTCCGCCTGTGCCAGCTCGGCGCGCTGGATCGAGCTTTCCAGGGTTGCCAGGACCGCGCCCCGTTCGACGGCCTCGCCTTCGGCGAAGCGGATTTGGGCGATCCGGCCGGCGATCTCGGGGCGAATGACGACCGATTCGTCGGAGCGCAGGCTGCCCACCGCCTCGATCCGGCGGGCGATGGGACCGACCGTCACCGGTTTGGCCTCGACCGGCATCGCGCGCTGTGGCCCGGCGGCCTGGGGCGCGCCCGGTCCGCCGTCGGGCGCGGCCGCGTCGTCGGTCCCGAGAGTCCAATAGCCGATCCCGGCGATGACGGCGGCCAGAGCGACGATCACGCCTTGTTTCCAAACACGCATGGCGAGGAAAAGTCCAAAAAAGTTCGACGAATTCGGTTAGGCGCGTTCGCTACCATGGGGCTGGCAATCTGTCGAGCCGTTCCTTGAGCGCGCCGGTAAGGTATAACATGAACATTTCGACTACCGAGCAAATCACGGTTGCGTCACCATGCCGACGGTCCTTTTTACCCATGCCGCTTGCGCGGCCCATGACCCGGGCGACCGTCATCCGGAATCGCCGGCCCGCCTGGCGGCGATCCTGAAGCGCTTGGAGGCGCCGGACTTCGCCGCGCTGGCGTGGCGCGACGCGCCGGCGGCGACCGTTGCGCAGATCGCGCGCGTCCATCCCGAGCCCCATATCGGCGAAACATTGGCGGCGGTGCCCGCCGGCGGCCACCGGGCCGTCGATCCGGACACCCATCTGTCGCCGGGGTCCGGGGAGGCCGCGTTGCGCGCCGCCGGCGCCGCCTGCGCGGCGGTCGATACCGTTCTCGGCGGCGCGGCGACGACCGCCTTCTGCGCGGTCCGCCCGCCGGGCCATCATGCGGAGCCCGGCCGGGCCATGGGGTTCTGCCTGTTCAACAATGTCGCCGTTGCCGCCCGGCACGCCCAGGCCGCGCATGGCCTCGGCCGGGTCGCGGTGGTCGATTTCGACGTCCATCACGGCAACGGCACCCAGGCGGCGTTCGCGGCGGACCCGACCGTCTTCTACGGCTCCACCCATCAATCGCCCCTCTATCCGGGCACCGGCGGCGCCGAGGAGCGGGGGGTCGGCAATATCGTCAACCTGCCCCTGCCGCCCGGCACCGAAGGCACCGCCTACCGGCGGGTGGTCGCCGAGCGGCTGCTGCCCGCCCTGGACGCCTTCGCCCCCGAGCTGATTCTGGTCTCGGCCGGGTTCGACGCCCATATGGCCGATCCCCTCGGCGGGTTGGCGCTGACCGAGGCCGATTTCGCCTGGCTGACCGAGGCGCTGCTCGATCTGGCCGATCGCCATTGCGGCGGCCGCCTGGTGTCGGTCCTGGAAGGCGGGTACGACCTGGACGCGCTGGCCGCCAGCGTCGCCGCCCATCTTCAGGTGCTGATGACGGCTTGAAGGGCGTCTTTTCCTTGTTCGCGGCAGGCCGGGCGCCTACACTTCGCGGGCACGAGGAGAGGGCATGGCGAACCCCGAAATTCCCAAGGATATTCAGGCGATGAGCTTCGAGGACGCGCTGGACGAGCTCCAGCGAATCGTCACCGAGCTCGAAGCCGGCAAAGGCAAGCTGGACGAGGCCATCGACGCCTATCAGCGCGGTGCCGCGCTGAAACGCCATTGCGAGTCGAAGCTGGCGGAGGCCAAGGCCAAAGTCGAGAAGATCAAGCTCGACGCCGACGGCAACGCCACCGCCGTTCCCGCCGACGAGATTTCCGATTGAGCGGTATCGAGGCCGCCCTGACCGAGACCGCGTCCGCGGTCGACGAGTTCCTCCACACCGCGATGCCGGAGCCGGACGGGCCCGAGGCGGTGCTGTTCGAGGCCATGCGCTATGCCAGCATCGACGGCGGCAAAAGGCTGCGCCCGCTGCTGGTCGTCGCCAGCGGCGGCTTGTTCCATGTCGGGCGGCAGAATTTGGTGCGCACGGCCGCGGCGGTGGAGCTCGTCCATTGCTATTCGCTCATCCATGACGACCTGCCGGCCATGGACGATGATGCGATGCGCCGGGGAAAGCCCAGCTGCCATGTCGCCTTCGACGAGGCGACCGCGATCCTCGCCGGCGACGCGTTGCAAGCGCTGGCCTTCGAGACGCTGGCCTCGCCCGAGACCCATGCCGATCCGGCCGTTTGTTGCGAGCTGGTCCGCTGCCTGGCGATCGCCGCCGGCGGCCATGGCATGGTCGGCGGTCAGGCGATCGATTTGGAAGCCGAGCACGCGATGCTCGATATTGGCGAGATTACCCGGCTGCAGCAGCTCAAGACCGGCGCCCTGATCGCCTTTGCCTGCGAGGCCGGCGCCATCCTCGGGCGGGCGCCTCGCGCTGCCCGCCAGGCCCTGCGCGCCTACGCCCATGACCTGGGCCTCGCCTTCCAGATCACCGACGACATCCTTGACGCCGAGGGCGACCCGACCGATATGGGAAAGGCCGCGCGCAAGGACGCGGCGGCGGGGAAGGCGACGTTCATTTCGGTTCTCGGCTTGGATCGGGCGCGCGAGCAGGCGGACATGTTGGCCGATCAGGCCGCCGCCCATCTGGACATGTTCGAGGACAAGGCCGAGCTGATGCGCGACATCGCCCGGTTCGTGGTCGAACGGCGGACCTAGGACGAAGCGACAAGGGATGACGGGACAGGTGGAAGACGGACCGGAAGCGACCGACGGGGCGGGGACCGTGCTCGACCGGATCGAGAATCCCGCCGATCTGCGGGAATTGACCGATGCCGACCTCAAGCGGCTGGCCGACGAATTGCGGCAAGAAACCATCGCCGCCGTCTCGCATACCGGCGGCCATCTCGGCGCCGGTCTCGGCGTGGTCGAGCTCACCGTCGCCCTGCATCACGTGTTCGACACGCCGCGCGACCGCCTGATCTGGGATGTCGGCCACCAGGCCTATCCCCACAAGATCCTGACCGGGCGCCGCGACCGCATCCGGACCCTGCGTCAGAAGGACGGGCTGTCCGGCTTCACCAAGCGCGCGGAAAGTGACTACGACCCGTTCGGCGCCGGCCACAGCTCGACCTCGATCTCCGCCGGGCTGGGCATGGCGGTGGCGCGCGACCTGGAGGGCGGCGACAACGAGGTCATCGCGGTTATCGGCGACGGCGCCATGAGCGCCGGCATGGCCTACGAGGCGATGAACAATGCCGGGTCGATGGAGAGCCGGCTCATCGTCGTCCTCAACGACAACGACATGTCGATCGCGCCGCCGGTCGGCGCCATGAGCGCTTATCTGTCGCGCTTGATCTCGTCTCATTCCTATCTGTCGTTTCGCCATATCGCCAAGCAGATGGCCGAGCGCTTCCCGCGTGGTCTGAAGAAGGCCGCGCAGCGGGCCGAGGAGTATGCGCGCGGCATGGTCACCGGCGGCACGCTGTTCGAGGAGCTGGGCTTTTACTATATCGGGCCGGTCGACGGGCATAATCTGGAGCATCTGCTCCCGGTGTTGCGCAATATCCGCGACAACAAGGAAGTCGGTCCCATCCTGTTGCATGTCGTAACCCAAAAGGGACATGGCTACACCCCGGCCGAGGAAGCCGCCGACAAGTTCCACGGCGTGTCCAAGTTCGATCTGATCACCGGCGCCCAGGCGAAGTCGAAGGCGGCGGCGCCCAGCTATACCGGCGTCTTCGCCGACTCCCTGTTGGAGGTCGCGGAAGCGGACGATCGCGTCGTCGCGATCACCGCCGCGATGCCGTCGGGAACTGGCCTCGACAAGTTCGCCCGGCGGTTCCCGGAGCGGTTCTTCGATGTCGGCATCGCCGAGCAGCATGCGGTGACCTTCGCCGCCGGCCTCGCCTGCGAGGGCTACAAGCCTTTCGCCACCATCTATTCCACCTTCCTGCAGCGCGCCTACGATCAAGTGGTACATGATGTCGCGATCCAGCGGCTGCCGGTGCGCTTCGCCATCGACCGGGCCGGTCTGGTCGGCGCCGACGGGCCGACCCATGCCGGCGCCTTCGATGTCGCCTATCTCGGCTGCCTGCCGGGTTTCGTTCTCATGGCGGCGGCGGACGAGGCCGAGCTCAAGCATATGGTGGCGACCGCCGCCGCCATCGACGACCGGCCGTCGGCGCTGCGCTATCCGCGCGGCGAGGCGGCGGGGGTCGAACTGCCGGCGCGGGGAGTGCCGCTGGAGATCGGCAAGGGCCGCGTCCTGCGCGAGGGCAACGCGGTGGCGCTCCTGTCCTTCGGCACGCGGTTGGGCGAATGCCTCAAGGCGGCGGACGAGCTTGCTGTCCATGGCTTCACCGCGACCGTCGCCGACGCCCGCTTCGCCAAGCCGTTGGATGCCGACCTGATCGCGCGCCTCGCCGCCGAGCATGAGGTTCTGATCACGGTCGAGGAGGGCGCCGTCGGCGGGTTCGCCGCCCAGGTCGCCCAATATCTGGCGACCGCCGGGCGGTTCGACGACGGCCTGAAGTTCCGGCCCCTAACCCTGCCCGACCGCTTCATCGATCACGGCGCCCCGGCCGATCAGTACGACGCCGCCGGCCTGTCGGCTCGCCATATCGCGGCGACGGCCATGGCCGCCTTGGGCAAGGAGGCGCTCGCCAAGCCGGCGCGGGCCTGACCGTGACGGCGCCGGCCGCATCGGGGCGGGCGGTGCGACTCCGACTCGATCAATTGCTCGTCGATCGCGGCCTCGCCGACAGCCGTGCCAAGGCGCAGGCGCTCGTCATGGCGGGGCGCGTGTTCGAGGGCGAGCGCCGGCTGGACAAGCCGGGCCAGCAGGTCGCGGCCGATCTGGCGGTCCAGGTGCGCGGCTCGGGCCGGACCTACGTCTCGCGGGGCGGCGAGAAACTCGCCCACGCCCTGACCCGCTTCGGGATCGACGTCGCGGGCGCGGTCGCTCTCGATGTCGGTGCCTCCACCGGCGGTTTCACGGATGTGCTTCTGCGCGCCGGCGCCGCCCGCGTCTATGCGGTCGATGTCGGGCATGGCCAGTTGGACTGGTCCTTGCGCCAGGAGGCGCGGGTCGTCGCTCTGGAACGGACCAACGCGCGCTACCTGACCGCCGAACAGGTGCCCGAGCCGGTGGATATCGTCACTTGCGACGCCAGCTTCATCGGTCTGGAGACGGTCCTGCCGGCGCCGCTGGCCCTGACCAAGCCGGGTGCCTGGCTGGTCGCCCTGATCAAGCCCCAGTTCGAGGTCGGCAAGGGCCGCGTCGGCAAGGGCGGCGTCGTCCGCGACCCGGCGCTGCATGACGAGGTGTGCGCGCGCATCCGCGAATGGCTGAACGGCCTGCCCGGCTGGCGGGTCGCGGGGCTCGCCGAAAGCCCGATCCTCGGCCCCAAGGGCAACAAGGAATTCCTCATCGCCGCCCGCCGTGCCGGTTGAAGGGCGCGGGCGGGCGCACCATATGCTTTTTCAACTAATTCGCGTTTCTTGGTGACGAGGGAGGACTCTATGCTCGACAAGACGAATAGGTTTGGCCGTTTCTTGCGTGTCGTCGCCGTCCTTCCGGTGGTGGCTGTCGCGATCGGCATCGGTGCGTCGGCGGCGTCGGCCCAAGAGGGGCGCGCGCTTGGCAAGAAGTCCGAGATCACGGGCAAGGGGCGCGCGACCGCCGAGGAAGCCAAGAAGGGCGGCCTGCGTCTCGGGCGCGACGCGGACAAGGCCGAAAAAGGCAAGCGCGACAAGGCCGAGCGCGACGCCGTTCGCGAGGAGCGCAAGATGCGCAAGGAGCGCGACCGGGCGCAGAAGCGCATGGACAAGGAAAAGCGCAAATCGCGCTATTAGGCGCGCGAGGTGCGGCGCCCCGCGAACGGGGCGCGGCCTAGCGGTCGATGAATCCGCGGCCGATGAGTTGGCGGTGGATCTGGTTCGTGCCCTCCCAGATCTGGGTGATCTTGGCGTCGCGGTAGAGCCGCTCGACCCGGCTGTCCTTCAGATAGCCGTACCCGCCATGGATCTGGACCGCGTCGGTGGCCGCCTTCACCGCCAGGTCCGAGGCGCGCATCTTCAGCATCGAGGATTCGAGCCCGACATCGGCCTCGCCCCCGTCGATCATCCCGCCGACCCGCCACAGCCAGGATTGGACCAGCGCGATCTCGGTCGCGAGGTCGGCGACCATGAACTGGATTCCCTGGAAGTCGAGGACCGGGCGGCCCGATTGCTGGCGCTGGTTGGCGTAGGCGACCGCGTCGTCGAAGGCGGCACGGGCGATGCCCAGCGACTGCGCGGCGACGCTGGGCCGCGACTTGTTGAGGGCCGAGAACAGGATGCGCAGCCCGTCGCCCGGCGCGCCGATCAGATTGGCGCGCGGCACCCGGCAGGACTCGAAGACGAGCTGGGCGGTGGAGGAGGCGCGCACCCCCATCTTGTCCTCGGTCCTGGGCGCCGAGAGGCCCGGCGTGTCCTTCTCCATGACCAGGACCGAGATCGCCGCCTTCAGGTCGTCGATCGCCGACCATTTGCCGAAGATGAGATAGAGGTCGGCGACGTCGCCGCTGGTGATGAAGGTCTTGCCGCCCTCGACCAGGATGTCGTCGCCGTCGGGGATGAAGCGGGTATGCATCCCGGTGGCGTCGGAGCCGGCATGGGGCTCGGTGATGCAGAGCGAGGCCAGCGCGCCGGCGACGATCGGCGGCAGGAAGCGCGCCATCTGGTCGTCGGTGCCGAAATCGATCACCGGCTTCATGGCGTGGAAGTTGGTGGCCCAGATGATCGCCGTCGCCGGGCAGGCCATCGCGATCTCCAGCACGCAGGCGAGGTAGGTCGTATAGGAAAGCGGCGTGCCGCCATGGGCCTCGGGGACGAACATGGCGTTCAGCCCCAGCCCGTTGATGTCCTCGATATTGGGCCAGGGGAAGGTCGCGTCGCGGTCGAAGGCGGCCGTGCGCGGCGCCATCTTCTCGCGGGCGACGGCGCGCACCGAGTCGAGGACCTGGCGTTCGGCGTCGGTCAGGCCGGGCGGGGTCTCCAGGCGGGCGAGGACTTTCATGGCGATTGCCGCCTAGACCGAGACGCTCTGGCCGCCGTCGATATGGATCGTCTCGCCGGTGAAGAAGGGCAGGTCCTCGCCCAGCAGCGCGGCGACCAGCTTGCCCACCTGCTCGGGCGTTCCCGGCTCGCCGACCGGGACGCGGGTGCGGATCAGGTTGCGGAACCCCTCGCTGCCCAGATATTCGCGGTTGATGTCGGTGATGATGATTCCCGGCGCGACGTCCAGGACGCGGATGCCTTCGCGCGCCCATTCGACCGCCAGACAACGGGTGAGCGCGCCGACGCCGGCCTTCGCGGCGTTGTAGGGCGCCGAATAGCGCACCCCGAGTTGTTCGTAATAAGAGCCGATATTGACGATCACGCCGCCGCCGGCCTCGACCAGATAGGGGTGGACCTCCCGGCACATGACGAAGACGGCGGTCAGATTGGTCGCGACCATCTCCTCGAATTCGGCGGTCGTGATGTCGACGACCTTCTTCTCGAAATAGACGCCGGCATTGTTGACCAGGGCGTCGATCCGCCCGGCGCGCTCGGACAGCGCCTTGAGCGCCGTCTTGATCCCGTCCTCGTCGGTGATGTCGCAGGCGATGTTGATGAAACGCTCGGCGATGGCGGGCGAGACTTCGCGGTCCTCGGGGCCCGTGCCCTTGCGGCTGAGGCAGCCGACCGTATGGCCGCGGCGCGCGAGTTCCTCGACGATCGCCGAGCCGATTCCGCGGCTGGCGCCGGTGACGGCGATAACTTTGCTGTCGCTCATGTCAACGATCCATTCCGTGATAGTCGCGGTTGGGAACGACTTCCAGCCCGTGGGCGATTCGGTTCGAATAGTTGAAGAAGGCCGCCACGTCGGCGATGTCGAAAATGTCGTCGTCGCTGAAACCGGCGTCGCGCAGGGCTTGGCGGTCCGTCTCCGCGACCAGATGACCGTTCTCGGTCAGCTTGGCGGCGAAGTCGAGCATTGCCCGGTGGCGGGGCGACAGCTCGGCGGTGCGGTAGTTCATGACCAG
>Ga0070729_10003191_pt1 | contig 19521 bp, 16 predicted proteins | sample tdDd472_FD_66725 | JGI IMG/M metagenome (GOLD analysis project Ga0070729, IMG submission 66725) | Marine sediment microbial communities from the Atlantic coast under amendment with organic carbon and nitrate - tdDd47.2 | ecosystem: Environmental > Aquatic > Marine > Coastal > Sediment | place... | reverse complement strand
TGTTTCCTTGATTTAAGAGATAAAATCGTTATTGGAAATAATGTTACAATATCTATGAATTGCTCTTTAATTACGCACCAAGATATGGGAAAGTCTTCCCTTGATAAAGTGTATGGTAAATCACAGAATCCTATTATTATAAATAACGATGTTTTTATTGGAGTAAACTCAACAATTTTACAAGGAGTCTCAATTGGAAAAGAATCAATTGTTGCAGCAGGAAGTTTAGTGAAAAATAACATTGAAAATGGTGGAATAGTTGGAGGAGTGCCTGCAAAACAAATTCAAAAATAAGTGGAACTAAAAAATATAATAAAAAATACTTCTTATTTAGTTTTTTCTAAAATAGTAAAATTTATTGTTGGAATTGCAAGGGCAAAACTTGTAGCTGTTTTTTTGGGAGTTGTTGGTGCAGGGATTATTTCTCAAGTCCAAATGATAACTCAAAAAATGGCGCAATTTACTTTGCTTAGCATGAATGATGGATTAGTAAAACAAATTGCTGAGAATAAAAGTGAAAAAGGTTTTTCCGAAAAATTAGCATCTTTAATTAAATCTTATACGATTGTAGTGCTTATTATTCTAATCCCGAGTATACTATTATTATTTATTTATTCTGAGAAACTTACAATATACATTTTGGGTGATATAAGCTATCATAAATATTATTTATTTGGTTTAATTTCATTTCCAATTTTAGTTCTTAATAGCATTTCTTATGCAATTCTGAAAGGGTTTAAACAAATTAAATATATTGCTCGCAGTGAGATCATTATAATAGGAATAAACTTTTTACTCTTTATACCTTTAATCTATTATTTTGGGATTCTTGGTGGAGTTATTCATGTAGGATTTTCATTTATTACTATTTTAATAGCAAATAATTATTTTGCCAGAAAAAAAGTACTTTCAAATTTCAATTTTAATATTAAGGATATTTTTAATGCTCCTATTAGTATTAAATCTATTAAAGAGTTATTTGTTTTTGCAGGTTTTGGTTTAACCAGTGGTTTGGCTTTGGTAATTTCAGAAATTGTAACACGTTCAATTGTTGTAACTAAATTAGGTGTAGACCAAATGGGCATTTATAGTCCAATAATGGCATGGGCAGGACTCTTTACTGGTTTTATATTGGCATCTTTTAATACTTATTTATTTCCGAGATATAGCGAAGAAAAGTCGAACCAAAAAATTACTAATATTGTAAATGATGTTTTAAGATTAAGTACTCTTATCTTTATTCCATTAATTTCTTTAGCCATTCCTTTAAGGCTTGTTATAATTCCCCTTTTTTATAGTAAAGATTTTATTGAAGCAGCACAGTATCTGCCGTGGCATTTTGTTGGTTTACTTTTTTATATTTGGATGTATCCTCTAGCATTAGTTCTTACTCCAAAAGGCAGAATAAAGCATTACGGTATCTTTGTAGTATTAATGTGCTTTTTAGATATAATAGTTGTATATTTTTCTGTTCCTATTATAGGATTATATGGTTGGATGCTAAAATTTATTATCTCACCAATTTTATTCTTTATAATTTATTTAGCTTATTTATACAATTTTATTGTTTTAAGGATTAATAAAAAAAATATCTTGTTAATGTCATATGCTTTATGTATACCTTTTGTATTACTTCTTGTTGAAAAATTCTTTACAAAAAACATTGCTGTCAATACATTGTTTGGATTATTAATCATTTTATTCACATTATTTAATCTGTCAAAGGAAGAATGGCTGTTTATACTCAGAAAGATTAAGGTTCGAAATAATTAAATTATTATGGTATTTAAATTAATTGAGGCAAAATTTAAAAAATGGGTTTTCAATAAAAAATGGAGGAAGAAAAATTTTCGTAATCAAACTCATCCTTTTAATATTTTTGATATTGACAAAGTAAGCGTTGGAGATTATTCATATGGATCCTTGAACATATTATCGTGGAATAATATGAACGAAAAACTTTCAATTGGACGATTTTGTTCAATTGCTACTAATGTTACTTTTATTTTAGGAGGGAATCATCATTACGAAGCATTATCAAATTTTTCTTTCAGATATTTCTTTGGTAATGAACCCGTTCCTGGTCATACCAATGGTCCTATTAATATTGAAGACGGAGTTTGGATCGGTGCCAATGCATTAATTTTATCTGGAGTAACAATCGGTAAGGGCGCCATTATTGGGGCTGGTGCTGTAGTAGCAAAAAACATCCCGTCATTTGCAATAGCAGTCGGTAATCCAATAAGGGTTATTAAATATCGTTTTGATAAAAAAGTTTGTGAAAAGTTGGCTAGTATTGATTACTATAAACATATCAATAAAAACTTCTACAAAACTCATGAGAGACTCCTAAACGATTCGCTAAGTAATGAATTAATAAGAATTTTAGAAAGTTTAGAACAAAATCATTAATAAAAATAATATCAAACCTTCAAAAAAAACTGTTGATTATTTTTTTTGGATTACTTTAATTCTTTTCTCCAATCCAGGAGGAATACAGGAGGCATTAAATATATTTGAAATATACCAGAACATTAATCTTAATGATGTCTTGTTTGTATTTCTAATGGTATGCTATTTTTTTTCTCCTAAAAGATATAAGCAGCTACATGACTACGTTTATAAAAAATCAGTGCGCTTTTTCATTTTTTTTGTTTTTTACTATATAGTAATTTTTGGGATTGTAACTCCAGTTTATAACAATACTGAATATAATTCAACATTATTTGTTCTTATTAAAATGAGGTATCTTATTTACAGTGTTGGTATTTTTATCTTTTCTTATCATTTTTTTAACAGAAGTGCACACTTATTCATTAAAACATTTTTAACATCGAGCGTTGCAATTCTGTCAGTTTTTCTAATTTCTTTAATTATCGGCACAGAGATTTTGCCTTATGTAAAATTTTCCAGAGGTTTTGTTGAAATAGATCGAAACTACCTACATTCATATGGTTTAATGCCATTTTTAATTCCACTTGGTATTGTTTTCTTAATTTTTTATAATAGAAACAAAACTAAATATTGGGCTATAATCGGTTTTGCTTTAATGTTTATTACCTGGGTCGTTTCACTTACAAGAAGACATATTTTGGGTACATTTATTTTCTTGTCTTTATCTTTAATTCTAAAACAAATTGCTGATAAAAAAAAGATATTCCCCTTAAGCAGTGTTTTAAAAACACTCTTTTATTTAGTGGTTGTTATTTTCATATTAAATCTTACATTTCCAAAATATATAAATGCAGGAATTGCCACTTTCAGAGAAACTATACACGTTATTAAATTCGGCGAAAGTTCTTCTGGTCAAAAAGATGAAAGATTAGGATTTTCAAAGAAATTTATTGTGGACATTTATAAAAAACATCCATCTTTTGGAACAGGTTTTGATAATAGATGGCGTTCTGAAGGAGATGAGTTGGGTTATGAATCATCAGATTATCCATTCTTATCAGCATTAGCAATGTCGGGGATAATTGGAATATTGGTGTTTTTACCTATCTATTTAATAATAATTCGCACTCTTTTATATGATTTCAATTATATTCGAAAAAACCCTATTCCTTACAACTTGTATTACACTCCTATTTTTATAGGTTTCTTTATAATACAGATTTATGATATAATTCAATATTTTAATTGGTTTTTACCAATATCAAACCCTCATCGTTATGATTGGTTTGTTCAGTTAGCTTTCTACTTCGCTGCCCGAAAATTATTTTATAACGAAATTTCTTCAATTAACAATCAAGTTGTTCATACAATATGAGAAAAATTATATTTAGAATTTATTGGTATTTTAAATCCAAGAGATATAATTATCCAACAAACCCAACTCTTGTATTGAAAAAATTATTAAAAAGCCAATACTGGTCTAAAAGTCAAACTGAAGCTTATCAACTTAAGTGTTTGAATGAGTTAGCCACAAAGGCATCTAACAATACTGAATATTATAAAAAATTAAATATTCAAGAGTATTTGCCAATTGAGTCTATTCATGATTTTACATTAAAAATACCTTCTATTGATAGGGTAACAATAATGGCTAATGTTGACAAATTAAAAATCAAAAAACCAGATTCTTTTTTCAAATATAGCACTAGTGGAAGTACAGGTGAACCATTAACTGTAGAAATTTCAGGTATGTCTGATGTATATAGAATTGCTGGTCATATGAGATTTCATAGATGGTGGGGAATAAAACCTTTTAGTAAAAGTGTCTTAATTTGGGGTTTTAAGTCTACTTCTAAAAAAGAAAAAAAGTCTTTTGTTAATATTATAAAAAGACAGATTCTGAATAGACTTGATATAAATGTTTTTGATTTAAATGAACAAACAATAGAATTTTACTTTAATAAAATAGAAAAATTTAAACCTGCATTTATTAAAGGATACAAATCAGCGGTTTATCAGCTTGCTGAATTAATGTATTCAAAAAACCTTTCTTTTAAAAATCCCACTTTAAAAGTAGCCATTGTCACTTCTGAAGTTCTATTAGAGAATGAAAGAGCTTTTATTGAAAAGGTTTTGAAATGTAAAGTTGCAAACGAATATGGAGCTGTTGAAGCAGGTCTGTTTGCATATGAATGTCCGAATGGTTCTATGCATATTTTCGAAGAATCAGTTTTTATTGATACAATTGATAAATCTGTTGTTTCAACTGAATTGTATAATGATTATATGCCTTTAATTAATTATCAAAATGGAGACAAAGTTATATTATCAAATAAATTATGTTCTTGTGGCCGCACTTCCCGAATAATAAATAGAATTGAAGGAAGAGTAGATGATATGGTAGTTAGACCTGACGGAACAAAAATAAGTCAGTATATCTTTTATTACATTATGAAAGAAATAAATGATATCGGATATGAAGGAAGTGTTAAAAAATATTTAGTTGTTCAAAAAGAAAATGATTTTAACATACTGGTTGTTCCTGGAGCAAATTACGGAATTGAAGTAGAAAAATTTATTAAACAAAGAATGTATAAAGAAATAGGTTCAGAGATACAAATAGATATTAAAAAGGTAACTGAGATTAAAAGAGAAAAAAGCGGTAAACTAAGATTTTTTATTAGACAATAACTTAAAATGGAAAGTAGTGTAGTTGTAATTACTTTGAACTATAATCAGAATGAATATACCTTAAAATGTATTGATTCTTTAATAGACTCAAAATATAAAAACTTTAAAATATTATTAATTGATAATGGATCTGATATTGAGTCTTTTAATACATTAAAAGACTCAATTCCGGCAAACAACAATATCCAATTATTAAGAATTGAAGAAAATATCGGTTACGTTGGTGGAATTAACTTTGGGTTAAAAGAAACGGTAAAGCTAAATCCTGATTTTTGTATCATTATGAATAACGATACAATTATTGATCAGTATGCTATCGAAGAATTGGTTAATGCATCATTTAAATATAGCAATTCAATTATTACAGGTAAGGTTTATCATTACAACGATCCACAAAGGTTTCAATATACAGGCCAACAGATAATTAATAAATCCATTTTAAAATATGAAAAAATTGGTTTTAACGAAATAGATATTGGTCAATACGACACAGATATGGAAAGAGACATGATTGATGACATATTTTGGATTTTTCCATTTGAATTATATAAGCAAATTGGTGGATATTCTGAATACTTTTGGTTCAATAATGAACAAGCCGATTTTGCTCTACGCGCAAAACAAATAGGATATAAACTCATATATGCACATAAAGCAAAGTTATGGCATAAAGGCAGTGTTTCTGTAGGTGGAAAAAATAATAATCCAGCGCTAGTTTATTGGGGTTTGAGCGCGTCGCTTATTTTTAGATTTATACATCTTAATAAATTCAATTTTTGGAAGTATTATTTTGTTGTAATTATAAGTATAGTTAGTACTTATATCAAGGCTATATTTTTCTTTCTTTTAAAAAATGAATCAAAATTTAAATATGCTAATGCTAAAATGGGCGGATTAAAATATTTTAATAAATGGTTAATAAAAAGAAATGTAAATACGGGTAAGAATCCATTTAATAAATAATTATATGAGTAAGAGAAAGGTTTTATTTGTTTTGTGGGGCGGAATTAAATATGATGGTCGAGTTCAAAAAGAAATACGTTCATTAATTAATGCTGGTTTCCATGTTGTTTTATTACTTTCAAATTTTGGTGATGACAATATTTCAAATTATGACTATGAAATAATCGATTTAAAAACTAAATCATATAGAAATCCTATTAGAAACATTTTCTTATATAACACCTTTTACAAAAAAGCAATCCCTTATATTAACAAAATACAGCCAGATATAATCCATTGCAATGATCTGAACACATTATATCTTGGAATGTATTTTAAAAAAAAGAATCCAGCTAAAAAAGTAGTTTATGATGCACATGAACTATATCCTGAATCTCAAAAGGATTTTATAAGAAGAACTCTTTGGACAATTAAAGAGAAAATATATATAAAATATTGTGACAATTTAATAGTTCCAGAGGAAAATAGGGGAAAATTTATTCAAAAGAAATACTCGTTAAAAAACGATTTTTTCTTAATTCCAAATTACCCTTATAATAATGATGAATCTATTAACAAAAATTATTTAGAAGAATTATTCCCAGAAAGTATTGGAAAAAAGAAAGTGTTTTATATTGGGGGTATTGGAAAGACAAGAAGTATTAGTGAAATTCTTTACTCAATAAATAAATTAGATAATAAATTTTGCTTTATTGTAATTGGTCCTTTTGATAAGGGATACAGGAAAGAATTTGATGAAATAGTAAATAAAAATCAATTGAAAGAAAGAATTTTCCTTGGCAATCCAGTGCCTAATAATATGGTATTAAAACTAATTGCTTCAGCTGATATTGGAATTCTCTTTTATCGTAAAAATAATTTAAATAACTATTACTGTGCTCCAAATAAATTATATGAATTTTTGCTTTTCAACAAACCAGTTGTTACAAATAATTATCCTGGACTTAAAAAAATTGTAGAAGAGAAAAATAAAGGAGTTTGTATTAATAATTTAAATCCTGATACTATTGCTCAATCTATTGAGCAAGCAAGTAAATTAATTATATTAAAAGAAACAGATAAGTTTACATGGAATTCTATCGAAGATAAATTTATAAGTATTTATGCAAAATAATTTTATTAATATAGTAGTATTTGAATTTCAGAATGTTAATTATGCATCACGAGCAAGAAAAGAGGCTTTTTCTTTAGCAAAAGAGGGATTTAATGTTACACTTATTGGGTTTAAAAGCAGAGGAAAAACAGAAATAAAAATAGTGAATAATAATTTTCGTATTATTCAATTTTCGAGTTTTTCGTTAAATCGGTTTTCAGGGTTAAGTAAATTGATAAATGTATTAGTATTAAATTTTAAGATTCTATTCTTTTTTATTAAAAATGGATTTGATGTTTATCACCTACATGATCTTAAACTTTTTTATCCTGCAATACTTATTAAGTTTATTAAGCGAAAGAAACTTATATATGATGCTCACGAGCTTCACGTGCGAAAACGCCCCTATTCAATAAGAAATAGAATGTTTGATCAATATGATAAATTTAAAGAACGGATCTTAATCTCAAATGCTAATGCAATAATACAGGCATCAAGCAAAAGAGCTGATTTTTTCTCAACTTATTACAATACATCCAAACCACACGTGATTGAAAATCATGAAATTATTTCGACCGCATCGCATACAATAAAAAATATCAGAACCCTATCTGGATTAAATGATCAAGATAAAATTATTGTCTTTACAGGAAATATATCCATAAATTCAAACCAAGGTATTGACAAAGTTATACTTGCCTTAACCTTTTTAGACGAGAATATCCATTTTTGTATTCTCGGAAATGGCTCAGATAAAACCATAACTTATTTAAACCAATTAGCAAATAAAATTAATGTGCTTTCTCGTGTTCACTTTCTTTTACCCGTAAAATCAGAAGAAGTTGTATCAACAATTCATTCAGCCGATATTGGGATAATTCCAATATATGCTAATTCATTAAACTCAGAATATTCTGCATTAAACAAACTATCACAGTCATTAATGGCGGGGTTGCCAATTGCTTGTAGTAACTATGAAAATTTAGAACATGTTATTTATGAAAATCCATTAGCTAAAATTGGTGAGAGTTTTAATGTTTTAGACCCTGAAAGTATTGCAACCGCGGTTAATAAAATATTCAATAGTAATAGTTTTAATGAAATGAAAATAAATGCAAGAAAGCTTGCAGTTCAAAAATTAAACTGGGATCAAGAAGAAAAAAAATTAATAAAAATATATTACGAAACTATAAATGATTTACAATAAGTTCGTATATCAAAATGCTTATGCAAAAAAAAACTATTTGTTCAAAAGGAGTCTGGGATAGCACTATCCCTGGAATTCGTTTTGATGATGAAGGAATTTCTAATTACGCTAGAATCCAAGAAAATCTTATGAAAGATTACCCAAGGGGAGAAGGAGGATTAAATACTTGGGATCAAACTATTTCGCAAATTCAAAGTCGAGGAAAAAACAAAAGATATGATTGTGTAATTGGTGTTAGCGGTGGAACCGACAGTTCTTATTTATTACATATCGCTAAAAAACATAATCTAAATCCATTAGCAGTTAATCTTGATAATGGTTGGAATTCTGATATTGCTGTAAAAAATATAAAGAAAGTTACAGCAGCACTAAATATTGATCTTGAGACGTATGTGATTAACTATGAGGAAATAAAAGATTTACTTAGGGCATATATTAGAGCAGGACTTCCTTGGATCGATAATCCAACAGATATGGCAATTCAATCCATTTTATACAAAATAGCAAATAGAGAAGGAATAAAATACATTTTAATTGGCAATGATTTTAGATCTGAGGGGAAACAACCAACAGAATGGACGTATAGTGACCAACGACAGCTCAAATTTGTACATAAAAAATACGGTGAAACTAAGCTTAAAACTTATCCTATTATTTCAATGCCATACCTAATATTCTTAAGTTATATAAAAGGCATTAAGATGATACCTCCGTTTAATTTTATTGAATATGATAAACAATCAGCACAAGAATTTTTAATTAAAAATTATAACTGGCAATATTATGGAGAACATCATCATGAAAACCTATTCACTAAATGGGCAATTGGATATTGGATGTTTGAAAAATTTAATATTGATAAACGTATTATTACTTATTCTGCACAAATCTTATCAGGAAAAATAACAAGAAACGAAGCATTGGATATTCTTAAAAAGAAACCATATGATGAAATTTTAATAGAAGAGGATATTAATTATGTTTTAAAAAAATTATCTATTTCAAATGAAGAGTTTAATAAAATATGGAATTCTGAAAACAAAAGCTTTTTAGATTATCCTTCATATTATAGAATTCTTAGAAAATTTATTAAAATTATTTTACCAATCATTAAACATATTGTTCCGGTAAAACCAAAAATATTTTATGAAATTGAACAACGCCAATAATATAACAGATACTAAAACATGCAATCGATGTATTTTAGATACAACGGTCAGGGATATTTGGTTTGATAAGACAGGGGAGTGTAAATATTGCAAAATCCATGATGAGATGGAAAAATTACATCCTCAAGGAGAGTTGGAATTAGAAAGAAAAGTAATCATTGAAAAAATAAAAAAATCAGGTAAAAACAAAAAACATGACTGTATTGTGGGAATAAGTGGTGGTCGTGATAGTACATATACTCTTTTAACTGCTGTAAAATTAGGTTTAAGTCCTTTAGCCGTTCATTTTGATAATGGTTGGAATTCTGATATTTCTGTCCAAAATATTAAAAAAGCATGCGAAAAGTTAAATGTAGAACTTCATACTATTGTTGCCGATTGGGAAGAATTTAAAGACTTACAAATTTCCTTTCTAAGGGCTTCTGTTCCCGATGCCGATATACCAACTGATTACGCTATTTATTCTGTTTTATATCATGTTGCAAATAAAGAAGGTATAAAATACATACTTAATGGTCATTCATTCCGTACCGAAGGAACTTCACCAATTAGCTGGACTTATATGGATCCTTTATATGTAAAATCAGTTCATAAGAAATTTGGAAAGATTCGAAATTTCAAAAGCTTTCCTCATATGTCCACTTTTAAATTGCAATATTATATCTGGTTAAAACATATTCGCGAAGTAAGATTAATGGAGCTTATTGATTATCAAAAAACTAAAGTTGACAAAGAACTAACTGCAGAATTAGATTGGCAGTATTATGGTGGACACCATCATGAAAATGTTTACACCAAATTCTTTCAGTCTTTTTACCTACCTAAAAAGTTTAATATTGATAAACGTAAAACCGAATTGTCTGCATTAATCCGTTCAGGTCAAATAAACAAAGAAGTAGCTTTAAAAGAAATAAATAAAAGTTCTTATCAATATGATGAAGCAGTTATAGATTACACTCTAAATAAATTAGGTTTATCTAAAGAAGAATTTGAAAGTATAATGAAATCTCCTATAAAATCGCACGATAACTATAGAACTTTACTACCTTTAATAAGATTCTTAAAATGGCCTATAAAAATAGCGACTAAACTTAAAATTTTACCTCATATTCTATATCTAAAATATGCTTCCTAAAAGTAATGATATTGTTATTATTGATTATGGAATGGGTAACTTACGTTCTGTATACAATAAATGCAAACGTGCTGGATACTCAGCAATTATTAGCAATAAAAAAGGTGACATTGAAAAAGCCAAAAAATTGATTCTTCCTGGAGTTGGCCACTTTGCTAATGGAATGGAAAAATTAAAAGAATTAGATATTCTTGAAGCATTAAATAAAAAAGTTCTGAAAGAAAAAACACCTATTTTAGGCATTTGTTTAGGAATGCAATTATTCTGTAAATCATCAGAAGAAGGAAATGTCAAAGGTTTAGGATGGCTGGATGCAGAAACTGTTCAATTTAAAATGAATGATATTAGGTATAAAATTCCACATATTGGATGGAATAGTATAAACCCTCATAAAAACAGTCTTTTACTTAAAAAATTTGACTCTGATCATCTTTTTTATTTTGTTCATAGTTACTACGTACATTGCAATAATTCAAACGACATATTAGCTACAACAGAATATAGTATTGAATTTGTTTCTGCGGTACAAAAAGATAATATATTAGGAGTTCAATTTCACCCAGAGAAAAGTCATGAATGGGGAGAACAATTATTAAAGAATTTTTTGGAATAAAATTATGTTTAGACCAAGAGTTATTCCGGTATTATTATTAAAAAATCAAGGACTTGTAAAGTCAGTGAAATTTAAAAATCATCGATACATCGGCGATCCAATTAATGCAGTAAAATTGTTTAACGATCTTAAAGCAGATGAGTTAGTTTTTTTAGATATAACAGCCAGTAAAAACAGTTCTTTGATTTCGCTTGATTTTGTGAAAAAAGTAGGCGATGAAGCCAATATGCCTTTTGCGGTTGGAGGTGGAATAAAAACAAACGAACAAATCAAACAAATCTTAAATGCAGGAGCAGAAAAAGTAGTAATCAATAGTCAGGCGGCACTGTATCCAGATTTTATCAATTTGGCTGCACAAGAATTTGGTAGCTCCACTATTGTAGTTTCTATTGATGTAAAAAGAAATATCTTTAAAAAAGAAAAGGTCTACATTCGTTCGGGAACTAAAGCTACTAAATATTCTCCTATTGAATTTGCAAAATTAGTTGAAAAAAAAGGTGCTGGAGAAATAATAATTAATTCTATAGAACACGATGGAATGATGCAAGGTTATCATTTAGACTTAATAAAAAGGATATCTGAATCTGTATCAATTCCCGTTGTCGCTATGGGAGGAGCCGGAAGTTTACGGGATACATCTAAAGCAATAAAAAATGCATATGCTTCTGCAGCAGGAGCAGGTAGTCTTTTTATTTATCACGGTCCAAGAAGAGCTGTCTTAATTAATTATCCTACACGGGATGAGTTAAAATTACTTTTTAAATGAAAATTTTAATCGCTCTTAATCACCCTTCACAATATTATCTATTTAAAAATTTTGATTTAGAAATTTCTAAATCTGGTCATTCTGTTCTTTTTACAATTAATGATAAAGATATCTTAAGAACCCTCCTTGAGTCAGACGGTAAAAATTTCATCCAAATTAGCACTAAAAAAAACAAAAAGGGATTCTTCTCAATTGTTACAAATAGGCTATTTGAACTGATTATTCAGGACATTAAAATGTTTAAAATTGTTACAAAATGGAAACCTAACGTCCTAATTGGTACTGATATTTCTATATCTCATATTGGGAGTTTAAAAAAGATTCCATCTGTAATATTTAATGAAGACGATTTTGAAATTAATAAGCTCTTTTGTAAGGCAACTTATCCATTCACAACACATATTATCAGTCCTAATGTTTGTAATGTAAGTAAATATAAAAAAAAGAAAATAGGTTATAGTGGGTTCCAAAAACTTGCTTATTTGCATCCTAATCAATTTAAACCTAACATTGAAATAGTTAAAAGATATATTAACTTTGATCGTCCATATTTTATAATACGTTTAGTAAATTTTAGTGCTGGTCATGACATTGAAAAGAGACATGGGGGGATTTCTTCTCAATTACTTCAAACAATTATTAAAAAGTTAGATTCTTACGGAAATATTTATATAACTTCTGAAACACCTATAGCTAGTAATTTGGATAAATATAAACTAAAAATTAACCCTTTACATATACATCACTTATTAGCTTTTTCTCATCTGTTTATTGGCGATAGTCAAAGTATGTGTGTCGAAGCAGCAGTATTGGGTACAGCATCTATAAGGTATAACAGTTTTGCTGGAAAAATTTCTGTTTTGGAAGAGTTAGAAAATGAGTATGAACTTACTTATGGTATAAGTAATTTAAAAGAAGATCAGTTATTAAAAAAACTAGACATGTTGCTAAAAGAAACAGATTTGAAGTCAACCTACAAAAAACGGCAAAAAAAGATGCTTCAAAATAAAATTGATGTTACTGCATTTATGGTATGGTTTATTGAAAACTATCCTGAAAGCGCTCAAATAATGAAAAAAAATCCTGAATATCAATATAAATTTATATGATTAAACTAGTAACAATTATAGGGGCCCGTCCTCAGATTATTAAAGCTGCAGCTTTAAGCCGCGCTATTCGTTCAAAATATCAAGAACAAATACGCGAAATCATTATTCATACCGGACAACATTACGACGAAAATATGTCGAAAGTGTTTTTTGAAGAGCTTGAAATTCCTACACCTGATTATAATTTAAATATTGGCTCAGGAAAGCATGGAGAACAATCTGCAAAAATGATTTCCGGAATAGAAGAAATTCTTTTCACTGAAAAACCCGATTATATTGTTTTATACGGTGATACAAATTCAACACTTGCAGGCGCTGTTGCTGCCAGTAAAATTCATATACCTGTTGTTCATATCGAAGCAGGTTTACGGTCTTTTAATAAAAAAATGCCCGAAGAACTCAATCGTATTATTTGTGATCATTGTTCTACTTATTTATTTCCTCCAACCAAAACTGGACTCACAAATTTAATAAACGAAGGATTCAAAGAAACAAGTTCTCCATATACTATTGATAATCCAGGGATTTTTAATTATGGAGATATTATGTATGATAATACACTCTATTTTTCAGAAATCGCAGAAAAGAAGTCAGATATTCTTAAAGCATTAAATATTAATGATAAAGAATTTCTCTTAGCTACTGTTCATCGTGTTTACAATACAGATAATGAAAAGGCCTTAGTTGGTATTTTAAAATCATTTAATAAAATAACAATTGAAAACAATCTTAATATCATTTTCCCTATTCATCCTCGTACTTTAAAAATAATAAAATCACTTTCAGACCATAAAGAGGTTGATCTTTTTCTTAAAAATAAATCAATTCACAAAATTGAACCTGTATCCTTTTTAGATATGATATTGCTCGAAAAATATGCAGCGCTTATATTAACAGATTCGGGAGGAGTTCAAAAAGAAGCTTACTTTTTTAATAAACCTTGTATTATTCTCCGTACAGAAACAGAATGGGTAGAAATAATGGAAACAGGAAAAGCAATTTTAACCGCAAGTTCTTATGAAAAAATTGTTGCTGCTTTTAATTCTTTATATAAACAGGAAAAAACAGTTTTTCCAAAAATATTTGGAAATGGTAAAACAGCTGAGTTAATTTGTAATGAACTTATAAAATAATTAAAAGTAAGAAACAATGAAAATAATATCTGTAGTTGGCGCCAGACCTAACTTTATGAAAGTTGCGCCTTTTATCCATTCTATTCATAAATTCAATGATCAATTAAACAATGATCAATCATCAGTAAATCACCTGTTGGTACATACAGGGCAGCATTACGATGATAGAATGTCAAGAGCTTTTTTTGAAGCTTTAAATATACCTGATGCAGATATAAATTTAGGGATAGGCTCAGGAACTCATGCCGAGCAGGTTGGTAATTCAATGATAGCTCTGGAAAAAATATTTATTGAAGAAAAACCGGACTGGATTGTTATTTATGGTGATGTTAATGCAACAATGGCCTCAACAGTTGCTGCAAAGAAGTTAGATATAAAAGTATGCCATGTAGAAGCCGGATTGCGAAGTGGAGACATGAAAATGCCTGAAGAAATTAATCGTTTGGTTACCGATCGTTTGTCCGATTTATTACTGGTTCCAGATAAACTTTCTATCGAAAACTTAAAAAAAGAAGGTGTTCCTGATTCTAAGATTGAATTTGTTGGAAATATAATGATAGACACGCTGGAAGCGAATCGAGAAAGAGCTTCAAACTTACAAGTAAACAACATAATAATTGAGAATGCAATTTCTTTTGATCATTCATGTTCTTTGTCTTCAGATTCTGCTTTCGCATTAATGACTCTGCACCGCCCTTCAAATGTGGATGATAAAACTGTTTTATCGGCAATAAGTAATTTTATGGTTAAAGAAGTTTCCAAAGAAATACCTTTGGTGTGGGCTGTGCATCCGCGTACAGAAAAACAATTAAAGTCATTTAATTTATGGGATGACATAATAACTAATCCTAACATTTACCTTGTTCATCCATTGGGTTATCATGAAATGCTTAAACTTAACATGCAGGCAAGCATTATGCTAACCGATAGCGGAGGATTGCAAGAAGAATGTACCGTATTAGGCACGCCTTGCTTAACCCTGCGTTGGAATACTGAACGACCTGTTACTTTACGAGAACACGGTGGTGCTAGTGTTTTAGTGGGAAATAATATTGAACAAATTCGAAAAGAATTCTTTGATACGATTAAACAAAGCAGAAAGCCAGAACGCCCCGAACTTTGGGATGGAAATACAGCAGAACGTTGTTTGAAAGCTTTATTAAAATATAAATCACAACCTTAAATAAGATATTCACCCTTCGATTATGCTTTGACTCCCGATAAATATTGGGTCAGCATGACAGAAAACAAAACCAGACATTCATACTTCGACTCCCATTAGATATCGGGACAGCATAACATTACTAAGTGCGACAAAAAAGAAACCAAGTCATTTTAATTTTAACTATTAACTATAAACCTGTAACTTTAAATGCCGAAATTACCAAAATTCCTGCTTGCAGCAGGTAAGTATAATTTTGTTTTCATTTCGTGCGTCCTCGAAAAATAATGTAAATCATAGATTTACTATTTTTCGGGACCTTTAACTTTTTAACTATTATATGAACCGCCGCTCGATCTATTTAAATTTATTTGTTGATATTGTAGCCCTTTTTGCTGCATTCTTTGTTATGATATGGATAAAACCGGCAACCAAACGTTCATATCTTCCAAATTATATTATTCCTTTTTTGGTATTTGCTTTTGTGTGGCTTGTGGTTTCTCTTATTACTCAAAAATATAGTATTGTTGAACGTACAAAATTATCTCGTGCTGCTCTGCATATTATAGTTACCAATCTTTTAATTACAGGAATTGCTACCATATTAATGTTTGTTTTTCGCTCTGCCTTTTATTCCAGATTAGTGTTTGGTGGTATTATTATTTTAACAACATTCCTTGAAATATTCTTTGCTTTTTGCGATTACTTTATATGCAATGCCAATGTTGGTTCGGATACTTCAAAGGTATTTGAGACTTACCAAAGAGTAGCCGGTCGGCAAACAATTGTGCCAGAAGCAGAACCATTCCCTCCAGAATTAACTTTTGATCCTGTTCCTGAAGATATACGCGACTCTATTGTTGAAGAATCGAATACTGAAGTTTTTCAGTTTATTTCTGAGAATATTAATTTAAATACTCCCGATTATTCCTTACAGGCAATAAATAAACGATTTAACATTGAAAAATTGCCTGAAAAGGCATATAAAAAGATTGTTAATCTAAACAGAATCAATAATATACGATTTATAAATAAGTTCTTTGAAGCTGTTAACCGAAAAATTCCTAAAGAAGGCATTTTCATTGGCTGTGTAGAGACAAAAGATCAGCGTAAAAAGCGAATATTAAGAAAATACCCTCCTATTTTAAATCGCATTTATTACTTCTTCGATTTTATTGTTAAGCGTGTTTTTCCAAAATTTAATATTACTAAACGCCTTTATTTTTTCTTAACTCGCGGTGAAAACAGGGTTATTTCAAAAGCTGAAACTTTTGGTCGATTATATTCTTGCGGATTTGAAATTGTTAACGAACAAAACATACGAGGTTGGTTGTATTTTGTTGCACGCAAAAGACGAGCTCCTTATTTCGATACCGAGCCCACTTATGGTCCGTTGGTAAAACTTCGCCGAATTGGTAAAAATGGTAAAATAATTACTGTTTATAAATTACGCACTATGCATCCTTTTGCAGAGTATTTGCAAGAGTATATTTATGAAAAATCTGCTCTGGAAGAAGGCGGAAAATTTAAAGATGATTTTCGGGTTACTACTTTAGGTAAATTCTTTCGTAAATTTTGGCTCGATGAGTTACCTATGTTTATTAATTATTTCCGTGGCGATTTAAAACTGGTAGGTGTACGCCCTTTAAGCAAACACTATTTTAGTTTATACTCCAAAGAACTACAGGAAAAGAGAATAAAAAACAGGCCAGGCCTCATCCCTCCTTTTTATGTAGATATGCCCAAAACGATGGATGAAATTCAGGCATCGGAACTAAAATACTTAGATGCATATGAGAAGCATCCTTTAAGGACCGATTGGAAATACTTTTGGAAAGCTATTTGGAATATTTTGTTTCGTAGTGCTCGCAGTAGTTAAAACTGCTTTGCAGACCATAGTTAGTGGTTAGTCACCAGTATAATAGTCGATAGTTGTTAGTCAATAGTTAAATAATAAATAGAAATGGCATTTAAGTTTGAGAATCTAAATATGAATAAAAGAGATCCCCGATCAGGTCGAGGATGACACAAGAAAAAAGAGATGTCATTACTCACTTTGCTCGTGAGAACAGTTCCCATGTAAATGGGAATCTAAATAACAATAAAAAGAGAACTCCGATCGAGCCGGAGATGACACAATAAAAAGATGAAAAAACAATTTCTTTACATTATCCTGCTGATAGTATCCTTCTCTGCAAACGCGCAAGAAGTATATTACCACACCTCTAACACCGATGTTTACGAATTTTTGGATGAGTTTGCCAATCTTGGTGTCATTGAAATTAACACTACAATTAAGCCATACTCCCGTATTTTTATAGCCAATAAATTAAAGGAGATTAAGGAAAGCGATTATACTTTGAATAAACGCCAGCAAGACGAACTAGGTTTTTATTTAAAAGATTTTAATAAAGAACTTAAGCCTGCGTACTCACGAAAAAATAAAGCTTTCGATAAACGATTCGATATAATGTATTATAAAGATTCTCTTTTTACCTTTTCGGTAAATGCTATTTTAGGAGCCGAATACTTTGTAAATGATAGCAGTAGCTTTTTCCATCGTTGGAATGGTGCAGAAGCATTTGCATACGCAGAGAATTGGGGATTTTATGCCAGCTTACGCGATAATCATGAAAGTGAAATTTTAGCTCGTGAAGATTATTTAACACAGCGAATGGGAGCAAACTACAAAGGCAGTAATGGTGGAGGGGACTTTAGCGAAATGCGTGGTGGTTTAACTTATTCATGGAAATGGGGAAGTTTTGGTGCTGTCAAAGATCATTTTGAGTGGGGAAATAATTACAATGGAGCTAATATCTTTAGTGGTCGTACTCCTTCTTTTGCTCATTTAAAACTGAGTTTAAAGCCTGTAGAATGGTTCGAGTTTAATTGGGTGCACGGATGGCTGGTTTCTGAAGTTGTCGATAGTGCCTCAACTATGGTTTTTACAAACTCATATGGCACAAGCCAGCGCGACATGATGTTCGACAAATACCTGGCTGCTAATATGTTTACTTTTAAGCCGTTTAAAAACTTTTATGTATCTGCAGGTAATTCTGTTATTTATAGCTCCGACGGACCTCAATTGCAATATCTTATTCCGGTAATGTTTTATAAATCGGTAGATCATACATACAACGCTACTGATAATTCGGGTCGAAATGTGGGACAAAACTCTCAAATGTTTTTTGATATCAGTTCACGGAATATTAAAAAAGTGCATTTATCGGCCACTTTGTTTGTCGATGAATTATCGACCAGTAGATTCTTTAATGATTCTGTATGGAATTTCTGGAGTATAAAAACTAGTATGCGAATTTCTGATCTTATTCCGAATACATTTATTACTGCTGAATATACTAAATCAATGCCATTAACTTACAAGCATAATATTCCTACAACTACTTTTGAAAGTAATGGTTATAATTTAGGGCACTATTTAATGGATAACTCACAGGAGGTTTATATTTCGGTTGTACACAAACCTTTTAAAACACTTTCCTTAAAAGTAGCATATCTGCATGCTAAAAAAGGTAAAGATTATGATGATATTGGTGGTTCGAGACTCGGAAATCCATTTATGGATACTGTAGAATGGCAAAATAAATCATTCTCATTCAGAGCTAGTTATCAGATAATTAATGATGGATATATCTTCTTCAATTACTTGTTCAGTGATATTTCCGGAGATCAGGATAAGTATACTGCTGCGGTGTTCCACGGGAAACAAAGCACTATTTCTTTTGGTGTGAATTTTGGATTTTAAAAAACAGACAATAGTTTTTTAGCATTTAGTCGATAGTTTATTTAGTCGATTGTTATTAGTTTTTTAGTCCACAGTTTTTAATAAAAGAAACAATAAATGGCATTTAAGTTTGAGAATCTAAATATGTGAAAAATAGATCTCCGATCAAGCCGGAGATGACACATAAGTAAAATTATAACTTATCCCAAATGTCATTCCCAACTCGATTGGGAATCTAAATATGTGAAAAATAGATCTCCGATCAAGCCGGAGATGACACATAAGTAAAATTATAACTTATCCCAAATGTCATTACTCACTTTGTTCGTGAGAACAGTTCC
>Ga0070729_10003190_pt1 | contig 19528 bp, 13 predicted proteins | sample tdDd472_FD_66725 | JGI IMG/M metagenome (GOLD analysis project Ga0070729, IMG submission 66725) | Marine sediment microbial communities from the Atlantic coast under amendment with organic carbon and nitrate - tdDd47.2 | ecosystem: Environmental > Aquatic > Marine > Coastal > Sediment | place... | reverse complement strand
CGGTCAGCGATACCGGTGAGGGTATAGACCCGGAAACCCAACAGAATATTTTCGAACCGTTTTTCACCACCAAGGAAAAAGGCAAGGGCACCGGTCTTGGGCTGTCCACCATTCACGGCATCGTTCATCAGAATAAAGGGCATATACATGTCTGGAGCGAGCCTGGACAGGGCACCACCTTTAATATGCACTGGCCAGCTGCCCCGCCGCAGCACGATGAAGCAGAAAAAATATCCAGTAAAAAGCCCCCACCAAAAACGGCACGAGGGACCGAAACCGTTTTGGTGGTGGAAGATCAGGAAGTGGTCCTGAAGCTGGCCGCCGGTATTCTGCGATCCCATGGATACACTGTCGTTACCGCCAAAGACGGCCTGGAGGCCATTACAAAATTCAGGGAAGAACAACTCCGGATCGACATCCTGCTGACCGATGTCGTAATGCCCCGCATGGGTGGCAAGGAATTATATGAGCATCTACAGACCCCGTATCCCCATCTAAAAGCCGTGTTCATGTCCGGCTACACCGACAGCGCCATTGTGCAGCAGGGCATCCTTGATAAAGACATAGAGTATATTCAGAAACCCTTCAAACCCGCAGAGCTTGCCCGTAAAATCCGCCAGGTGCTGGATGCCGGACCCGGACAGCCCCGATAGGTTCATGAGGAGTATGCATGCCTAAAGCGTCAGCAACAGCCGCCGTTCTGCTGGCTGTTTGCATAACAGCATCACTTGTTTTTGCACAGGGTGCGTGGCAGGACCGATATCCGGTGCCAAAGAATATTGAATACTCCCGCCGCATTGCGGATATTCCGGTTCCCGCCGGTTTTCAGCGACCTGCCGTGGATGCAACAGGGATGTGGCTGCGGGATTTTCCCCTTGAGAAACCCGACGCACCGGTGAGGGATTACACGGGGCAGGCCATAGTCCCCCCGGCAAAACCTCTTGCGGTCACCGCCGCGGTGGTGCTCTCCAAAGCATCACAGTGCACCGACATGGCCATACTGCTGCGGGCAAAACAACTTATGCATGGCAAACGGGAAGACAGCATTCAATTCAAATCCGTCTCCGGCCAGTGGATGAAATGGAACGACTGGAAAAATGGCGGACGATACCGGCTATCGAAAAACGGGCGTAAGCTGGAAACGGCCACCGGCAGGGCTGTATCAAAACAGTACCCGCAACAGCAGGCCTTTGAGGACTATCTGAAGTATGTGTTTCTCTATGCCGGCAGCGCGTCATTGAACAGAGATCTTAAAAAGATCGACAAGGAAAAAGTACTCCCCGGCGATCTGTATGTACAGTCTCCTCCCGGCGGCGGCATTGGACATGTCTCCATTGTCTTTGATATTGCCAAAAACAAAAAAGGCGAAACACGGTACCTGATGGGCTACGGGTATATTCCTGCCATGAGCCTGTTTATTGTCAGCCCCGGCACCGGTGAAGGAACCGGCGGCTGGTTCAGCGAAGCCGGATTTCGGCAGCATATCGCCCACTTTGGCCCCGGCGCATGGCGGCGCTGGGAGTAAGCATCCCCCAGCTTTACGTTTCACCTGCTAACCACTGGGGGCTCCGGCTTAATAAGCAGATTGGTTACCGGGTTCAGTAGTTTCTGCCTGGTCACCCGGGCAACCGTACCGGATGAAAGCGCAACGGTGAGAGCAATGGAAACCACCAGCAACATTGCCAGCGCAAACATGTCGGAGGTTTTACCGATCATGGCAATCAGGCCAAGATCATCAAGTATCATCACGAAAAAGTAGTGCCACAAAAACGCATACAGTGAATGAACCCCGTAGGCGGATATGCGCAGTTTTCTGTCAGGGACAAGATACAGAACCGCCATTGCCGAAACCAGGGAAAACCCATAAATTGCAATGCGAAGTAATGTCCCTTCCACATCGGAAACGCCTAGCCTGAAATAGGAAGAATAGCCGGAGAACCACCGCGTCGAGATAGTATGCAGGTTTGCGCATATGATCACATTTCCTGCCAGAACCGCCACCCACACAATTTTCGGAATTTTTTTCAGCACCCCGGCAGACAGTGCGCCGGAACCCATTTTGTGCCCCAGCACAAAGAAGGGAAAAAAGTACAGGGTTCTTGCAATGGATAAAAACGTGCCAAAGACGGTAAAATACCCAGCGAGAAGCGCAATACCGGTAACTGTAAGAAGTGGAAAACGGCACTTCATGATGACGGGTAAAAACAACCGCCATGCAAAAAGGCTCCACAAAAACCACATCACTCTGTAAGGCACAAAATGCTTGAATTCATTTGACACCGCACCCTGGGTGATAATGCAGGCCAATTCATACAAAACGGTAAAAACAATGATGGGAGCCGACAGAGACGCAAATAATCGTGCGGTTTTCCCCGGCGTGTCCTTTGCGCTGGTCAGCATACCGGAAATGATCACAAACACAGGCACATGAAAGGAATAGATGCTCAGAAAAAGACTTTTCAGACTTGCATACTGCCATATCAATGGCTCAATCATATGCCCGTACACAACAAGCAGAATCATAAGGAATTTGGCATTATCAAGCGTATAGTTGCGTTCCATACGTTTTCACCGGTGTCTGTGTCTCTGTTGATATATGAAATTCAAACGCTTTTGAGAGTTTTATGGTACCAATTCACATATTCCAATGTCAAGTTTTCTTGTGAGGTATCGGCTAGGCAGCTCGGAAATGGCACATACAGCAGGTCTCTGCCAACAATACACAAAAAAAAAGACGCGCCCAAAGGCGCGTCAGATGTAAGATTGTTACAGCGGTGCTATCCGCCGGTCATTACCACCGGCGGCATTTCCGCACTGATGGCGATATCGTGGGCCAGCATCACCCGGACAAACCAGTCCAGATCTTTGCGGGTAAATGCCAGCGGAACAAAACCAAGGGTTTTGCCTTCGGCATCCATCATACGCATCCGCAAAAAGCCCTGCCGGATAAACCGGGGCTTGGAAGGCAGCCAGGGAATCACCTGGGTCTGCCGCAGCTCCCGCAGTTCGGCCCAGGGAATTTCCGTGGTGCCGTGAATATCCGTTACCCGCATACCAAACTGCTTAAGCTCCAGGGAGAAATCGCGTTTCACAAAATAGCCGTAGAGATTTGCCATGCTGAGAATCAGGAACATAAACAGGGCGAAGAAGTAAATGCCCCGTTGCAGGATTTTCCGCTCACGCAGAAACACCGGCAGCAACACGCCAAATATCAGCAGCGCCACCGCCGCCACCAGATGGGTGGAAAGATTCGCCGGTTCATAGGTAAAGGTTTCGGCTGTTGCACTAGTGGTGCGCACAAACTGCCCGGCGCAGCCGGTACCGCAGATCAGCACCGGGGCCAGCAACAGAGCCCGTTTTACATATCTTTTCACTACCGTACTCATAGGACACTGCATCCTGTGGTTATTCCACCGGCTCAAGCACTCCCGGCAGATAGTCTTCCGGTTTTTCATATCCCAGCAACAACAGCAGAGTTGCGGCGACATTGCCAAGACCGGCGTTTTCGATACCGGAAAGCTTCAGACGATCCGCCTGGGGCGAATACAGCACAAAGGGCACCGGGTTAAGGGTGTGGCTGGTTTTGGCCTGGGGCTTGCCGGTTTCATCGGTTTTTACAGAACCCTTCTTGTCAACCTCGTACATCTGCTCACAGTTGCCGTGGTCGGCCAAGATTACCATGGTTCCACCGGCGGCGTCAATTTCATCAAACAAACGACCGAGATTCCGGTCCAGGGCGTTGAGGGATTCCACTGCCGCGCCAAACACGCCGGTATGGCCCACCATGTCGCCGTTGGGATAGTTCACCCGCAAGAAGCGGTACTTGTTACTTTTGAGGGCATCAATAAGGGCATCGGTGATTTCCGTGGCCTTCATGGCCGGAGCAAACTCGAATCCGATGTTGTCCGAGGGAATCTCCTGCCAGGTTTCCAAAGATGCGTCAAAGGGCTCGCTGTTGTTGCCGTTCCAGAAATAGGTCACATGACCAAACTTCTGGGTTTCGCTCAGGGCATAGGTGGGCACCTTTTCCGCTGCCAGAAATTCGCCAATGGTGCGGTCAATGGCCGGGGGCGCCACCAGAAATTCCGGGGGAATATGCAGATCACCGTCATACTCCATCAGTCCGGCATAGCGGGCCTTTACATCCGGCACCCGGGGGAACTTGTCAAAGGTTTCATCGGTAAAGGCGCGGCTGATCTCAATGGCGCGGTCACCGCGGAAGTTGAAAAACACCACCACGTCGTCATCCCGTACCGGCCCCATGGGGGTGTCGGGGTCGTTGGGGGCGTGAATCACAAAGGCGGGCAGATCCTGATCAATGACGCCGGGGGTTTCGCTGCGCAGGGTTTCGATGGCGGTCATGGCGTCAGGAAAACGCTTGCCGTTACCCGCAACGTGGGCGTTCCAGCCCCGCTCCACCATGCTCCAGTCCGCCTCGTAGCGGTCCATGGTCACCTTCATGCGACCGCCGCCGCTGGCAATGTAATAATACCGACCCGCGTCACGGTGCTTTTGCAGCTCCGCATCCAGTCGGGAGATGTACCGTTCCACAGACACTTCATCAACGTCGCGGCCATCGGCCAGAGGATGTACAAAGAGCTTTTGCACACCTGCCCCGGCGGCTTCGCCGATCATGGCCAGAAGCTGATCGATGTGGCTGTGAACATTACCGTCACTGAGCAAACCGATGAAATGCAGGGCATGATCGTTGCCGGGTTGCAGCAAAAATCCCGGAGCTTCCGGGCTGCCGATCTGGGTTTTCCAGAAATCGCCTTCAAAAATGGCGCGGCTTTCAATGGCCTCGTTCACCAGCATGGCGCCCTGATCGAAAATCCGACCGGCGCCAAGGGCGTTGTGCCCCACTTCGGAGTTCCCCATATCCGCATCGCTGGGCAGTCCCACGGCCCGGCCATGGGCTTTGAGGGTTGAAACGATGGATTCTTTGCCCGAGAGCATACGATTAAGATGAGGAGTAAAGGCACGGCCAAAGGCATTGCCGGGATATCCTTTGTCGATATCGGGATACAGGCCCACGCCGTCAAGAATGAGCAGCACCAGGGGACCGTCCACGCCGGAAAACCGGGGATGTTTTTTCAATTGCAGGGTTGTCATGGTTTCCTCTCAGAATCCGGGGCACTGGCTGCGCAGGGCAACAGTGCGGAAATAATGGAAATAGTTATGGTTTTAAACACCTATGCAGTCAGGGCCGCATGTCAACCGGCCTGCCCCTGCACGGCTGGGGACATCAGGAGATGCGCACCAGCACAACGGTGATATTGTCGTTGCCGCCGTGGGCATTGGCTTTTTGAATCAGAAGATTGCAGGCCAGTTTAAGATCCCGGGTATTGGCCAGCACTTCCTGCATTTCGCGGTCAGTCACCATGCCGGAAAGTCCGTCGGAGCACAGCAAATAGACATCGCCCTTCTGCACCCGGTGGCGCAGGAGATCAACCTCAACATCCGGCTTGATACCCATGGCCCGGACGATGACGTTTTTCTGGGGGAATTTGGCGATTTCCTCTTCGCTCATCTGACGATATTTAAGAGCCTGATTCAGCAGGGAATGGTCTTCCGTCAACTGGGTCAGTGCGCCTTCCCGGAAACGATAGCCCCGGCTATCACCCACATGACCGATGTACAGGGTGTTTTTCTCAAAGTAGGCCGCCACCACCGTGGTGCCCATGCCCTGAAAATTCAGATTTTTGCGGCTGATTTCGTATATGCGGGCGTTACCCAGCTTGATGGATACCATCAGCCGGTTTTCCGCCATGGACATACCGGCGTCAAGGTTGTAGGGCCAGGTCAGTTCTTCATCCAGACTGGTTGCCCGGAAAAAGTTGGTCACCGATTCAATAGCCACCTTGGAGGCGATTTCACCGGAATTATGTCCGCCCATGCCGTCGGCGACAATGAACAGATTTTCATTGCCTGCCACAGCAAAGGAATCTTCGTTAAGAGTACGCTTCAATCCCACATGGGTAAAGCCGGTGGACTCCACCTTGAACTGATTATCCGGGCTGAGTGCTGACATACTGGCCTCGTTTGCTTATTTTTGCACTACGGTCAGCCGGGGGCCCATGGAAAGGGTCAGCTTGCCGTCTTCACAGCGATGCATATCACCGTCAATGGTGTAGGTAAAGGGATCTTCCAGATCTATCTCGACTTTGGACGCCAAAAGGTCGTAGGCATTTTCAGGATGCCAGGGACGTCCCATACGCAGGAAGGGCAAATCGCGGGTCACTGACAGAGCGCTGCCCACAATGGCTACGCAGTGCATGGTATTGGGTTGTTCAAAGGCGCGGTAGGCCGGTTTAAAACCCAGACCCAAATTGGGAACGCTCATGCACAGCACCGAGGTAAATTCGTCCCGGGGCAGCCGTGTGCCGTCCACCAGCACCGAGCCCTTTAGTTTTCTGAACCAGCGTTTATGCACCGGCCCGCCGGTGATTGCGCTGGCAACACCGCTGAACAGAGTTTTGGCCCCGGTAATAATAGTGGGAGGTGCGTCTCCGGCGTAGTAATCGTCCATAAAGTTGCCCACAATGCCGTTGCCGAAAATGAAGCCATAGCGGTCGCCGATTTTCATGATATCGACTTCCATGGTCTCAAAGGGCATGCCGTTGTGGTACTTTTCCACCAGATTGAACATAATGCTTTCCGGCGTACCCTTGATGCCGATTGCATCGGAAATGGTGTTGTAGGTACCGCCGCGCATAAAGGCGATTTTGGGCAGGGGATGATCACCGTATTCGTTGATAAAGGTGGTCAGGGTAACGTGATTCGAGCCGTCGCCGCCGTTGATGGCCAGCACGTCGATGTCCCGCTCTTTGAACTCCCGGGCCACGTCTTCAAGGGTTTCCAGATCGTGGGTGACTACGCTTGCTCCCCGTTCGCCGAGAATATAGCCCATGGACTTGATGCGGTCCGGATTGCGGCGATTCTGCCGCGAGCGGGGGTTGTTGATTACGCCTATGCCTGCCATGGATGAGCCTCTCTTCCAATAGGCCTATATATGTATCAGATATCCCGCCGTGAGGCAATACTATGACGCACTTTCGTATCAGGTGAGCATGGCACATCAGACTCTGTCAGAGGACGCGCCAAAAGATCAATCCTCCGCAGATGACTGGCCCAGTTCCGCCTTGATAAACGTAAGTCTTTTTTGCATGTATGTTTCTTCCTCACCAGTAACGTCATGGGGAAGTTTCAGGGCTTTGTTGTAAGCAGCCTGCGCCAGTGTGAGATATTTCTTATAGTCGCGGCGGTTGTGCAGTTCAAAATAGGCATCCCCCAGCCTCCTGATTATTTTGAAGCAGGGTTTGGGGTTGTCTGCGGCGTCACATATGTCCCCGCCTTTTTCGTATGTGTCGATCTCCTTGTCCTTGTACTCATCGGCGCTCAATAATAGTTCAAGGGAGTAGTATGCCTGCCCCTGATAGGACAATGCCTTGAGATATCTTGCGGGGTCCTGTTTTGGATCAATGGTTTCCATGGCCACCTGCAACGCCTTTACCGCCTCTTTGAGGTGGTACTCCTCGGCAGTATTGGTACCGGCAAAAAGAAAATGCGTCTGCCCCATAACCATGTACACCTGACTTCTTTTACGAGGATATTCAGAGGGAGAAAACAATGCACCGGCTGCTTCAAAGGCGGGTATTGCTTTAACGTAATAATCTTTATCTTTGGTTATCAGACCAAGGAGTCTTAAGGACAGACCCATATTCATCATGATTGATGCATATTTCGCAGGATGCTGCTTTGCAGACAGTTTCTCTGCCGCATGCTTCTGGGCGGCTACGGCTTTAAGCAGATACCCGGATACCAGTGACACGGTGGCCTTTTTTCCGTCAGGTTCCCGCAAACCAACAAACTCATTCACAGTGGCGGTTAACTGGAAAATCGCAGTATAATAAATAATTTGGTGTTTTTGAGCATCAAGCAGGGGCAGGGACGCCTCAAAAGCCGCAATGGAAAGTCCTTCCATTTCTTCGGCCTTTTCCGCCACACGTCCAACCTTATATGACTGCCCAAGGCACTGCAACAATAGTGAATGCCAGAGGCCATAGTCCCCCTGGGGCAATCGCTCCATGGCGTTCTGTATGGTAGTGGTCACCCGCTCCATGCTGCCATCGGTGATACTCCCGGCAGAAAACCCCATCATGGTGACTGAAAAAGACATCAGAGTTTCGGTATAGGACTGGGAGGGTTCCAGCCGTGAAAATATTGCTATTGCATCAACGTATGCATCTATAGACGTTTCCCGCTTTATGCCAATATCTCCCACAACACCAAAGCCCGCCTGAGCAAATGCTTTTGTGCTTAGGATACGGCCATGCAGCAGGGTATTTTTTTCCTTTAGATATGTCAGGGCTTTTTCAGATAAGCGACTGGCCTGTTCCAGGTAGCGGGTATCTTTTGTGTCCATTGCCTTGAGCAAATTGCACCGGCCCCATGCCCAATACATTTCGGCAGTATGCTGCGGATTATTGTACTTCAGCACCCTGTCTTCCATTGCTGCATACTGCTGAAGGGCTGCATCGGTATATTTGCCCTCGCATCGCTTTACCGCGCTTTGAATATTTGCCTGAATGCCATAGGAGGTCTGCATTGTGGCGCATCCCGCGGCAATCAGTGACACCAAAAAAACAAAAAATACTGCGTACAGTGACTTCTGATACATGTTTTCACCCTGCGTATTGTGGGTTTTAGTATACTCTATTTATTGCTGCTGGATCACCGGCGCTTTCCGCAGACTTTGCAGTTTTCCCAGCACCCGTTTGTAGCGCGGGGTGCCGGTATTCAGTCCGGGTATCTCCAGGGCTTTTTTATACGCTGCAATGGCAGTGCTGATATTTTTTAGCGCATCGCCGGAACCACCGGGAAGTACATAAGCATCTCCCACATTGGTAGCGGTGATAAAGCAGTGATCCGGATATTGTTTGGCGTTACAGGCGGTATCCGCCTCTGTAAAGGCATCCCGGGCCATTTGAAGCGCCCCGGTCTTTGGGGTCATTTCGTACTGCCTCATATAACTGAGGCCAAGGTTTGTCTTATGAGCAATCCACACCAGGGCTTCTTCCTGCGGCGTGAACTCCAGTGCTTTTTCAAAGGCTGCAATTGCTTTGGAAAGATGATCTGCATTCTTTTCCTCCCCGGCGTACCCGTACCAGGCAGTTCCCAGCAGATCATATATTCTGCTTTTAATCTGCGCCGGATGCTGCTCCATATCCTGTTCCGTTACCACTGAGAGCATATCCACCGCTGCTTTGTACAGAAGGTTTTCAGTATGCGGTGCGAGCTGTATCAGCAGGGCCGCAAGGTTGATGAGATTCGCGGTATACAGTTCCGGATATTTCTCCTGATTGAACTCCGCGCCCATGTCTTCAAACACCTTCTGGGCCCGTATCAGTGCGGCGACGTTGATTTCGCCGGAATCATAGCACTGCAGCATGCCGTGGCAGGCCCGGTCTGGCGGGAAGGCAAAACCCGTAAGGGCTTCTCCCAGAGAGCTTTGAATCATAAAATATTTCCAGGGTTCCCGGTGCCGGTCCAAAAGGGCAAGCGCCTTTTCATAGGCTTCTGCACATTGTTTTTCAACGGTTTCGCGGTTGTCCATGCTGCGGCTTTCCTGCAAAGACATACCAAGCTGCATGTAGGCCGAGGCTTTGGCGTCTTTTCCGGGGTCAACCGGCGGGTTGTTCAGCAATGTCTGCAATACCTGAACGCTTCGTTCCAGATTCGCTGTGCGTTCCGTAAACGAGGCAAGATGACGCAGGGTAATACCCAGTTCAAGCCGGGCCTGAAACAGTTCCGGGGAATTTCCCGCTGACAACAGAATACCTCCGGCGGTTTCCTGATCCTGTGCCGCTTTTTGCAGCAGCCTCAGGGTCTCGCCGCCAGATGACTGCCGCAGCAAAATCCGGGCCCGCACCAGCAGGCCGTGGGCATAGAGTTCCGAGCCATCGTCACCCAGCAGGGTCAGGCCCTTTTCCATTGCTTCAAGGGCCTGTTGGGTATGGGCGTCATTGTCGTTTCCCTGGGCGGAAAACAGCAGACATTCTCCTTTTGCCAGATAGAAGGAGGCGGCGTCGGAGCTGAAAAAGCTGTCCTGCGCCTTTGGCTCCAGACGGTCAAACTCCCCCAGCGCCTGTTCAAACTGCATGTTGCGGCACATCTCAAAGGCGTTGCGGATGTCCCCCTGCATGCCATAGGTCCGCATCAGGGTCAGCCCGCCGCCTATGGCCACAAATATAAAAACCGCTATGGTAATGTTACGCTGTGTGGATGTCATCATGGAGTATGTCCGCTCAGTTTCAGGCTATGACTTCGTTGGGTAATTACAATAAAATTATTATGAACTTTTCCCGGCGGTTTTGTCAACTCCCCCAACTGTCGGTATCGGTTACTCTGCCCCGGCAGCGGCCTGCACTGTTTGCAGTTTTTCCTGCACCCGCTTATAGCGTTTCGTTTCCGTATCAAGTCCTGGTATTGCAAGGGCTTTTGCATAGGCGGCAACGGCTTTTTGGCGATTTTCCGCCTGATCGGCAACGCTGGCGAGTTCTGCATATGCATCACCCAGATTGTAGCCGGTGATAAAACAGACATCGGGCATTATTTCCGCAACGCAGGCGGCATCAGCTTTCTGGAACAGGGCAAGAGCCTTCTGCCCATCGGCTTCATCCTGTTTCTGTTTGAACAGCAGCAGATGGCTTAACCCTTGCCGGGTTTGCATGGAAATGTTTGTTGCACTTTCTTCCGGTAACGTTTTGTCAAAGGCCATTTCATAGGCTTCTATTGCTTTCTGAGCATACTTTGTATCCTGCTTTGCCCGGGCCAGACCATAGTATGCATCCCCCAGCAGGGCATTGTAAGACTGGAACCATGACTCTGGGAGTTCATCCTCAAGCTTTGTTAGCTCATTCTGTAGTACTGCAATTGCGTTACTGTAGTGATACTCACCCAAGCGGGGCGCAACGATAGTCCACAACTCTGCACGGGTAACAGCAATATAGGAATGCTCTTTGGGGAACTTGTCCGCAGGAAACTCATCCATCATTGAATCATACAGAGCAAAAGCTCTGTGTACGCTTTGCAGATCAATCTCATCTTTATCATAGCACTGGGCCATAAAAAGGCACTCCCTGTCGGGAGGATATGCAAAGGCGTACAAGGCTTCTCCCATATGAATACCGGTCTGAAGGTATTTTTCCGGCTCTCTTTTGACATTCAGCAAGTCCAGTGCTTTTTCATATGCTGTAACACATTGTAGCTGGGCGTTTTCGCTTTTTTGCATCTTGCGGACGACCTGAAAAGACTTGGCAAGGTCTATGTAAACCACCGCTACCATGGAATCGCGGATTCCGCCTGGCAGATTGTCCAGAGCCTTCTTAAATGTATCAATACTTTCGCTGATATATTTCTGCGTATTGGTAAATGTTCCAAGTGATTTCTGAGCCATGCCCAGATCAATACTGCAGTAATAAGCGCCACTTACCCGCCCAAGCTCTTCCCACATTTTGAGAGACCTTTTGAAATCGTCGATTGCCTTCAAATAGTATTCTTCATGATTTTCATGTTTTGCAAGCTGCGAATATATCCTGCCTCTGGTGATTAAGCTTTGGGCACTCTGCTTTTGGTTTCCACCGTCAGAGAGATAAGACACGCTTTTTTCCGCAACCGTCAGGGCATGTTGAGCATCCTCCCTCCCCCCATCCTTCCATGCCGAATAGAGATAGCATTCGGCCATGGCATTATACAAAGAGGCAATGGTTTCAGCGTCACCACCATCAAGTACTTCCGTTTCCAGCGAGTCAAGCCTGTTCAGGCCATTGGCATATTTGCCCTTTTCGCACAGGTTTTGCGCGCTGTCGATTCTTCTCTGGGGTGAAGATTTGAAAAACGCCGCCACTCCAATGAATATCACCAAAAATATCATTATGGCAGTTAGCAGCTTATGTTGCATAAATTTTTTCATATCAAACACTTCCAATCCTCTTTGGCATACAATATTCCCAATGCTTTGTATCGCACTAAGAACTATTATTGACTTATTGTCGGATATTTGTCAACTCCCCCAACTGTCGGCCACGACCGGAAAACATTCCCCGGCCCTTGCCCGATGGTGCATCATGGTGTATTTATTGAAGATAGACGATATACCTGCAACACGATATGACCCCGGGAGGAATTCATGGAATTCCGCAACCTGATTATACCAGTCGCACTGAGCCTTTTTGTGGCCCTGATACTGCCGGGCTGTTCCGGCGATGACGGCGCAGCCATTGACCCGGGACGCCTGGGCGGTCCCTGTTATGCCAACCGAAGCTGTAACGCCGGTCTGATATGTGTACAGGGCGTCTGCGTTCTGGACGAAGGCGACGGCGATCTCATTGATCTGCTGGAAGTGGATTACGCCGACCACGAGCCGGACAAAGACATAGACGCCGAGCCGGAAATAGAAGACACCCCGGATGGCGACCTTGATGCTGATCCTGACATTGACAGCGATCCGGACGTGGACACCGACCCGGACATTGATACCGATCCTGACATTGATACTGACCCGGATGTGATAAACGATCCGGACCCTGAACCGGAACTGCCGGAAGACGATCCCGACCCGGAATTCATTGATAAAGTTGAGGAAGACAGCGACAACATTGACGAAACAGAGCTTGTCGAACAGGAGCTTGAAGCAGATCCCGACCTTGACCCGGAGCCGGAAATTGAACCTGAACCCGAGCCTGACCCCGAACCGGACATTGAGATGGACGACGAACTGCCCCAAACCCCGGACCCGGGCATCTATGTCTACGAACGCCTGCCCGTGGGCGGCTATGATGAAGGCGAGGCCGTGGCCTTCCATCCTTCCGGCGATTATTTTGTGATACTCGAAACATATAACGTGGCGCATATTGTCCGCTGGTCGGACCGCAGCGTTATTCGCATTGATCTTGATCCGCCGGGCAGCGAGTCCATAAGCTGGCGGGATATCCTCTTTGATCCTTCCGGCGAATTTGCCATGCTGCTTGGCTATCACTACAGCGCCGAGGGCTCCACCGGCGTGGTGTACCGCCTTGATGACGCGGCATGGCGGGCATGGACCGGCGGCGACCAATCCACTCCCATCATTACCCAATGGCCCGACGCCACGGCACCCTCCGCCTTTGTGGCCATCGAACGGCCCTGGGATGGCGGTCTGCCGGTGATTTTGGGCAAAGGCGGCAGCAACAGCAACAAAATTGCTTACTTATATACCTTTGATCCGGTTGCAGGCACGGTGTCTAATCCCTTTGCGGCAAACTCCGGCGGCTATGTAGGCTGCGACGACTTTGCCTTTGCCAACAACGAATACGGTGACTGGGGCATATTTATTGCCTGCGGCGACGGCGGGGCCGAAACCATGTACTACACCGAAGTGGGGGGCATCGGTGAATGGCGAAATAACCCCGGCAACAATAATCTGGGTAACACCAGCCATTGCGCCGCCCACATCGGCGGGGATTACGCCCTGGTGGTAAGCTGGTCCGGCAGAGCACTGTACCGCTTTGAGGCGGGCAGCTTAAACGGCTACAGCGACGCCCCCCGGTTTTCCACCATGGGTATCTGGAACGTGGTGTTTCAACAGCAGGGACAACGGGCCCTTGTCTTTGGCCGGGCCGGTGTGTCTCCTCCCCGGGGCGTGGTTCTGGAGTACCGCCACGACGAATACTGGTGCAATGGCCTGAGCTATGAATGCGGACTTACCGAGGTCAGCATTCCCAACTTCAGCACCGCTCCCTGGAACGCCACCAGCAACGGATACCTCAATGACGCGGCCTTCCGACCGGGTTGCGATGGCGGCGTTCTTGTGGGGCACAACGGCAACGGCCAGGGCATTGTGGCGGAATTTCAGATTGTGGCGGCGCGGCAATGCCGTTGATCTGAACCCCGTGTCCGTTGATTATATAGATTATATCTCTGCGCCGGTATCCGCCTGCGGCACTATTCCCTTTGCCAGAGTATCCAGATAGGCGATGAACTCCGTGTACACGGCGTCGGCGCTGTAGCGGGTTTCAAACAGCTCTTCGATATGCCGCCGCATGGCCTCCAGCTCGCTACCGCCGGTGGGAATGGTCTGCAACGCCTCCAAAAATGACTGTTCGTCTTCTGCGATATAATGAGCGCCAACCTTTTCTTCCTCAATGATCTGCCGCAGCTCGCCCTCCAGACAGGACAGCAGGGGCAGATTCTTTGAAAAGTACTCAAAGGGCTTGTTGGGCAGGCTTTGTTTTGCCACCTTCCGGTAGGTGGTCAGGCCGATGCTGCTCATTTCCATCAGGGCGGTCACCGCGTCAACGGAAACCCAGCCGGGCCATATGATATTGCGCAGGTCTTCGGTTCCGTCTTTCCATTCCGCAGCCCGGTCGCCATCGCCGCAGAGCACAAACTGATACCGGTCATCCCCCTGCTGTTGCAATATGCGGGCGGCCCGCACCACCACCGCAAGGTCGTAGCTAAAGCCGAACATCCCGAAAAAACAGCAAATGGTTTTGGATGGATCAACCCCCATGTCCAAAAACGTCTGCTGCTCAGCGGCAAGGGCATCGGGTTTTAGATGGCGACGCCGGTAGCCAAGGTATACCGGCCGGTCCAAAGGCCCGGCTTTTCGTCCGGCGTAAAGCAGACCCCAGTCTACGTATTCCTGACTTACCCCGGTAATAGCGGTGGCGTCTTTCATGATGTCTTTGGCCATTTTGTAATACGCCATCAGGGGCAACCGGGCAAAGGGGCGCACAACCCCGGGCAGGGGATTGATAAAGATATCCGGCCACAAGTCGCGGATATCCACCACCACGGGAATGCCGTGCTTTTTGCCGTAGCGCACCGCCACCAGCGCCATTTCCATGGTGGGCATGGAGGCCAGAATCACCTCGGGTGGTTCCATGGTTTCGATGGCTTCCGCAAAACGGCGGCCAAGCACTCCGTAATTGATAAGCCGGGAGATTGAGACATTCCTTTTATAGGCAGGTCCGTGCAGCAAACGGATGGTATAACCCGGTTGCACTTTTATGGTCTTGGGACCGTCAAAGAGATGCACCTTGTTGACATGATCAAAGGTGCTCTGCCACCAGGTGACATCATGGCCCGCGTCAGCAAGTCGTTGCGACAATTCACCGCAACGCCACAGCCGCACCCCGGGCTGAAAGGGCATGGGCTCACTTGCACGAACGACCCAAATACGCATGTAATCTCCAGACGTTTTTGCAGCATCCCCGCTGCGGATAATCAGGAACCGGGCTTAAGTAACACCGTTTGCACGGTCTTGAGCAGAATATAGAGGTTTAACCACATGTTACGGTTTTTAACATAATAGAGGTCGTATTGGAGTTTCTCCGCGGCGTCCTCCACCGAGGCACCATAGCGGAACAAGACCTGGGCCCATCCGGTGATGCCGGGTTTAACCGCTGCCCGCAAAAAATAGAAGGGAATCTGCTCTTCCAGGGTTTTCACAAATTCCACCCGCTCGGGCCGGGGACCGATGAGACTCATGTGACCCAACAGCACGTTGACAAGCTGAGGCAGTTCGTCGATGCGTGAACGGCGAAGGAAGCGTCCCACCGGGGTTACCCGGGGATCTTTTGACCCACCGGACCACACGGCGCCGGATTTCTTTTCAGCATCAATATACATGCTGCGGAATTTATAGATGTTAAAGGCGATGTTGTTTTTACCCACCCGGTCCTGCTTGTAAATTACCGGTCCGCGACTGGTAAGCTTGATGGCCACAACCGCAAAGAGCATCAGCGGAGAGGACAGAATAAGCATCACCAGGGACAGGGAGACATCAAACAGCCGCTGGGTGTAATGCAAAAAATGGCTGCGGGCCACGGAAAATCCGCTGCTGTGAATAATCCAGCGGTCTTCGGTATGCCCAATAGGAATTTTGCCAAAGGTTTTCTCGTAAAAAGCAGCAACGTTGTCCACCGAAAGACTACTGGCAATGGAACGCAGAATCAGGTTCCGGTCCGTGGGTTCTTCCATGGAACTGTTGTCAAACACGATGGTTGGCGTGGTGCCGTTGGTGGTGCGTTTGATGATGTCGTTCAAATCATCGGGGGTGCCCAAATACTGAATATTGAAGCGTTCTTCCGCTTCTTCATTCCGTTGCCGGGCGCAATAGCCTAAAATACGGTAAAAAGGCATATTCCTTAGTGATTTTAATACATACTGCATGGATTTATCCATGCCCACCAGGCAGAGTTTTTCCGTGGCAACTTCACTGCGGGAATACATGCCGAACAAAATCCGGTTAAACTGCAAAAGCGGCAGGGACACCGCCATGGCCAAAAGGAACACGCCACGGCCATAACGCCAGTTGGGGATAAAGAAGTAGAACAGCGCCAAACTCAAAGCTGCAAGGATAATCGCCGCCAGGGGCACCAGATATATTTTAATGTCGCCGGTTCTTTTACGGGGGGAATAGCCATCGAGCAAAAACAGGTAAAACATAATGGCCATGGGAAAGGTCAGCGATGCGGTGGTATAGTTAATAAAGATATCGTAAAAATGGGGAATATATACGGGCAGACGTATAAAAAACGCAATGATTATACTCAGAAACAATACAGTGACATCTGCCAGGGGCAGCATCCAGGTGCGAATACGTTTAAAATCCGTATTCAGCGATGCCGCGATGGTTTGAGTTGTGCTTCTTTGCCTTGTCTTTTTGCTCATGTCGGCGCTTTCCCGAATATCCATCGACCGTCTCCTGCACAGCAATGACATCGTTTCTCCGGCATGGCTCTCCACAGATCGCCGGATTCAATACTAAACGATTAGTTGCACAAAAGACTCTTATTGATTTTTCCCTGTCCCTGCCACCTCATTCCCTGTCAACATCCGGAAACCAGGCTCGGGTAGGCTATGCTATTCTTACGGGCTGCAATGCTCCAGGCAGACACCGGTGGTGCAACTGCTGTCGGCGCAGAAACAGGCGGTGTTGTCTTCGCATTCCCCGCTTGACCCCGGACTACAGGCCGCAGCGCCCGCCGGGGTCCCACCATTGCTTTCAAGGCACATATAGTAGTCGGGTTTATCCTCGGGCCAGCCCTCGGTACAGGTTCCTGCGCCGCATTCACCGCAGTGGAACAAACAGGCGGATGTGGTATAGCTTGAGTCAAGGTAATAGCAATCGCTGTTTGCGGTACAGACCGCGCCGTTGTGGCAGTCCATAACTGCGTCCGGTGGCACCCCGTAATTTTCATTAAGACACAGCATCAAACCGGCGGCATTGGCATCAAAACATACGCTGTCGCCGGGACAGCCCCCGGCTACGGTATCGGTATCAACATCGTCAACATCGCCATCCGGTGAGTCCACGCAGCCTTCTTCGGTGCATATCTGACCGTATTCAGCGCAATCGGACATATATTCCCAGGCTTCCCGGAAACATTCTTCATACACAGAGCCGTTGCAGCGCACATCGCCGCTGACGCAAGCCTGGCACTGGCCGCCCATACACGCCATGTCATCGGTGGCGCAGTCATACCACTGGCTCCAGTTTCCGTCCAAACACTCCTCGATAACGGTATCGCTGCAGCGCATTTCATTTTCATAACACCGGCACATACCCTCGGCACACTCGGAGCCAGAGTCTGCACAATCTTCCTGTATGACCCAGCTGCTACCATTGCAGTACATCACCCGGTCATCATCACAGCGGGTTTCGCCGCTTTGGCAGCCGCAGACGCCATTGCTGCAGGTAAGGTCGGCGCCACATTCCTGGGACAGTTGCCACTGACCGCTGGCGCAGGTGTATACGATATTGCCGATGCATTTGCGCTGACCATCGCTACAGGTGCCGGGCTCAACGCACTGACCCTGCATACATTCCTTGCCCGTATCTTCACAATTCTGCTGCTGCACCCAGGCGTTCATGAAACATATTTCCACCCAGTTGCCATTGCATTGAAGAGCGTTTTCTTCACAGACCGATACCACATCGCCATCAGGCGCGGTTTCGGTATCGCCGTCACTTTCGCTGTGGCAGGAACCGTCAACACACTGCTGGCCGTTGAGCCCACAGTCCATAAGCTGTTGCCAGCTATCCGCCAGACAGGCGTAGACCACATTATTCTGGCAGACCCGCTGACCGCTTTGGCACACACCTTCCATATCCACGGGATCATCGGTATCCCCGTCAATAATGCCGCATACACAGCGGGAATAGCCGCTGCCATCGTACAGACACACCTGGGTGCCCGGCAAGCCTTCGTCACAGGTGCAATAGCGGGTTACTCCCGGGGTGCAGGATTCGCTTTCGGAAGCACTGTCGCAGCCGCTGGCCAACGCCACCAGACCCGCCATCACCAAAACCACAATTACAACGCCATGCCACTTAAACATTAATAGCTCCTCCTGTGGAGTTCGTCCCGGGCATATTGTAGCGATATTGGTTAAAATTACCAGTTTTTAGGAAGAAATTCCCTTTGATCCCGGCATAGTAAAACATCCCCTGCCGCAATGGCAGGGGATGTCAGAGGTAATAGTGAATCTGTGGACTACTCCTCCCGGAGCATATTGGCGTGATGTCCGTTTTGCTCCATGGCCTGTTTGTGGCACACAGCGCAGCGGTTACCGGTGCCCACCACCCGGTTTTCACCCTGATACTGCATGGGCTGAATATTGTCCCGGTTTTCGCCGTAAGGGTTTGTTGCCGGGTACACCGCATGGGGCGCACCGTGACAGGAAGCACAGACCAGCCCTTTATCGCCGGTACGGTTGCGGAACAGTTTAGAGCCATCCGCGGTCCACACATTAAAGGCATTGGCGTCATCCGGGGTTTCAAAACCCACATGGCAGGTCAGGCAGTCCGGCTCGTTAAGCCATGGCTGCCGGGGCTTCACCTGTTCAAAGGATTCCACGCCCTGGGGCTTCAGACCGTCAATAATCCTCGTTGCCTGGGGTTTGCCCTGCTGCTGCTCGTATTTGAGCAGGGAAAGAGCATGATCTTCAATAGAACCGTGGCATTCCACACAGGTAATATCGTTTTCCTTATGAATACCCCGCAGGCATTTTGTCAGTCCCGATTCCCGGTTGGGATGGCAACTGTTGCAGGCCTCGGCATCCATACCCTTAAGATAATTTGCATGGAATCCATGCAGGGAAGCCGAGAGACTCATCATGTCCGGCAGGCCTTCGGCCCCAACAGCGGGATCACTGTGACAGCTCTGGCACAGCCGGGGTTTACCCGCCCTGGCTTCCGCCAGCAGGGTGGTGCCGTTGATGCGGTCATGCACCGCCAGAATATCCTCTGCCGTAGTATCGCCGATACCGCTGCCCGCCATGCGCCAGGCCCCGCCGTGGCAGTTGCGGCAACCCATTTCCGTACTGGTGGGAGCCACCACCTTTGTGCGGGCCAATACCTTTCCGCTGTCTTTGTCTTTTGCCACGATATCAAACAGGGGATACGGGTTCACCTGCCCGTTATCGTTGTATGGCACCACGGGAATCGCCTCGGCAATAAAGCTGTTATGCTTGTCCGGAT
>Ga0070729_10003188_pt1 | contig 19543 bp, 9 predicted proteins | sample tdDd472_FD_66725 | JGI IMG/M metagenome (GOLD analysis project Ga0070729, IMG submission 66725) | Marine sediment microbial communities from the Atlantic coast under amendment with organic carbon and nitrate - tdDd47.2 | ecosystem: Environmental > Aquatic > Marine > Coastal > Sediment | place... | reverse complement strand
CTTCCGGATTGCGTTCGCGGCGGGGTGGTGGGACGACACCCGCGCACGAGCTGAGTCGTTTCGGAGCGCCGCGTTCCTGCGGCCGCGCTCGATTGGAGTGGAGTATGCGTGGGGAGTCGCGCTAAAGGACTCCAAACAGGCTCGATCCGCGCTGGCGCGATTCCAGTCCGTCTTCAGTCGGGATCCGGAGTTCGCGAATGTGCGGGGGAAATACTCTGAGCTGTTGATTGCCGTCAGCATCGGAGAGTCCGTGCACTCGAAGCAGTCCGCCGTTGCGATGCTTATGATCGCGATCGAGGCGGATCCCGCGAACTGGAAGGCTCACTATCGCTTGGGGTCCGCGGATTGCAATGCCGGCGATCCAGCCGTCCGAGATCGTGGATTGAGTGCATTGCGCGAGGCGCATCGCCTTGCTCCGCAGCAGGAAAGCGCAGCATCTTCACTGGTCATATGGTTGAGTCGATTCGGCTACGAAGACGAAGCCTTGCGAGTAGCCGAATCGTGGGTCGCGCGCGAACCGGAGCCCGGGTGGCACGCGCTGGCATCGCTCTACAATGCGTACCGTGCGCTGGGGGAACGCGACAAGGCGTTGAGCGCGCTGGCGCGACGCTGGGATCTCGTCGGGCGTGGAGCTCCGCTCGACTCGTACTTTGAGGGATCGATGGCATACGCCGCAGGCGACTACGCGGAGGCCGTTGGACTCCTCACGGAGTCGCAACGATACGCACTGGGCCAGGACCAGAACATGATTTCGATCGCGATCCCGCATGTGTATCGAGTCCGGGATGCGGTCGCGCATGCCAAGAAAACTCTGGGAGATCACGAGGGTGCAACCCACCAGCTCCGCGAACTTGTCGAGCACGAAAAGAAACGGGGGAAGAAGAAAGTCATCCACAAGGCTCTCCTGGCGTGGTGGATGGCGATTTCCCCGCACGACGAATTGAACGGTGCGACCGAAGCGGTAGGCCTCATCGATGCCTGTCTTGCTGAGTATTCCAATCCACATGAGTCACTGGTCGTGATTCGAGGGGTCGTCAACGCACGCTTCGGGAACGCACAGACCGCGGTGGACAGCCTCAAGAGTATTCGTGAGATGCGCTTTACGCCCAACGGGACTACCGCTCAGTGGCGCTGTTATCTCGCCATCGCCTACCACCGGCTCGGGCGAACGGCGGAGGCAAAAGCGCAGCTGAAGGAGGTCGCAGATTTCTTGAGCGCGTATCTCAACTACCCCCTCGAAGGGATCCACCTGTTCACCGCCTACGACCGTGCGAATGCTCTGATCGGAGAGTAGTGATGTCTCGCCAGCTCCTGAAGAATCATCACACCTCGCGTGGAGCATCTGCGCCAGCGGTTCTTCGAGGGCGCGCCGGTGAGCGAATTCGCGGCGGTCTGGCAGGGGGCGGCGGAGCGCGCACAACCTGAACGGGGGAGCCATGAGGAGCCGACGCGGCCCCGCGGAATTTTCTCACGTTTTTTTGGGAGAATTCAGCGGGGCCCGGAAGAAGTGGGTGGAGGAGTCATGAACCTTGATCGCGACGCACTCGATCGTGGCATACGCCAGGCGTCCACATCGTCAACCAACCATCTCGCGAATCTGCGAGGGCCTTGGAACGGGTTCTTGCGCGCGGGATCGGACGAGTCGGGCCCGAGGCGCTTCGGCCGAGTATCCGTCGTGCGCTGGTGGTGGGGGCTCCTCATCTGCGCGTCGCTTGCGCAGGCCCAAGGCGCGTCGTCTGTCACGGACCGCAGTCGCAACCTCGAGTCCACGCTCGAGCTTGCGCTCTACCCGCCTAGCAATCCCGAACGCTGCGTAATGCTGCTGGTCGATCCGAGCCCGTCGCTGAAGTCCGCGGAATTCGCGAGTCTGCTTGCCGCGGTGCTGGAGCGCCAGCGCGATCCCGGCGCCAAGTTGGCGCTCGGTGTTGCGATTGTGGGGGCGAAGGGCAAGCCGCTTGAACCGGGAGCCGATGCGGCGGCCATCCTCGCCGCGGTGAAGCAGGCGTTGCTTCGGCCGACGGCGGGGGTGCGTGACGTGTACGCGGAGTTGCGAAACGTCTTGCCCCGTCTGGCGGGCACCAAGGGACGGCGTGAGATTCTTCTCGTGACGCTTGAGAACGGCGATATCGAGACCAGGCTCGAAGCGACGATCGCCGATCTGAATCAGTTGAAGGTGCGCGTCAATGTCATCGCTCGTGAGGCATACCTGTCGGATGGCTACTGGACGGGGAGCGGTCGCTATCGCGTCAAGGCGCCCAAGGGAACCACGCCCACCGGCCCGGACGCCGCGTTCATCGAGCTCCCCGCCGGTTGGCTTTTTCAGTACACGCGTGTCAATGAAGCCGCTCCGAGCGGGTTCGCGATGTACGGCCTCAGCAGAGTCGCGAGCGCCACCGGAGGAAGGATTCGCGTGTATTCACCGCCGGCCGCGAAGCACCAATGCGGCGCCTTTGTTTCATGCGCGTTTTGTGAAGGCGATCACTCGCCTCCCAACGAGGGGTTCCGCGCGGCACGGCTCAAGTCGATCCAGCCGCTGATTGGCGCGCGTGAAGGGGTGTACAAGACTGCCGCCAGCGACCCATACTTCCTCGCTGTTCTTGAGGCGTGGGACGCAGCCGCGCGAGCAAAACTCCTGGAGACGCGGCCGTCGGTCCGAATTGCCGGCGACACTCTGGCTCTTGAGCGATCCACCGCGAACCAGGCGCTCCAGTTTCGCGGCTCATCGCCCAAACGGTGGGTGCGCGACGCAAAGAACGCAGCCGGCAAGGCGGACAAGATCGCAAAGAAGCTCAAGAGTGCGATCGCGACGGCGACCGGCGGAAGCGATCGCTACCGATCCGTTGCCGAGCTCACCTACATGATGCTCCGCATCACGCGACTGAACCTGCTCTATCTCGCCGCGTACGCCAAAGAGGCCGGGCCGGTCCAGTTCGCAAAGCGACGATCCAGGACGACCCCCCCCGAGCTTCCGGTGGTCGCCAAGGGCGATCGCATCGCGGGTCTCTACACGCGGGACTTCTCGCTGTGTCATGGTGTGCAGCCGTTCCTCAAGCTCCACCTACCCGGCGGCGCAGCCCTCAAGAAGGAGCTGCAAGAGCTGGATCAAGAGTATCGCGATTTTCTCCGGCGTAACGCGCACACTCCGTTCGCGCTCGCACTTTCCCGCATGAGCATCAACTGCTTTCAGCCAGCACGGCTCGCCAAAAAGGGGAAGCGGCCGGCGCGCAAGACCTCCGGTTCCGGTGCGGACTCGGCCAACACGCGTCCCGAGCGCGGCGGCCGTTCTTCCGGTGGCTCCGGCACGACGACAAGTGGTGGGAGGTGAGCATGCTTCGCGTCGTCTTGCTTTTGATCTGTTTCACAACGGCGGTGCATGCCGAGCCGTCGCTGGAAAAACTGATCGCCGAGATGGGCTCGAAAAATGTGCGGACGCGCGATTTCGCGTACTACGAGCTGCGGCGCCGCAAGGACGTGGGTGTGATCCCGCTACTGCTTGCGGCGGCGCCGAACTATGAGTTTCGCGCGCAACTGCACTCGGTGACGCTCATTGGGGAGCTTCCTGCGAGCAAGTCGCTCCCCGCATTGCGGACACTATCGACGGCGAAGTCGCCGTATCTCCGCATCACCGCCGCCGCACAACTCCATAAGCTGGGCCAAAAGGGCGTCGTGCCCGTGATGATTGCCGCGCTGCGCGAGCAGGGCCTCACGGAGAACGAGCTCGGCTACATGTTGGTGCGCGTCAAGGGTATCCGGGATCCCGGTCTCGGCGTCGCATTGCGCGCGCTCTTGAGGGACGATCGGAAGCCCTCGAACGTCTATTGGATTCTGATGAGCGGCAGCGTGATCGGGTACCAGCGCGGCAATGGCGATGCGGCAAAGGCACTGGTGGCTCGGTCTTCCTCCGCAGGCATCCGGGCCGTCGCTGCTGCCTGTCTCGTCGCCAAGCGAGCGTCGGAGTACGAATCCATCCTCGCCGACATCATGCGGACCAACCGGCTCGATGCCGGCACCTTCGATCGCGTGCGAAGTTTTCTCGATGTGGGCAAGCGCTATCCGGATGCGGTTCTCGACGCGATCGCGGATTGGGCGCCCGAGGAACCGAACGCGTGGCTGGTTGTCGCGCTGATTCGATTCACAGCGGAGTCGGGTCGCAGCAAAAACACCGACTGGATCCAGGGCATGGTGGCGCACACCGATGGACGCGTTGTGTCCGCGGCTGTGGAAGCCCTGACAGCGCTGGGCGTGCCGCTCAAGGCAGAGCTGCTTGAGAAGTTGCTCCAGAGCAAGGACGACGGCGCAGCACTCGCGGCGGCCCAAAACCTGCGTCGGCGTGACGATCTCTCCGGGCTCCGGCGCGCCATCGCCATCGTCGGCAGCAAGTCGGCCCAAAGGAGCAGGGCGATCGAGGTCATCGGCGAGTTCCGCAGCGCAGAGGCGATCGAGCCGCTGCTCGCCTGCATGTCCGACGCCAAGCCTGCCATTCGCGATGCGGCGCTGCGAGCACTTCACAAGACGCTCACGGGCCTGTTCCCCTACCGGCGCTTCGACCACAGGTTGGGGCTGCCTCCGGAGGGCGCGCCAGCCACCAGTCGCGAGGCAGCCATCGCCAAACTCCGTGCCTGGTGGGACAGCCACAAGGGCGACGGCTGGTAGCCCGGGCTCGGGCAGACAACAATCGCCAAGGAGTCGGCGCCCAGCCCCCTCCTTCCCCTAGGCTCGGTTTCAGGGTTCACCGCTGGACCGAGAGCGAAGCGAGTTCGTCCGTGGTCATTCGACAGCGGAGTGAACCGCACAAAGTTCGTTGGCGGCACGCTCGCGCCGCTCCGAGTACTTCTCATTCCGGTCTCGACACGATTCCCCGAAAGTTCTTCGCGGGAGGGACCGCGCTTCTCCGAAGGCCTCGGAGTCCCTAGAATCACCGGCGTGCCGGATTCCGATAGCAGCACGCATTGGACGATCATCCTCGGCGCCGCCGAAGGCCGCCCGCTGGACAGCGCAGAGTTCGCGCGAAGATACGAGGCGATCATCCGCAGTTATCTCGGCGCGCGCTGGCGTGCGGGCGCGATGCGGGGACTGATCGACGACGCGGTGCAGGATGTGTTCGTGGAGTGCCTGAAGCAGGACGGCGCACTAACGAAGGTTGATCGCGAGCGTCCGGGTGGATTCCGCGCCTTCCTCTACGGCGTCACCCGCAACGTCGCACGCCGCCAAGAGGAGAAGCGGCGCGACGTGCAACCGATTGGCGAGGTCGATCCGGCTTCCGACGAGGAGCCGGCATCCAGGGCTTTCGATCGCGCGTGGGCGCAGGCACTCCTGCGCCAAGCGGCCGAACTGCAGGCGCAGCGCGCCCGGGCGAAGGGCGATGACGCAGCCCGGCGCGTTGAGTTGCTGCGTCTGAGGTTCTCCGAGGGCCGGCCCATGCGCGAGATAGCGGAAGCGTGGCAGATTGACGCACGCAAGCTCGAGTACCAGTACGCCAAGGCGCGCGACGAGTTCGAAGCCGCACTGCTGGAAGTGGTGCGGCTGCACAACCCGTCCGGAGCGGCCCGAGACGAGGCCGCGCACCTGCTCGAACTGTTTTCCTGAATCTTTGGGGTTTCGCGGAGCCCCGTGGAAGGAAAGGGCGGAGGCACGATTGGGACTGGATGGAGACGCACTCGAACGCGGCATGCATGAGGCTTTTGGCCCGGCCGGAAGCGTCCTCGCCCGTCTGGGTGTGACCTCGAGCGTGTTTTTGGCCGACGCGGTCGACGATCCGGCGCCCGTGCTATTCAACCGACGGGACGAGCAGGCCGAAGACGACTCCCGCTTCCGCGTGCTTGGCGAGATCGCGCGCGGCGGCGTCGGCGTGATCTACAAGGGGCACGATCGCGATCTCGGCCGCGATGTCGCGCTCAAGGTCCTGCGCACCGAGCACGCCCAGAATCCCGAGATCTTTCAGCGCTTCATCGAAGAGGCGCAGATCGGCGGACAGCTCCAGCACCCGGGCATCGTGCCGGTGTACGGGCTCGGCATTCAGCCGGACGGCCGCCCGAGCTTCGCGATGAAGCTGATCAAGGGCGACACGCTGGCTTCGAAACTGGAAGGGGACCGATCCGCGCTCTTGGGAGTCTTCGAGCAGATCGCGCAGACGGTCGCATATGCGCACTCGCGCGGCGTGCTGCACCGTGATCTCAAGCCGGCCAACGTCATGGTGGGCAGCTTCGGCGAAGTGCAGGTCGTGGACTGGGGCATGGCGAAGGTGATGGGTCAGGAAACCGCCCAGCCGCAGCCGGCGAAGCAAACGGTGATCGCCACCGTCCGCACGCTCGACGAAGGCTCGCAGTCGATCGTCGGCTCCGTGATGGGCACGCCGGCTTACATGGCGCCGGAGCAGGCGCTCGGCCAGGTCGACGACCTCGACGAACGCGCCGACGTCTTCAGCCTGGGCGCAATTCTGTGCGAGATCCTGACGGGTCTGCCCCCGTACACAGGTGAGATGCGTGACCAGCTTCTCGCGGCGACGCAGTGCAAAACGGATGAAGCGCTGCAGCGGCTCGAAGAGTGCGGCGCGCACGAGGAACTCAAACAGCTAACGCGCGACTGTCTCAGCGGGCTGCGCAAGGATCGTCCGAAAGATGCGGGTGTGGTCGCGGAGAGGGTGGCCGCCCATCTTGCCGCGGTCGAGGAGCGCGCACGCCAAGCCGAGGTCGACGAGATTGAGCAGACGGCGCGGCTGGCCGCGGAAGATCGAAAGAAACGACTGACGCGTCTCGTCGCCGCGATTGCGCTCGTGGCCGTGACGCTCGGCGGCGGCGGTGCCTGGTATTGGCAGCAGGACAAACAACAGCGCTACGACGCTGCGCAGCCGGGGGTGATGGCAGCGTTGCGCGCGGCCGAGAACCATGCCGGCGCCGAGGAGTGGGACGCGGCGCTGGGTGAACTGAAGAAGGCTGACGCGCTTGCTGAGACGGTCCCGGGGTTGTCCGCAACCGTCGTCGAGCGCGCGGTCGTGATTCGAAGCGCCGCGGACGTGGCATTCGCGGCAGCAGAGCGGGATCGTACGGACCGCCAGTTCCTCGCCGAGCTCGAGGAGGCGACTCTCGGGTACGGGAGCGTTGAGCTCGCCGAGCTGATTCAACAGGTGAACGTCATCGCCCGTGAGCAGTTTGGGCGCGATCCCGCCGCTCAAGAACTCGTGAGCCACTTTCGTGGCTCCCCCGTCGAGCACGAACTCGTCGGCGCGTTCGAGCACTGGGCCTACCTGCTTCGCAGTAACAAAAACAAGAACGCGGACTTCTGGCAATGGGTCGCGCAGGATCTCGACACAAGCCCGGAACGACGTCAGGTGCGCGAGATGTCATATGCGCGTGACCGCGACGGGATTCTGGCTTGGATCGACGGACACGGGGTCGATGCGCTGGGGCCCCGTTTTTGTGTGACGCTATTGCAGCAACCGTTGCGCACGCTTCCGATCGAGAAGCGAGCAGCACTATTCGAGGAGTTTCGGCGTCGATGGCCGGCCGACTTCTGGCTCGCTCTAGGGCATGCGCATCTCTACTTCAATGGGAGCGCAGGGAGCGGGGCGTGGGACGAAGCGATTGGGCCGCTGACTGTCGCTGTCTCGCTCCGCCCTGGCAGCGCGGGTGTACGGAACACGTTGGCGAACGTGCTCGCGAGGCTCGATCGACCTGCCGAGGCGGTAGGACACTTGATGGCGGCGTTGCAGAACCCTCCGGTGCACTGGCATGTCCGCGCGAGCCTCGTCACGTACCTGATTGAGATCGGTCGCGTACAGGCTGCGGACGTCCAAGCCCGTGCGTTCGAAGCCGTGGCGGAGAGCCGGGAAGCCCGGCAGTATTCGGCTTGGGCGATGGGGGAGACTCGCCGTGCTCTACGCCGGTACAAAGAAGCGCTGAATTGGTCCCGGCGGGCACGCGAGCGAGGGAGCGACCATCCCAACGTCGTGAAGTTGGAGGTTGATGCGCTGCTCGGCGCGGGCCAGTCCGAGGACGCCATTGATGCGGCAGTTCGGTACGTGAAGGAACGTCCCGACGATTCGTACGTGGTGGGAACGCTGCTTCGCGTGCTGGGTAAGCCGCCCGCGGCGGAGCATGTCCCGCAGTTGGAGTCGATCGCGGGGCGTGAGGGCTTGCTCCTCGAAGTGAGGGCCGAGGCGGCGTACTTGTTGGGGCTTGCGTTGCATCGCGCCGATCCCGCGCGTGCGCGCACCGCGTTGGAAGATGCGATTCGACTGTGCGACGAGTTCGATCGCGAAGGGGGACAGTACGCGGGAATTTTTCGTCCGCGGATCGTCCGCGCGTACGCGATTGGCCAGTTGAGTGGCTACGCACCGAACCGCAAGGAACAGCAAGCGCTCCTGCGTCATGCTGTGCGCCTCTATCCTGACTACGCCTGGGCTCTCAGCTGCCTCGCTCTAGACCTTGCGCGGAGTGGTCAAGAGCGAGCGAAGGCTGAGGAATACGCAAAGCGCGCCCTGGAGCTGAGCCCCGACGATGCCGGTATTCGCGGTAACGCCATGCTCACGCAGGCCTTCTTGGCGGCCAACCCCAGAGAACGGGTTGCCGTGCTGAAGAAAGCGTGCGTGGTGCTCTCAAACAATCCGACCCTGCGTGCCGAGTTGGGAGTGAGCCTCCGTGCGCTAGGAGAGTACGGCCAAGCGCGGGCAGCGCTGGGCGTCGCGCTGCGAATCTATCCGACGTACCCATTCGCGCATTGGGAATTGGGCCGGTTGAACATCGCAGAAGGCCGGCTCCGCGAAGCAGTGTCGTGCTTTTTGCGCAGTCAGCCCACTTATCAACACGCAGCCGCGAACAACGTGGACTTCCTCTTACGCCAGATGGGGGAGTTCGCGGAGAGAGTTGAACGCGCGGAGGCGTGGGCGCAGGCCAATCCTGAGCGCGCCGACGCCCGGTTGCGTCTCGCCGACGCCTATCGATGCATGCAGCGGGTCCAGGACGCGAAGCGCGAGGTGCACGCTGCGCTTCAACTGCCCGGAGTTGATCATGACGGAGCGCACTTCATTCTGTTCTCGTTGGGCGCGAACCGGGGGGATGCCGCCGCGTGTGCGAAGTACCTTCCACTCGCGCCCGGGGTTCCGGACCCTGAGCGTAGGCGATACCGTCGCATCCTGGCGCTGCTGGGCGACGACACCGTGCAACTGGAGGACCCTGCCGTTTCGGATGCATCCGAGTTGTCGTGTCGTGCAGAGGCTGCAGCGTTCCGTCGTGACTTTCGCGCGAGCCTTCACCTCCAGATACGCTCCCAGAAAGCTGGAGGCATCGATCCGCAGGCCCTTGCGTACTCCGCCGTGTTGGCAGGGGACTTGGGGGTGGCACGCCGAAGTTTCCGGATGGCGCTGGCCGCTGCGGAAGAAGCTGGCGACGCCCGCGGCATCGGCTGGTGGCAACACGATCCCGACTTGGCGGTCGTTCGGGACGGTGACGACGTCACGGCGGAATGGAAGCAGTTTTGGAAGGACGCCGAGGCGGCGCGCCTACGCGTAGTCGAATCGAAGAAGAAGGTGCGCAAGTGAGCGACAAGAGCATCCTGCTTCGCCTCGACGCGGCTGGTCAGAATGCCCCGCGTCTTCAGCTTCGCGGCTCGGAGGCTTCAAAGTCGGCCGAAGAGCGCTTTGAGATTGTCGGCGAGATCGCCCGCGGCGGCATGGGAGTCGTGCACAAGGGACGCGACGTCGATCTCGGTCGCGATGTCGCACTAAAGGTGCTGCGCGAGGAGCACCTTGGCCAGCCGGAGTTGGTGCAGCGCTTCGTCGAAGAAGCACAGATCGGCGGCCAGCTTCAGCATCCGGGCATCGTGCCGGTCTACGAGCTGGGTCTCAAAGACGACAAGCAGCCGTTCTTTGCCATGAAGCTGGTGAAGGGCGAAACGCTCGCAGCGAAGTTGGGGGATGACACCGTTGCCCGTCGGTCGTTGCTGCGCGTGTTTCACCAGGTCTGCCAGACGGTTGCGTACGCGCATACCCGCGGCGTGATCCACCGCGACCTGAAGCCTTCGAACGTGATGATCGGTTCGTTTGGCGAAGTGCAGGTCGTCGACTGGGGCTTCGCCAAGGTGCTGCGCAAGGGAGGTGTCGCGGACGAGCGCAAGGCGCGCCAGCGTCACACCACGATGATCGCGACGGTCCGATCGGGGGATGGGTCGTCGCAGAGCGTCGCGGGCTCGGTGATGGGGACACCGGCCTACATGCCTCCGGAGCAGGCGCGCGGGATGGTGGACGACCTTGACGAGCGCAGCGATGTGTTCAGTCTGGGCGCGATCCTGTGCGAGGTGCTCACCGGCTTGCCGCCGTACGGTGCTCTCAAGGCGACGGATGCGTTGATTGCTGCGGGCGAAGGGAAGCTTGCGGATGCGTTTGAGCGCTTGGACTCGTGCGGCGCGGATCAGCGCTTGATCGATCTCGCAAAGCAGTCGCTCTCAATGCTGCCGAAGGACCGCCCGAAGAACGCGCAGGTCCTCGCCGATGGGCTCGGGGCGTATCTGTCGGCCGCCGAGGGACGCGAGCACCGCGCTCGGTTGCGTGCCGCTACGGCATCGGCTCGTGCGGAAGAACAGCGCTCGTCACGACGGCGTACGACTGTGATTGCGGCATCGATGGTTGGGCTACTGGTGCTTGTTGGGGGAGGCTTCCTCGGATTCGAGTACCAGCGCGCGGAGCGCGAGCGGGCCAAAGACGACGCAATCCAGACTGCACTGCGGGAAGCGGAACAGCGCTCCGGCGCCGAAGAGTGGGACGCCGCGCTGGCGGCGATCGAGCGGGCGCGGGACTTGGGCGGCGAAGTTGCCGCAAACGAGCAGAGGATTCGCGACTTCCGCGATGCGGCGGACGAACTCCAGAAGCTGCGAGATGCCGAGCAGCGCGTGCTGGACTACGACGAGGAGTGGGGGTGCGATCTCGGTGTGCAGCCTCAGAAGGAGATGGAAGCGGGGCTGTCTGCGATCGTCGATGGCGAGTTCGGCTCGCTTGGAAAGTTCGTCGAGTGGGCGGATCAATCCGCGCGGAAACACGAGCTTGTCGCCGTAATGGACATGTGGGCGCTGGTAGCACATAACGAACTGGGCTACCTGAAGAAGAGCGCGACTCTATGGGGGCACGTCAACTCGCTGGACCCGGTGCCGGCGCATCGGGCTTTGCGCGACGCCATTGCTCGAAACGATCTCGACGCTGCGAAACTGCAGATGCGGAACCTCGAACTGGACGCCCCGCCGATGGGACTTTTGCAGAGTGCTTGGGCGCTCTTGAATAAGGCGGGGCGCGGGCACGAGGTTCTCGACGTGCTCGAGGACGCCTACTATCGCAACCCTGGGTCACTGGCAACAGTCGCCGCACTCCATCAAGCCAACCGGACCATCCGGCCAAAGGTCGCACTGCGCTACGCACGCTGCCTGCACGCGCTGGCGCCAGACTCCCCCCACTGGCGCAGCATCCTTGCGTTTGCCCTCACATCAATTGGCAGCTTCGATGAGGCCGAGAGCGTGTTGCGTTCCGTTCTGCGTGAGCACCCGGAAAATTCCCGCGCACTGATCAGTTTGGCAGACGTCTTGGTCTCCCGCCGGGACTTTGACGACGCGCTCAGCACGATCGAACGAGCCGAGCGGGCCGGCGCGCCCAGCGTTCGCGTGCACTACGCGCGAGGCACGCTCCACGCCGGTGCATGGAGCTGGGCGGAAGCAGCGAAGGAGTATCGCGAGGTGCTCAGTCTTTGCATCCCGGGCGATCGGGGGCGACACCTCATGCTTTACGCGGATGCACTTCGCGCCAGCGGTGTTTCCGTCGAGGAGTGGAAACCGCACATGGTGGAGGCGCTCACTCTTGTCGAGGAGCGACTCCTGAAACACCCGGAATCGGATGCGACGCGCCGGTTGGTCATCAGCTGCCTAGTGGCGCTTGACCGTTTCGAGGAGGCGTTGGCCGAGTGCGAGCGCCTTGCGGCGGGCGACCGCGAAGATGGCCATCTGCTACAGGAACGGTTAATCGCCCTGCTTGCCCTCGCACGCGTGCCCGAAGCTCGCGAAGTGGCCGAGCGCCTGTCGAAGCTGAGAAGTGAGAACAGTCGAACCCAGCAGCTCATCTGGAGCCGCTTCAGTGAGAACGGGTTTCATCGTCAGGCGGCGGTCTACATCAAGCGCGCTTACATGCTGCAGCCGGACGACCCGTTCGTGGCTCGCGAGTACGCGAGTTCGTTCGCCTTCTTGGAGGGCGTCCGTTCCGATCCGGGCTGGCGCGAAAAGGCGCTGGGGCTTGCGCGCCGTGGCGTAGAGCTTGAGAAGTGCGCGGGGAGCTACAACGCGTGGGCTTTAGTCGCACTCGAGGGCGGCGATATCGAGGAGTACCGGCGCGCGCTCGCCGAATGGAAGAAAGCAGGATTCGATGGTCACCTGCAAGCTCGCCAGCAGTTGCTCTGGTTCCTCGACAACGAGAAGGCGATTCTGGAGGGGAAGACGGAGGTCCCGTCCACGGGCATGGTGATCCGCATGCTTGATTTTCAGGAGAAGTACCTCTCCGGTGCGCGATACGCCGATGCGCGTCGCGATCAGCTGGTTCGCGAGCGAATGGCGGGATATGCCGCAGCGCTCGCGATTCAGGCTCGCTACGGATCCGCCGGAGCCGAGCTCTCGGCCGAACGCCGCGTGTACTGGACCAAGCGAATCCGCGAGTGGACCGAGGCTTACCTCGTGCGCCTCAGCGCGGACGCGCGCCACACGGATGCCGCGCGGCGCCGAGCAGGCTTCACGTCCGCATTCTCTGCAATGCGCTCCTACCATTTCGCTCCCGTACGCGAGCCCGATGCGCTCGCCAAGCTGCCGCCCGAAGAGCGCGCGTACTGGGAGTCTGTCTGGAAACGCGTGCGCGCGGTTCTGAAGTCCTACGAGTAACCGAACCGGTCGTCGGTGGGCGGTTCGACTTTTCTTTGGTGAAAACCGCGTCTCGGCGGAACCAGCATATGAACAGCGGCTTTCGATGCGCTCGTGGTGGGTGTGGGAGGCCCGATGGGAGGTTCATATGGGAAGAAGGAGAGTATTTGCAGCAGTCCTCGGGATTGCGGCAACGGCGCTGGTCGTCACGAATTGGGCGGAGGACGATTCGCATGCCCCGCCCCTCGACGAGCGTTCGTACCTGCTCATGGCGGGCAGCGAGGAACTGCCGCCTGGACTTGAGGAGGCGGTCGCGGAGGCCGGAGGACGCATCACGAAGTCGATCGCCGAGATGGGGATCGTCGTGGTGAGTTCGGCGCATCCGGACTTCGCGGCACGCGCGGAGCTGATTCACGGGATCGATACCGCCGCCTACAACATCAGTGTGCGGACGACTGAAGCGGCCACGCTTCACGAGGTCGGTGGCTACCTGTCCGCAGACGACATGAAGGATGTCGATCCGCCCGACAGCAGTGAGGACGACGCCGCATACAACCTGCAGTGGGCGGCGGACGCGATTGACTTGACCGAGCAGCGCAACAAGACCAGCCTGCGCGGTCATGGTGTGCGCGTCGCGATCATTGATTCGGGTGCAGACATGGATCACCCGGACCTTGAGCCGAACATCAACGTGGCTCTGTCGAAGTCGTTCGTACCGGGCGAAGGCCCGAATGCCGAGGACTACAGCGGAGGTGCCGCCGGCGCGCCGTTCTTCAATCACGGTTCGCACGTCGCGGGCATCTGCTCGGCTGCGGACAACGGCACGGGCACGATCGGAGTGGCACCGGAGGCGGAACTCGTCATCATCAAGGTGCTGTCCGAGCAGATCGTCGGCGGCGGGGGCTGCGGTTTGTGTGACTGGGTGCTCGAGGGCGTGGCGTACGCGGCGAAGATCCGCGCGGACGTCATCAACATGAGTCTGGGTGGTGTGTTCGATACGAAGAACGGGACCGTCGACCATCGATGCACGCCCGGGGACGAGTCGGATGACATTTTCCTGACTCCGAAAGACATCGACAAGGTCAAGAAGGTCTGGCAGAGGGCTGTCGATCATGCCTACAAGCGCGGCTGTACCGTGGTCGTCGCAGCAGGCAACGAGACCATGACTCCGAAGGAAGACAAGCAGATGCTGTTCTTGCCGGCGGAGCTGAAGAACCTCGTCTGCGTGGGGGCCACCGGTCCGCTCGGCTGGGCCGTCGATCCCGACGTGAACCTGGATGAGTTGGCGTTCTATTCCAACTACGGCAAGGTCCTGCATGTGAGCGCGCCGGGTGGAAACATCGACTTCACGCTCCGCACGCCCAACCCGGCGGACTGGGCGTTTTGCACGGTCGGCCCGAGCACCGTGCCTTGCTGGGTCTTCGACATGGTCTTCGCTCCGGGCGGCAACGGGTCGTACTTCTGGGCAGTCGGCACCAGCATGGCGAGCCCGCATGTGGCTGGCGTGGCGGCACTCATCATCGAGGCCAATCATGGCAAGTTGAAGCCGCGTCAGGTCATGAAGATCCTGGAGCAGACCTCGGATGATCTCGGCAAGAAGGGGCGCGACGACGCCTACGGCCATGGCCGGGTCAACGCCTATCGTGCGGTCAAGAAACACAAGCACGGGCACAAGCACGGACACAAACACAAGCACCACTAAAGAGTGGGCACTGGGGAAAGCGTGGCCCGTCTCGAAAGGGGCGGGCCATTTTCGTTTTCCGAACCACGCGCGCTCCGGTTCGTTTCCCGGAGTGCAATGACGACGCGCGCAGTACTCCTCGTTCTTCTTCTTGTTGCGGTTCCCGCCCTCGCGAATGGCCGCCTGCGCGCCGTCGGCATTCCCGACTCCGAGTTGACGCTGCTGCACCACCGCGTAACCGGCGAAATCAACGATCGCATCGCCGAGATCACCGTGGAGCAGGCGTTCCTCGCCCAGCGCGGCCGCAACGTCGAGGCGATCTACGAGTTCTCGTTGCCGCGGGATGCCACTGTCACCTCCATCGCGATGACGATGAAGGGAAAGTGGGTCGACGGAAGCGTGCTCGAGCGCGGGCAGGCCAAGCGCACCTACGAACGCATCGTCGCGAAAAAGCGCGATCCGGCGCTGCTTGAACGCATCGGCGACGAGTTGTATCGCATGCGGATCTTCCCGCTCACGGGCGGAGAAGAAGTGCGCGTTCGCTTTACTTACCAACAGGTACTCGCCGCCAGCGAAGGTGCTGTCGAGTTTCGCTACCACTCCTCGCGTGCGCGCCTCAACGGTCGCATGCCGAGCGGATACACGGGCACGATTCGGGTGCGTAGCCCGCGCACGATCGAGCAGGTCGAGTCTCCGGGGATGGTGCTCCATGTGCAGCGCCGTACGGAGAACGCGGTCACGCTCGACTGGGATCTCGCAGGGGATGCGATCGCCCGCGACACGGTCTTTCGTTTCCGTGATCGCCGCGACCGTGTGACGTTCACGCTGCTGGGACACCGACGCTCGGGCGAGGACGGGACGTTCCTTGCCATCCTGCAGCCGCCCGTCGAGATCGCGGAAGGCGATGTCCTTCCCAAGGACGTTCTGTTCGTGATCGACCGCAGCGGGTCGATGGGCGGCGAGAAGATTCGCGAGGCGAAGGCAGCGCTCAAAAAGGGCATCGCGGGTCTCCGCGACGGCGACCGCTTCAACGTGCTGTCGTTCTCGACCGGCACGGACTCCTTCCGCGAGAAGCTCGTCGCTGTCAGCGATCAAACGCGCAAAGACGCGATGGTCTGGGTGGACCGGATCGCGGCGACCGGCGGAACCGCCCTCGACGACGCACTCCAGACGGCACTCGCCATGGGCAGCCGGGAACGGCTCGGCATCGTGGCGCTTCTGACCGATGGCCTGCCGACCGTTGGCATCAGTGACCCGGCGTCGATCGTGCATCGACTGCGCGCGAAGAACAGCCACAACCACCGCGTGTTCGTCTTCGGCGTGGGTCTCGACCAGAACTCGAAGTTTCTCGACCGCGTCGCCCACGTCACCCGCGCCGTCCGCGAGGACATCACCGACGCGGCCGCCGTCGCGGGTGCGATGAAGCGCTTCTACACGCGCGTCGAGCGCCCCGTGATGACCGACCTTTCGCTGACGTGTAGCCTTCCGATCGAGTCGGTTTCCCCGCGACCCCTTCCCGATCTGTTCGCAGGAGACGAAGTGGTTGTCGTCGGTCGCTACCCTAAGTCCGGACCGTGCCTGTTCACGCTCAAGGGGCGCATTGCCGGGCGTACGGTCACGCACGTGTTCGAAGGCAGCCTGCGCGCCGACGGGGGCACGGAGTGTCTGCCGCGATTCTGGGCGCAGCGCCAAGTCGACGTGCTTGAGGCGGCAGTCGCGGCCGGTGGGGCGCGCACGGAACTGGTTCCCGAGATCCGCAAAATTGCGACGCGCTACGGCATCGTCACGAAGTTCACCGCGGGCTTGGTGCTTGAGCCGGGCGACCGTCCCGACACCAGCGAGACCGGCGTGCACGAGATCGAGACCGAGGAAGTCGACGAGATGACGGATCGCCCGTTCACCGGACCGTCGACCAACTCCTCCATCGGATTGGGTGGGGGCACCGGGGGATGGCGTCGCGGCGCTGGCGGAGGCAGGAATCTGCGTTCGGGCCAGACGCGATTGGCGAAGCCAATCGACAACGGGCTCCAGTGGCTGGTGAAGCAGCAAGACGTGCACGGGGACGGGCAGTGCAAGACCCTGCGCGGTACCGCCGAGGCGATGATCACGTTCCTCGCGGCGGGCTATACCGATCGTGGGCACGAGCGTCTCAACCCCTACTCCGGCAACGTCCGGGCAGGACTGCGCGCGCTCATGAACAGCCAGGATGAGAAGGGGCGCTTCGGAACGGATCTGCGCACGCACAGCCGAGCGACGCTCGCCATGTGCGAGGCGTACTGGATGACGCGCAATCCGCGCTACAAGCGACCTGCGCAGAGCGGGTTGGACTACCTGTCGAGCGTGCGAGCGAAGTACAGCGGTTGGCCTGCTGAGAAGCCGGACGTCATCACGACGGCGGAAGCGGTGATGGCTCTCAAGTCCGGGAAGTTCGCGGCGCTTGATGTCGATCCTGACGCGTTCGAAGGCGCGCGTTCCTTGTTCAACACGAAGGGCGCGGTGAAGACTGCCGTCGAACGCGAGGCGGTGCTGCTCTCCCGGGTGTGGCTCGGCGAGAAGATCACGACGCATCCGGACAACGCGGCGGCTACCAAGACTTTGGCTGGGCGCGAATGGGCGGCGCTGGCTCACTTCCAGATCACCGGCCGCGTGCGGGAGGACACGACGCTCGTCCGGACGCAGAAAGATGACGGGAGCTGGGGAAGCGTGAGCGACACCGCCATGGCAGTCCGGATTCTGCTCACGAATTCACGCTACAAACGGGTGTTCCGTTAGTCAGGACAGCCCTTCGCCGCGCAGTCGCCGAATCCGATCGCGGACCTCATCGCGGCTCTCGCCGATGACGAGGCCGGAAACGCGCGCTGCACTCGGCGAAGTCTCCGCCATGGCGTACGGGATCATGTGCTCCCGTGAGACGGCTCGTCGCACGATCCGATCCATGTCCTCCAGCGATCCTTCGATTGCCCAGTGGCGCGAGCGCCCGACGGTGGCACCTCGCTCCGTCATCCACGAACGGAGCGCGAGCGGTACCGACGAACCGTTCATACGAAAGTTCGGATCGATGACACGAATGGTCCCGTCGGTAGCCACGACCACGTCAATTCCGCAGACGCCGTAGAACCCCTCACGCGCCGCCGCCTCCACAATCCGCCGCGCAACTTCGATCACGTGTTGTGGAGCGACGTCCTCCGCGTGGATCCAGTTCCCGTCGTAGCCGCCGTGCTCAAGTGAGACCTGCTCGGCCGCACCGAGAAGGCGAGCGGGGGCATTCCGTCGGGCAATGAACTGGACACACCAGATCGCGGCGATGTCGATCCACTCCTCGACCACCACGCGCGGTGCGCTCTGGAACTGCCGCTGCGCTTCGAGCCAGTCGCCCGGGGTGCGACACAGCTTGACGCCATAGCCGGCGCCGGAGGTCAGAGGCCCGGCAGTCTTGACCGCGACGGGAAGCTGATTCGCGTCCGCCGGCCGAGCCTGGAACTCGTCCGCGGTCAGCAGCTCGCGGCGCGCCAGGAACTCGGCAGGGGCGATCGTACGGAGATTGCCTTTGTCGTTGAGCGAGCAGAGCAGATCCCGTGAAATCCAGTACACGGAATCGCGAAGGACATCCCGCGCCTGGACGTGAGTGAACGCTACGCGCTGTCCGTCTTCGGCGCACTTGTCCAGAAGCTGGCGGTACTCTGCCTCGGTGTCGAAGGGCAGGAGCGCGCTCGGCTCCGGGAATCCGACGTCGCGGAGCAGCAGCAACGTGGTCGGCGAGCAAGTCGAGCGGTGGCACAGGATCGGCACGTCGCCGGCGACCGCGATCTGGCCACCAGACATCCAATGCAGAAGGTGTTGCCCCTGCGGGATCCACCCGGTCTCGCGGAAACAGGGCGAGGGGTTGAACGCGACGTCCGGCCCGTACGCGTCGCGCAGCATCCAGTCAGGCAAATTCACCGCGGCGATTCCTTCGATCCCGCTCATACTAGGCGCCCAGCTTTGCGAATCCAATCGTCCTCGGCGCGAGACATCGCCATCCTCATGCATGCACGCGATCCGGTGGAGCCCCCGCCGACCTGGATCATCGTCGCCGTCGCGGACGCGTGGCGTGCGAACGGGCATCGAGTCGAGTTCGTCCGCGGGGTTTCGGAAGCGTTCCGCGCCGACCTCGTGGTGCCGCATGTGGACCTGACCGTTCTTCCGCCCGAGTACGTTGCCGCGCTGCGCGAGCACCCGAACGTGGTGAACCGGCGCGTGGTCGACATCTCGAAGCGCGGATTCAGCCGCCATCGCGTTACACGGACGGACTCTTGGGACGGACCGGTGATCGTGAAGTCCAATCGGAATTTCGGCGGCCTTCCGGAACGCTATCGATTGCGGCGACGGTGGTGGCAACGGCGGGCGGCCCAACGCGTCCTGCACGCCGCCTTTCGCCGCGACCCGGACACCGGATTTCATCCCCTGCTGCCACTTTCTCCGAGCCGGTATCCGATCTTCGAATCCGTGCGCGACGTTCCGCGGGGCACGTTCCTCAATCCACATCTGCACGTCGAACGCTTCCTTCCCGAGCGCGACGGATCCTACTACTGCTTGCGTTGTTATGCGTTCGCGGGCGCGAGCGAGGTCAATCTTCGGATCAAGGCCAGCAACCCGATCGTGAAGGCCGCGGAAGTGGCGGACCGCGTAGAGCTGCCGGTTCCCGAAGAACTCCGTGCGCTACGCGCGGAGCGCGGCTTCGACTTCGGCAAGATCGACTACGTCATCGTGGATGGGCAGGTCCACGTTCTGGACCTCAATCGGACCCCGACGTTTGGAGGGCGACCGGAATTCAGCGAGCGGCAGAAGGAGATCGCCGAGCTGTTTGCACGCGGCCTTTTGCGTCAGTTTGACCTTGAGTAGCTACGGTCGCACCAGGTTCACTTCGTAGTAGCGCACGTCCGGGAGCGGGTTCTCGTAGTACGCACTGCGCTCCCGAAAGCCGAGCGAGCGATAGATGTGGTTGGC
>Ga0070729_10003187_pt1 | contig 19554 bp, 14 predicted proteins | sample tdDd472_FD_66725 | JGI IMG/M metagenome (GOLD analysis project Ga0070729, IMG submission 66725) | Marine sediment microbial communities from the Atlantic coast under amendment with organic carbon and nitrate - tdDd47.2 | ecosystem: Environmental > Aquatic > Marine > Coastal > Sediment | place... | reverse complement strand
AGTGTTTGTTTCTGGACAGTCAACTCTATTCAGAAAGTCTGAGCGGTTGGTACATGCCGTTGATGGAATTAGCTTTACGATTGAAGAAGGTGAAATCGTTGCATTGGTTGGCGAAAGTGGATGCGGAAAATCAACCTTAGCCTTAACGCTCATGGGCTTGGAAGCACCGACTGCGGGACGCATTATGTTTAAGGATGATGATATAACATCAATGACCCCTGCTTCGGCTAAAGCACTCCGTCGCCAAATTCAGATGATATTTCAAGACCCATACGAATCCCTCAACCCTGTGATGACTATCTCAGAAATTGTCGCAGAACCGCTTGTTGTACATGGCATTGGCGATAATCAAAAAGAACGGGATTCCTTAGTTGCTGAGGCACTGGAATCGGCTGGGCTTAAACCTGCTGAGCGTTACATGAATCGCTACCCACATGAATTATCAGGGGGGCAACGTCAGCGTGTGATTATTGCAGGAGCATTGATTCTGCAACCGTCTGTTCTGATTGCTGATGAACCTGTTTCGATGTTAGACGTTAGTATTCGTGCTGAAATTTTGAATTTATTAGGTGATCTACGAGACTCACGCGGTATTTCGATGTTGTACATCACACATGATTTAAGCACTGTTGCCTATATTGCGGATCGGATTGCTGTCATGTATTTAGGGCGTATTGTCGAAATCGGTAAAACGAATGATGTACTCTCTAACCCACAACATCCGTACACCAAAGCGTTACTCTCGGTTATCCCTGTGCCGAATCCCCGTTTACGAGGTCAGCATATTATCCTTGAAGGCGAGACACCCAATCCAGTAGACCTCCCATCGTATTGTCGATTTTTCCCGCGTTGTCCAGTAGCAACGGCACGGTGCAAAGACATCGACCCACCATTGATTGAAGTTGAATCAGGTCAATTGGTGGCTTGCATTTTGGCAGAGGGCAAGCAGTAAGCCGTCCGTTCAGTTAAATGAACGAGCTATACGAAGCAAATCATCACGATTTATATTTTCTCCTGCTAGAAAATAGGAGATGTCATCTCTAACCCAAACGATATTTATTGTATTATTTTGGTATTGATTCGTATCCATATCCCATGACCCTGTATACATAACACCTTCATGTCCATTTATGTTAATGTTTTCAGCAGTAACAGATGAGCCTACAACAAGTTGTGGATTAGGATTATTGAGTATGTTTAACTGTAAAGAGGCTTCAATATTAGATGACCAATTTTGTGAAATGGCCAATTCACCATTCCCATAATCAACAAATGAAACGGTATCATCTTTCGTAAACTCAGGAGGAATCCAAGCGGGTGTCTCATATGGCAGTATCGCTTGGGCTTCCGATTCTTGTATCTGATCTACTACGTTATTGCTATGACGACCTCCACCTACACTACTTGATGGAGGTAAAAGAATTAATTCCACCTCTCCAAATGGTATGATCTGTCGAACCCAATTTTCAATTTCTGCACGAATAGTCGGGTTTGAGAAGGACAGAAATATAACCGCTACGATAAAAGTCGCAATGTATTTCTTGATATGAAGTTGATGTGTCTTTTGACCATCAAGAGCCGTAAGTTGAATAAACAGCTTTTGTTTAAATTCAGGATCAACGTCTTGGCGAGGTAAATGTAAAAATTGATCATCCATGATTATTTTCCTTATCCCAATGATGCCGTAACTCTTTGATGGTTCGATGAAGAATAGTACCTACATTCGTTTCGCTTAAATTCATGATGTTGCTGATTTCTCGATGAGATAATTGAGACCCATACTTGAGAGCAATTATCGTCTGGGTATCGGGAGGCAATGCTTGTATAAGTGTCAGTAATCGATCAATATCCATGCTTAATTCTATTTCTTGTTCTATAGTTTGTTCAGCAATCAGCGCCGTAACAGATTCCAATGGAATGTTTGGGCGTTGCTGACGGAAATAATCAATCGCTTTTCGACGAGCGATGGTAAATAACCATGTCGAAAATGCCCCTAATTCATTTTTATAGCGATGGCGATTTTTCCAAGCTTGCTCAAATGTAGATGCCGTTAAATCTTCGGCTATCTCTTTAGAGTTAACTTGATAGAAGAAAAAATTATAAAGTTTTGGCAAATACTCATCATAGACTACTTCCCAATCGAGCTCTTTCGTTGCCCTACTTTGTAAGGGCAAGAATCTTAAGATCTTTGATTTGTTTATCATATAACTATATACGGGCTATTAGACAATTCATCACAGAATTGATGACATTCTAAGGTAATATCTTCGAATATAATCCCAAAACTTATGCCATTGCTTTTAGTAAACTCTTGATGGACGTGAGGACTTCGCTTGTGTTGAGACCACTGGCTTTATGAATGCTGAGTGATGTATTGTTCTCGAATTCGGATTCTACATAACGGGTTGCCGTAAGTAATATGATGGGAATATCTTTTGTGTTTGGATTTTCTTGTAAGGCTGTAATTACTTCAAACCCATTTAATTCTGGCATCGCAATATCTAACAAAATCAAGTCTGGTCGTTGTTGCTCGACAATTTCAAGTGCGCGTAATCCATCGTAGGCGCGTAAGATGTGATACGGTTGGGGTAACATTTCGATCACCCGTTGCACTAATTGGACAAATCCCATGTCATCATCGACAATCAATATTGTTTCGATTTGAACGAGTTTGCGAATATAGTTATGCAACATCTCTGGAGAAATCGGCTTCGGCAAACAATCCAAAACTCCGAGTTGATCGACAAACCAGCGTGTACTGGGTAAAGCACATTCTATCATCGGAATATTATCGACAAGCATCGGTTGTTCTAATCGATTTGTATGTTGCTGATTATTGATGACAGCAAGTGGTTGAATACGTTGAATTGTATCTTCAAATTGTTCGTCGGAAGGAATCGGTACAATCACATAATCTTCCAGAAAACGGGTCAGCATCGTAATAACGGTTTCATCAGCATCCATCACAACGACAGTTGGTTTATTCTGCGGGACTGTAAATATGTCATCTGATGACCGACTGGCTAGTGATTGATGGGTTGTGATAATCGGCAAGCTGACAGTAAATACCGTACCCGCCCCCACTTCACTTTTGACATCCACGTGACCTTCATGGGCTTCTACAAAATGACGGGTAATCGCCAAGCCTAAACCTGCCCCACCATGACTCCGGCTTAGCGAATAATCAACTTGATAAAATTCATCAAATACATGCTTGATTTGGTCAGCAGGAATTCCCTTCCCTGTATCAATGACTTGAAGGATGAAGTTTCGGTTATCGGTATAAACACGAACAATCACATGCCCCTGTTCTGTAAAGCGTTGGGCGTTGGTCAATAAATTCAGCAAGATTTGACGCATTCGGGTACGGTCAATTTCCATGTGAGGCAAATCAGATTGAATATCGAGGATTAATTCGACATCCCCGTCCTGAAATAAATTTTGCATGAATTCGACAGATGATCGGATAAATTCGTTCATGTCGGTTCGGGTAAAGTTAATGCCAAATCCTGACATTTCAATATGTGATAAATCTAGGATGTCGTCAATTAACCCAAGTAGATATTTGCTATTGCCGTATATTTGATAGACATCACGGACAAAACGAGGCGAAAAATGAACATCACCATATACTTCAGGTTGCAAGTACATAATCTCGCTAAACCCCATAATTAGATTAAGCGGTGTACGAAGTTCATGGCTGATATTGGCGGCAAACCGCTCTTTCATTAGGCGCGCTTCATTGGCTTTCTGGCGTGCATAAACGAGTTGATCGTGCATTCGTCGTTGGGTAACATAGGCAATATCTAAAGATTTAAGGGCATGTAGCAGTTCTGCTCGACGATCTCGTGATTGCTGGAGTAACGTATCAGCGCGTTTGTGCATGGCACTGTACCATGAGACCGTGACGTAAAATGTTGAAATCGTCGTGAGTGTCATACTTAACATAATGGCGATCATCAGTAGTAAAATATCCATTGGGACATCTAATACGCCACTTAAATTCAACCCACTAATTACGATACAACTCGCCACAGCAGATGCAATACTGCTATTCGAGACAAGCAACCCACTCATTAACACTAGCGGGATACTCAACAGTGCAATCCAATTATCTTGTATCACCACTGCCCCAACAAACAAATAAAGGTGAAGCGTGATAACAAGTGTATAGCGCGCAATATTGGTATGATACACATGCACCCGATAAAGTAAATAAATAGCGAGTGCCAGTGACATAAAAAGCATAAATTTATCAAAGGGAAACGGTTTTTCGAGCAGGGTTAAATATCCACCTACTAACGAAAAACCAGCGATAATCATCATCATTTTGATGAGAATTTCGCTTCGCATATCGAGCAATACATCACGGTAGTTTATGATTATTTGAGGTGGGGAAGCGGTTTCTAGGGTCATAAGGTTAGCATTATATCTAATTGGATAGAGCTATAAGTCAAGTTTTTTGAGTGCGTTTAGAATTTGATCTTTATTGACAGGTTTGGCGATAAAGTCATCTGCACCTAATGAATAGGCTAGCTCAGGATCATGAATTACGGAGCAGATAATTACGGGTATGTTCCGCGTATCGGCATGGGTGCGGAGATGTTGCAATAATTCCCAACCATCCATATCAGGCATCATTAAATCCATGATAATCGCGTCAGGCTGTAAACTCGATGCGATCTTAAGACCTTCTATCCCATTGTGAGCTGTGTAAACTTGATATACATTGGTGGATATATAATGATGCAAGAGGTCAACTAAACCCTCGTTATCATCAATAATCAGAACTCGCGCACCATGACCATTGAGATGCAGACGGAGTTCTGTATCCGATGATTGGCTTGACCATCTGACTTGTTCCATCAGGCGTATAATCACAGGCGAGATCAGTGTGTCGTGCTGTGTAGTTCCACTATACCCAATTTTTAACTCGGCGTTGTGGTCATTCGTTGTCAATTGAATTATAAGTGATGGTGTATCTGCGCGTTGTATCGTCTGGCTTAATAAATTAATCAGAATTTGTTGTGCGATCGCTTTATTAGTCGATAGATGAACAGGTTCATCGGGCAATATCACATCGAGTTGAATACCCTTCTGGTCTGCCAATTGTTGCACAGCTTTAATTGCTAGCCGTAAAATACTCGTGATGTCAATGTTCGAAAAATTGCGCTCGATACGGGTAATTTCCGATTCGATTGATGAAAGTTTTGTTGCTTCCATCGGTTCATGTATTGAAGGTGACATTGCTGGTTTTAGTGGTGTGGTTGAATGTTGGCGATTATGCCATAAGATACTAGCGATATTTTCTTGCCCACGTCGTAAATCACGATATGCCTGACGTTGAGAAATACCAAGCTCATGAGCAGTTTCTTGCAAAGTCATATCACCGACATAATGTAGGTGCATCAAATTATATAAACGCGCAACATTAGACCGCATCGACACCGATTTTCCTGGATTCATTGATTCGATTGCTTCTACTAATTCACGGCGTAGACGATGTGCCGATGATTGTTGATTATCGCTGGCATGGTAATCATTGAGTGACGTTTTGAGTAACTCAGGGATATTATAGAGATTCGATAAGGCATCTTTAACTTGCTCAACAAAATCATCTGGGATTAATAATTTGTCTTCTGGCATGGCTCGATTTATCATTTTCTAGTCTTTAACAGTTGTCATCATTGTACACTGTAGTTTCCTCAAGACAGAATATAATAATCTTTTGTCACTATCGTGTCATAAGGATGGCAAAAAATTAGTTATTTTGACCAAAACCCCTGATATAGTGTAAATAGAGGAAACATAACATTGTACCTAACGTTATTGTCCCTATTGTAAATAATTTAAAGTTTATGATTTTAAGGAGTTTATATCTTATGAAGTCACGTCTATCTCTTCTTCTTGTTTTGGGATTATTAGCGACACTCGTGGGTGGCGTTATCTCAGCACAAGATACCAGTGGTGAACTAGAAATTTTCTCATGGTGGGCAGGTGATGAAGGTCCAGCACTCGAAGCCCTACTCGAACTGTATGCAACTGAAAATCCAGATGTTGAAGTGATCAATGCAACTGTAACAGGCGGTTCTGGTGTTAATGCCCGTGCTGTATTAAAAACCCGTATGCTCGGTGGCGATCCACCAGATAGCTTCCAAGTTCATGCTGGTGAAGAATTAACCGGTACATGGGTTGTTGCTGACCGTATGGAAGACTTGACCTTCCTTTATGAAGAACAAGGTTGGTTTGAAGCCTTCCCACAAGATTTGATCGACCTCTTGACCTATGAAGGTGGCATCTACAGTGTTCCTGTAAATATTCACCGCTCAAACGTTATGTGGTCAAACCCTGCAAAACTCGAAGAATGGGGATTTGAAGCACCTGCAACTTGGGATGACTTCCTTGCATTATGCCCAACCATTCAAGAAGCTGGTGTTGTTCCATTGGTTGTTGGTGAAGCATGGACACAAAATCACTTGTTTGAAAGTGTTGCATTGGGTGTTCTCGGCGCAGACGGTTGGAACGGTATCTGGTCAGGCGAAACAGATCCAGCAGGTCCAGAAATGGTCGCAGTATTTGAAACATTCGGCAAAGTTCTCGAATGCAGTAACATCAGCGATGATGCTTCAGGTTTATCATGGCAACAAGCAATTGATAAAGTAATCGCTGGTGAAGCAGCATTCAACATTATGGGTGACTGGGCTGCCGGTTACATGACCACAACCCTTGGATTAGAACCCGGTGTCGGTTACGGTTATAACGCTGCTCCTGGTACAGATGGTATCTTCATGTGGTTGTCCGATAGTTTTGGTTTACCTGCTGATGCACCTAACCGTGACAACACAATTGCATGGTTGACAACACTTGGCTCATTAGAAGGTCAAAATACGTTCAATCCACTCAAAGGATCAATTCCTGCACGTGTTGATGCTGTAAGTGCTGCACCTGATCTCTACAACGCATACTTACAATCAGCTAGTGCTGACTGGGCTGAAAACACCCTCGTCGGTAGCCTTGTACATGGTGCTGCTGCTAATGAACGCTTCATGGGTGATTTCAACCAAGTGATGGAAATCTTCCTTGCAAGCGGTAGCGCAGAAGCTACAGCCAATGCCATGAGTGTCGTCTGCATCCAATCTGGCGCATGTGGCGGAATGTAATTGAACTATCCTGAATAAGTGCATGAGGGGGAGTAATCCCCCTTATACACCATCATCTGCACGTCCTTAATCCATAGTGCTGTGAGAAAATCTAATGCGTAGTAGAAAAGATCGCGTCATTGCGTTTTTGATGGTACTGCCATCTTTAGTAGCCATCTACATCTTTGTCTATGGCTTCATCGGGCAAGCCATTCAAACCTCAACATCTGACTGGGGCAGTAACCCAGCCCAACCACCACTTGCCGTCAATGTGGTCAAAAGTTATGTCGGCTTACAAAATTACGAAAATATCATGACCGACATGCTGGAATTTTCATTCCGCAACTCATTAGCCAATACCTTCTTCTTCACGATATTTTTTGTGGTTGGATGTTTGGTAGTGGGTCTTGTTTTAGCCTTATTGCTTGACCAAAATGTTGTTGGTGAGGGTATATTTAGAACAATATTTTTATTTCCAATGGCATTGTCATTTGTCGTTACAGGCACGATATGGCGCTGGATGTTGCAACCTAACGGCGGTATTAATATCTTGCCTCAACAATTATTTGGGTTAGATCCCATTGACTTTGGCTGGGTCAATAGCCGTGATGTGTTATTCCCATTTGAATGGGGACAAGTTCCTACATATCTGACGTATTTCGGGATAGCGATTATAGCGATCATGGTTGTGAACTTCGCAATGAAGGGGCGTTGGCGAGCAAGTCAATATGGTGTGATAGCAATTGTTATTATGGGACTAGTATTGATGGCTGGCCTGTGGGATAAGATCTGGCTTCCACTTGACGAAGCCGCAACTGAAGCCATTATTGCTCCAAAAGGATTCAATGCTGCTCTGATCGGTATTATTATTGCGGCGGTCTGGCAAATGTCAGGATACACGATGGCGATGTTTATCGCAGGCATTCGTGGTATTCCAGAAGAACTACGTGAAGCCGCTCGTGTGGATGGTTGCTCTGAAATCGGGATATATTGGCGGATTGTTCTCCCCCAACTGAATCCGATTATCCTGAGTGCCATGATTATTCTAGGACATATTTCGCTCAAAATTTTCGATCTTGTATTTGCAATGGCTGGACCCGATAACGCACAGACGGTTGTGCCCGGCTTGCTGGTCTATATTGAAGGCTTCCGTGAAAATTCGTTTGCACGTGCTAGTGCAATTGCTGTGATTATGTTGTTCTTTGTATCCGTCATTATTGTGCCCTATCTGTGGTCACAGTTACGTGAAGAAGTCTAGGAGGGTTGATATGGCGAATGTAATGACAGCGAATGAAATGCGGCGATATACAATTCGAGTTGCAATTTATGTGGTACTCGGACTCTGCACTATTATCTTTTTGACACCCGTTTATCTCGTAATTGTTACGGCATTAAAAGACCCTGCTACGATTAACCTTGCATCAACATGGAGTCTGCCAGAATCGCTCTACTTCGAGAGCTTTAACGAAGTGATGGTCGAGTTTGGTCCACGTATTCAAAACAGTGTCGCATTGGTAATTGCCGCTACGGCATGGTCATCTATCGCAGGATCGTTAAATGGTTATGTTTTCTCTAAATGGCGTATCCCTGGTGAAAAGATTTTATTCCCATTGATGTTATTTGGAATGTTTATCCCCTATCAAGCAATCCTAATTCCATTATTTGAATTTATGCGGAATGTCAATTTATATGGTGGTATCCCCGGTCTGATTCTGATTCATACCGTTTATGGTTTACCAATCACTACGCTGATTTTCCGTAATTTTTATGTCGATATTCCTGATGAAATGCTCGAAGCTGCCTCGATTGATGGCGCGGATTTCTGGGGATTGTATCGTCATGTGGTGTTCCCGTTATCTATTCCGGGTTTTGTTGTGGTTGTAATCTGGCAATTCACGCAGATATGGAATGAATTCTTGTTTGCAGTGACAATGACCAATACAGACTCTCAGCCGATCACGGTTGGCTTAGCACAATTAGCAGGTGGCGAAGCCGTAAAATGGAATTTGCCAATGGCAGGTGCGATTGTTGCAGCACTCCCTCCATTAATTATCTATATTGTTTTAGGGCGGTATTTTATTCGCGGATTACTGGCAGGTTCAATCAAGGGCTAGCATCAAACTGAATCTCGTCTATATACAACAAACACTCAGGCACAATGGTCTGGGTGTTTTTGCTACCTATCCAAAATTATGATGTCTTATAACAAATTTTACTTCTTGTTGATGATGCAGGTTGGCACAACAGACCCACCACCAGCCGTGACATTCAGTAACGCTAACGGTGAAAGACGGGTTAATACCCCATCAACTGTTTTACCACCAAAGATATAAGGATCTGCATCCACAAAACGCGAGCTAATATCAACTTCACCATTTATCCATGTCGGGAAATCACGCTGAACGACGCGGACTCTTTCTTGGACGACATGTGGTGTTGTCAGTGAATGCTGTAATGTCGATGCCCATGCATCGGCTGATGCTTCCCAACCGAGTACTACCCCACTGCCACCATAATCGTCATTTGGCTTGAGTGTAAATTGGTCGCGATGGTCGGCAACATACTCAATCAGATCAATTTCTTTTCCATGAAATAATGTTTTGCGTTCTTCAATCACGCGCGTCCACGGAATAAACTCATCAATTGCAGACCGTTCATCATCGGAAAATAGATGTTGATTACGCTCATCACTCAGTAGCGCAAGGCTGGCTTTTTTGGCAAGCATTTTTGCACTTACTGAGTTTGTGATGTAAACATTCCCATCACGCATCGCGCGCATAACTGGGCCATCTATTCCCATCACTTTAAATAACTCACTAAACAGCACCCGCTTATAAATCATATCAATGCGGAAGTCACCCGCATATAATTGTCCGTTGCGATAATCCAATGTACGAGGGTCAGCTAGTTTTGCTTTATACCCTAACCTCTCAAAGTGAATCCGTGTAATTTCATGCTCATTCAAAGTTGGGACTTCTGCCCAATCCAGAATGCCGATTTGTGGTTTTGCTTCTTTCCCACCCCATAAGCGATAACCATCAATGAGCGCATTGCTTAAGTTATCGAGCGAGCGCACTTGTCGAACATGATACTGTTCACGGAATTGTCGCATCACATCCAGTTCATCAAATACGTTTGCTAAAATATCCCCGTATCCGATACCAGCAGGTGTTTCCGCATTGTATTCAACAACTTTTAAGATGCGTTCTTCTTGCAGATAAAAGGTATCTAAGCGCGAACTTGTCCACGGGGGTACACCGACTTTATCTACTGCTAAATAGCGTTCTTCGTATTCATCTAAAGAAAGCGTTGCGCGTAATTCAGGACTTTCTAACAAGGCATAATGCAAGGTCTCAAATGCTTTAAGCACACGTTCTAAACTCGATTTGATATAACTCCAGTTGGTCTCAGTATAAAAATGAGGTCGTAGCACCACACACAACGGACGCGACCCAAAATAGAGGGTTTCTTCTTTTAACCGTCGGCGCATCATCGTATCGGCTTCTTGCGCGACCTCAGGCGTTAACAGGCTATGATAAAAGTTTATGGCATCCCGTAGCATAAGATTAACTCTCTGCTTTCATCGCCAATTTACCCCAATCATAGCGTGATCGTGTTTGACTCTTTGATTGAGCGAGCTTAATCATATGGTCAGCCATCTTCGTGACCATCCAATCGAAGTGATTTTTACCTAATGAGTTCACATCCATATCAGGCGCGGGATTCATGAAGTCAATCGCATAAGGTATACCATCTCGTATCGCAAATTCACAGGTATTCATATCATAGCCAAACGCCTTACAGATCGTCAGTGTATCGTCATGAATTTTATCGAACATGGCTTTATCAAATTCAGGTTCGGGATAATAATGACGTTCATTTGGATTGTATTGCATGACACGGACTTCTTTTTGTGCGAGACACATACACCGGGCATAACTTTCCCATGTGATAAACTCTTGTAAAATCATCGTCAGCAAGCCACTATCATCATAGCTTTGCCACAATTCCTCCATCGAATGTACGATGTAGACTTCCTTCCAACCACCACCATGTGCGTCTTTGAGCACTAACGGAAAGCCTCCCAGATTCTCGACGATTGCGTGCCAGTTTATCGGGAAATCCAGATTACGAAGGCTCTTTTGATGGTCAATACCGGGGATGTAATCTTTATTGGGTAAGACATAAGTGCGCGGTACAGCAACACCTAGCTTAACAAGAACCGATGTCCCAAAATACTTATCATCCGATGTCCACATAAAGGGATCATTAACGACTTTAACACCCTGTAATACAGCATTCTTTAGATAGGAACGATAATAAGGGACTTCGTGGGAAATACGATCAATGATGACACGGTAAGGATTTTGCTCATTCATCTCTGTGCCTGCAATCTTTACGAAATCAGCAGTCACACCTGTTTTGTCACTACGGCGATTAACCTCTTCAATGAATGCAGGAGGCCATGACCATTCCATCCCAACAAATAGACCAATACGCAGTGGATCACTAGCCATTGTTCGCACTCCTTCTTCAAAATCAGTAAATTGTGACACTATGTTTTTACCGAATAACGGGATGTAATGCAAACTTTCTTAACATCTCATCATGTTGGAGCGATCACTACTGCCCATCAATATAGAGATGAAGTTGTTTAATCCAATATTCCCAATCGTGCGCCCAACCATCCCATACCCGTAAGGCATTACCAATTCCCTTGTCCCACAAGGCTTTTGTCATTGCTTGCGAACTCCAATGAAGGCGATCTGTCGCACCAGTGGTCATGATGATGTCTAGATGACGCATTTGCTCAAGACGATGGTGATCGTGTTCGTTGGGTATAAATTCGGCAGGATTATAGGCATAAACCCATTCATCACTATAGTTTCTGGTCATGAACCGTATATCATATAACCCGCTCATGCCGATAATACGTCCCACTTGGTCAGGGTATTTCAGCCCAAAGCTCATCGCATGATACGCACCAAAACTCGCGCCAATGGTGATGAGAAAAGGATTGGGATTTTGTTTGGTCAGGGGTAATACTTCATGATAGAGATACATCATATATTCGTGATGCCGATATGCTCGTGCACCGGGGTGTTTCCCATAATCGTACCAGCTTTGCGCGTCGATGCTATCGACTGTATAAAACTGCAACCAACCTTGATCAATATGATGCTGAAATGATTGTATCACGCCACGATCTTCAAATTCAAAGAATCGACCTTGTGACGTTGGGAATACAAGTACACGCGCTCCAGCATGACCGTGCACCACTAGTTCCATATCTCGATTGAGTGCTGGGCTATACCACTTATGATATTCACGTTTCATTGATTTGTCTCCTCAACATCACATATTCAGGACAGCTTGAACAGCCTTTCCTGCTTGGATTAACCCTGCACCTTGTAATGTCGGTGCATAACGATCTACAGATTGAGCTGTATCCATCAAAATTTGCCGTACTTGATTCGGTGTTAAATCTGGTTTGACCTGCAACATCTGAGCAATAATACTGGTGACAATCGGTGCCGCAACTGATGTTCCATCGACGTACTGATGATTGCCATCAACAACTTTATGATGATAAATACGATTCTGTAATTTATCGTAGAGTACCTCGTCAACGTGTTCGATCTCTTCATCAGTCAAATTGAGAGCCTCTTGTCCATCTGCAATAATAGCGAGTACATCATCTTCAGTTTGCGCAGTTAAAAGCTGTGCTAGGTTATGGATTTCAGCTTCGGTCTCTGATTTTGGCAACAGTGGCGATATGATCCAATTGGCAGGTGCAATTAAATCGGGTTTGGTTGTACCGTTATATACATGGCCATGATTATGGCGATACAGTGTCCATTGATCTTGATTTGTGGAATTATGGTCATCATACCCCCCGATAACGATTGCGTCGGGTGCTGATGCAGGTGGTAAAAGTCGGTCACTGCCACTATTCCCCGCCGCTACCACCACAACGATTCCAACCTCGGTCAATTTTTTCACAATATCATGCAAGTGATGGGATGGATCACTACTGACGCGATCGCCCCCCACCGAGACATTCACAACTCGGATGTTATGACGATCACGAGAATCATAAACCCACTTCAAACCGCGCAAGATGTCTCGTTCTTTGATCTGGAAATGTGGCGTACTGACCTTAATCAGGATGAGTTCAGCTTCACTGGCGATACCACGAAATTGCCCATTCGACAACTTACCATCCCCTGCCGCAATAACACTGGTCATTTGCCCATGCCAACTCATACCGGTATACGTTATTACACGCGGTTGTTCAAGAATATTTTCTGTTGATGCATCAACATGCAGGTGAATCCGTCCAATTAAATCGGCATGATTAGAAAATCCTGAGTCAATAAAGGCGATTTGAATGCCACGTCCAGTATATTCTGTCAACGCCCCAACTCGTTCTGGTGTAGACATCAGTGATATTGAATTCACCTGATAATCAGGATAGTTGCTCACGAATGGAAACTGCAATCGTTCCCTAGTCTTCATATAGTCCTCATCAAACGCTCTCGACAACAAAAGAAATAGTATAAACGAGAAACCATCAGCAACCTATACGAGCATTACCCCGATTGTCCTGTGCGTTGTGTCCCCATCGGTGGCGCACTGGTATTAAAATCTTGCATAAATCGCCCGATATACGATTGTATCAGAGTGTCGATACGCTCAAAATCTGCTGAAGCAACGACCAACCCTGCATGATAGGCTTTATTAGCTCTCCAAACAACTTCTGCATCGTCATAATGGCTGGTATCTGGTTTTTCTTGATGCGACAAGGTTAATACTAATCCTGCATACTCTTGTTTGACGGGAGGTAATTTATATTTTTCACCTCTGAGCATTGCTAGTTCTAGACGGCCCCACTCACGCCAGAGATTGATGCCGCTTGCCATCTCAATCATATCACTGACAAATGCCCCACCGACCCGCGCCGCGACTTCGAGGAAATAGAATTTCCCATCTGCATGAGCTTTGATAAATTCGGCATGAGTCACACCATTTTGAATATCGAGTGTTCGGATCACTTGTTCATTCATCTTTTTTAATTCACGCTCATCTTTACTACGGCGTTTGACGGTTTGAGTCGAAAATACCCCACCACCCTGATAGATGTCGATAGGCGGATTGGCATATTTCTGGTAGCTCACAAACACTGATTTCCTATCAACACTGAGCGTATCCACATGGTAAACATCTCCGGGCAAGAATTTTTCTAGCAGAAAATAACTCTGTATATCTCCAAGTTCATTGACCGCACTCCATAGCATGCCTGATGATGTGATTTTACGGATACCCATTGCGCCAGCTTCCATACGGGGCTTGAGCATCCATGGTGGTTCAACTGTTTCCATATAGGCACGTACATCATCATAATTCAAGATTTGTGTGAATGCTGGAACAGGTATATCCGCTGCTTGAGCAATTTCACGCATCGCTAACTTATCGCGGAAGCGTCGCATCTGGCTAATCCGCATACCGGGTAAGCGCATATGTTCACGCAACATACTGACCAGTTCAACTTCAAATTCATCGAGTGGCAAAATAAGGTCGATTTTCCAACCGCGTGCCATATAGGTAATCGTATTGATGACATCTTGGTATTTTGCTAGGTTCGGTGTAAATACCATCTCATCAATTGCATCGTAGGGCCAATCTTCGTCCCTCAATGCTTCTTCGGTCAGGAGGACAACAATACAGCCAGCGTTCTTGAAATACCGAAGCATCTCATCGCCTTTGTGGGTGCTAGAAATACATAGTATGCGCGTTTGTTCTTGCATCAGATTTGTTATCCTTCCATTGAATTCGTTCTTGCATTGCGGTTATTATATTCTGCCATGCTCCTGAAAGCGAACATGCCAATGTTTACAACATAATTTCATCATGTAAATCGGATAAAACGGTATCAAGGTCAAGCTGTTTACCGTGTTGAAAAGTTGTTTCATAATCTTCTATAGATAGAGATTCTTGGAGCTTAGACTGGAGTAAAATTAGAAAATCGCGTGCTTCTGGTGTCGTCACAGGATGTTGTAGACAGAAACTAAGCCACTCAACAGCTATGATTAACTTACCTTGTTGGTACAACACATGAGCGGCAGTTGAAATGCAATCTAGCATCAGATAAACAAGATTACTCTGTTTGGCAATTTCAAGTGCTTCGCGCAGATGTAGTTGAATAACCTCATAATCTGTTTGTTGTAACGCGATCCATGACAGATAATTCAGACTTGTCCCTACGCCTTCTTTGTCACCGATTTGTCGTCGAAGGGCGAGGCTTTGTTCAAAATATGTTTCGGCTTCGTCATATTTCTCTTGATAAAAAGCGATAAGTCCGAAATTATTGTAACTCCATCCAATCCCATATTGGTTGCCGATCTCTTGCTGTATATTTAAGCACGTTTGACAATGCAATTGTGCCTCCGTAAAACGCCTTTGGAGTATAGCAATGTTCGCAAGACTCGAATAACATAATGCAATAATGTATTGATCGCCTACATCCTGTTGTATATGAAGACATTGTTCACAATAAATTTTCGCCTCTTGATAACGTCCTTGAAAACGCGCCAGTACGCCAATATTTAATGATGTTCGGGAAACACCCGGTTGATCTCCAATTGCACGCCGTATAACGAGGCATTGCTCATAATAGGTTCTGGCATTGTTATAGTGACCTTGAAAATGCGAAATTAGACCTAAAAGGTGTAAGTTACGTGCAATTTCATATTGATCGCCAAATTCTCGACTAATCGTGATACTCTGTAAGGAATAATTTGTGGCTTCATCGTATCGTCCCTGATAGCGAGCAATGACCGCGAGATTATGCAGACATAAAGCAATACCCGCCATATAGTCGATAGAATGTGCAATATCCAATGTTTGTTGACCGAGTGTTCTGGCTTCTTTATAGTTTCCAAGTTGTGTATAACACTCAACCTGACCATTCATGCTATCAACAACCGCTTGTACATCATTGGATAACTGAGCAAATTGTATTGCTTCTTTAAAAAATGTGATTGCTTCTGACCACTTACCACTCAACAGATGCCACTTTGCCAACGTAAATCTTAAAAATAATCGAGCACTATTCTGTTGTGGGACATCAACCAATTGTAGCCAACGATTGCCTTCTTGGAGCAAATCATAAACGGTTGCCATATGTCCAAATAATATTTTTTGATTGATGACTTTTGGAATATAATCCAATATTTTCTGGGGATGATTTGCACCTTGCCAGTACGATAGTAATTCTTCCACATGGGTCTCTAATGTTCCTCGATACACGGTTTCAACAGCCTCAGCAACATGGCGATAGAGCAATGGACGTTGACTCGTATCGATGTCAGATAAAATTAACTCACGCAGTTTATCATGCGAAAATCGCCATTGATTATCACTAATCTCTATTACGCCAAAATCCGAGGCGTTGATAAGAAATTTTTCGAGTTGCGTATTGTCCTTATCTCCCATGTTTGTTTGTATTTGCTTTAGAACTAATTCATCAATTTGTCGCCCAATTATGGCAGCGAATTGTAGCGTATGTTGATCGGAAACGTGCTGAATACGACGACGTAATATCTGATTGATACCTCCCGCCACTATAGAATTTGGGATTGCCATTTCTGTTATATCATCCAAACGCTGAGTCTCTTGCCCTAAGGCGCGCATCACTTCGGTAACAAAAAAGGGGTTGCCTTCTGTTTCTTTCATGAGTAATTCAACAACATTAGCAGGTGTTCTAAATTTGCCTAAGATAGATTGACTGATTTCTCCAATTTGTTCAATATTCATACGCGGTAAAATCATGTGATGCATCATATCCAATTCTTGAGCGAGGTAAGGACTTTCATCATTTCGATAGCTAAAAATAATCAACCATGAGTGCTCACGAACGGAGTTTAAAACTTGCTTGAGGTTTGCCAACGATTCCATAGCCCATTGTACATCTTCTAATAGGAGAACTATCGTTTGTTCTTGTCGTCGTAGAACTTCAATAATCGTTAAGATCAAGCGTTGATGATAACTATCACCGATCAATACAGGCGCAGATGGGACATCACGTTCAATAAAATTGCTGATATTAGGAATAATGTCCTTAAGTACACTGGCTTCAAGTTCAGAAAGATCAATATTCAATATCAAACGAGGCAATACATCTTGCCATAATTGATACGGCATACGGCTCTCTTCAATTGCTTGCCCGCGTAACACTAATGCCCCAACCACCAGTGCATGAGTCCGTAATTCATCCAACAACCTTGATTTTCCTACACCACTTTCGCCTCCAACCAACCAAGCAGAACCATGTCCATCAACTGCATCATAAAGGGCATTTTTCAATTGAGTCAGTTGTTTATCGCGCCCAACAAATTTACTCGCTTGTAAGAAACTTTCACGAATGACGGTATCTACATCAATCGTTAAGCCCATTACCTGTGCAAAGGCTCTTAATGTTTCATAAGCGGTGGTATAACGGTCTTCAGGGTCTTTTAGCAATAAACGACCAATGACATGAGTTGCGGGATGATTGTTAAGAAGGGATAGATCAGGTATGCTATTAATAATAGCCCTCATACTTCTTGCACGAAAAGGTAGTTGACCTGCTATCGCCTCATATGCCATTAGCCCCACCGAATATAGATCAGACTGTGGGACAGCAATCATATCGACAAGCGTTTCTGGTGCCATGTATACAAGTGTTCCTGCTCGCCCTTCCACAACATTGCCAATTGCGCTAAGACCAAAATCAAGAAGTTTCACCTGCCCATCGCTAACAAGCACATTAGCGGGTTTCAAATCACGATGAATAACGTCATGGCGATGTAAATAAACAAGTGCTTCCAGAATTTGTATGATGAGTTTAATTTTCTCAATCGAAGGTAACGGTTCGATGGCCTGATTAAAGGGAAGTGTCTTTTTTAATAATTCCATCACGATGTAGGGTTGTCCTTCATGTAACCCATAATCATAAACACTAATGATGTTAGGATGACGTAAACTGGCAAGAATACGAAACTCTGTGACTAATGCCAATTTATCGTTTGAGGTATCGAAACTATTGACTGCCGAGAGGTGCAGTTGTTTCAAGGCGACAGTTTTTTGGGTTAATTGATCCCAAGCACGGTATACAGCTCCCATACCGCCTTCGCCTATTTTTTCTAATAATTCATAACGATTCCCAATAGGCATGTTTATTCCTCAATGTTTTACTACATTGATAGACGACACATTGCAATAATAAGATACTAAATGATGACATACATTTATTCTAACATCTATTGTAGTATGATTTCGGGGATACTGTATCCTTTTGCAGTGGCTTATTGGGATATACATATCTGTACCCAATGGATCATGATTTGGTAAAATTAAATCAATTATGGAAAGAGAATGAAAGATGATAAGAATTAGCGCTTTTGGCGATGAAATTGCCGTCGATTTTGAAGAACAACTTAAAGTATTACAAACACTCAAGATTCCGTGTATTGATGTACGGAAGGCATGGGATATAACCTGTACCGAATTTACTCGATGGCAAGTACAAAAGATCAATGATTTATGTGCGCAGTATGAGATAACTGTTGCATGTATGGGGACTCCCATCGGAAAAACTCCAATTCAAGCACCGATTGAAAATGAAGCAGAGCGACTGAAACGCATTGCTGACATTGCTCACCAACTTGGTACAGATAACCTTCGTATATTTTCGTTTTATCCGGAAGCAGACGTAACAGCCGAAGTTATGGACAACGCAATTCAACGCCTACAACATCTTACGGAACTTGCAGAAACACTAGATGTTCAACTCTTATTAGAAAACGAAAAAGACCTCGTTGGCGAAACGCCTGCACAATGTCACCAAATCTTAGAAGCAATTGATCTGCCTCACTTGCGCTTCATCTGGGATCCTGCAAATTTTGTACAAAGTGGTGCTGAAAAACAAGTCGATAGCTGGTGGAGTCAATTACATCCATATATAGAATATATCCACATCAAAGATGCTCTGCTTATCGATGGTACAGTTAAACCTGCTGGTGAAGGTGATGGACAGGTCAAGGAATTATTGACCCAATTACATACGAACAATTATGATGGTATCCTCTCGCTAGAGCCACATTTGGTTGTTGCTGGACATTCTAGTGGCTTTAGTGGTGCGGATGGCATGGAAGTTGCAGTCAAAGCGTTACGTAAATTGATTGCTGAAGTTGGCATTCAAGAAGGTTAAGGGCTGAGGAATCCCAGCCCCTCAAGATTTGACTAGCCGCCGGGTTTGGGAGGAGGATTACCACCCCCCGGTGGTGGATTGCCGTTACCTTGTGGTGGACGATTATCGCCCTGTGGCAGATTGCCATTACCTTGTGGTTGCCGGCTTTCACTTTGTGGTTGTTGT
>Ga0070729_10003186_pt1 | contig 19566 bp, 19 predicted proteins | sample tdDd472_FD_66725 | JGI IMG/M metagenome (GOLD analysis project Ga0070729, IMG submission 66725) | Marine sediment microbial communities from the Atlantic coast under amendment with organic carbon and nitrate - tdDd47.2 | ecosystem: Environmental > Aquatic > Marine > Coastal > Sediment | place... | reverse complement strand
GTTGGGACGATATCTACCGTGAGTTGGCTGGATTCTCCCCCGTACTCTTCGCCGCCCTTGCCGGACTCTCTTTGGTCAACTATGCCCTGAGATTTTGGCGCTGGGAGCTTTTCCTCCGCGAACTCGGTGTCCTGCTGCCCGTTCGGGAGTCGATCGGACTCTACTTCGCGACCTACATCATGGTCATTACTCCCGGCAAGATCGGCGAGGTGTTCAAAGCTGCGATTCTGCGGGAACGGTTCGGTGTTTCCCTGGCCAAGGGGTTGCCCGTGGTCCTGGCCGAGAGACTTTATGATTTTCTGGCAGTTCTGATTCTGGCAGCGGTGGGCGTGTTCTTCTGGCCGGGAACTCTGGCCGGACTGACGACGGGCCTCGTTTCCGCCGCAATGGTGCCAGTGGTTCTGATCCTTCTGCGGAATCGAGGATTGCGTACACGGCTCCTGTCCCGAGCCTCCAGGTCGTCGCTGGTGAGCAAGTATCGCCTGGGACTCGATGAATCCCTGGAGTCCTTCAGCACCCTGCTGGGGGTCGGTCCCACGTTGTACGGCAATATCTTGAGCATCGTGGCCTGGTTCTGCGAATGTCTGGGATTGTGGCTGGTGTGTCGTTCACTGGGGCTGGTCGTTCCGTTGCCCGATTCGGTGTTCGTCTACGCTGCAGGAACCCTCGTCGGATCCTTGTCTTTCCTGCCCGGAGGCCTCGGTGGAACCGAGGCGACCATCATCTGGTTGCTTCAGTTTCTGGAAGTATCCGGAGCCAGCGCAGCTGCAGTAGCTCTGATGGTGCGACTGTTCACCCTGTGGTTGGCCGTACTGATCGGGCTGGTGTTCTTCCTGTTTTTCCGGCGGAATCTCCTGCAGCAGAAATAGAAGATCCCGGACCGTTCGATCCGGGACCGTCGAGGAGCGACTCGTCACACCGACCAGGGGCCGGAAGAGAACTATTCGCGGATCCGGTCGTAGGCCAGCCAGATCGTCATGAAAGCCGCCACCGAGGCCAGCAGGAACGGGACGGTGCGGCGAATGAAACCCTCCTGTTGGATCCCTACTTCCACCGTATCACCGGGATACACCAGAGGGTTGGACTGCAGGTCGCCGTACTCGAGGTAATCTCGCAGATTCAACTTCGTAGCGATGATCTCGCCGTCCTCGGTGTGGACCCAGTTCACCTTCTTCAGTTCCGCCGTCGCCGTCGGCGCACCGGCCAGCATCAGGACGTCCAGCAAGCGCGTCGGGGCCTCGATGTCCACCACGGTAGGCACAGCAACCCCACCGAAGACCTTCACACCGTCGGCAGTCGGTACCGATGACACCCCTACGGTCTGGGCGGGAATCATCAAGGAATCGCCTGATTTCAGCTCGAAATCCGGTACCGGACTTCCCAGCAGGAGACCGGACAGGTCGAGGTTGAACACTCGATTCGTCCCGTTTTCTTCCCTGACGACCCGAACCGCCCGCAGATTGGCCGAATCCAGCGGTCCCCCGGCCGCCCGCAGGACATCCCACATAGTCGGGGTAACGGGGAACGAGTAGTTGCCGGGAGAGCCCACCGAGCCCATGACGAAAACGTTGAACGTTCCGCCGTGGGCCAGTTCCACGACAATGCGATCCAGCGTGGGATCGAACAGGCGCAATCGCTGACGCAGATAGCTCTGGGCCTCCGGCAGGGTCAATCCCTTGAGGCTGACATCACCAACCTGTGGGATGGGAACTCTCCCGGTTTCGTCGAGAGCCACCTCCAGGCTCAACTCCGGATGTCCGGGCACCGAGACCTGCACCAGGTCTCCCACTCGCAAGCGGTAGGGTTCTGAACTCTGGTTGACCTGGGCCACCCCCTGGACCGGCATCAGAAACGCCACAACCAGCAGGATCCAGCCCGACACCCGGGCCGGTCGACCAGCTCCGTATCCGCGACTCCTGCGCGCCATCGAAATCCTCCACATGATTCAGGCGTTCTAAATCTGTTCCCGATACCAATCCACAGTTTGCTTCAGTCCGGAGTCCAGATCAACACTTCCCTGATAGTCGAGATACTTTCGTGCCAGCGAAATATCCGCCTGGGAATGCTTGACGTCGCCAGGTCGCGAAGCGTCGTAGACGGGATCGATGTCACTGCCCAAGAGCTCGCGGATCCTGAGGCACAGGTCCTTGACGGTGATACGCCCGCCGAGAGCCACGTTGTAGCTACGGCCTCCCGCTTCGTTGGTTGCGGCGGCTGCAGCCAGGTTGGCTTCGACCACATTCTGAATGAACGTGAAGTCGCGGGACTGCAGTCCGTCGCCGTGGATGACCGGGGCTTGCCCGTTCAAGAATGCCGTGATGAACTTGGGCACCACGGCGGCGTATTGGCTCTCAGGATCCTGCCTGGCGCCAAATACGTTGAAGTAGCGCAGGCCGATGGTGCTGAGTCCGTACAGGTTGTTGAAGACGGAACCGTAGAGCTCGGATACGCGCTTGTTGACCGCATATGGCGACATGGGCCGAGGTTGCATCCCTTCATGCTTGGGAAGCTCTTCGGTGTCGCCGTAGATGGAGCTACTGGCGGCATACACGACCCGGCGAACGCCGCTGAGGTGGGCGCCCCAAAACACACGCAGCGTACCTCCGATGTTCTGTTCATCACTGGTCAAGGGGTCTGCAACGCTACGCGGCACACTGGGCAGTGCTGCCTGGTGGAAAACACAATCGACGCCATCACAACAATCCTGCACGGTTGCCAGATCGGTGATACTGCCTTCGACGAATCGCAAACGGTCCTGAAGATCGTCGATATTTGCCAGTTTGCCAGTGGAGAGATTGTCCAGAACCACCACGTCGTGGCCGGCTTCCACCAATGCCCGAGACAGGTGGGAGCCGATAAATCCGGCTCCCCCGGTGACGAGATAACGGGTCATTCCCGGTTTCCTTTCCTTGGATCCGACGCAGTCCGGATCACATACGAATGATGTTCTCGGCTTCGATACCCTTGAGGGCGTTTCGTGTATCGATGACCACTGGATCCACGCCGGCGAGCAACCGGTGATCCACCTCAATGTGCGGTGTCACGATCACCGCTGCGTCCATGTCGGCGATGCTCTCGGGAGACCACTCGGCCAGACGTTCTCCGCTGATCTTCGCCGGCAAACTCTCCACGTGGGGATCATGCCAGTAGGTTTCGGCGCCCTTTTCGGCCAACATTTCCAGAATGTCCAGGGCAGGCGATTCACGGATATCGTCTATACCAGACTTGTAGGCCACACCCACGACCAGGACCTTGCTGCCCTTGACGGCCTTGCTACGCTCGTTGAGGCCCTCGGCGACGAGACTGACCACGTGCTTGGGCATGTAGCTGTTGACCTGTCCGGCCAGATCGATGAAGCGCGCCTCGGAGCCGGCCAGTTTGGCCTTCCACGACAGGTAGAACGGATCGATGGGAATGCAGTGGCCTCCCAGACCCGGCCCCGGATAGAAAGGCATGAAGCCGAACGGCTTGGTGGCCGCACCTTCGATGACCTCCCAGACGTCGATCTCCATGGCGCTGCACATCAGGGCCACTTCGTTGACCAGGCCGATATTGACGCTGCGAAAGGTGTTCTCCAGCAGCTTGACCGTCTCGGCCACTCGCACCGACGACACCGGTACCACCGTATCCATCACCTGCGAATACAGGCTCTTGGCGACCTCCGTACAGGCGGGTGTGACGCCGCCGACGACCTTGGGAATATTGATGGTATGGTAGGTGGGATTTCCCGGGTCCACCCGTTCGGGACTGAAGGCCAGAAAGAAATCTTCGCCCACCTTGGCGCCCTCGGCGGCCAGCAGGGGCAGGATGACCTCTTCGGTCGTGCCGGGATAGGTGGTGCTCTCGAGGATGATCAGCATGTCCGGATGCAACGCCGGCGCGATGGATTGGACCGCCGACTGGATGTACGAGATATCCGGGTCGCGGGTTTTGCCCAGCGGAGTCGGAACGCAGATGTTGACGCTATCGACGTCCTTCAGCAGGGACATGTCGGTGGTCGCTTCGAGCAGACCGGCGTCAACGACCGCTTTCAGATCCTCGGAGGATACGTCGATGATGTAGCTCTCGCCGCTGTTGATGGCCGCAGCCTTCTTCTCATCCAGCTCGAAACCGCGGACGCGGAATCCGGCCTGAGCATAGCCCACGGCCAGCGGCAATCCTACGTAGCCCAATCCCAGGACGCCGAGGTGGGCCTCCTTGCTCGTCAACTTGTCGATGATTCGTTGCATGATCTTCCTCGCGTTCAGAATAGTTCACACACCAGAAACTTTCCGGCTAGCCCAATCTCGATATATTCATCGACCGATAACGGCAGGAGTTTACCCAAGTTACGGGAAAAACGATCCCTTCGCCCGGAGTTGCTGGTCATGGAGTCGGTGTGCAGGGGGCCATCGCCGCGGTGAGCGTCTGTGCGGTCAGCGGATCCCGAGACCGGGATCAATCCAGAGGTGCGCGAAATCCGTCTTTCAGCAGACCCATCTCCCTGCGGATCTCCCTCAGTTCCACCACTTTGTAATACAAACGGCGTCCAACCGAAAGGATAAAAAGGGCCAGCAGAATGATAGCGCCCCTCTTGTACCAGGGATTCAGATGGGCGCCCTGGGTATCGAAGAGCTCGATGAGTGTTCGGCCGAAGATGACCAATGTGGTGACAAAGGCGGCCAGCAAGACCACATGGACCAATCCGCTGGCCAGGTCCTCCCGGCAGCGTAGATACTGTCGCACCGGAAAATCGACTCCGGCGCCGTCCTTGAAACGGGAGTCGAATCGGTCCGACGGCCTACGGGATCTCTTCGTAATCAGCATCACTGATTTCCTGCTCTGTCAATTCGGTCGATGAATCGCCAGGACCGGTCTTCCGCGCTCGCGGGCTATGGGTCCGGGGTGGTCTCACGCGAGGCCGTGTTTTCCGAAATGTACGGAAAATCCGCCTGATGAACAACCAGGCCAATACGATCAGAAGTATACGCAGCAGAAACATAGGATCTCATCAGAGGAGGTGGATGGTACGCCCGGCGAGATTCGAACTCACGGCCTTCTGCTCCGGAGGCAGACGCTCTATCCAGCTGAGCTACGGGCGCACCATTGGTCGCGAAATTATGGAACACGAACCACTGTGCGTCAAATTCATTTAATCCGGTCGTCCGTACTCAGGCCGACTCCCCGGCTTCCAGTAACTGCCGGGCATAGGCCGTCTGACTATCTCCCGCCGCGGCACCGGACTTCTCTCCCCCCAGGAGTCGAGCGATCTCGGCCAGACGCGACTCACCATCCAGGGGGCTCACCGAAACCACTGTGCGACCTTCTATGGCCTGTTTGCTTACCTGCAAGTGGGTCCGACCTCGAGCAGCGACGGTCGGAAGATGAGTGATGCACAGCACCTGAGTCCGTTGCGCCAGGCGCTGCAGCAGGGATGCCACCGGTACGGCGTTGTCCATACCGAGGCCAGAATCGATCTCATCGAATAGCAGCAACGGTTGCCTTTGGCGGGTTCCCGCCAAGACGGACAGTCCCAGGTAGATCCGCGATCGTTCACCGCCCGAGGCGACGTTACCGACTTCTCCCATGGCCTCACCTCGATTGGTGCGGACATTCAGGGCGATCCGGTCGGCTCCCCGACGCGAGATTCGGCAGCGGTGGCCGGCGACCTGCACGGGGCCCCGTTCGTCGAGGTCGGGTAGAATTCGAAACTCGAGATCCAGTTCCGGCAGGGCCAGGGGTCGGATGCATGCCAAGGCGTCTTCTGCAACCCTGACAGCTCCGGCAAGGCGCTTCGAACGCAATGCAGTCGCAACATTCGCCACTCGATCGGCCGCTTCGGTCACCGCCTCATCGAGGACCAGAATATCGTCATCGGCACTTTCCTGTCGCGAGATACGCTCGGCTAGCAACTCCAGCATTTCGAGCATTCCATCTACATCCCGCGCGTACTTGCGGCCGAGATCTTCGTAAAGGGCCTTGCGCTCTTCCAGTTCGTCCAGAGAGGCGGGGTCCACTTCCAGCACATCCAGAAATCGTTCCAGGTTGCTGGCCGCTTCGGCCGTCAGCGATTGAGCATCCCGGATCTGCTCGAGAATCTCGCCGAGTTTCGTGCTGGCAGTCTCGAGAGGAGCCAGGGCTGCTTCCGCACTTCCGAGCAGCTCGCGGGCATTCGCGGTACTTTCCGTGAGGTGCTGTCGTGCGGTTCCGGCCGCCTCGAGCAGGCCTCGTGCATTGCGTCCCACGGAGAGACGTTCGGCGAGTTGAGCCTCTTCCGCGGGATCCAGTCCGGCGTCATTCAGCTCCCGGTACTGGTACTGCCAGATCTCCAACTGCTGCCGGGCCAGGTCCACTTCCTGGCGCCGATCATCCAGCTGTCGCACGCAATCTCCATGGGCATCGAGAGCCGTGGCCATCTCCGCCAGATCGTCGCTCAATTCGAGCATGCCGTCGAGGAATTCGCCGGCGAATGCGGAGCGGCCCAGCACCCGTTGCTGATCCTGGCTCTGAATCGAAAGCAGGCGGCTTCCCACGTCCTCCAGCAGCACCACCGATGAGGTGAGGCCGTTGATGACGACCCTGCCCCGTCCTTCGCGCTTCAACTCTCGGCGCAACACGAGGACATCGTCGCCCCCCAGGCGAATTCCGAGTCGCTGACAGTAGCGCGCATCTTCGGGCCGATCCGCCAGGTCGAATACCCCTTCTACCCAGGCCATCTCCTCGCCCTCGCGGATCAATCCCCGCTCTGCCTTGCCGCCGGCAAGCAGAGCCATGGCTCCGGCGATCAGCGACTTTCCCGCGCCCGTCTCACCGGTGAGCATGGTCAGTCCCGCACCAAGCTCCAGGACCAGGTCCCGAGCCAGGGCGAGATTGCCGAGGCGCAACTCGCGCAGCATCAGAATTCCCGCCGGCGTCTGCGGTTGGGACCGCCCCAGTTGAGCTTGTGTCGCATCACGCGGTAGAAATCGCTGTGGGGAAACTTGATCAGATTGACCTCGTTGTTGGCCTCATGGAAGTTCAAGCTCTCGCCGCTGCGCAGTACGGTCGCCTTCTGACCGTCGGCAGTCAGGGTGGCTCCCTCGCCAGTTTCGTGAAGCAATAACTCGATGCGGGTGTCGTGGGAGATGATCAACGGACGCATGCCCAGACTGTGGGGACAGATCGGTGCGACCAGCAAGCAGGACACAGCCGAGTGGCAGATGGGGCCGCCGGCCGCCAGGTTGTAGGCCGTCGATCCGGTCGGTGTGCTGATGATCACGCCATCTCCCAGGAAGCGTCCGAGAGAGTCGCCGTCCATGAGCAGTTCCATCTCGATAGCTCGGGGCAAGGGGCCCATGTTGACCACCAGATCGTTCAGGGCATTGGCGGTCGCCACCTTCTGACCGTCGCGCCAGACCGAACAGTAGACCCGGGCCCGCGTGTCGACATGGTACTGGCCCGCGAAGAGGCGGGTCAGGGCACCCGCGAGTTCGGGCAAGGGTACGTCGGTCAGGTAGCCCAACGAGCCCAGGTTTACTCCCAGCAGCGGAATTCCCGACAGCCCCAGGACCCGCGCTGCCCGCAGCATGGTCCCGTCTCCTCCCAGCGCGATGATCGCTTCGGACGAATCGAGCAGGTCATCGTTGGAGAGCAATTTCAGGCCGGCGGGTGCAACGTCCTCCAGAACGCGGGAAGCCGCCACTTCCACCCCCGCATCACCGCAGAGCTGGATGATGGAATCGATGGCACCGGGCAATTCTGTTTTGTTGGGATTGCCGAAAAGACCGATCCGGCTGATGGGCCGCCCCGTGTCCTGCGTCTCGAGGTTCATGAGGCGGTCTGGGCCCGTGTGCGCCCGGTCTGAGAGTCGAGTTCCTTGCGGACACGGCGGGCAATACCCACACCATCGAGCTCCATGGCTGTCAGTAGTTCGTTGCGGGAAGCGTGCTCCTGGAACTGGTCGGCAATGCCCAAGGTCAAGACCTGGGGCGGGATGCCCCCACCATGAGAAGCGGCCCATTCCAGCACAGCGGCACCGAAGCCACCGGCCAGGCAGCCCTCCTCGACCGTCACGACAAGCTTGTGACGATCCCACACCGCAGTCAGCAGATCCTCGTCCAGAGGTTTGACGAAGCGCATGTCCACGACCTCGGCGGCAATGCCTTCACCCCGCAGAATCTCCGCCGCTTCCATTGCAGGTGCGACCCGTGATCCAACCGCCAGGATGGCCAGATCCTCTCCCGCGGCCAGGGTTTCGGCCTTGCCGATGGGAATGGGTGTAGCCGGGCCCGCCAAGGGTACCCCGAGACCGCTGCCCCGAGGATAGCGCAGCGAAGATGGTCCACTCTCCCTGTCCAGAGCCGTGGCCAGCATGTGCCGCAGCTGGTCTTCGTCCCGAGGGGCCATGACCACCATCTGGGGTATCATGCGCAGATAGGTGAAGTCGAACACGCCATGATGAGTGGGACCGTCCTCGCCCACCACGCCGCCACGGTCGATGGCAAAAACCACCGGCAACTTCTGCAAGGCCACGTCATGGATGATCTGATCCAGGGCCCGCTGCAGGAAGGTGGAGTAAACCGCAACCACCGGGCGCTGTCCGGCACAGGCCAGCCCCGCCGCAAAGGTGACTGCGTGACCCTCGGCGATGCCCACATCGTGGAAACGATCGGGAGCCGTCTCCCGCAAACGGCTCAATCCCGTGCCCGAGGGCATCGCGGCGGTGATGCCGTGAATTCGTTTGTCCTGCGCCGCCATCTCGTTGAGAGTGTCGCCGAACACGGACGTGTAACTGGGAACCTCTGCCGGAACCACCTTGATGCCCTCGGATTTGTCGAACTTCCCCACTCCGTGGTACTTCTGTCCGTCTTCCTCGGCGAATCGGTAGCCCTTGCCCTTGCAGGTGCTGGTGTGAATCAGGATTGGACCCTTCAACTTCCGGACCGCCTGCAAGGTACGAATCAGCACCGGCAAGTCGTGGCCGTCGATGGGACCGAAATACTTGAAGCCCAGTTCCTCGAACAGGATGGTTGGAACCACCAGTTGCTTGAGGCTTTCTTTGATCCGGCCAGCGAGGATCTGGGCCTTGCTGCCGTGGGGAATCTTGCCGAGCAGGTCCCAGAGGTCCGCCTCCAGGCGATTGTAGTGGCGGCCGCTAGTGATGCGGGTCAGGTATTTGGCAATGGCACCTACGTTCGGCGAGATGCTCATCTTGTTGTCGTTGAGAATCACGATGAGGTCGGTCTGCAACTGGCCGGCGTTGTTCAGCCCTTCATAGGCCAGCCCGCCGGTCAAGGCACCATCGCCGATGACGGCGATCACCGAGTGGTCTTCATCGCGGGCGTCCCGGGCCGCTGCATACCCGACCGCAGCGCTGATGGAGGTGCTCGCATGGCCCACGCCGAACATGTCGTGGGGGCTCTCGCTGCGTTTCGGAAAACCGGCGATGCCGTCCTTGCGACGCAGAGTCCTGAACCGGTCCAGGCGTCCGGTCAGCAGCTTGTGGCCATAGGCCTGATGGCCGACGTCCCAGACGATCTTGTCCCGCGGGGAGTCGAATACCCGGTGCAAGGCAACCGTCAACTCCACCACGCCCAGGCTGGCGCCCAGATGGCCTCCAGTACAGGAGACCGTGGAGATGACTTCCTCGCGCACTTCGGCACATAGCTGCTCGAGTTGGGCGTCGGTCAGCGACTTCAGGTCTTCCGGGCCCTGGAGGGCCGGCAGGAGGGGCTCCATCTATCAGTCCTTTCAGGCGGATGCGGGGCTCTTGGCCCTTCGAATCATGTTTCCAAGCTTAACCCGAGCCCATGCCGAACGCTAGGGCGAAAAGACTGCCCAGGACCGCACCAGTGGCCACATGAACGGGATGATGGGTCCGAGGATCCAGGTAGTCTGCCACGTGTAATTCGAAACGTCCGGCTCCAGGCAGTATCTCAACCAGCTTGAATACGACTTCCCGCTGCTGGCTGGCGGCCGACCGCAGTTTCACGGTGTCGTGGATGACAATCACCGCGAAGACCAGTGCAAAGCCTGTTTCACCCGAGCTCCAACCCGTCCGCATGACGAGCAGAACGACGGTACAACAGAGCACCGCGGTCGGTAGACTGGGCAGGCCATAACTCTGACCCAGGGCAGCGGGAAAAAATCTGCGTCTGGCTGCTGAATAGGCCAGCAGTTTGACTATCTGAGTGGTCATCGCACAAGCTGCGATCACCAGCCAGAGAGGCCACCTGTCCACCATGCCGTATTCCTCACCTGTCTCTTTGCCACATCAGATCGCCCAGTCCCAGCAACCGGTGCCCGAGATCCGTGTCCGGTACGGCCGCGGCCAGCTTTCGTAAGCCACGTCCGCCGGTGCGCTCGGTCCGGGCCCGCGCTTTCGAAAGCCCCTCGACCCGGATCCACGTGGCCTTGCCCGCCGCTTCGTCCTTGCCCACCGTCTTACCCAGGGTGGCGGTGTCGGCCGTAACGTCCAGAACATCGTCCGCGCCCTGGAAGGCCAAGCCCAGATCCAGGCCGGCGGCCTCGATCCGTTCCAGGGTAATGGTGTTCGCACCCGCCAGCAAAGCGCCGCCGGTCATGGCCACAGCCAGCAAACAGGCCGTCTTGCGTCGGTGGATCCCGGCGACCATGCGGCCGGTGATCGGCTGCCCCTCGCCATCCAGATCGAGTTGCTGGCCACCGACCATGCCGGCAGGCCCCACTGCATGGGCAACCCGTGCCACCAGCGGACCGGCTACCGTCCCAGCACACCCCGCCAAGATCTCGAAAGCTAGGGCTTGCAGCCCATCTCCGGCGAGAATCGCGGTCGGCTCGTCGAAGGCGACGTGGCAAGTCGGCCGCCCCCGGCGCAGGACATCGTCGTCCATGGCGGGCAGGTCATCGTGGATCAGGGAATAGGTGTGCAACATCTCCAGGGCGCAAGCGCACTCCAGTGCGGCCTGTCGGTTCACTGGCGGGTGTTTGCCACCACTGGCAAGGGCATCCCAGGTCCAGAGCAACAATACCGGTCTGAGACGCTTGCCGCCACTGAGCACGCTGTGAGCCATGGCCTGCTTGAGCCTGACCGGTATGCCTTTCTGCTCTTTGAGAAGGCGCCGCAGGGTCATTTCGACTCCGCGGCGCTCAGCGGTCAATTCCCTTTTCACTTCAGCTGGATTCATCCAACCCCTCCGCCCGGGCCATGGCTTCCCAGGTATTCTCCAGTAGCATGGCAATGGTCATGGGCCCCACTCCGCCCGGCACCGGCGTCAGGGCGGCGACATGGCCCTTGAGGGCCGCGGAGTCCGCGTCACCCACCAGGCGACTGCCGCTCGGTCGTTCCGGGGCGTCGATCCGGTTGATTCCCACATCGATCACGATGGCGCCCTCACCGATTTCGGCCGTCCCCAGAGCTCGCGGCGAGCCAATGGCAGCCACGACGACATCAGCCCGCGAGACCACTTCGGCCAGATTGGCCGTGCGCGAATGACACATGGTCACGGTGGCGTTCCCGTCGGGGCTCTTGAGGGACATCAACAGGGACATGGGCCGGCCCACGATGACGCTCCGCCCGACGACTGCGACGTTCTTGCCGGCGACCGGAAGATCGTAGTGGCGCAGAAGGCGCAGTATGCCCTTGGGAGTGCAGGGGACGAAGCGAGGCGAACCAGCGACCAGGCGGCCGAGGTTCTCCGGATGGAAACCGTCGACATCCTTGGCGGGATCGACCGTTTGCAGGACCAGGTCCTGATCCATTCCGGCGGGCAGCGGCAGCTGGACCAGGATGCCGTCGATGGCAGGGTCGGCGTTCAGCGAGCCGATCAGATCCAGCACCGATTCCTGGGTAGAATCAGCGCCCAACCGGTGGGTCACGTGATGGAAGCCTACTTCGTCACAACCCTTCTCCTTGTGGCTGACGTAGACGGCCGAAGCCTCGTCGTCGCCAACCAGTACCACGGCCAGACCCGGCTTGCGGGGTGCCCCCGACACCTTCTCCTTCAGCTCGGCGAAAACCGCATCCCGGACGGGCTTGCCCTTGAGCAGAAGCGTATCCATCACATACCTCCGGTGGGCGGTAGGTCCAACTACTAGATTGCGTGTTGCTCGACAACTCGCTACTTGGCGAACGAGGTCGCGCGTGTTTCCCGGATCACCATCACCTTGATCTGACCCGGGTATTCCAACTCGCCCTCGATACGGCGACTGACCTCTTCGGCCAGCACGGCCGCGTCGGCATCCGAGACCTTGTCGTGATTGACCAAGACCCGGATCTCGCGACCCGCCTGGATGGCGAAAGATTTCTCGACACCTTCGAAACTGTCGGCAATCTGCTCCAGATTCTCCAGACGCTGAACGTAGGTCTGCAAACTCTCGCGTCGAGCGCCCGGCCTTGAGGCCGAGACGGCGTCGGCTGCAGCGGTGATGAAGGTATACGGAGTGCTTGCTTCCACATCCTGATGGTGACCGCCGACGGCGTTGATCACCGCGTCGTGTTCGCCGAACTTCTTGCACAGACGGGCGCCGATCATCGCGTGGGGACCTTCGATCTCATGGTCGGCGGCCTTGCCGATGTCGTGGAAGAATCCGCAACGGCGAGCCAGGCGCGGATCGAGCCCCAACTCACTGGCAATGATGGCGGATACGGAAGCGACTTCCAAGGAGTGCTTCAACAGATTCTGACCGTAACTCGTCCGATAGTGCAGCCGTCCGATGTAGTAGTACAGTTCCGGACTGACGTTCTGCAGTCCCAGGTCGAGGCAGGCCTGTTCACCGATCTCGTTGATGCGTTCGGTCATCTCGGTCTCGGTCTTCTTCACGACCTCTTCAATCCGTCCCGGATGGATCCGACCATCACGCACCAGGATTTCCAGGGATTGTCGGGCCACTTCGCGCCGCACCGGGTCGAAGCCGGAAACGATGACTGCACCCGGCGTGTCGTCGATGATGACGTCGACACCACTGGCCAGTTCGAAAGCGCGGATATTGCGACCCTCGCGACCAATGATGCGCCCCTTCATCTCGTCGTTGGGCAGATCCACGACCGATACGGTGCTCTCGGCAACGTGGTCCGACGCGTAGCGTTGGACCGCCAGGCTGAGAATCTTCATGGCCTCCCTGCGGGCGCTTCGCTCGGTTTCTTCGCGAACCTGCTTGATGCTCTTGGCGGCTGCATGGCGGGCATCCGAGACCATGTTCTCCATGAGGGTCTGGCGGGCCTTTTCCGCCGTCATGCCGGCAATCTGTTCCAGGCGAACCGACTGCTCTTGCCTGAGCTGCTCAAGCTCCTTCTCACGTGTCGTTACTTCTTCCTGCCGCTTGCGCATCTCCTCGTCGAGGCGATCGAGGCGGCTCTCTTTCTGATCTATGAAGGCCACCTTCTTGGTCAGGTTGTCCTCACGCTGGTCCAGCGTCTCCTGGCGACGCCTGCTCTCCTTGCGGATCGTCTCGGTTTCCTGCTCGAAGCGCTGGCGAGATTGGAAGTACTCTTCCTTGGCTTCGAGTTCCGCTGTCTTGACGATGTCGCTTGCTTCCCGTTTCGCTTCGACAACCAGGCGGTCGCAGATCACCTTGACCTGCCCATGAAGTCGCTCGTAACGGATTTTGAAAATGAGCCAACCCAGCAGGAAAAAAACAACCGCAGTGAAAATGACGTACACATACGCCGGAATCTGCGGCATGGTCACTTCCTTTCCGGTTTATTCGGATACAAGAGTCAGGATATCAGGGAGGTCGGCGCACGGGATATCTCCCCGCCCGGTCGTGTGAGTCGGAAGCAACTGAACCGAGTTGCTTCAGGTGGGTTTCCTGTTCCGAACTCGAATCATCCCCGGAGGGCGCGATCTTCACTCGAAAACTCCGGAATCCCGCTAGTGAAGTGTTGGCTCACTTGTACGACACATCACGTTCCGGGCAGGGATTCACTGCCATGATCGCTGGACGGTCCATCACCGACCTCTTTGGTCAGAAGTCGGGTGATATGTACTGATCTATCTTCGAGCGTGGCCATGGTATGCAGGCGTTTCTGTTGTTCCCGCATGAGCTCATCAGCGATGTTGATGGCAGCCAATATCGCTACCTTGGCCGTCGATGCGACCGAGGAGTTCCGTGCGACCTCGTTCATCCGTTCGTCGACGAACGCTGCCACCTTTTGTACATAGTCGGCATCAGCTTCACCTTTGAGGGTGTACTCTCTACCGAAGATGTTGACTGTCACGCTCTCTGGTTCCAGCATTGACCGTTTCCCGTATCATGCCGGCGTCACCCGAAAATCCGGCCTGGTGGCCGGCCCCCGGACTCGGTCCGGTCAGCCCAGGGCTTCCAGCTGCTCCAGCAGCCCCCCGACCTTTGCCTCGATTTCCTTCCTCTTCTCCTCATAAACCTCGACGTCGGCGGCTTGTCCGCGCACTCCGTCGAGTTCGTGGTTCAGACGGGCTTTCTGGTCCTCAAGTTCATGGCAGCGGGCTTCGAGCTCCTCGCAGCGCCCTTTCAGACGCTCGTTCTCGCCCCGCAACTCCTTGATCAACTTGACGGCCTCGAGAACCTTGGCCTCCAGAATGTTGAGATTGCTTTCCACGGTAGTCCACTCTCTTCCTTGATCCTGGTCCACATCATGGCCGGGCCACGACGTGTAAGTCGTATACGGCCCTAGCTTCTCGGCTCTATGCTCAAGCGTTGCTTCAAGGCATCCAGCACCTGGCTGATGGCTCGATCAACGTGCTTACCCTTCAAGTTACCCCGAGCGGATCGGAACTTCAAGCGAATTCCATAGGCTCCAGAGCCCTCGGGAATGCCCTTTCCGCGATAGATATCAAAGAGTTCCGTCGAATCGAGGTCGCGCCCGCCGCTCTCGGAGACGACTTCCTGGATCTGCGCCAGGGCGACGCCCGCGGGAACCAGTAGGGACAGGTCCCTCTTGACGGCGGGAAATCGGGCAAATGGTTCATATTTCACTGTTTTAGGTGCCAGATCCAGAAGGTCGAGCTGGATCTCGGCCACGGCCACGGGGGCCTCGATATCGAATCGGTCCAGGACCGTGGCCGAGACTCGTCCCGCGCAACCCACGTGCCGGCCCTCTTCGTCCAGGATCCGCCATTGGGTGCCTGCCTGGAGGTAGGTCTCGCAGTCCGCGACTTCCAGACCCAGGGGAACCCTCAGGGCGGTCGCCAGAGCCTCCACCACTCCCTTGATCTCCAGTAGATCCGCCGGGACACCGTCCATGCCGGCCTCGGTCCATCCCGCCACAGCGAACTGCAGGAACTGCGGCTCCTCGGGCAGCTGCCTTTCTTGCTCGTGGCGGGGATCCGCTACCTTCTTGCCTCCAGGCCAGAAGGTGCGATTGATCTGGAACAGGCGCACCGGCGCCTCGGCGCCGGCATTCAAATTACGTCGAGCAACGTCCAGCAACGACGGCAGCATCGATGTTCGTAACTGGGTATTGCCGCCGTGGTGCGGATTGATCACAGACAGGGTCTCGCGCCGAGGATCGGTCTCGTCGAGGCCCAGTCGCTCCAGGTCGCCGGCCGCCAGGAAGCTGGAGGTCACTATCTCGTGGTAGCCGCAGGCGGCGAACCAGGCACGGCCCTGGGACAAGGCCATGTCCCGCGGGTCGCGAATTCCGCCCCCACTGCCGCGAAAGCCGCCCCCACCGCTCATGTTGTCGTAGCCGTAGCTGCGGGCGATCTCCTCGATGAGATCGATCTCCTGGTGAAGGTCGCGCCGGAATGATGGGATCTGCACCATCATGTTGACGGCATTGGCATTGCTGGCGTTGGGATTGCCCATGGGTTGAACCTTCAAGCCCAGGTTCTGCAGGGCCTGAGCGGCGGCGTCCGTGGTGACCGCAGTGCCCAGCACCCTGTTCACCTGCCAGATGCGCAGGGGCACTGAATGGCCGGCCGGCCGGTCCGGATCCGCCCGGTCCGCCTTGTCGGGCACGATGTAGGCACCGGCATGCTCCTGCAACAGGTACAGGGCCCGATGGGCAGCCCTCTCGACCATTTCCCAGTCAGCCCCCCGCTCGAAACGGTAGCTGGCCTCGCTGATCAGGCCAAGACCCCGGCTCGCCTTGCGTACGAGCTGAGGATCGAAGAACGCGCTCTCCAGTAGAATCTCGTCAGTCGATTCGGAAACATCGCTGTTGGCCAGTCCCATGACTCCGCCCAGGGCAACCGCCCCGGCTTCGTCGCAGACCAGCAAATGATCGTCGGCCAGTTCACGCTCCTGGCCATCCAGCGTCACCACCTTCTGCCCTGCTTCGGCACGGCGGATGGTAAGAGTCTCGCCGGTCAGCCGGGCCCGATCGAAGGCATGCATGGGCTGCCCGAGCTCGAACAGAACGTAATTCGTGATGTCGACGACATTGTTGATGGGGCGACTGCCGATGGCTCGCAAGCGATTCTGCATCCAGTCCGGAGCAGTACCGACCTGGATGTTTCGGGCGCCGAAGGCCATGTAACGGCAGCAGTCGGCGTAGTCGTCGATGCGAACCCTCATGCCCAGGTTCTCGCCGCTCTGCTGGCTGGACCAGGTACGCGGCATGCCGACCTTCGTGCCGTAGATGGCCGCCACTTCCCTGGCGACACCGATGTGACTCAGCCAATCGGGGCGATTGGGCGTGACCTCGATATCCAAGACCGTGTCGGTGAACCCGTAGAGTTCGTCCGCCGGCGTACCCGGAGGCAGCTCCGTCTCCAGCTCCATGATGCCTGCCGCCTCGCTGGATAGCTGCAGCTCATTGGCCGAACAGATCATGCCAAAGCTCTCGACGCCGCGAATCTTCGACTTCTTGATCTTGAAATCGCCCGGTAACACGGAACCGACCGTGGCAAACAGAACCTTCAGGCCCTCCCGCACATTGGGGGCTCCGCAGACCACCTGCACGGGTTCGTCACCCCCTGCGTCCACGCGACAGAGACTCAGACGATCCGCGTTGGGATGCTGCTCACGGTGGATCACCTTCGCGATGACCACGCCGGGAAAGGTCTGCTCATAGGCCTCTATGCCTTCGACATTCAGGCCGGCGGCCGTCAGCTTGGCCGCTAGTTCCGCGGGTTCGTCGTCCCAGGACACCAGGTCCCGCAACCAGTCCAGACTGATTTTCACAGCACACCTCGGAATTGTTTCAGGAAGCGGAGGTCGTTCTCGTAGAGCAGGCGGATGTCGCCGACACCGTACTTGAGCATGGCGATACGGTCGATGCCCATGCCGAAAGCGAACCCGGTGTAGGCGTCGTCGGGATAGCCGGCGGCCTTGAACACGTTGGGATGGACCATGCCTGCCCCCATGATCTCCATCCAGCCGGTCTGACCACACACACCACATCCCTTGCCACCACAAACCACGCATTCCATGTCCACTTCCACCGACGGTTCGGTGAAAGGAAAATAGTGGGGACGGAAGCGGGTCGGCTCGGCTGCTCCGAAGAAGTTGTGCACAAAGGTGTCAACGGTGTCCTTCAGGTCTGTCAGGCTGATGGCCTTGTCCACCACCAGGCCCTCGATCTGATAGAACTCAGAGGCGTGAGAAGCGTCGGAGTTCTCGTTCCGGTAGACCCGACCGGGGAAGATGCATGCCAGTGGTGGATCGGTGCGCTCCATCGTCCTGACCTGGACCGGTGAGGTCTGGGTACGCATACAGACGTCATCGTTGATATAGAAAGTATCCTGGATGTCACGGGCCGGATGGTCGTCGGGAAAATTCAGGGCAGTGAAGTTGTAGTAGTCCAGCTCCACCTCCGGGCCTTCGCCCCGGGTGAAGCCCATGCCGTAGAAGATATCGCAGATCGATTCCAGCACCGATATCAGGGGATGGTTCGTTCCCACCTGCGCAGGCGGTACTCCAGGCAGGGTCAAGTCGCCTGCGGTGGCCAACATGGATGTGCCGGCGCCGAGCGCTGCACCCTTCTCATCCAGGCGTTCGCCGAGTTCGATCTTGACTCGATTCAGTTCCGCACCGACCTGCGGGCGCAGTTCGGGATCAACATCCTTGAGCCCCCGCAGTAGCCCGGTCAGTTCCCCCTTGCGACCGAGAAGCGCCACGCGCACCGCCTCGAGCTGAGCTTCGGTCTCGGCCGCTTCGATACGATCGAGGCCCTCGGCCCGCAACCGCGCGATGGTCTCCAACATGTCAGGATCCCCTTTGCCGGGAAACCCCGGCTTGATGGTGTTAGGCCAGGCGGGTTCGTGATTCCGGATGTCGATTGCGTCCGGAAAGCACCACCGGTACGACGAGCGCAACCCAAAGGCGCGTCGCTAGTCGCCGACGCGCCTGGTCCATTCTGCTCGTGCCGATCAAAGAGCGCTCTTGGCCGCCTCAGCCAGCTTGGCGAAGGCGGGAGCGTCGGCCACGGCCAAGTCAGCGAGCATCTTGCGATCGATATCGATCTCGGCCTTCTTCAGGCCGTTGATGAAGTGACTGTAACTCAGGCCGTTGATTCGGGCCGCGGCGTTGATCCGCGTGATCCATAGGCGACGGAAATCGCGCTTCTTGTTGCGGCGATCCCGATAGGCGTAGGCCAACGCGCGGTCGACGGATTCACGGGCGGCGATGTACTGGTTGCTCTTGCCACCGACGAATCCCTTGGCGCGCTTGAGATACTTCTTCCGCCGCGCTTTCGCAGCAGGATTGTTTGTTGCCCTGGGCATTGCGCTTCCTCCTCTATCTCGGTCGGGACGGTCCCCGGTTCAGGTTACTTGCCGCCAGCCAGCATCTTGCGGGCGCGGGCCTCATCACTGGGAGCCAACAAGCTGCTCTTGCGCAGCTTGCGCAGCCGCTTGGGACTCTTGGCGGTGAACAGGTGGCCGTGGTATGCCTTGTTCCTCTTGATCCGACCGCTGCCGGTGAGCTTGAAGCGCTTGGCAGCTGCGCGGTTCGTCTTCATTTTCGCGTTACCCATTTTACTCTGCTTCTTTCGATTCTGTGCCGGAGCGTACACACCCACGGGACCGTGTCCGTCGGGTTACTCCACCGGCAGTTGCGCGCGTCTAAACGGCCTTCTTGGGCGCCAGGACGAACGTGATCAGACGTCCTTCCCGCTGGGGTCGTGATTCGGGAGTCCCGAATTCCTCAACCTCGGTGATCAGGTGATCGAGAAACTCGAGCGCCAGATCCATGTGCGAGATTTCGCGACCTCTGAACCTCATGACCACCTTGACCTTGTTACCTGCCTCGAGGAAGCTGAGGATGTGCTTCTTCTTGAACTGGTAGTCGTGGTCATCGGTCTTGGGACGAAACTGGATGGTCTTGACCTTCACGGTGTGGGACGCCTGCCGGGCCTTGCGAGCCTTCTTGCTCTGCTCGTACTTGAACTTCCCATAGTCCATGATGCGACATACGGGAGGGCGAGCAGTGGGCGCCACCTCCACGAGGTCCAGACCCTTTTCCTCGGCGATATTCAGCGCCTCGTTAGTGTCCAGAACTCCCAACTGGGTACCGTCTTCATCGACAACCAGAACCTTGGGGATCCTGATCATCCGGTTGACCCTGGTCACTTTGCTACCCTTGATAAGCCTTACCTCCTGTGGGTACGTTCAAGCCGCTTTCTGTGACTCGGTAACAAGCACAAAAAAACGGACGCATAGGTCCGCCACGGGGTTTAATAACCGCTCCGTCCCGGTTCGTAAAGAA